>Ga0335072_10009899_pt1 | contig 13741 bp, 14 predicted proteins | sample Lox_Sample_21_FD_206725 | JGI IMG/M metagenome (GOLD analysis project Ga0335072, IMG submission 206725) | Soil microbial communities from Loxahatchee National Wildlife Refuge, Florida, United States - Lox_Sample_2.1 | ecosystem: Environmental > Terrestrial > Soil > Wetlands | place: USA...
CGGCCCGGGCTGGCGCGGTACCGGGGCCGCCGTGGGACCCGCAGGACGTGGCCGACGCGCCGACTGCCGGAGAACGGATCGCGGCAAGCGGCGTGACCGGTGACAGCGACGCCGAGCGGCGTGCCGCGTACGCCGCCTACCTGGCGATGCTCGGCAGCGGCACCGTCCAGCTTGCCGTGAAGGTGGCGCACGAGTACCTCAACAAGCGCTCGCTCGTCGTCTCGGCCGGGCCCGATGGCCCGCGCTTCCGCATCTACGGTGACCACACCCTGCTTGCCAGCCAGGAGGGAGCGCTCCGGACGGCACAGGCCGCCGCACTGTCCAGGCGCGCGATCTCCGACCTGCTGCGGTGCGGCGAGACCTCGGTCGACAGCTGGGACATCTTCGACAGCTTCCCCGACCATGTGGAGCACGACGGCCGGCTGCTCTCGCTGCCAGAATGGCACCGCGGCGCACTGCGTGACCTGTGCTTCGACCTGTTCGGTCAGCGCTCGACCCGCGCCCTGCGGTTCGTCATGTCCGGCGCTTTCAGGCAGCTCGGCACCCCGGTCGGGGATCCCGTGCAGGCGCCGGGGTCCTAGACGCGCGGGCATGCCTGGTCACACGCGGACGAGGAACAGCCAGGCGTTGATCACCCCGCCGACCAGGCTGAAAACGGCCGCGGGGATCAGCCAGTACAGGCCGCCCCCCGCCGACAGCAGGAAAGTGACGCCGGCGACGCCGAACAGCACCATCGTGATCGCGTTGGGCGACGCCACCTCGATGTAGCGGGCAACGCGGCTGGCCGCGTCGTGACCGCCCCTGCGGTCGAGGATGTACAAGGCTGTGCCGGAGACCGCCGCGAGCGCGATCAGCTCGCCGCCGAGCGCGTCGCCCGGCTGGGGCGCCACCAGGACGACCGCGGCCAGGGCCGACGTCACGAAGAGGACCAGCGTCTGCGCGGCTCGGGAGCGGAGGCTGAGGGACTTCGCCAGGGTGTCGCTCTTGATGGAGACGGCGACGAACAGCAGTCCGGTCAGCGCGCCGGCCAGGCCGCCGATCGTCACCCCGAAGTCGTGCCACATCCCTGGCAGGTAACCCACGCTCGGAGCCTAGTCACTGGGTTTCGGGTGCCTCAAGATCGTTGATGGCGGCCAGCTCTCGTAACCGCCGGATTTGTACGGACGGATGAAGGAGTCCAGCATGGACCTGGCCGAGGCGATGCGGACGCAGAACGCCTGCCGCTACTACCGCGACGACCCGGTGCCCGACGAGGTGCTCTACCGGGCGGTGGAGCTGGCCAGGTTCGCGCCCAACGGCGGGAACCGGTGTGCCGTGCGGTTCGTGTTCGTCCGCGACCCGGAACTCCGGCGGCAGCTCGGCGAGTGGTACCTGCCGCTGTGGCGGGAGGTGTCCGGGGCGGCCCGGGCGGGAGTTTCCGCGGTCGCCGGCACCGACGGGGTGCCCCGGGCGGTGAACACCGGCTTCTCCAACACGGAGCGCACCATGTCAGACGGCGATCATTTCGCCGAACGGTTCGGGCAGCACCCGGTGATCATCGTGGTGTGCGCCGACCTCGCCCAGGTGCACCCGACGGACACGTCACTAGGGCGGCTGTCTGTCGTCGGCGGGGCGTCCGTCTACCCGATGGCCCAGAACCTGTGTCTGGCGCTGCGCGACCAGGGCATCGGCACCGCGCTTACCACGCTCCTTGTCGCCCGCGAGCCCGAGGTAAAGCGACTGCTCGCCATCCCGGACCAGTTCTCGACCGCCTGTCACATCACGGCCGGCTACCCGGCCCGCCCGTTCCCGGGCAAGCTGCACCGCCCGGAGGTCCCCGACCTGGCCTTCACCGACACGTTCGGCGTCTCGCTGTCCAACCCCCGGCCAGCAGGCGGTGAGCCCGGGCTAACCCGCTGAACCGGTAACCGGACTTACCCCTCGGTCGCGTTGTCGTGGGCGGCGGTAAACGACTCCGGCAGGAACGGACGGAAGACCGCGAGGGACAGCGCGAGAGCCGAGTAGTAGCCGACCAGCCAGGTCAGCTCGGCGAGACGTTCCCTGCCAAGCTGGGCCACCCCCTTCTCGTACTCATCGTCGGGCAGGCTGCGGTCAGCGGTCATGACCCGGGCGAGCCGGCAGATCAGTGCCTCGTCGCCGGTCAGGCCGCCGGGGACGCGGCCGGACAGGACGGCGTTGATCTGGCCCTGGGTGATCTCAAGCTTGCGGGCGGCCGGCTCGTGGGCGAGACGCTCGAAATCAGAGCGAAGCTGGCCCGCTACCGTCAGGATGGCCAGCTCGCGCTCGCGCCCGGTCAGCAGCTGGCTGAACCGGAGCTTCGCGCCGACCTGCTGCATCGCGTTGCCGACCTCGGGGGTCAGCAACATGACCGCGAACGGGCCGACCAGGCGGCCGGACTCGTCGACGATCGGCACGGTGCCCGCCTGGCTGGCTCTCGGGCCGCCGGTGATCGCGTCATAGACGGCGCGCTGCCCGTCGTCTAGGTCCGCCGGGCTGATGAGGTCCAGCCGGGGTGGCGGCTTCTCGAACTCGGGTCCCGCACCGGTCTCCGTCTCAGCGCTCAACTTCGCGCCACCTCCGTATCCTCTGCCCCGCTCGCCGCGGCACGCCCGCCTCGGCGCGTCGGCTCACGTTCCCTGTGAACCTCTTCATCCGCTTCATCGTGACTGCCGGCCCGGCTTGCCGTCGGCCGCTCAGGCGATGGTGTTGCGCAGCGCGCCGACGCCGGTCACCTCGACGGCGACCGCGTCGCCTGACTTCAGGTAGAGCGGCGGGGTACGCCGGTGCCCGACGCCGGACGGCGTCCCGGTGAAGATCAGGTCGCCGGTCCGCAGCTCGGTGAACTCGCTGATCGTGGCGATGAGCCGGGGGATGGGGAAGATGAGCAGGTCGATGGTGGACTCCTGCACCTTCTGCCCGTTGACGGTCGTGGAGATGGTCTGCGCGGTGATGTCCACGTCGTCCGGCGTGACCAGGTAAGGGCCGACTGGACTGCACCCGTCCCAGGCCTTGCCCTGCATCCACTGGTGCGTCTTGTACTGGTAATCGCGCATGGTGATGTCGTTGCCGACGGAGTAGCCAAGCACGTGGTCCGCCGCGTCCGCCTCGCTGACCCGGCGGGCGGGCTTGCCGATCACGACGACTAGTTCGCCCTCGTAGTCGACCTGTTCGGACCCGCCGGAGATGTCGATCGCGTCGTACGGTCCGGCCAGGCTGCTCGCGAACTTCGGGAAGAGCACGGGGTAGTCGGAGTCGGTGCGCCCGGTCTCTTCGATGTGCGCCTTGTAGTTGAGGCCGACGCAGATAACCTTGGCCGGGTTCGGCACCACGGCCCGCAGCCGCGCCTCGCTCGCCGGGAAAGCCTCCGCCGTGCGCCGTTCCGCACCAGCCAGGACCTCGGCCGTGGCGGCCTGGCCAAGCTCGGTCAGCCCGGCGAGCGGGACGAGCAGGTCTCCCTGGAGCTCCGCGACGACGGGCGCGCCGTTCTTGTCGTAGGTGGACGCGTAGCGCATGGCCTGAAACCTCTCCGTTGCTGCTCTGGACGCGCAAGGTGCGCGGCTGGCGCCGCCCCTTGCTGTTATCTCGCTTAGTGACTCCGCCTGGCGGCGATGGATGTGCCGCCGCTGCCGTTATAGCAACTCCGACGGCGCGGTTCCGCACCCGGGCACGGTGACCTTGACCTCGTTTGCGACCATGTCCGCGCTAACACCTCGACTTGTGCCACAACATGTGGCATGATCTGTGTCATGACGACTTCACTTGAGGAACTGATGAAGGGCGCGGTCGACGCGCGCCGGGTGGCCCAGAACGCGCTGCGGGTCGCGGTCCGCGAAGCTCGCGCCGCGGACTGGTCCTGGGACCGTATCTCCGCCGCCCTCGGCGGCAGCCCGAACGGTGAAACCCTGCGCCGCAACTTCGGCGCGGAATGATCACCACGGGCACCCCGGCCAGCCGGGCGGAAGCCGTGAGCTGGGTGCTGGCCCGCATCCGCGAACGGCCTGCCTGCGCGAGGCTCAGCGAGCGGCACGAGAGCTGGACCAGCTCAAAGCCCACTTCTGACTCCTGCGACCGGCACTGATGCTCTGGACGTCGTTACCATCACGAGATGTCCGCCAGAGCCAACATATCGTCACATTCCGGATTTGGCGGCCCGGCTCCCGCTACCGTAGCGCTGAAAGCGCTAGAGGGGAGAACGGGCCAGGCATGCGAACGCTGCAGGAAACACTGCTCGCACCGGATATCCAGCCGCAACTCCTCGCCGACTGCGAGGACCTCGTCGATCGCGAGGTCGCCGGCCTGTCGGGCGTCACGGGAACCGCGGTCAGGCTCGCCTACAAGACGGTACGCACCTTTGATTCCGGCCACATCCCCGCGATGATCGAGAGCATCCTCCCGAGTGTGGCCGAGGCGCTCGAGCCGTACTGGGCGGGCTTCACCGCCGAATTCGCCGGCGACGGCGGGGATTTCGGCGGCTACCTGGCGAGCCGCGAGGACGAGGTCGCCGAGGCACTGCTGGCGATCACCGACAGCCGGCAGCGGGCATCCAGCCGGGCGACGATCGTCAAGGCTTACAAAACTGTGCGCGGCAGTGCCGCCAAGCACGTGAAAGCCGCCCTGCCGGCCCTCGGGACGCTTATCAGGAAATACGGCTAATCTCCGCGCCCGCGGCACGGGAGCCGGATTCTCCGCTACAGTAGGTCGCTGCGCCCGCCCTGGGAGATACACGCAAAGGCCGCAGGTCAAAGGCTGATGCTGGGCTCTGAACCGATCCGCGTATTTGCTTACATTTCACCGGTAGCAGAGTTTCAGGGGATGTGTCAGGGTAGTCTGGCTGCGTTGTGACGCGAACTGGCCTGATCTTGGACGAGCGTTACCGGTTGGACAAGCGCATCGCAGCGGGGGGCGTCGGCCAGGTGTGGCGGGCGACGGACCTGCTGCTCGGGCGCCCGGTAGCGGTTAAGGTGCTGCGTCCCGAGTACGCGGACCACCCTGACACGCTTGACCGCTTCCGCAAGGAGGCCATGCTCGCGGGCGCGCTCAGCCACCCGCACGTCGCCCAGGTCTTCGACTACGGGCCGGGCAGCGCCCACTGGCCTCCCTACCTGGTGATGGAGTTCGTTGACGGGCCGTCGCTCGCCGACCTGCTCGCGGCCGACCCCATCGCACCGGTCGTCGCCCTGGACGTGATCTCGCAGGCCGCGGACGGGCTGGCCGGGGCGCACAAGGCCGGCCTCGTGCACCGCGACGTCAAGCCGGGGAACATACTGATCAGCTCCGAGGGGCAGGTCAAGGTAACCGACTTCGGCATCGCGCACGCGGCGGGCCAGACCCCGATCACCGGGCCCGGCCTGGTCATGGGCACCACGCAGTACATGGCACCGGAGCGGATCGCGGGGGCCACCGCGACGCCGGCGAGCGATGTGTACGCGCTCGGCATCGTGCTGCACGAGTGCCTCACCGGGGTGCCGCCGTTCGAGGGGAGTCCGGCCGACGTCATGGCCGCCCACCTGTACCTGCCGCTGCCGCCGCTTCCGGCCGATGTCCCGCCCGAGCTTGACAGCCTGGTTGCCCGGCTGACGGTCAAGGACCCGGCCAGGCGGATCGGCAACGCGCGCGAAGTCGCCGAGATGGCCGCCAGGCTGCGCGACGCGATCGCGTCCGGCGCGCTCGTGCCCCCCGCCCGTGCGGCGAGTCAGTCCGGACCCGGTGCCGCCGCGGTCGCGGACCAGGTGCCGCTGGCTGCCGCGGCGCTGGCGTCCGGCCGGGACCACGGCGGACCGGCGAGCCCGGCCGGCTCCGACGGCGCGGCGGCGATGGCCGCTATGGGGCCAGTCGGTGCCGGCATCCCGGGGGGCGTCCCGGTGGGGGTCAGCCTGTACGAAACCTCCGACGAGTGGACCGTTCCGGCCCGCATGTCAGTGCCCGCCAGTCCGGGCGCCTTCGCGACCGGCGCTCAGCCGCGGCAGCCGCAGCGGCGGCACGCCGGGGTGCTCGCGGTCGGCGCGGCCGTGGTGACCGCCACCGCGCTCGGCGGACTGCTGGTCTCCGGTGCGTTCAGTTCGGCACCCAGCGGAAGCCCGGCCACGTCGGCCCGGTCATCGGCGGCCGGCGCGCCCACGCTCGGCAAGCGGCCCTCCCCGGCGTCCAAGACTTCCGGCGCTTCCCGTCCCGCCGCCGGCCTACCGGGCACCAGCCCGGCGGGCGCACCCGGAGCGTCTGGCACGCCGACTGGGCAGGGCGGCAAGAAGGGGTCGCCAAGCCCCTCACCGCACGCGAGCACCAGCGCCTCGGCCAGCACCAGCCCGACCCAGAGCGGCAGTCCGTCGGGCTCCCCCACCGGGACCTCGCCAAGCCCGACGCCGACCACTTCATCGGGCGGGTCGCCGACAACATCTCCGACCCCGTCCCCGTCGTCATCCTGTTTCCTCGGCGTCTGCCTGTAGCGGGCTGGCCGGCGGGGTAGAGGCGCGGGCGGGACGGGCGGAGCACGAAACGTTCCGCTTACTCATAAGCGGGTGCCCGCGCCGGACAGCAGAGGCGGGGGTCGCTGACCCGGATTTGCCGGGCGGGCGTGACCGGGCGCGCGGACGGGGCGCCCGGAGGCTTGTGGCGGCGTGGCTGCTGCAAGAGACTTTGCATAACCAGTCCCCCACTTCAGGGCCGAGGTGAGGTTCAACCGTGTCAGGTGATTCCCCCCGCGTGTTTCCCGTCGACGAGTTCGTCAGGGAAGAGCTGTATCCGGGATATAAGCAAGCCTTCGGCAGTCAGCCGTTCGTGGCGGGTCCGGTGCGGCCGTTCTCGCTCAAGGACAACGAGCGCTACTGGCTGCGCGACTCGCTGCACTTCAGCCAGGGAATGGTGCCCGCGTCGATCGCGACGCTCGACGACGCGCAGACCTGGGGCGCGCAACTCGGCGCGGAGATCGTCGGCGTGCCGCCGACGCGGGGATCGGTCAACCGCCTCGCCGGGACCCACGTGTACATCGGCACCATCGACGTGGACACGCAGTGGCAGGTGCAGGCGCGGGCCGCGCGCTTCGGTTCGTACGTGTCGCCGATCCTCGCCGACTTCGAGTCGTACTGGGCGATGCGGGCGGGCGAACTGCAGGCGGCGTATGACCATTTCGACGCCCTTGACCTCTCGGTCATGTCCCCCGCCGAGCTGTGGACGGTGCTCAAGGACGCGTACGCGTTCCACCGGCGGGCCTGGTTCATCCACTTCGAGGTCATGTACGTGCTGACCGCGAACTACCTGGCCTTCTACGCCCTGGCGGAGGAGATCGGGTTGTCCGGGTCGCAGGTCTCCTCGTTCCTGTCCGGGCAGCAGACGTTCTACTCGCGGACCGACGAGGAACTGTGGCGGCTCGCCGGCCTCGCCCGCTCGCTCGGGGTCGAGTCGGCGCTGCTGAGCGGGTCGCCGTCAGACATGCGGGCCCGGATCGGCGCGCTGCCCGGCGGGGCGACGTGGCTCGCGTCGTTCGAGGCCTTCCTTTCCGTCTACGGGCAGCGGATGGAAGAGACCTGCAGGATCGACACGCCGTCATGGATCGAGGACCCGGCGCCCGCGCTGTACTCGATCGGGGCGTTCCTGACCAAGCCCGCGGAATTCGACTTCCACGCGGCACGGGCGGCAGCCATCGCCGAGCGGGATCGTCAGATCGACGAGGCTCGGCGGTCGGTGAACGGCGCCGACCTGGCCCGGTTCAACGAGGCGCTCGCGTCGAACCAGGCGGCCAACTTCGCCTGGTGGAACGAGGAGCACAACTACCTGATCGACCGGCGGGCGGCGATCCCGGTACGGCGCGCCACACTCGAACTGGGCGCGCGGCTGGCCGACGCCGGGCGGATCTCCGATCCGACCGACATGTTCTTCCTGTTCAAGCCGGAGCTTTTCGACGTTATGGAGTCCTCCTTCCCCGAGGTTGCCGGGAGCAAGGGCGGGCGGTGGGTCGAACTCGGCGGGATGATCCCCGACCGGCGGGCATACTTCGAGTACTGGCGGGAGCGGGGGCCGTCGCTGCCGCCGATGCTCGGCACGATCCCCGACACGGTGCCGGACCCGATCATGATCGAGGTGTTCGGGCTGTCCGGACGGTTCCTCGAAACGCTGCGGGGAGAGACCTTTACCCGCGCCGGCGCTTCCGGTGGCGCGGCCGACGCGGAGGCCGGGATCACGGAGGTTCGCGGGTTCCCGGCGGCCAAGGGGATCGTCGAGGGCGTGGCCCGGGTCATCACCACCGTCGGTGACCTGCGCCTCGTCGAGCCGGGCGAGATCCTGGTGTGCGGAGGGACGACGACGGAGTGGACGCCCGCGTTCGGGATCATCGCGGCGTGCGTGTGCGATACCGGCGGTTCCCTGACCCACGCGGCCATCGTCAGCCGTGAGTACGGCATCCCCTGCGTGGTCGGTACCGCGATCGCGACCCAGGTCATCAAGACGGGCGACCGGATCAGGGTGGACGGCCGCGCGGGGACCGTGCAGGTTCTCGCATGACCCGTCCCCGGGCAAGCCGTCGCGGTCGGCGGGGGCGCCGGACGTGAGCGTCGTGGTCGACCTGGGCGACATCCGGGCGGCGGACGCCGGACAGGTCGGGCCTAAGATGGCGCGGCTGGGGCAGCTCGCCGCGGACGGGTGGCGGGTTCCCGACGGCTACGCGGTCACGGCGGGCGCCCTTGACGGATGGCTGCCCACTGCCGCCCGCGGTGAACTCGCGCGGCTGTTCAGCGCACCCGCGGCCGATACGGCGGGTGCCGTGCCCGGAACTTCCGGGGCGTCCGGGGCGTCCAGCGCGCCCGCTGGGCCGCCGGCGTCGGCTGGCGAACGCGGCGAGCTGGCGGGACTCGCCGCGCGGGCGCGCGCGCTCGTCGAGTCACAGGCTCTGCCGTCGTGGCTGGAAGACGCGGTCGCGGACGCGCACGCGCGGCTTGCGGCGCGGACGGGCAGGGAAGCCGCGCTGCGCGTGGCGGTCCGGTCGTCGGCCGTGAGCGAGGACGGGCACGCGGCCAGCTTCGCCGGGCAGTACGAGACCTACCTCGGGGTCAGCGGTGTCCCCGACGTGCTGCTGCACATCAGGAGGTGCTGGGCAAGCGGGTTCTCTGCGCACGCCCTGGCCTACCGGCGGCGGTTCGGCGGCGCCTCGCCGGTGCGCGTCCACGACCTCGCTGTCGGGGTGGTGGAACTGGTGGACGCGCGGTCGGCTGGCGTCGCGTTCACGCTTGACCCGGTGACCGGGGACCGTTCGACCCTGGTCGTCGAGGGCAACTGGGGGTTCGGCGAGTCGGTGGTTTCCGGGCACGTCACCCCGGACCACTGGACCGTGGACCGCGACTCGGGGCGGGTGCTGACCGCGCGGACCGGCGCGAAGCGGACGTGGGCGACGTTCAGCCCCGCCGCGGGCCGGGTGGTGCTCTCACCGCTTCCCGATGACCTGGCAGGCCAGGCGTGCCTGGCCGAGGAGGAGGTGCGCTACATCGTCGCTCAGGCGGTCGCGATCGAGGCGGCGCAGGGCGGGGTGCCGCAAGACGTCGAGTGGGCGGTCGCTCGCGGCGCGCCGTTTCCTGACAGCGTGTTCTTCCTCCAGCACCGGCCGGAGACCACCTGGACCGGCTCCCCGCACCGGCAGACGCAGCCGGGATCCGACCAGGAGGCGGAGCCGGCGGCTGAGGCGACCGGGGCCGCGGGCACGCCCGCGCCCGGCGGGCCGGCCCCTCCGCCGGCCGCCAGGCCCGCGTTCGACCCTGTGCAGTACGCGCTGCGCAACGTCTTCAAGGTCCCGGGCGCGTGACCGACGCGATCCTGGCCGCGGAGGTCGCGGAGGCGGCGGCCCGGGCGGGCGGCGCAGTGCTCGAGCGGTTCCGGCGCGACGGCCGTGACCTGGAAATCGGCTACAAGGACGCGCGCGCGAACCTGGTCACGGTCGCCGACCGCGAGTCGCAGCGGGCCGTGGCGGACACGATCCTGACCGCCTTCCCTGGCCACGCCGTCGACGGCGAGGAGGGGACGGCGGGGAATCCTGACGCGTCCGAGGTGTGGTACGTGGACCCGCTCGACGGGACCACCAACTTCGCGCACGGCCTGCCGTTCTTCTGCGTATCCGTGGCCCTTCGCAGTTCCGGGGCACCAGGCGACCGTGGCCGCACGGTGGCCGGCGCGATCTACGATCCGCTGCACGGCGAGATGTTCGTGGCGGCGCTCGGCGGCGGCACGACCCTGAACGGCGTCCCGATCGGCGTGTCGAGTGTCTCACGCCTCGACCGGGCGCTGGTCGTCGCGCAGGCGCAGACCGTGGACCCGGACGAGATCCGGGCGTACGCCGCGCTGGTGGAGCGGCTCATGTCGGTGGCCGGCGGGGTCCGCTCGCTCGGGTCACCCGCGCTGACACTGTGCGCGATCGCGGCGGGGCGGCTCGAGGGTTACTGCGAGTACACGATGGACCCCTGGGACATCCTGGCCGGCCAGCTCATCCTCAGCGAAGCCGGCGGGATGCTCACCTTGTTCAACGGCCGGCCGCACGACACCGCCGACCGCGCCGACGTCGTGGCGAGCAACGGATACATTCACGCGGACTTGATCGACGCGCTGAAGGACCTGGCGTGAGCGCACTACCCCGGACCGCCCAGCGAGTGGCTGGGGCCGGACGGCGGATGTTCGGGCAGCCCCGTCGAGCAGTAATCAGGAGGCACTGACCGTGAGCGGTTACCAGTACCCGGCCCAGCTGCCGGTGACCACGACCGGGGGGTGGGCACGGCCCGGGTGGTGGGATGTCGTGGCGGAAGGGGAGAAAGCGGGCCGGTTCGGGCCGGCCGACCGGCAGGAACTGCTCGACGACTACTGCCAGCTCGCCATCTACGACCAGGAGTCGGCCGGGCTTGACATCCTTACCGACGGCGAGCACCGGCGGGGCGGCTGGATCGAGGGCATCACCGGGAAGATGGCCGGCCTGGCGCTTCGGCCAGCGCCCCGCAGGCTCGGCGCGATCGGCTGGGATCAGCTGCCTGTCTACGAGGTGCGCGAGCCCCTCGATCAGGTGACCTCGATCTGGGACTACACCTCCGAGTACGAGTTCCTGCGGGCCAGGACGGGCCGCCGTCCCAAGATCGGCATGCCGGGACCGTACGGGATCACCACGGAACTGGACTTCTCCCCCGTCTACCGGACGCGCCGCGAGTGCGCGGACGCACTCGTCCCCGCGATCCGCTCCGACATCGAGAAGCTGGTCGCGGCCGGCTGCGACTGCATCCAGATCGAGGAGCCGCTCACCCCGTCGCACGCCGCCGAGGACCGGACGCCGCAGAACCTGGTGGAGACCATCAACGCCGTGGTCGACGGGATCACGGGGTGCACGTTCATCGTGCACATCTGCTTCGGGTCCTTCCGCCGGCTGCCGTACGCCAAACGGACCTACCGCTGGCTGTTCCCCGCCCTGCTTGACGCCCACGTACACGGATTCAGCCTGGAGTTCGGCGCGCGCGAGATGGCGGAGATCGACCTGGTCGGCAAGTGGGACAGGGATCTCATCCTGTCGGCGGGGCTTATCGACATCAAGACCCACTACTCCGAGACGCCCGAGGACATTACCGAACGGGTGCGGACCTGCCTGCAGTACCGCGACCCTGAGCGCCTGGAGATCTCCACCGACTGCGGCCTGCGCCGGGTGCCCCGCTACCTCGCGATCAGCAAGATGTCCGCCGCCGCCGAGGCCGCCCGCCGCCTCCGCGAGACCGGCTGAGCCCGGGCATCCGCTTTACAGCCAGGGCGGCAGGACCGGGGCGGCCGTGAGCTCGGGTGCCGGGCGGCCGGTGAGGTAGGCGGCCAGGTCGCAGAGGCGGGCGGTCACCGGGACCGGGACGCCGGCGCCCGCCACTTCCCAGGTGCGGCCGCTGTCGGTGGCGGCGGCGAGCAGAGCGGGGCCGCCGCCCTTCGACGACCGGCGCGCGGTCACGTCGTCGAGCAGGACGGTCAGGAACTCGGCGGGCAGGTCGGCGAACGCCGTGCCCGCCCCCAGGTCGACCGCGTGGATGTAGAGCTCGCGGTCGCGCATCCACGGGATCTCGCTCGCGGACCTGGTCAGGCCCTGTGCGGTGATCACCTTCGCGTCCCACGCCGCCTCGGGCATCGAGTCGAAGTCGGCGGCGAGGGCACGCGCCGACGATTCGATCCAGGAGCGCAGCTCCGCGGCCGGCAGCGTCGAGCCCGCGGCGATATCGGCGTCGCGCTGCGCGCTGGATGCGTACATCCGGCGCTCCTCGCCGGTGCGCGCCCAGTGGACGAGGTTGCGCAGCGCGTCGGCGTTGGCGGCGACGTGCGCGAGAAGGTAGCGGCGCGTCCATCCGGGCAGGGCCGTCGGCGCGCTCAGCTCCTCATCGGACAGGCTGGCCAGGTCGGCGAGCAGTCTCTCGGTGCCATCTTGCGTCCAGGCAAGCGTCTGATCGGGCCTCATCGTCGTTACCTCCGTCGGGTCGTCGTCGCTGCCCCATCATGACGCCCCCGCGGGGCGGGCGGGGAGGATGGTGGCGGTTACCTCGCCGAAGCCGATGCGGCCGCCGGCGCTGCCGGGGGCGGTGGCGCTGATCGTCACCGTGTCGCCGTCCTGGAGAAAGGTCCTTGGTTCGCCGTTGACCGTGACCGGCTCCGCGCCACCCCAGGTGAGCTCGATGAACGCGCCGCGCTGTCCGCGCTCTGGGCCGGAGATCGTGCCGGAGGCGAACAAGTCGCCGGTCCTGGTGGACGCGCCGTTCACCGTCATGTGCGCGAGCATCTGGGCGGGCGACCAGTACATGGACCGGTAGGGCGGCCGGGAAACGACCTCGCCGTTCCACTCGACGGTCAGGTCGATGTCCAGGCCCCAGTCCTCGGTTTCACACAGGTACGGCAGCGGCTTCGGTTCCTGGCCTGGCAGCGGGACGCGGGCCGCCTGAAGGGCCGCGAGCGGGACAACCCAGGGCGATACCGAGGTGGCGAACGACTTGCCGAGGTGCGGTCCGAGGGGCACGTACTCCCAGGCCTGGAGGTCACGGGCGGACCAGTCGTTGACGAGGACCGCGCCGAACACGCGATCCGCGAACGCGCTGGCCGGCACCGGCGTGCCGACGGGCGAGCCGACACCGACCACGAACCCGAGTTCCGCTTCGATGTCCAGCCGGATGGAGGGGCCGAACACGGGTGCGGGATCATCGGGTCCCTTGCGCTGGCCGGTGGGCCGGACGACGTCGGTGCCGGAGACGACGACCGTGCCGGCCCTGCCGTGGTAGCCGACAGGGAGGTGCTTCCAGTTGGGCATCAGCGGGTCGGCGTTCGGCCGGAAGAGCCGGCCCAGGTTGGCGGCGTGATGCTCCGACGCGTAGAAGTCGACGTAGTCCGCGATCTCGAACGGCAGCCGCAGTTCCACGTCCCGCACCGGACGGACCGCCCCCGCGGGCAGGTCCCCCGCCGTGATCAGTTCGGTGATCCGCGCCCGTGCCGCCGCCCACCGCGCCGGGCCCTCCGCCATGAACGGGTTGAGCGCTGGCGCGGCGAACACCTCGTCGCGCAGTGCCACCGCGAGGTCGATCACGCTGTCGGCCACGCGGACCCCGGCCCGCGGTGCCGCTCCCCCGGCTGCGAACACGCCGTAGGGCAAGTTGTCCAGCCCGAACAGCGACTCCTCAGGGATCTCAATCGCGCTCACCGCGGCGCCCCCTCTCAGCGAGAACGCCCGCCACTATCCCATGGGCGGCGACGAGAGTCGAGCACGCCCTGCCGC
>Ga0335072_10009900_pt1 | contig 13740 bp, 9 predicted proteins | sample Lox_Sample_21_FD_206725 | JGI IMG/M metagenome (GOLD analysis project Ga0335072, IMG submission 206725) | Soil microbial communities from Loxahatchee National Wildlife Refuge, Florida, United States - Lox_Sample_2.1 | ecosystem: Environmental > Terrestrial > Soil > Wetlands | place: USA: Florida...
TCGTACGTGCCGGAAATCACCTGGAACCAGTCCTGCGGCAATACCCGCGCCGCCAAGGATCTGGTCGGCCTCAGCGCCTTGCAGTTCTGCAAGAACGCGCTGGTCTATGACCCCTATGGCTATTACGTCACTTCCGAAAGCGGCAGCGGCGGCGCGTCCTCGGTGGTGTCGAAACCATCGTGGCAGCGGATCGTGCGCGGTGCGGCCAAGGACCAGTCGCGCGACTTGCCGGATGTGTCGCTGTTTGCCGGTTCCTATGGCGGTTATTCCTGGGTGATCCTGTGCACCGGTTACTATCCGTGCACGACGAATTTCACCCAGCCCGTGGAGTTGGAAGGTGGCACCTCGCTGTCGTCGCCGATGTTCGCCGGCATCCAGGCGCTGATCGACCAGGGCTTGTCCAGCGCAGGCGGCGCGGTGGATCAAGGCAATGCGGCACCCACGCTGTATGAGTTGGCACGCAACGAGTACGGTGGTCCCACCGGTGCGGCACCGCCGACGCTCGCCGCCTGCAATGCCGACAACGGCACCAAAGGCACCGGCAAGTGCGTGTTCCATAACATCACCGATGGCGGCAACTCCACCCAGTGCATCGAGTTGCTGAGCGACAACGAAGTCACGCCCGACTGCTACTTCTACGGCACCATCCAGAACTTCGAGGGCTTCTACGGACCGACCAAGGTCGGCCTGACCTCGTCCAATGCCGCCAAGTACAACAGCAGCACGGCGGCCTATGCAGCGCAGGCCGGTTGGAGCGGCGCCAATGGGCTGGGTTCGGTGAATGCCACCAACCTGCTGTCGGCGTGGAAATCGTTCAACGGTCTGTGATCGGCCGTCCGTAGTCGGCACGGATGTCCAAATCCCTGGCGGCCAGCGCCGCCAGGGATTTCCATCCATACGAAAAAAACCGGATCGGCATGGCAGGTTCGGTGGTGTGCAATCAAGAAATTCCTGTGCCCCATTACACTGGCGGCCATGTCGCCATTGCCCCCCGATAACCTCAGCCCCACGTCTTCCAAGGTCATCATGATCAAGTCGCCGCGCGATGCGGCGACCTGGGCGGTGGTCTATCGGCGGCGCACGCGCGAGAAGCCGCGTGATCGTCTGCTGAAACTGGCTGGTTTGATCGGCACGCTGCTGCTGCATCTGATCGTACTGCTGGTGGCGATTCTCGGGCCGCCCTATCAACTGCCACCGCCGCCGCCGGAGCCCAAGGGCAATGCGCTGCTGGTGCGCCTGATCACCAACAAGCCACAACCGCCGCCACCACCACCGGTGCGCGGCGTGCCGCCGAAAGAGCACGGCCCCACGCATCGCGGCAATACCGCGCAGGCGGTGCATGCCATTCATGAAGCATCCACTGCCGCGCCGGTTGCCGCAGTGACGCAGCCGCCGGTGCCAGCGCCGAAGCAGCCACCGGTGGTGGCGCAGGCCAAGCCACCCGCAGCGGAAAAAGCCCAGCCGCAACCCGCCGCGCCGCTGCCGCCGATCACGTTGCCGAAACCCGCGCCGCAGCAGTTTGAGCAACCTGCGCCGATCGGCTTGCCGCCACCGCCATTGGCGTTGCAGGCGGTGCCAGTGCCGCAACCGGTGCCGCCGGCCTTTCAGCCGAAGCCCGCGCGCAAGCCGCAGCCGGAGGGTACGCAGCCGATGCCGCCGTTGCCGTCCATCGCCTTGCCTACCCAGCCCGCGCAGTCGGCGCCGACCCTCACGCCGCCACAGATCGCGGTGGAGAAACCATCGCTGGCGCCGGTGCCGATGCCAAGCGTGGTGTCTGTGCAACCCAGCCCCACACCCGCCGCGCCGCCTGCCCCGGCGTTGCAGCCCATACCCATGCCAGCGCAGCAGGCGCCGACGGTGAATCTGCAGGCATCGGCCACCCCGTTGGCGACCCCCAATGTGCAGCGCACGTCGCCGCAGCAACTCGGGCCGGTGGTGCGTCCCCAATCGCCACCGGCACTGGCGCCAGTGCCGGTGGCGCCGTCGGCTGCACCTACGCCGACGGTGACACCGGCTGCGCCGTCCTTGACGATCGAAGCGCCCAAGCTGGCGGTGCCGGAGGTGTCGCTGCGACCAGAGTTGAGTCCCGCTGCGACGCCCGCACCGACGTCGCAGCAGAACGAAACGAAGCCGTCGACCTCGCCCAACAGCGAAAAGGAAACAGCCGCCGCGCCTTCGCCTGCGCCGAATCCAGCAACGGTGAGTGCACCGGCGAACGAAGGCAACGCAAGCGCCAGCACGGCGCCCAACGCGACACCGCAAGGCAGTGAAACCGGTAACCCTGGCCAGCCCAATGGCGTGATGCAATCGCCGAACGAAAACAACGGCACCCAGGGCACGCAGCCGTCGCCATCCATCGGCACCGGCAACAACACCGCAGGCGAGCAGGGTGGCGGTACACCGGGTACGCCCACCGGTACCTACATCCAGCTCAAGCCGCGCGGCGATACGCAGATCATGTCGCACAACGTCAACCTGCCGGCTTACAAGCCCACGCGCTTCGATCAGTACTGGACGCCCGAGGGCGAGAGCTCCATCGACACCGCCTTGCGCCATGCGGTGGAAAAAACCACCGTGAAGCACACCTTCAATTTGCCGGAAGGCGTGCGCATCGAATGCCAGGTCATGCCCTTGCTGCCGTCGTCATTGTTTGGCTGCCACAACCCCGATCCCCCGGCGAAGCCGTTGGATAAGAAAATCTACGACCGCCTGAATCTGCCTTCGCAAAATGCGTCGATACCGAAGACGGAAGTGGCTGCTGCGGCGAGCACATCGGCAACGGCTGCGCCGGTGGTGTTGGACAACAGCGCCGAATGCGCCGCCGCGCGCGTGAGCGGTGGGCCGATGCCGCCGAATTGTCCGCCGGATACGTCCGTGCCGGTGAAGCCATTGCCGTCGGTCAGGCCAGCGAATATGCCGCCGTCTGCTTCAGGTTCGTGGGTGCCGGCGAGTGATCAGTTTCATTAGCGACATGGGGCGACGCCATGAGCGATGAAATCCACCACGCCCGATGGATGCACCAGTCCCACATGAGGCTGCGGTGGAAGGCCGCTGTTTTGTGCAAATTGGCAAATCTTGGGTAAATAGTTACAGCCATTGCCATGGATTGAATTCATATGATTCCATCCATCTAAATAAAAAATAGGAATTGAAGTAACTCATGTCATAAATTAATTTTAAGTATCATTGCTAATGGATAATATTATGCAAATATCAGGCAATCCTAACATCGCTTCCCTTGCGAATATAACATCAGAGCCGCCGTTGCCAGCTAAGCCAGGTGCCGGGTTTTCGGATACAGGATTAGAGATGCATAATCCGATCAATTTTAACCAAGAAAGTGCCATCGAACCGCAAAGTGTTGGATGGCCGGATGGCAATCGCGATGCACGAGGCTTTCTTGACGATGCGTGGCACTGGTTAAGTGCGCCTTTTGTCAGAATTTTTGGCAGCAGTCCTCAGGGAAGCCTTCCCGACTTTCAAAAGGATGGGTGGACTCGCCAAACGAGCCCGGAAGAACCTTACGTTACCACCTATAGCAATACGTTTGGCCAACCTTATGGAGGCCAGGGAAAAATTGAGATCAAATACGAATTTATTAACGATAAGCCAACGAAAATGACCAGAACAGAACTGGATAAAAACGACAATCCAACTAAATCATCGGCTGAATATTACAATGAATATCCCAATGTCGCGAAGGAAGAGACGATAACGTATAAAGATGGAAAGCCTAGTTCACGGACCGACGACCTTTATACGGTATCGGGAAAATTTGCTAGAAGGGAACGTTATACGATGGGTGAGGACAATAGATGGCAGCCATTACCTTCCCTGGGCAATCCCCCGCAAATTAGCTGACACAGGCAGTGGAGTCTTCTCGTACCCTGAGCCGGGGAGACTCCATGAAAAGTCCCGTTTTAGCGGCAGCTAGGTCGTCGCCGTGCGCAAGCAATGGGAGCCTCGCCAATGCCGCGCATGGAGGAGTGGAAAAGAAGAGAACCGTCGGCTCAAGAAGACGTACGCCGAGTCGCCAATGAGCGCGGACATGCTGCGTGCGGCGATGGCAAAAATGTTCTATCCAGGAGAGGGGCGGCGGCATCACAACAACCGCAACAGCTCCTTCATCAACGGCAACCGGCGCACGCGCACCGCGCTTACGCGGAACACCGCATTGGCCAGCGCGGGCGCTGCCGTCGGCATGGCCAGGAAACTCGCGCCGGTGGGCTCGCCTTCGCCCGGCACGGTGATCACCTCCACCGTGTGCGGCAGCTGCGCCATGCTGGCGAGTGGATAGTCTTTCCAGCTGGTTTGCTGCACTTTGCCGTCTTTCACCGTGATGGCGAGATTGAGCGCGGTGGAGAGCGCATCCAGCGTGGCGCCGGCGACCTGGCCTTCCAGGCCCAGCGGGTTGATTACGCGGCCCACGTCCACCGCGCACACGGCGCGCTCGATGGTGAGCTTTTCGCCCTGCATCGACACTTCGATCGCATGTGCGACGTACGCGCCATCCATATACCAGCAGGCGAGGCCGAAGCCGTTGACCGAGTGCAGCCAATCCTTCCAGCCGATGCGGTCGGTGACCAGCTTCAGCACGTTGATCAAGCGCGCCGTATCGACCGCGCCGCCACCTTGTTGTGGAATCAGTCGCGGCTCGCCGATCAGGCGCAGGTGGGTGACGAGCGGATCTTCCTTCAGGGCATGCGCGATCTCATCGACGAAGCTGCACACGGCGAAGGCATTGGTGAGATGCGGCATGCCGCGATGCGGGCCGCGCGGCATGGAGGAGGAGAGGCCGAACCAGTCGCTCCGGTAATTCGGCACGAAGCCGGCAGGGAACTGATTGGCGCTGACTTCCGAACTCCACAGATGATCCACCGGCACGCCGCGGCCGACCAGCGCCGAAGCGCTGGCCACGCGCTGGTTCCATGCCAGTACGTGGCGCTTGGCTTCGATGATCGCGTCGAACTTGTGCACGCAACCGGAGCGGTAGTAGTCATGCGTGAGGTCTTCGTCACGCGTCCAGAACAGGCGCAGCGGCTTGTCGACTTCTTTGGCCAGCAGCACGGCTTCGGCGACGTAATCGTGATCGAGCCGCCGCCCGTAACCGCCGCCGACGCGTGGCACGCGAATATCGATCTGATCCGGCGCCAGGCCGGTGAGGCGCTGCACCACCGTCCACGCTTGTTGCGGCGATTGGGTGGGCACGTACAGCGTGGCGCTGGTCTTGTCCAGGCGCACCAGGCAGTTCATCGGTTCGCTGGTGGCATGTGCCAGCCACGGTTGGTAGTAGGTCGCTTCCAGGCGGCGTGCGGCTTTGCGTTTGGCCTTGTCGATATCACCGTCATCGCGGATTCGCGTGGTCGGTGCGGCGTCGCTATTGAGCAGCGCGGTGGCTTGCTGTTCCAGCGCAGCACTGCTTTCGCTGCCGCTGGCGCCCGGTTTCCACTGCAGCTTCAGTGCGCGCCGTCCCTGCAGCGCGATCCAGGTGCTGTCGGCGATTACCGCCACGGCCGGCGCGATCACCGTTTCGCCCGGGGGCAGGTGCGGATCGGGCTTGAGTTCGATCACCTTTACCACGCCTTTAATGGCGAGCGCGGCGGTACTGTCGAGCCCGGCGAGTTCGCCGTCCGTCCAGGGGCAATGGGCGAGCACGGCGACCAGGGTGTCGCCAAAATGTTTGTCGAGCGCGTATTCGGTTTGCCCGGTGACGATGGCGCGGGCCTGGGCGTCACCGGCGGGTTTGCCGATCAAGCTGTAGCGATCCGGCGTTTTCAGCGTGATGTCGCCGTGCGGCAGGGCGATCTTGGAAGCGGCGGCGGCAAGCTGGCCGTAGCCGATGCGGCGGCCGTCGGGCGCGATCACCGCACCTTGTCCCGTGCGCAGCTTTTCCGGCGGCACGCCAAGCTGCGGTACGGCGGCCTGGATCAGCAGCCAGCGCGCCAGCGCACCGGCCGAGCGCAGGTCGTGCCAGGCGCGCGGCATCGAGTTGCCGGTGCCGCCCGCCTGTTCGCCGTACAGCCAGCGCGGCCGGCCGTTGTCGTTGGCAACGCCAAGGCCGAGCGGAAGCACGCGCACGCGTTGCCAGTCGGCATCCATTTCATCGGCCATGATGCGCGCGAGCGCGGTGGCGACACCGGTGCCGGTTTCCGGATCGCGCGAACCGATCAGGATGGTGCCGTCCGCATCGACACGGATGAACATGCCGAAGTCGTACAACGGATCGCCCAGCATGTCGGGTGGCACGGGCGCGTCCGCGCGGGCGCTGCGAATGCCGACGATCAATGCGCCGGCCGTGCCGGCAAGCACCTGCAGAAAGCGGCGGCGCGAAAGTCTCACCGTACCGCTCATGCCTTGGCTCCTTGCTTCATCGCCGCGGCCGCGCGCTTGATCGCTTGGCGCACGCGCGTCTGGCAGCCGCAACGGCAGAGGTTGGGCAGGGTGTCGATGTCGTTGTCGGAAGGGTCCTTGGAGCGGTTGAGCAGGTCCATCGACGCGATCAGCCAGCCCGGTGTGCAATAGCCGCAACCGATCGCGTCTTCATCGATAAAGGCCTGCTGCAGCGGATGCAGGTTGCCCTTGGCGTCGACCAGGCCTTCCACCGTGGTGATCTTCTTGCCGTCCAGCTTGCTCATGGGCGTGTCGATCGCGGAGGTGGCCTTGCCGTTCACCAGCACCAGGTCCGCGCCGCCTTCTCCATGTTCGCCGCTGTACTTGGTGCCGTCGAGCTGCAGCACGTCGCGCAGATACCACAGCAAGGGCATCGCCGGATCGCCGGTGTGGTGGTAGTGCTCGCCATTAAGCTGGAAATCGATGCCGCCACGAACGGGGGTGGGAGTGATTGCCGTCGGCTTGGTGGGCAGCGCGGCGTGGTCTTGCGCCATCGGGTGGTGTCTCCGTCATACCTATCCGCGCATTGTGGCATTGCCGCAAGAATTTGGGCACGTCTCGACTGAACAGCCATCGCTAGCGCCTGAGATGGATGTCCCCGCGGTTGCCTGTCAGGAGCGGACGGGATGGAACACTCGCCGCCAGACCAGATAAACCGGAATGCCGGCAATCATGATGGCGAGCCCGATGCCCGTATTCACCAAACTTGTACGCAGACTTTGCACCACCACCAGGCCGATGGTGGCGATAAAGATCAGCGGCGGCAGCGGATAGCCGGGTACGCGGAACGACACGGTGTCGTGCTGCTGGCGGTGGCGGTACCAGAACAGCGTGCCCACGCCGACGGCGCAGGCCAGCCAGTCACCGAAGGTGGCGTAATCCAGCAACTGGCCGTAACTGCCCGACAGCACCAGCACGATCGACCAACCCACCAGCAGCAACAGCGCCAGGTTGGGCGTGTGATGGCGCGGATGCAGCCGCCCCACGCTGGCGAAGAACAGCCCGTCCGCGCCCATTACCTGCAATACCCGGGCCCCCGCTACCAGCGTGATGTTGCAGAAGCCGAAGGTGGAAATGGCGATGCCGACCGCGATCAGCTTGGCCCCCGCCGAGCCGAAGACCTTGTTCATGACCTCGGCAGCAGGCGTATGGCTATGCGCCAGGCCATCGTGGCCGAGCACCGCCAGGTACGCCACGTTGACCAGCGCATACGCGGCGATCACACCTAGCATGCCGAGCACCAGGGCGCGCGGCAGGGTGCGCTGCGGTTCTTTTACTTCGCCGGCCAGATTGTTGAGGTAGGTGAAACCGGAATAGGCAAACAGCACCGGCAGCGCCGCGCTCATGAAGCCGACGTCGCTGCGCGCCGGGTCTACCGCCAGCCACGGCGTGCCGCTGCCGACGCCGGCCAGAAACAGCCCGCACACCACCAATACCGCCACGGCCAGCAGTTTCAGCAGGGTGAACAGGTTTTGCATCTGCACGCCGAATTTCAGGCCGAACAAATTGATCAGCGCCACCAGCGCCAGTGCGCCCACTGCCAGTGGCGTGGCCATGCCGGCGGGCAGGCCGAAGACCGCGGCGGTGTAGCTGGCGAAGATGGTGGCCACCGCTGCACTGGAGCCGGAATAGATCACCAGCAACATGGTCCAGCCGAACAGGAAACCGGCCAGTGGGCCGAACGCCTCGCGCAGATAGACATAGCTGCCGCCAGCATGCGGGCGGCGCGCGCCGAGTTCGGCGTAGCACAAGGCGCCGAGCAGCGTGAGCACGCCGGCGCCGACCCACACCAGCAGCAGCGCAAGCCCCGATTCGGTGCGCTGCGCAGCAATACCGGGGTTGAGAAAGATGCCGCCGCCGATGATGCCGCCGATCACCACCAGCGCTGCGTCCCGCAGGCGAAGACTGCGCTGATAGCCGGTTGCCGGTGACGTCATGAGGGAGCCCCTGGAATGGAAAGGCAGAGCATGGCAACCGCGGCGATGGACGGCAAGCCGGGCGCGGATCTTTTCTCCCCGGCCTTCAGAAAGGGGCATCTGTCCCAGTTTGCGCAGCGCATCACACTCCCTACAATGCACCGTCCGCCGGACATCGCGCGGACGCAGGAACTTGCATCGCCACATGGGTGCAAGAGGGAAGTGGTCGGACGTTGCGTTTTCATCCGTCAACAATCATCCACATCAGGGGTTTCAATGAACAAATGGATTTCTACGGCGGCCATCGGGGCCGCACTGGCTGTTGCGTCCAGCACGGCAATGGCGATGGACGGCAACTTCTTCGTCAATGGGGAAGCGGCCGGGTCCAATGCAAACATCAGGAACTTGGAGAACAAGGACAACACCAGCATGTCCGGGGCGTTGCGCCTGGGCTACCTGTGGAACGCAGGCGATTATTCTTGGGGCGCCGAAGCGGGATACGTCGATCTGGGCAAAGTGACCGGCAACGACAACTACGCCGTGCAAGATGCCGGTGGTCCGTACGATCCCCTGCACATTTCCATCAAGACCCAAGGGGAAGTGCTGGGCGGCGTCTTCAAGCTGCATTACGGCGATTACGGCTGGTTCTTCTCCGCACGTGGAGGCTGGTTTCATTCGCATACCTCGGCCAGGGTCAATGACCAGCTCGGCCTGGCATCGGCTTCCGCGAGTAAAAACGGCGACGGGTTGTATGCCGGTTTCGGCCTGGGTTACGACTTCACCAAGCACCTGGGCATCAGCCTGAACTACGACTACTTCAATAGCAGTGCAAGCGGCATTTACGCCGGTCGCTTCAACACCGGCATGTACGGTGGCACGCTGGAATACCGTTTCTGAAATTTTTCGTATCGCAGTACCAACAACGGCCGCTTGATGCGGCCGTTGTTGTTTAAAGGCGCAGTTCGCCTTCAATCAGCAAGACGCATTGACCGCCGATGGTGATATTTCCATCGGCAGCATTGCGCCTGACGCGAACATAGCCGTCGCGGCTTACTTCGCGGCCCTGGCTGGCCAGATAGTCGAAGCCGTAGCTGGTATCGCCGCGTTCGGCGAGAAACGCCATGATCGCCGCATTGGCGCTGCCGGTAACCGGGTCTTCCGGAATGCCGTCGCCGGGGCAGAAGGCGCGCACGGCCATCCGCGCCGGACCGGAAGCTTCGCGGCCGAATACGCTGATGCCCATCGCACCATGGCGTTCTGTCAACTGCGCAATCGCATGCATGTCCGGTTTCAGTGCGCGTACGCAAGCCGCTTCGCGCAGATCACACAGCCACCATAGCGGGCCAGCGTCGGCGAGACGCACCTGCGCATCGCTCAGCTCGGCGCCAATGGCCATGGCGATGGCGCTGCCGATCTCGGTGCTGACGCTTTGCAAGCTTGGGCGCGGTGCCTGCACATGAATGACGCGTTCGGCACCGGCATGCTCGACGCGCACCGGCAACAAGCCCGCAGCGCACTCTTGGATCAGGGTGGTTTTGACGCCGGCAACCAACCCTGCTTCGATGGCGGCGTAGGCGCTGCCGACGCTCGGATGTCCAGCAAATGGCAATTCCTGCGCCGGTGTAAAGATACGCACGCGATAATCCGCATCCGGTGTCGTCGGCGGCAGCAGGAAGGCAGTTTCGGAAAGATTTGTCCAGCGCGCGAAGGCGCGCATCGTGGCATCGTCCAGTCCCTCGGTATCGATGACTACCGCCAGTGGATTGCCCTGCATGGGCTGGCGCGAAAAGACGTCGAGTTGCATGAAGCGGCGCTTGGAGGTCATCGGCGTGCGAGTTGGCGAGTGATAGCTCGTAGCCCGGCATCGATACGGGCCCCAAGTTCGCAACATTGTGGCATGCCCTCCCCCCTACGCGGGGGAGGGCATCCCTTTTACGAACTCAGAACCCGAATTGCAGGAAAGCAGCCAAGTTCGCTACATCCAGCGCGCCGATACCTGCACCCTGGTTGTAGTGCGGCGCGCCGTCATAGAACCAGTTGTCGCCGCTGCGGATGCTCTTGAACGGCGTGAAGCTGCCATAGCCGAAGATGTTCTGCATCGCATACACCTGCGGATTCCACAGGCCGATGCGATGTCCCGTGCTTTGCACCAGCAACGCGGTAATGCCGTTGAGCTGCGGCGCCACGAAACTGGTGCCGCCTTCACCGCTGAGCAGGCCGCCATCGTAGGTCGACACGAAGACGTAGCCGGTTTCCGGATCGGCATTGAGCGAGATGTCCGGCACGTTGCGGCCCGAGAAATGGCTGGGCAATTGCAGCAGCGTGGTCGGGCCGGCGCTGGGATCGTTGTAGACCAGCGACTGATTCGGCTCGCTGCGGCGAATGCCGGTGGTGAGCACCTGATAGAACGGCGTATGCCAGTACACGCTCACGCCGCCACCGCCACCGACGGAGAACAGATTGATCGGGTGAACGTACTGGTCGAAGTAGTTCTGCAGATAATCCCAGCCCCAAACGCTTTCCTGTTTGACCGATTCGGTCGGACCAGTACCGAATGCATAACTATATGGCGTGGTGGTGCCGCCGGCAGCGGTGATGTACGGATCGGAAGCCGGCGAATCCACCGTAAGCGGTGCGGTGTAGTCGCCCACGGCCGTGCCGGCGCCGAGGTCGCGCACGGTGTCGTAGGCGCCTGAGTCGCCCGAGGCGGCAAACAACGATTGTCCCTGTACGGCCGCTTCCAGGAAGATCTTGTGGAACGCACGCAGGTCGCCCACGTCGGTGGTGTCGGTGGGGCTGGCGCCCGTCACATTCAGCGCGGCGAAATTGAAGATCTCCGGCAGGCCCCAACTGGTGGAGATGCTGTCGGCAATATTGTCCGACACCGCTTGTGCAAACACGTCGACATAACCGTCGGTGGTGTTGGGCGCGTCATACACGACGATGTTGGCGTATGGCGCAAGACCGCCGGATTGCTCGACGTCGATCGAGGTTTCGCCACTGCCGTCATCGATCGCGGCACCGCCATCCACGTGTACCTGGGTAATGCGGTTGGGCTTGGTGGCCAGGCCGATATCCGACCAGTACGTGGTGGCATCGCTGGGATAGAAGTTCGACAGCGTCACGATGCCCACGGTCGAGCCCTTGCCGACCACGCCGTGGCGATAGAGCGGATTGATGTCGTAGAAGTTGGCGACGTCGCCCACGGTGTACTGGCCGGGCACACCTGATGCGGTGGGATTGCCATTCGAACCGCTGGAGCCTTTGCTGGTTGGCGCGTTGAGCTTGGTGTTCGCCGGTCCCAGCGACGCGAACGCGGGCGCGGAGACATGATGCGGACGGTAAACCTTCTCGTTGCTCAGTCCGGCCGCCACATCGACGACATCGGCGATGGCCGATGGCATCTGCAGCGTGGTCGCCGGCTTGTGGAAACTATGGCCGTCCTCGCGCGAGACGTAGTTGTGGATGGATGTCTGGAACAGCTTGCCGAACTGGCTGAGCGTGCCGCTGGTGCGGATCGCCAGATGACTGGGCAGCACCTCGCTGCTCAGGCCTTGGCTGCGCAGATAGGACTGCACGCGCGCGACTTCCGCGTCGGTGGCGCCGTACTGCTGCGCAAACTGCTGGGTAGTGAGGAATTGCTGATAGTGCGCGCTGCCGGGCGTCACGGTCTGGCGGATGTAATCCTCCAGCGCGGCCTGGTTATGCAGCTTCAGGATCAGCGTGACGTGTACGGTCTGGTTGGCCGGTGCGGTGCCGACATCCAGTGCCGGTATGGCGCCGGCGGCCCATGCGCCGGCGCTGGCGCCGGTCAGCAGCAGGCCAAGGGACAACGAAAGCGACTTGCGATGCAGCTTTGCAAACATGGTGCTTCTCCCTAACGAGTGCGCGGAGCACATGCGCATGCAAAGCAAAAGGTTGGAAACACAGCTTCCCCTTGCCGCATCCGAACGATGTCGTTGCACAGATGGTTGAAAAGTCGTCTACCCAGCGACGTCGTCCGCCTCCCCTGACGACCGGCATCGCGCCGCTGCGGTGAGCGTATAGCGCATGAGTGGAACCTGGAAGTGCCTGAGATGCATGTGGGAAAAATTACATGTCATGTGCAGGTGAATTCGAATGGCTTGTCTCGATTCAATCGAAAGCATCAGGCTTGCTTGTGTAGTCCTTGATGGAAGACGCACTGCAAAAAAACCAAGCGCTGAATTGCACAAACGGTTTGTGTGAGTGAATCCCTACCTGTGTGAAAGGTATTTCTTTAGGCAGCAGCGAAGCGATCAGTTAGCGTTTGCAAAATTTTTACGCTTGCAACCGCTCTTTCTCTGCGCGCGGTTCGACGGCGGAGTTTCGTTCCAAGCATCAAGGAGTTTTTTCATGCGCAAGTTTGCAACGGTCGCCATTGCCTTGGCGTTGGGTATGGCGTCGTCCGTGGCATTGGCCGACGACGGCAATTTCTTTGTGAATGCCAATGCGGGTGCGTCGCGTTACAACGTGGATAATCCGTTCTCGGGGATGGAGGGCAACAGCTTCAGCAAGACCGGCAACGCGGGCGCGCTGCGCGCCGGTTATCGCTGGAACAGCGTGGTGGATTACGGTGTTGAAGCAGGCTACGGTTTTCTCGGCAACACCACGGCGCGTATCGGCAACGACTACGGTACTGAACGCCTGCAGGCCCAGACCCGCGGCTGGTTGCTGGGCGGCAACCTCAACTACAACATCAACGAGCACTGGTATGTAGACGCCCGCGCCGGTTGGTTGCGTGCGCGCACGCTGGTCGAGAGCCGCGTCATGAACGCCTACTACAACGCGTCCAATCGCGCGGCTGTCAGCCGTACCGGCGAGTACTTCGGCGTGGGCGGTGGCTACAACTTCAACAAGAACCTCAGCCTCGGCCTGGCTTACGACACCTATCGCGCCCCGTTGTCTGACAGCTACAACCACCGCATCGGCATGTACTCCCTCCAGGCCGAATACCGCTTCTGATTCAAGAGCTTCTCCACTCTTTTGCGGCCGCCTCGCGCGGCCGCTTTTTTGTGCGGGGAGCGGTTTGGGCGCACAATACGGCGGTTGTGTCCCGCGAGCGCAAGGCTTGCGGGACTTCATTTCCCAGTCGAAGCCGCCGCCATGACCACCATCAAGCAAGACGATCTGATCCAGTCCGTCGCCGACGCCCTGCAGTACATCAGCTACTACCACCCGGTCGACTACATCACCAACCTCGCCAAAGCCTATGAGCGCGAGGAGTCGCCGGCGGCCAAGGACGCCATGGCGCAGATCCTGATCAACTCGCGCATGGCGGCGGAAGGGCATCGCCCGCTGTGCCAGGACACCGGCATCGTCACCGTGTTTCTGAAAGTCGGCATGGACGTGCGCTGGGACGCCACGATGAGCGTGGACGACATGGTCAACGAAGGCGTGCGCCGCGCCTACAACC
>Ga0335072_10009901_pt1 | contig 13739 bp, 15 predicted proteins | sample Lox_Sample_21_FD_206725 | JGI IMG/M metagenome (GOLD analysis project Ga0335072, IMG submission 206725) | Soil microbial communities from Loxahatchee National Wildlife Refuge, Florida, United States - Lox_Sample_2.1 | ecosystem: Environmental > Terrestrial > Soil > Wetlands | place: USA...
GTTTCCTGTGCTGGCCCCTGAACCACGGCTTGAGTAGGTCATCATATTCAAATCCCCATCGCGCCCGAATTGATTCCACAACTTCTACGTAGCCGCCTAGCGTCGACACACTGAACTCGGCGCTCGGCCCTCGCCCGTTCGTTGTCATGTGACCTCTCCTGGAAGATAGGCTGGGATAGGCTGTCACGACACAGCCGCATGCGATGGCTTCTGCTCGCCGGCTTCCGCGCTGCGATCCGAATGCGGAGAAAGGCGCAGTAGGCTCAGGGCCAATGTCACCCCGCAAATCAGCATTGTGATGTGGAAGCCCACTTCAATGAGGATCAAGCCATGCATGTCCATGCCATTGTGCATATGCAGACTGTCGTGCATCCACCAGTTCCCCGTAAACCAGACAAGAGTGACAAACAACCATTTGTTCAGCCACGGTGCACCGAGGCTCAGACCGCGGATGGCCGGCCATCCGAACAACGCAAACGCGACGGCGAAACCAAAGGCGAGCGCCTCAATGGCCGAGAGAGCAATATATCCGGGTAAGAGGTTCGCCGGCGGCATGGGAACGCCCGGCGCAACCGGCCAAAGCTTCGGCCCAACCAGAAAGGCGGCGAGACCGACTACAACTGTCACGATGGGCATCCACAACGATTTGCGCATGGTCTTCTCCTTCAAAGACATGATTTCTCCCCTGCGAGCAGCTTTGAGGGAGCAGGAGGGATGTTGCGACAGTGACTGGGAGCCTCAACGGGGGCAACAGATGCCGCGGCCAAGGGGGAACTCAGCCGGAGGGATGTGGAACGACGATACATGGGAATCGAAGGAGTGTCGACGGAATTCTCCGCTGGCCCGTCGATTCCGCCTGCTCCCATCCGTGCCGGGTGCCCCAGGTTTCGAACTTTTGACCGGGGATACAAGCGACTTCCCCCGCCGAAAATCTTCTAGGGCTCGAGTCGCCGGTCACTCAACCCTAACGGCCGATTTTCTTTTGGAAGCTGCGTTCCACTGAAGGAATGCAAAGAGCCGGGTGCCCCAGGTCTCGATTCTGAGACCTGGGAGAAAAGCCCACCCTCTTAGAGGAAAAGCGGCGAAAAATCATCTAAGGTCCGAGTGGCCGGTCACCCGACCTGAAGGGCGCAATTCCATCGATGCATTGGCGATTACACACTCTCTGTGCTCGCAACCCTTCGTCAGTCACTCATCAGTGGTTGCCGGGATCGCGCATCGCGCAAGGCGACAGTCCACACTTTGGGAGTTGCCCCGAAGAGTCTTCGAAAAGCCTCAACAAATGCGCTGGGCTGCCTGTAACCAACCTTGAACGAGACCTCCTTTACGGAATGTCCCCCCACCAGCAGCTGTACGGCCTTCGTCAGGCGAGCTTGCCGGCGCCAAGTGTCGAGGTCGACGCCAAGTTCTCTTCGGAAAATTCTTTGCGCTGTCCTTACACCGACGCCTGCGTCTGCACAAAGGTTCGCGAGGGGCCTCGTGTCCGTCAGCTTGCCAGCAATCAACTGCGCCACAGCCAAAGCGCGAGGCTCCGAGGGCATGGTCAGGCCGATGGGCGCCGCCGTTGCGTTTGCCAGATGAACGGCCAGAAGATCGCGAAGGGTGCACTCCGCGAAATTACGACGGCGCAACCGCCCAAGGCGAACAGCCTCGATGATCAGTTCCCGAAGCAGCGGCGCAACGTACATGAGCGAAGACCCGCGCTCCTTGCGTAAAACGATGCCGGGGCGAAAGTACAGTGTGCGCATACGAACCACGCCAATCATCTGAATCCTGTGGAAAGTCTTCGCCGGTATCCACAACGCAAACTGGGGAGGGATCGTCCATATGTTCCTGCCAGAAGACACCTCCATGACGCCCTCGATCGCGTAGATCAATTGGTCCGATCCGTGGGCATGGCCGGCAACCCGGGCGCCTGCCGGGTATTCGTAGGACAACGCTGAGACCGAAGTGCCGCGCGGCGGATCATATTCTCGGATAATCTGCATTTGACGCATACACCGTACATTATGACGCAATGCACCTCTTGCGACACCTTCCATTCGCCCGCATGATAGGCGTAACAGAACGGAGTTACCTCAATGAACTGCCTTCACCGCGTGCTTTGCTCCTCGGCAAGATGGAAGGAAGTAGTGCAGCGCTATGCGCTGCCTTGGACTCTTGAGCATATCGATCTGGGTGGCGAAGTGCTTGAGATCGGTCCTGGGTATGGAACCGCTACAGAAGTACTGCAGCGGCAGGTCGGGCGCCTCGTATGTGTGGAGTCGGACCGCGGCTTGGCGGAACGCCTTCGTCGCAAGTTCAAAGGCAACGTCGCGATCCACCGCGAAGATGCGACCGCAATGTCTTTGCCAAGCGGATCATTCGAAGGAGTCGTGTGCTTCACCATGCTCCATCACCTCGAATCGGCCGAACTGCAAAACAAGTTGTTTGCTGAAGCGGCTCGCGTTCTCAGGCCTGGAGGTGTTTTCGCGGGGACCGATAGCTTGCCGGGCCGTTTCATGAAGTTGCTTCACGCATTCGACACGTTGGTGCTAGTCGATCCCGACACGCTCCCACAACGCCTGGCTGCCGCGGGTTTTGAAAATGTGCAAGTCGATGTGAATCCGTACGCATTTCGGTTCCGCGCTTGGAAGCCGAAGACTTGCACGTCTCGATAGGATTGATCTCCGGTTCGCCCGTGTGAAGGTAACAGGCCGAGTCGCCTATAGATCGCGGTCGGTTTGTCTCCCGCTCGGCCCTATGCCAGATTTTCGCCGCTGGGATTCTTCAATTGAGCACACCTTCGCGTCTTGCCGGGGTGCCCCCGGTCTCGAACTTTTGACCGGGGATCCAAGCAACTTCCCCCGCCGAAAATCTTCTAGGGTCCGAGCGGCCGGTCGCACGCCAACCTCGATGAGTTTCGTAAAAGGGCACGACTTTAGTCGTGCCGCAAGGGTCCGATAACACCGCGGGCTTTAGCCCCTGAGGGATGTTTGCCAAACATCGTCAAGACGTGGCGGAAACCGAGCGGCCGTTCACTGGCCCAGTACAATGTCGGGGCGGTCGAATTCAATGCACCACGACAACTTGCACCGTCGGACTAAGCCTATGCTGCGTGTTTTCCTGAGCACACTTGAACCTGATCGCGACTCGTTGCTTCTTGAGGTTTCAAAACACATCACAGATGAGATGCTCGTCGAGATCGCCTCCGCGGATTACGGTAATGATCAAGAACTCCATCTCGCACCTCTGCGTTTACTCCGTGATCAGCACGTCTTTGTTGAGCCTCTACACTGGTACCCGTGCGAGGTCCTGGAACTGGTTCGCAATTCCGGGCCAGATGACAGCCTCACTATTCGTGCTCATTGGATTCGCGCGTTTTCATGCGTTGCCCTTCTTCGAGCCATGTACGAGCCGTGGAACTATACGGGTGCCGCGCAGCCGAGTTTTACACTGATCCAATTGATCAATAGTCTCGCGGCATTACCTATTGACTTTACGCAGCACACTGTTCGTCTTCTCGCGTGGATGTTGCTGCAGTCCGATTTGCATGGAGTAGATGAGCAGCCCATCTATTATGGCGTCGCGCTCCTCTGGCTGGTTTTGCGGAGCAACATGAACGTTTCGGATCGTGATCTGATTCGTCTCGCAGAATGGATCGTCGATCGCGAGAACCAGATACACCAGCATTCACCCTACGCTTTCGACCGATGGCTTCTCGGTATTGCTCATGATCCACCACCATCGTCCTGGGAAGGCATAGGTGCGAAGTTGGCTGTTCTTAGCCTCGACGGACGTGTCCAGCAACTCCGGGAATGGGTGAAGTTAATTGGAGACGAGCTTTCGGGTAATTCGCCCTCGTGAGAGTGTTGTCGCCCACTCGGCCCTATGCCAGATTTTCGCCGCCGGGATTCCTCAACCACCTCCGAAGATGGAGATCCCGACTGGGTCGGTCCCTGCCCCGCGCGAATTGCCTCTTTTTCTGCCAAAACGCGCACAATAGAAGTGGGGAGATTTGCAGCTCGCGTCCATCCTGATCCGAGGACATGCAGCTAACTCCTTTCATAGGAGGAATTTGCGAGTTAAGTCCTTTCCCTGGAAGAATTTGCGGCTCGGCACTTTCGCCAAAGCGCTGAAAACAAGGAATTTACCTCCGGAGATACCGGGGGGGGGGTGGCAGGGAAAAGAAAGCGAAACTCCGGCCCTAGAGCACCTTCGCTGTCACATCGCTCAGCACCGCATCGGCAGCGGCCCGGCTCCATCCGATGCGAAAATCCTTCACGCCGCGCAGCGCAAACGCGCCCCCGGCTCCCCGCGGGGCCGTGATGGCGAAGAAATCGGCGCGCTCCACGTTGTCGAGGCAGAACGCCGGCCGCGCATCGGGAGTGGCATTGGCAATCTCGACGTGGCTCATCTCGAGGTTGCGCACGTGGCGCAGATAGAACCCGGATGACGGCGTCGGCCCGAACATGTTCGGCTCGGGATACTTGCTCTCGGCTTCCGGCGGCTGCACGCGCGCCGCCTCGGCGCTGGCTCCGCCGGCGGTCTCGATCAAGATGCCCGCAAGCTTTATGTCCTCGAGGACGTGGCCGGGAATGCCGCTCAGGATCGAACTGATCGCCATCGGCGCGTTGTAGCACTCGAGGTTGCTGAGGAGGATGCGCTTCATGGTGCCAACCTGCGTGCTCTCCTTCGGCCCGCGCAACCGGGCCCCCAGGCGCATGAACAGCGGAGGCGAAGCCAGATCGCGCATCACGGTATTGGTGATTGTGAAATCTTCCAGCATCGCGCCGTCCACCGACTCCAGGGCATACCCGTGGCAGCCCTCAAACACGCAGTTTGCAATCGCGACGTTGATGAAGCCGCCATTCGATTCGGTGCCGAACTTGATGCGGCCGGTGCGCGAGACGCGCATCTCCGGCGCAAATTTCTTGAAGCTTCCATCGAGAACCGATCCCAGTTCATAGCAGCCGGTCACGTAGCAATTGGCAATCGTAAGGTTGCGCGTCACGCGAGCATGCCCCAGCGCGAAGCTGGACTTCGGGCAGATGCCGTCGTCCCACGGTGAGTTCACGGTGCAATTCGATACGCGCACGTTCTGACAGCAATCAATGTCCATCCCGTCGCGATCGGTGTCGATGCGCAGGTTGTCGATGGTGAGGTTGTCGACGCCGGTGAGCAGCAGGCCAAAGTGCCCGCCCTTCAGGATGGAGAAGTCGCGGAGCAGCACGTTGCGGCAGTTCTTGAGAGCGATGGCCTTGTTGCCTACGCCTGCCTGCTCCGCCACGAACGCCGGCCCCACCGCCGCGCTGCCGCTGCCGCGCGAAAGCCCTTTGCCCCAGATCAGTCCCGTGCCCGTGATGCTGAAGTCGTGGAGGCCTTCGCCCCAGATCAGCGAGTTGTGCCAGTGATTGTGCCCATAGTCCTGGTAGCTCTCCCACGGCGCATTCGGCTCGGCGGCATCGTAGGTTCCCCCGTTGTAACCGGTCTGCCCGCCGGGCAACGGCGAGTCGGCCGCAACAATCGTGCATCCCTGCTGAAGAACCAGGTGAACCTGGCTCTTGAGGTGAATCGAAAAGCACAGATACTGTCCGGCTGGAAAGACAACCACGCCTCCTCCGGCCGCGGCCGCCGCTTCGATGGCACGGTTCACGGCATCGGTGTCGAGTGTCTTTCCATCCCCGGTCGCGCCGTATTTTCGCACATCAAAAGCCGCTCCCGCTGGAGCGTCGCTTGCCGCCTGCGCGCCCGCACCGGCCAACGAAGCTGCGGGGACCGCGGCAATCGCGGCGCCGATTCCGCCCGCTCGCAGCAAATCACGCCTCAGCCAGTGGGAGTCAGTCATCGCAATCGCCTCCAACAACGCCGCCAGAATCCGCAGAGCGCAGCGGCCTTCGGCGTGCACAACCATCCTAATCGGCGGCATTGCGGCATTTCACCTTCGGCTTGCAGGCAGGTGCGCGGTTGTAAAATAGCCGTTGGCAAATCCGAAGTTGCGAGGGACCCTATGGCAGTCTCGACCATGGCCGGCATTCCGGCACTCAAAGATCTCTCAGCCGACCTGAAGCGGCGCATGGACCAGGCGGTTTCCGGCTTCCAGGCGAACCTGGGTTCGACGCGCACCGGGCGCGCCAGCGTACACATGCTGGACCAGGTGAAGGTCGACTACTATGGCACCCATACGCCCATCAACCAGCTCGCGCAGGTCTCCGCTCCCGAGCCGCATCTCATCCTCATCCAGCCCTGGGATCCGACTCTTGTGAAAGAGATCGAGAAGGCAATTCAGACGGCTGATCTCGGGCTGAATCCCTTGTCGGACGGCAAGCTGCTGCGCGTGCCCATTCCTCCCATGACTGAGGAGCGCCGCCGCGAGGTCTGCAAGCACATCAACAAGGTGCTCGAGGAACATCGCACCGCGGTTCGCAATGTGCGCCGCGATGGCAACGACGCGCTGAAGAAGCTGGCGAAGGAAAAAAAGATCAGCGAAGACGAAGAGAAGCGCGCGCTCGAAGAAGTGCAGAAGATGACCGACGAAGAGATCCGCCGCATGGAAGAGCTGAGCCGCAAGAAAGAAGCGGAAGTGATGCAGGTGTGAGTGGCGAGCCCACGCAGGGCTCATCCTTCGATGTGTTCGCATGCCGGGCCGCCGGCGGAGTCGTCCCAGGGCGTCCAAACCCTGCCGTGAGCTTGTCGAAACGCCGCAACCAGTCCCATCGCTGTCCCAGAGTTCTGATCAAGATCGGGTTGTCATTCCGAGAGAAGGGGCACCCCAACTTCAGTTGGGGTGGTGAGCTAAAAACTCAACCTTTCGCGCCGCGACAGTTCGGCGAGAATTCCCGGGATAGCATACGAGTAACTCCCTCAATAGCTGATCGTGATCTTTTGCGGGTCGCTCTTCACATCAAAATTGCACTGTGGCGTGACCGTGGTATTCACAGCTGCCGCCCATTTTGCATCGTGCACAGGCCGCAGGCTTTCATTGAAGACTGCCACCTTATCAAAGCTCATCGCTCTATCGGGCGGAAAGTCATCGCAGCTGATCACGTAATACGGCTCCAGAACACCACCGAATGCCCAGTTAAAGACCTGGCCGTCGCTGGGCGTATCTGCGAGTTCGGTGCTTTCACCAGTGGTCATGTCCAGGCTCAGCACATTCCACGCGGAGCAGCTCAGTGTGCCCGTCCCGCACGTATTCGTGATGGATCCGTAAATCCTGTCGCCCGGCGAAACATTGATCCCTGGACTGTTCACCGCAATTCCGCTCAAGCAGCAGTTCCAACTCTGCAGATACCATTGCCCGGCATAAAACGTGAGCACCGGCTGCAAAATACTCTGGGTGTCATCGATGTCTTCGAGGCCCGGAAAGAAGAACAAGACCTGTCCGTCGTCGGCCCTGGGCCGCGGAGGCACCGTCCAGCGTGCGTTCATTGAACCAAACGAAGCGCCGGTGTTCGCCACTATACTAGCCGACTCGATCCATCCGCTGATCTCGGGCGGGCCCGGCGAAGCCTTTGTGTTTGCCGCAGCCGGGCTTTGGCTCGCGGAGTTCCGGCCCGCCAGTTTTCCTGAAGCCGCGTAATGCTGATAGGTGCAGACAGTTGCGCTCTCTTCAACCGATCCGTCGGCGTGTTGAATCCGGTGGTTCGGCAACATTCGCTCTCCTTTTGCGAGGCTTACGACGCACGATCCGTGAAAGTACCCGAACGGCGTGACCACGTATCCGTCCGGTACGCTCGCAGGGCGATTGGGCCCGGCTGCCGGCATCGCATGGGTCGATTCGGGCGTTTGCGCCGCGGCAAGCCGGGCGCTGCCGGCCAGCCCTCCTGGGACGCACATGAAGTTAGTTGCAAGCATCAGTGCGGGAGCTACCCGTATTATTCTCGAATGCATTCCTCTCATCTCTTTCTGCGCGCGCGTCCACCGCGCGTCCAACGGCCTTTCATAGCGTGAGGAACAGGTGCGCGAACGGCGACACACCAAAAAGTTCTCAATCCATGAGCCGGAGTTTGTCTTTGGCTGCTGCGTTATGTTGGGGGAATGATCCTGCGTCGAACCAGGATGGCGGGAATTATGCGGAAGCTATAACTCATTGTCAACCGAAAAACTCGGGAGCTATCTCGGAGCTATCTGACTCTCAGAACACTTTGTTTGCAAACTACTAACAGCTGCAATCAAGTTTCTGCTCGCCAGTTTTTCCTTCTTTGCGTGTTCGCCAATCTCATTTTCATCGCGGCTGTCTTCCTCATCCCAAAAATCCGCGGAAAAGATCGCGGCTCTTGCTGCGGCATTGAGCAGACGCTGCCGGTCCTTAGGGCAATACCGCGCCGCCCCGGATCCGGCGGCGGAGTGGAAGCGCAGTTTTGCCACGGACGTACAAGTGTTCCCTTATCGCGCCCAGGTTCTTCTCTGGCTCGATTGTCCGTGAAGCTCTCCTTCTGTTCGGCTAGTTTTCGGGCAGACAGCCTTCTGCGCTCGCCCTGCATCGAAGCCAGTGAGAACGCCCGTCAGTCACTCTCTCCCTGTATGTCCATATACATGACGGACCGCGAGATCCAAGATCATAAGACCGCTATCCTGCTGCGTTGTGCCGAGCTTGAGACGCACCTGGCGACAACGAAAGAACGCCTCAACCTGGCGGTTGTACAGTTGTCTGAACTGGCAGAAAGCCTGCTTGAACCCCCTGCTGCGGCGGCTGAGGATCACAGCGGGCATCCTGAGTGGAGCGATGTGGCCTTCCGGCGAATCATCGCCGACGTTGCCCGGGCAGAGCTTGAACTCGCGGCAGCGCGCAAGATTGCCTCGAATCTCGACGAAAACGGGACCTAAGACACCCGCCCGTCAAACTCCTGTGTGGACTTCATATCTGAGAGGAATGAGGCCGCAGACAAAGTCAGAATGGGACCGGCCACGCTGAAAACAGCCCTGCAGATTCCACCGAAGGTCTCCGCATACCCGCCAAGAATAAGTGCAAGTACGCTCGTTGCAAGAGAGGCCGCCACCCACGGTTTTGGCAGCCACTTGAAGCGCCATATCCCGAGGAAGGAGCCAGCCGAAGGCGTACCAGAACTCCTGATCTGCAAACTCCCCAAGAATATTGTGCGAGAGCCTTCCCTCTGCGGACCACCAGGAAGTCATTCCGATTGGGGTTACGGTCGAATTCGCGACGATCTTGTGGTCGAGAATGAGCGCCATTGTCGTTACACCAGCCATCGCCGCAACCCACACTAGCTGCCGGTAGTTCCGTCGTTCCCGTTTCGAGGCAACCCACCACACGACCGCGAAACAAGTCGAAAAAACAAGGAAGCTCTCCTTCGCGAAGCCTGCCGGGATGGCAAGCAGTGGCAAGATCCACCACTTGTCCGCGAGAAGTGCCCAGGTTACCGTCAACATGAAGAACGCCTCTGATGCGTCTACCATCCCGGACAGCCACAAATTAGCCACAACGAAATTCAGGAGATAGAGCGACGACCCGAAAAGAGCCAGAGGCGGGTTCTTGAACAGCCGAAGGCCCAGGCTTGAAAATCACAAAGGCAGCGGACGCGCTGAAAAGGCAGTTTGAAATTAGAAGCCCAAAACAGACCGGATCCCAAGTCCTGGATCTGCCCTTTGCCAAATGGTAGAAGGGTTTCGCCACATAGGGAACAAGAACACGGAAACAGAATGGAATGTCATCGGGAGAGTCTTGGCCAGTCACGGTGTTGTAATAGCTTTGCCAATCGGGGCCCAGCTTGCGGGGGTCGTAGCGGTTGAGCGTTGGATAACCAAGCCCGAACGAGATCAAAAAGAACAGCCCCCAAAGAACAACAAACCTGCCGATCACAGGGTTTTCCGGCCGGTCCGACTTTGCAAACGTCGCATCCATGATGTCCTCGCTTTTCGCTGTGTCTCTCCGATTCACCCTGTTCTGATTGCAAAATATGGCGCTAAATTGCGTTTACGATTTGAGCGCATGTGAAAACTAAGATCTCATTATCGACAACTCGATCGAGGCCACGGCACAGAATAATCGACTTTCCGACTGAGATTTCCGGCAAGGTATCGTCGACACGATTGAACGTGCCAGGCTCGTCGCGCTGGAACTCCTCACGCCAAGACGCTCTTTATAACTGCTTTTTGGGCCGCTTGTAGAACGGGAGCTGCACCTGCCGTGCCCTCACGCGGCTTCCGCGCACGTCCACCAGCACATCGGATCCCGCGTCCGCCACAGCTACGGGCAGCATGGCCATGGCAATGTTGGTTTTCAAGAAGGGAGCCGGCGACCCCGAAGTCACTTGTCCGATCGGCTCACCTTGCAACGAGAAAACCGGATAGCCATCGCGCGCGATGCCGCGCTCGATCATCTCGAGGCCGGCAATTCTGCGTTTTGGACCGCCGGATTCCTGCACGGCGAGCAGCGCAGACCGCCCGATGAATTCTCCTTTATCGAGCTTCAGCCAATGCGCAAGCCCACCCTCGAAGACGTTGGTCTCTTCGGAAATTTCGTGGCCATAGAGACTCATCCCCGCCTCGAGCCGAAGGGTGTTGCGGGCGCCGAGGCCGCACGGACGAATGCCGAATTCTGAGCCGGCTTCGAGAAACGCGTCCCACACTTTGACCGTCGTTGCCTCATCCGAAGGAATGTAGACTTCGAACCCGTCCTCGCCCGTGTATCCGGTCCTCGCGATCAGCACGTTGCGGATGCCGGCAACGGTTCCCCACGTAAACCAGTAATTTCTAATTGCCGCGAGATCCACGGTTGTCAGCTTCTTCAGCGTGCCGAGCGCGCGCGGACCTTGCAGAGCCAGTTGCGAGTAGTAGCTGGAGTAGTCGTTCAGATGGATTCCTGGCCAGCCGCCCACCTGCTGACGGATCCACGCATAATCCTTGTCCTTGGTCCCGGCGTTCACCACGAGCAGGTAGTCGTTCTCCGCCAGGCGATGGACCAGGATGTCGTCGACGAAGGTTCCCTCGGGCGTAAGCAGCGCGGAATAATGCGCCTGCCCATCCTTGAGGCGCGATGCATCGTTCATGGTGATGTGCTGCACGGCGGCAAGCGAGCCCGGCCCGCGGAATTGGATTTCGCCCATGTGGCTCACGTCAAACAGTCCCACCGCGGTTCGCACCGCCATGTGCTCCGCGATCAGGCCGCCGCCCGGGCAGGGGTACTCCACCGGCATATCCCATCCGCCAAAATCCACCATCCTGGCCTTCAGAGTGCGGTGGGTTGCATTGAGAGCCGTCTTTTTGAGAGCGGATGCGAGAGGAGCTGTTTGAGTGCCCATGGAATTCCTTTCGAGTATCTGGTCTACCCTAACAACGATAGGTCGGCGCACTGGGGCGGTCAAACCAATGGCCCGGTCTGCGGCGCGCCGCTGAACGAAGATATGAATCGGCTTCGAGGAAGTTTGATGCTTGTGGCAGCGATGCTCGCCCTGTATCGTGGGTGGAAATTTCATGGCGGACCTCACGCGCTGTGGGCCTACGGGCTGGGAGGCCTCGCGTTCGCTTTAGCTGTGTGGCACTTCACACGGCCAACCGACCGGTGAAAGCCGAGGGCCGACCACTGATTTGGAGGATGACGCATCGATGCTCACTCTCTACAACCGGATCCAGGGGCGCAATCTCGACAGGCTGGCAGCGCTGAGCGACGGCATCTTTGCGGTAGCCATGACGTTGCTTGTGCTCGACCTGCATGTTCCATCGGCGGCTCAAGTACATGGTGAGCGGGAACTCCTGATGGCGCTCGGCGCTCTTGGGCCACAGTGGGTCGCCTACGGGATGAGCTTCCTGACACTCGGCATCTTCTGGGCGGGGCAGCAGACGCAGTTGAACCACCTGCAAGAGGGCACTCGCGATCTGACCTGGATCCACCTGGGATTCCTGTTTGCGGTCACCTTCTTGCCCCTCTCGACGCGGCTGCTGGACGAGTTCATCACCTATCGCAGCGCGCTGTTGATCTACTGGTTCAACGTCCTGGTGTTGGGGACGATGCTCTATTGGAGCTGGTGGTATGCGATGCATCACGACCTGGTGAAGCAGGACACGCCGGATGAAGTGCGCGCGAGCATCTGCCGGCGAATCCTGATTGCGCAATCGCTCTACGCGGCCGGCGCCGCGCTCTGCCTGATCAACACATGGGTGAGCATCGCAGTGATCGTGCTGGTGCAGCTGAACTATGCGGTTGCGCCGGGGATCGGGGGAAGGAAGCGCGGGTGATCGGCGGCTATTTTCGCCCTGCGCGCCAAAAGGAACTCACGCCCAAATAGAGAAATGCCAGCGCAAGTCCTGTGTAAGCCAGGAACTTCCAGTGGTCCGGCCCGTGCAGATAGCTTGCCCGCGCGGGCCACATTCCTCGCCACACAAACACCGGAACGAAAATCAGGAAGAACGCGCCGGTTATTTCGAGCCAAAGGATCTTGCCCACGCGCCCGAACGGTCGCAGGGCGCCGGTGATTCCCTTAGCCAGATTCCCGCCTGTTTTCGCGGTTGTCTCGATGCGTCTTGGTGCGGCCATTTCCCTGGCCGGCGCGCTAACTGGCGCTGATGCCGATGCTTGCGAATCTCCGCTGATGCGCTGGCTGGCCACGCGGCCTGCCACGCGCAGCCCGATGCCCAATACCCGGCCAATAGTCTGCGGTCTCACTTCGATATGATGGTATCAGCGACTGTGGGAGCGGGGCTCCCGGGCTGGTTATGCCATGAAGGGTTGCCCTTACGCGGCCGTGGAAGTAAGGTAGTAAAAATCACGCTGCTCCCTGCGCTCATTTCGCGCTGGCCGCTGCACTGGAGGAAATCCGTGACATCTCGCCTGCGCGAACTCATCCAACAACTCGGTGAAGCAATCCACGAATCGGTCATTGAGAGCGAGCAGATTGCCGGCGTGGTCCAGGACATCCGGCGGCATGGATTTGACGTGCTGCTGATGCTTGAGGCGACCATCGGGCTGAACGAGGTCACGGCGAAGGAGGCGGAAGCCGAGGCAGGCGCCGAGGGGAGCGCCGAGGACGGCACCTTCACGCGCAACGACCTGAACTTTTTGCGCTCGCTGCGCATCTCGGTTGAAGGCGACACCGACACCGACGAAACCCAGGACGAATAGCCCTGCTATCATCCGTGATTGCCGTACAATCGGCAACACATGAAAAGACCTTCCCTTCTGCTTTTGCTGCTGATGTGCGCAACTGGATGGGTGCGCGCGCAAGTTGGCGGCACTGGAGCGACAACCGGGGAAATCCTCATTGATCGTCCTCATGCGCAGGACTGGATCAGCGATATCGATCAAGGCTGGCGCATGCACGAAGGCGACGATCCTGCCTACGCAAGCCCGGTCTTCGACGATACGTCGTGGCAATCGGTCAATCTCGATGACCTTGGCGCCGCCCAAGCCGGGCGGCGCTGGTTCCGCTTGCACATCCGGCTCCATGAAAACCATCCGCAGCTCGCGCTTCTGATCGAGGGAGGGGAGGGCACTTACGCGGTTTACGTAAACGGAGCACCACTCCCCGGCGCTCGTCTCAGTTCTCCCTTTGCGGTCCGGCGTCCCATCGAACGCGTCTTTCCATTGAGCACGACCGCAACGGAAGTGACGCTCGCTCTGCGCACGCAGGTTCCTCCCGGCTATGTGTCGTGGCACCTGCCCCAATTCATGACGGCCTCGCTGGGCACGCCAGACGCCATCGAAACCCAGCGCAGGGCGCTGCTGAGCACGCGTCTCTACGCGGCAATTCCGGCAATTGCGATCAACCTGCTGCTCATTGTGGCGGGCATCGCGGCGTTCG
>Ga0335072_10009903_pt1 | contig 13737 bp, 13 predicted proteins | sample Lox_Sample_21_FD_206725 | JGI IMG/M metagenome (GOLD analysis project Ga0335072, IMG submission 206725) | Soil microbial communities from Loxahatchee National Wildlife Refuge, Florida, United States - Lox_Sample_2.1 | ecosystem: Environmental > Terrestrial > Soil > Wetlands | place: USA...
CGCCTTGAGCGGGCGCGACCGGCTCAGCGCCCGGCTCTGCCGCATCCGGCTCCGGAACCGGTGCGACACCGGCCGCTGCAGGTTCTTCTTCATCACTCTCGGAGGAAGCGCCGGCGGAAACGGCTAACGCGACCTGCGTTGCACCCGCGCCCTTGGCGATATCAAGGATGCGGACCATGTCACCAAGAATCACAGTGCGGTCGCCATCGAAAACCACGAGTTTGTCAGTGGCATGGCTGAGCGCGTCTTTTAGTACCGGTACGAAATCATTTTCGCTGACCGGCTTTTGATTTACGAGAATCTGGTGTGCTGCTGTATAGGTGACGGTCACGCCTTTGGGTTCGGTCGAGGCCGAGGACTGCATTTTCGGCAAATCGACGTGAGCGGCTGATTCAATCGTGACCGCCGTCGCGACCATAAAGATGATCAGCAGGACAAGAAAGATATCAGTGAGTGGTGTGATGTTGATCGACGCAAACAGTCCGCCTTGCTCATTGCCCGCCTGAATCGCCATCGATGATAACCTTGGCTACGCGCCCGAGCCGCCGGACGCGCTGGATGGGACGGGCCCGCTAACGCGGCGCGCGGCGATGGCGATTGAGTCAGCGCCGGCGGCCTTGGCGGTATCGAGAATCCGGACCATATCGCCGAGAATCACCGTGCGGTCGCCCTGGAAGATCACAATCTTCTGATCGACGCGGCTCAACGCGTCGTGCAGCTCGGGCTCAAGCTCCACTTCCGGAACGTCCTTGGCATTGACGAAAATTTCGTGATTTGCAGTGTAAGTGACGATGACGCCCTTGTTCTCCGGACTGGTGTTCTGAGCTTCAGGAAGATCGACGTGAGTGGCGGATTCGACAGCGACCGACGCAGTGACCATAAAAATAATCAGCAGGACGAGAAAGATATCAGTCAGCGGCGTGATGTTGATTTCCCAGAACATCCCGCCGCCACTGCCCGAGGGCGCGTTAAAGGCCATTGGCGACCTTGCCCTGAAGCGCAGCGTCGATCAGCCGGGACGCGCAGATATGAATCGTCGCGTTGATGCGCTCGATCTTCTGCGAGAAGTAATTATAGAAAATGACGGCGATGATAGCGACGGCGAGGCCGAGCGCAGTCGAGATCAGAGCCTCGGAGATGCCGGCGGCTACGACTGAGAAACCGCCAGTGCCCATGATAGCCATCGACTGAAATGCGACCAGAATACCGACGACGGTGCCGAACAGGCCGATGAACGGGGCAGAGGCGCCGGAGGTCGCGAGCACCCAAATAGGTCCGCGCAGTCGCACGAGTTCGGCAAAGCGGCGCTCCTCATCAACTTCTTCGAGGCGATTACGGTCAGCCGATTCCGCTTCAGTGATCAATTCCTGAAAAATGCGCTCGCCCGGACCTGGACGCGTTTGGACGCGCTCGAGAGCTTCTTTGAATTTGCCTTGACGCAGAGGGCCGATGGCGGCGTCAGCAGCGGTGGCAGCGCGGCGGCTGATGCCCCATAGGGTCCAAATTCGTTCGATTATGATCGTGACACAGATAACCGAGATGAGAAGCAAGGGGCCGGTGGCGTACCAGCCCTGCTCGATCATGGCGATAATGCTGAACTGATTCTGCATTCAATCCGTACCTGAAAAGACTGAAATTCTTTGGCACCGCGCCCGCTCCAAGCCTGCTCAATTGGTCTGAAACGGGCTGTGCTGTCAAGCTGTATTTTGCGCGAATGGGGCGCGGAGCGGAAGTTAGTAACCGATGACTCAATCCACGTCCAGAAACTCCGCTTGAAACACCAGGCTTTCGGGGCAGCGGTCAACTGGCAGGCTGGGCGCAGACAGTGGCGCGGAAGATGTGCGTGGGGCAATCGCGGATACAGGCCTGGACCGCGGCCTCCTGCGCGGGCGGTTCGCAAACGTTGGCAGCCCGCTTGTTGGGGCTATGGCGGATACATGACGCAAGTTCTATCGGTTCGACGCCGGTATTACGGATGCAGTTGTTCAGCGGAGCATCCGATTCGATACTGTTCGCGAGGTGATGAGCGCGGATCATCCAGCATCCGGATAGAGTAAACATAATCGGCAGAGCGAAAACGAGGCGCGTCAAAGAGCCACGACGAGCGCAGCAGGGGAAATCGCGTCGTATTAGGAGCAGGAAGCTTGCGGTTATCTGCCACATCGTAAGAGTTCAACTGACCTGCCCCTTCAACCGGCCGAGATTCAAACAACATTGCTTTCAGGCGGCTAGCTCGCAAACTCCAACCGCATAGGTTACCCGTACAATCCCTTAGAAGCTCGGCCCAACTGAGATTTTTAGGCTCTCCGTTCGCAGACTGAGCCGAGAGTCATCTCGTAAAACAAGTATGTTCGCGGGAATCTTGACTTTGAACCGTGCGCAAGTCTATCCAGAACCACGGTAAGGCGCATCAAAACCGCCGAAACTTTGCACGGCCAAACCGGGCTCGTATTCCATCCAGAATGGCGTGCGACAGCCAGGGATTGGAACATTGCACGCCGCTATACTAAATTCGGCCGGAGAATAGAATCGGCCAAGGATTAAAAGAGGAAGCATTTCGATGGCATTACTAGATGGCAAAGTCGCGGTAGTAACCGGTGCAGGGCGCGGAATAGGTCGCGAAGAGGCGCTATTGCTGGCCAAGCTGGGCGCGCGAGTGGTGGTCAACGACTTGGGCGGGCATTTCGACGGTACCGGACAATCGCGATCACCGGCCGAAGAAGTTGTAAAGGAAATCCGCTCGGCTGGCGGCGAAGCGGTCGCCAACTACGAGAGCGTTAGCGATTTCAAATCGGCCAAGCGGATCGTCGAATGTGCGATCGACAATTTTGGCAAGCTCAATATTGTCGTCAACAACGCCGGTATCCTGCGTGACCGGATGATTTTCAACATGAGTGAGGACGATTTCGATGCGGTCCTCGCCGTTCATCTAAAAGGTACGTTCAATCTCGCGCGGCATGCTTCGTCCTACTGGCGCGAGCAGCATAAGACCGGGAATCTGCTAAACGGCCGCCTGATCAATACGAGCTCAGATTCGGGCGTACTCGGCAATGCGGGCCAGAGCAATTATGGGACGGCAAAGGCCGCCGTCGCGACGTTTGCGATTATCGTGGACCGCGAATTGGCGCGCTATGGCGTGACTGCCAACGCGATTGCGCCAGTCGCGCGTACGCGGCTCACGATCGACGCGACACCGCAGACTGCAGCAACAATGCCGACACCTAAAGAGGGCGAAGTTGACAGGTTTAGTCCGGCGCATGTGCCGCCGTTGGTCGCATGGCTCGCGAGCGACGATGCGAAGGATGTGCACGGCGAAGTCTTCCGGGTCGGCCTCGGTACAGTATGGCTGATGAAGGGTTGGCATAGTGTCGCCAAGGTCGCGCAGACCGGACCGCTCAAGATTTGGGATGCGGCCGAACTCGGCAAGCGCGTAAAGGAAGAACTGGCCAAAGGATTGACGGGCAAAGAGACTCTGGGGCAGGTTTTTTCCGGCGCGGTCTGATTAGTGAGCGTTGTCAAAAACGGGAGCGGCGCGGCCGGCGGACGGCCGCGCTTTCGTTCGGTGCTGTTGATTTGCGCCGCGAATACAGCCCGCAGTGTGATGGCTGAGCATCTGATGCGGCGCGAGTTGGGCCGCTGGGGCGCCGAGCGGGACGTGCGAGTGCAATCTGCGGGAATCGCACCTTACGCTCGCGACGGAGCGCTCGTCTCGCTCGATACCCGGATGGCGCTGAGGGATATCGGGATAGATATCGGAGAAGAAGCAACCTCGACGGATTTGAAGCGCCATCCCGAATTACTCGAAGCGGCCGATGTCGTAATCGCGATGACGGAAGCACAGAAGCGCGAACTGGCTGAGAGATTCACGGTTGCCTCGTCGCTCGAAGTTCATACGCTGCGCGGATTCGCAGGCGAATACGGTGATATTGCAGACCCCTTCGAGCAGGGGCACGAGGCTTTTTCGGTTTGCCGTGAGGAAATCACCCGGCTGATTCCGCTGGTAGTCGAACGGATTTTGACAGAAGCTGAGGCCAGCTAGAGCGAGATTCGCTGGCCATAAGTGAGAGACGGTATGAGTTTTAGCAATCCCCGGGACGAGACGATCAAGGCGATTCTGTCACGCCCGACTACGGTAGCGGTGGTGGGATGCTCGGATAACCCCGATCGCGACAGCCTGAGAATTGCCCAATTGCTCAAGTCGAAGGGTTTTCGTGTAATCCCGGTCAATCCGCAACTAGGGCCGGAAGCCTTGCGCGATAGCCTAGGCGAGCGCTGCTATCCCGATCTCGCGTCCATTCCAGAGCCAGTCGAGCTCGTGGACGTTTTCCGCCGATCGGAATACCTGCCGGCGATCGCTGAAGAAGCGGTGGCCAAAGGTGCGAAAGTCCTGTGGGGTCAACTCGGAGTGATCGACGAAGATGCCGCAGAGACCGCGCAAAAGGCAGGACTCACGGTCGTATTGGATCGCTGTCCCGCGATCGAATATCGGCGGCTCTTTTGATCGGCGTCTGGCGATCAAGTCAGCTGCAGCCCTCTGCGTGAGAACGTGATTCGTAATATGACGATGATTGAGTCCGCCGAGGCTGGATCGTGAAGCCGCGCAAGTGGCGCACGATCGGTAATGAGCGAGTTTTCTCCACTCCGATCTTCGACCTGCACAAACGCCGATCGGCTCATCCAAGGCGCGGCGAGAAAGATTTTTTCATCATCAACCCAACGGATTGGGTAAACATAATCCCATTGACGCCACGCCGCGATGTCGTGATGGTTCGCCAGTTCCGTCACGGTATCAGCGCTTTTACGGTCGAAGTGCCGGGTGGAATGGTCGACAGCACAGACGAGACTCCGGGCCACGCCGGGCGCCGCGAGATGCGCGAGGAAAGCGGTTACGATTCAGACGACATCGTTGCATTGGGCCGCGTCCATCCGAACCCGGCGATTCAGCCAAATTTCTGTTATTCGTTTCTCGCGCGTAACGTGAAACTCGTCGCCGCGCCCCGCCATAATCCGGATGGCTCGGAAGAGACGGAAGTCGTACTGGTGCCACTGAAGGAAATCAAGGGAATGATCGCGAGCGGCAAGATCACCCACGCCTTGACGATTGCTGCGTTCGCGTTCCTGGACCTTTACAACAAGCCGCCATTGAATGGGGCGAAAGGGGCGGCCAAGCCGTCCCGTTCCGCAGGCGGCAACAAGTAGCCGACTGCCCTCGTCATTCAGGGCGGCGCGTTACTTGCTATCGGCGGTTGGCGAAGCGAAACAGATGGCGGGCCGCCGTAACGCCATCTTAGCAATCGATAGACTGGGAAGGCGGCGAGCGCCAGAGCAGCGGCGAGAATCAGATCGCCCTTCCCCTCATCCTGGGACAGAGCAAGACCGAACGTCGCGACCCAAGTGAGGATTGGGGCGGCTACGACAAGGGCAAGGGTCAACGGTCCGCCAGGGACCACGAAGCGTTCGTGCCGGTCAGGACGCATTCTCCGAAGCCGAACTAGCGCGGCCATCTCGAGCACCAGCGCGCCCATATAAAAGAAAACGTCTAGTACGACGAGTGCGACGAAGCCGAGTGGCACCAGCAGCGTGAAAACGACACAGCAGATCAGGATGGAGCGGACGGGCGTGGCGGTGGTTTTGGACAGCCGAGTCAGGCCGGTGGGCAAGTACCGCTCGCCCGCGAGCACAAAAGGCACACGCGAAACCCATAAAAGACCGGCTTCGAACATCGCGAAGGCTGAGACCGCGCCGCCCATCACGATAAACCGGCTCAGAGCGGCACCACCCAGACGGTAGCCTTCATCCGCGAAATGTCCTAGTTTCCACTGAGCCGTGGAGCTGGCGCCGCTCAGCGCGATACCAAGGGGCAAGAGATATCCGGCTATCGCAATCGGCAGCGTGATAAGGATCGCGCGCAAATAGTTGTGGCGTGGCGCCTCTATCTCTCCGGCCACGATACTCAAGTTTTCCCATCCGCAATAATTCCAGATGACGACGATCAGGCCGCCGCCGAGGGCCCCCATGAAGTCATTGTGAGAGATAGGCTGCAGCGGAAGCCGCCAGTTGAAGAGACGTGGCATCCCGAGAATCACGAACAGGATGAACGGGGCTAGCGCGATCAGCGTCAGGACGACGGAGGTATCGCCGACTGGCCGGATGCCGAGAATATTAAGGAGCCCAGAGAACCACACGAGAGCCGCGGCGACCGCGATTTGGCCGGTCGTTCCCAGGGGGATCGCGAAGCCTAGGTAGGTCGCGAACAGGACAGGATAAATCGCCATGTCAACGGCAGTGTAGAGGACTGTCAGGTAGGCTTCGAGAAAGCCGGCAAAGGGTCCGAGCGCCTCTTTGACCCATAGATAGAAGCCACCCTCCTGCGGAATCAGTGCTGTCAGCTCAGAGGCCATTAGTGCAGTTGGGAGACTGAGCGTGAGCGGTACGAGGGCGCAAAGGATGAGGGTCAGGCGGGCGCCGGCTATTCGTACTGCGTCCTCAATTCCGTAAGGGCCGCCGCTGACGATCAGATACATTACGGCGATAAGCCCGGCGATGCCGAGGCGATGTCTTCCACTATCGGTAGTGGTCGATCTCAGGGACATTCTTTGCGGCCATCCGAACGGTATAATGAACAAATGAGGACGAAGTTAGCGAAACTCGCCAGACGAGGCTTGGGGCTTCCGTCTCCATGGGCAAATCGCTCGCAGGAGAGACCATCATCAGGGGATTCACTGGAATTCACCCGAAGCGCCTGGGGATTGCGCCGTAAGCCTGGCAGGCGCAACACTAAACATTCGGAATGTCCCTGAAATAGCGATGGCACAGCTGAAATCTAGCCAGATTGACGATGGCGGGTCGCAATGCTAGCTGTTATCGGCGTTAAGCCGCAAGGTTCCCATCCAGTATGAAGTGTTGTGCCCAATGGGCGCTGCTAACGCTAACTATTGCGCTAGCAACGCTGGCCGGTTGTTCGAGCGTCCACTCCAATAACGAGCCAATTCAGGCGGTGAGCGCAGGTGGCAGTCCGTTTGGAGGTATGCCTGCGGTTGATATACCGCCAGCGGCGTATGCCATGGGTGCATACCTGAAGGCGCAGGTCGCCACCCAAGACGGCGACCGTGCCAAGGCGCTCAAAGAATACGAGGACGTTGTTAAATACGATCCCAATAACCCCGCCCTGCGGGTTCAGCTCGCGACCCTGTATGTTGGCAATGGCAGGTTAAAGGATGCCCTCGAGCAGTGCCGTCAAGCGATCGCGCTTGATCCGCATTACGTGCGTCCGCGGCTGCTTGCGGCGGGGATCGATGATGCGCTCGGTAATCAGGAAGACGCACAACAGCAATATCAAGCTGTAGTCGCACTAGACCCCAAGAATCAGGAGGCTTACCTCTTCCTCGGGACGCAATATGCCAAGGGCGGCGATTACAACAAGGCCGAAGGTGCATTCAAGCAACTGATAGCGCTCGATCCCAAATCATTCCTCGGTTACTACTACGCCGGCCGTGTGATGGTCTTGGCGAATAACTATCCGGCGGCGGACGGTTACTATCAGCAGGCTTTGCAGCTGAACCCGCAGTCGCAGTTGGTGCTGCTGGACTTAGCGGTCCTGCGGGAATTGCAGGGACGCTATCAGGAGGCTATCGCACTCTATCAGCAGGTTCTGCAGATCGATCCGACTGACGACGACGTGCATAAACGGCTCGCCCAATTGTACGCCGGGGACAAGACGGTCGACGAGGCGATCGCGCGCCAGCAACTCCATCAGGAACAGATTGAGACAAATCCATCTGATACCCGTACCAAAATCGGCCTGTTGTTCTTTGAACGCGGCGACTTTGACGAGGCTGCGACTGAGTTGAACCTGGTACTGGGCGCCGAACCGAATAACTATCGGGTGCGATACTATCTGGGGACGGTCTATTCGGAACTGGATGACAACGATCGGGCGATCAGTCAGTTCGAAGCAATTCCGAGCGGCGACGAGCATTACGTGGAGGCGCGGCTGCAACTGGCCTACCTCTATGACAAAGAAGCCGACTACGATAAAGCGATCGCCAACCTGAAGCAGGCGCTTGCCCTCAAGCCGGATGATACCGAGATCATGGGATATCTGGTGGGCGTCTATCAGGAAAAGAAGGACAATACCGACGCGATCGCACTAGCCGAACGAATGGTCCAGCTTGAGCCGCGCAACGACAAGTTTTACTTCACGCTCGGCGCACTGTACGACGCCAACGGTCAGAAGCACAAAAGTATCGAGGCGATGCAAAAGGCTATCGAGATCAATCCAGCCAACGCCCCTGCACTGAACTATCTTGGCTACACTTATGCGGAATCAGGAACCAATCTGGATGAAGCCGAAAAACTGGTAAAGCGCGCGCTTAAAATCGAGCCCCAGGACGGCTTCTATGTCGATAGCCTTGGCTGGGTCTATTACAAGAAGGGGCAATATCAGAAGGCGGTTGGCGAACTGGAACGTGCGGTGAATCTATCGGGCGACGACCCGACCATCACGGAACATTTGGGTGACGCCTACAACCGGATCGGCAAAAGCCGTGATGCGCGGAATCAGTACGAGGACGCGCTCAAGAAAGCCCAGGACGCAGATCAAATCGAGCGGCTGAAAACCAAGATTGCAGCTTCCGAGAATGACACGCAACAGGCGCGGCCGTAGGCGCGTGACACACCTTCGTGTGTCAATCTGGCCGGCTACGTTGGCCTTCCTGTTGGCGCTAGGCGCTGCGGGATGTGGCCTGCAACCCGAGATGCCGGCAGCGCAGTCGGAGAATGCGACTCAACTCGGGCTTGGATTGGCGCGGCGCGATAAGCAGATTCATTCGCTGCAAACCTCGGCAATTATGGAATACATCGGTGGCGGCGAGCACGTGAAGGTGCGTGAACGGATTGTAGCGGAGCGTCCGGCTAGCGTCCGGGTCGACGTGATGTCGCCTATCGGTGTTGCGTTGGTGGTTGCAGCGGATGGTGGCCAAGTCGCAATCTTCGATCCTTCCAAAAACACCTTGATGCAGGGACCAGCGACCGCCGAAGCGCTCGATCGCTACGCCCGGATTCCGATGGCGCCGCAGGACACTGTCCGCATGCTAATGGGCCTGACGCCGGACACCTCGATGCTCGCGTTTGCCCCGAATCAGTACGGCATGACGGCAGAGAATGAGCCCTACCTGATGTATCGCGAGCCTAATGCGGTGACTGACTATTTGACGTTTGATGCGAATGATAATCTGACGAGTTTGCGGCAAACCTTGGCTAGCGGCCGTGAAAGCTACGAAGTACATTACAGTGACTATCGCGCCACGGGGGGCGGCAGCGCGATCATGTTTCCTTACCAAGTGGCGGCATCGTTCCCGACGACCGGCGCATCGGTAAAATTCCGCTATGAGCAGCCGATTCTTGACGGGGATATCGAGGACTCAACCTTTACGCTTGCGCCCGGAGACGAAACGCGCAGGCTCACCCTCGGCTTGGCTGATACACGTTCGTCACCCGCTAACTGACTGGAGCGATGTTGCAGCGGCGTCCGGTGTCGCGGCTTGAATCTGGTGGATTGGCTCAGAACTCTCTCCCCGCCTCGATGGTCCGCGCCACTTATGGCGCTGCTTGTGATCGCTGTGGCGGGGTGTCACGTCAATCGGCCCAGCGCAGATCATGCGGCTGCGCAGATTCTCTATGGGTCGACCAACAGCGACCCTCGAACCTTCAATCCCGTTCTCGTTACGGATTCGGCGTCGGGAGCGGCGATCAGCGACCTTTTCGAGGGTTTGGTCAAGATCGATCCGCGCAGCACCAAGCCGGAACCCGATCTCGCGCAGAGTTGGAACATCACCGACGGCGGCAAGACGATCACGTTCCATCTGCGTCACGACGTCAGATGGTCCGACGGCGTGCCCTTTACTGCGCGCGATGTACTGTTCACCATGCGCTCGATCTATGACCCGCGTGTCCCTAACATCGAAGTGTCTTCGATGCTCGTCGATGGTAAACCAATTCAAGCTGACGCGCCTGACGACTACACGGTCGTGATGCACTTGCCGCGTCCATTTGCGCCATTGTTATATTCTATCGGCTTTCCAATCATACCGGCGCATACTCTGGAACATGACCTGGCTTCGAGGACGTTCACGCGCACTTGGGACATCAACACTCCGCCGGACAAACTGATCGCACTCGGCATGTACCGGATGCAGCGTTACATTCCGGGGCAGCAGTTGTCATTTGTGCGGAATCCCGACTATTGGATGCACGATCCAAATGGGGGCAAGTTGCCACGGTTGCGCGGACAAGTAGTATTGATCGTACCGGATGAGAATGCTCAGTATCTCCGATTTCTCAGCGGTATGACGGACGAATATAGTCCGCGCCCGGAAGAAGTCCAGACGCTGATGGATCAAGCGTCAAAACTCAACATCAAAGTCGATAAAATCGGTATCGACACCGGTTCGCTGTTTTTCGCGTTCAATCGCAATCCGCGCCATTATATTCGCAACGGCGTGACCAGTCCTAAGTACAAGTGGTTCACCGACCTGAACTTCATGCGGGCACTGGCGCATGCCGTCGACAAACAGGGAATGATCAATCTATGCTTTCACGGACTTGGGGTGCCTTCCCTCTCGGATGTGTCACCTGCCAACAAGATTTTCTATAATCCAAATCTGAAAGATTATGATTATGATTTGAAACTCGCCGCTCAGTTACTCGATGAGGCGGGCTACAAAATGCTGCGACCAGGCGTGCGTGGCGATCCGCAAGGCCATCCGCTGGTGTTTAACCTTACGACCAATGCCGGCGTACCCTTACGCGATCAGATGTGTGCGATCTTCAAGCAGGACCTGGCGGCACTTGGGATTACAGTCAATTACCGGCCCCTAGAATTTATTACCCTGGTCAAAGCGCTCGATTCCACTTTTGATTGGGACTCTGTGTTGATCGGCTTTACCGGTGGAATCGAACCGAACGACGGCGCCGATTTCCTCCGCTCATCGGGCAATCTCCATATTTGGAATCCGTCTCAGCCCAAGCCCGCGACACCATGGGAAGCCGAAATCGACCATCTGATGGATAAAGGTACGATGGTGATGGAGCCCGAGCAGCGGGCGCCTTACTACTGGAGGATTCAGCAGATACTTCACGACCAGCTTCCAATAATCGAAACGGTCTTGCAGACCCGCTACATTGCATATCGGAACACGCTAGAGAACTATTACCCTACTGTATGGGGTACGTATCAGCCCGAATATATCCAATTCCGCCAGCAATAGGCGATCCGCAGTGATGCGGTGGCCAGTGAAACAATGGCGCGGTTTCTAATCAGGCGAATACTCATAATGATGCCGCTGATAGTCGGTATTACCTTTATTTCGTTTGCCGCAATGTCGCTGGTGCCGGGTAATTTCGTAAGCAGTTTGGCGCTCGACCCCCATATCTCACCCGCCGTAATCAAGCAGATGGAAGCGGAGTTCGGACTCGACCAGCCACTCTTGATTCGCTACATCCGATGGTTGTGGGAAGTGATGCATCTAAATCTCGGCGTCTCGTTGGCTTATCGAGTCAATGTGATCTCGCTGATCGGATCGCGCGCGGTCAATACTGTAATTCTGGCAGTGGCGAGCATGCTCTTGTCATGGGTAATGGCTATTCCGATCGGTGTAGTCGTTGCGGTGCGTCAGAACTCCGTGCTCGATCGCGTCCTGTCGTTCGCTTCATTCCTCGGAATGTCAGTGCCGGCTTTTTTCCTTGCCTTTCTCGCGATGGACTTTGCTCTGTGGAGTGGACGGTTTCCGGTCGGCGGCAGCTTCTCACCGGACTACGCATCGCTCGATGCGGCTAGCAAAGTCGCTGATCGCTTCAATCATTTGATTTTACCAGCCCTCGTGCTGGGCCTCGCCGGAATGGCTTCGCTGATGCGCCTGATGCGCTCGCAGATTCTTGAGATCCGCAATGCCGATTTCGTGCGGACTGCGCGTGCCAAGGGCCTGCCGGAACGAGTCGTGATGTTCAAGCATGTGTTGCGCAACGCGTTGAACCCATTTGTGACGATCGCCGGCTATAGCCTCGCGGATCTACTCGGCGGCGCGGCGCTGGTTGAAGCTGTCATGAATCTGCAAGGACTCGGCTTACTACTGCTGAATGCTGTGCGATCGCTCGATGTCCCACTGGTGATGGGCTCGGTACTGACGGGCACCGTATTATTGCTAATCGGCAATCTGCTTGCGGATATCGCGCTTGTTGCAGTCGATCCGCGGGTGGACTTCGCGACGCTGGCGGCTGAATGAGCGCACTTCCCAGGCCTGTTCAGCCGGAGGTGGCGCCACCTTCCGATTCGCGCAGGTTTGAGGGCGCGCGGCGATTCGCATCTGGTGTGGCGAATGAATGGCATATGGCGCCGTGGACCGCGCGCGCAGCGGTCCTTGTGCTCACGATCTTTTATCTGTTTGCTGTCGCGTCGCCGGTAATCGCGCCTTATGATCCAGCGCGGCAATATCGCCAACTGCCGGATTGTCCGCCAATGCGGCTTCATTTAAACGCCGCCGCCGAACGTCACCACGGCTGGCTGTTCGCTTATCCGATGCGGCTAGCCGATCCGCTGACCCGCGAGTACGTGGAGGATCGCAGCCACAAAACCTTTATCCGCTTGTTCTATCGGGGCCATTTGTTCACCACGGAATCCGCGGACGAACCATACTTCTTCCTTGGTAGCGAAGCACTGGGACGTGATCTGTTCTCGCGGATCGTCTATGGAGCCCGCGTCAGTATGTTTATCGGGCTGGTCGGAGTGGCAATTAGCTTTTCGCTTGGGATCGGCGTGGGGGCCTTTTCCGGTCTAGTCGGAGGCACCACTGACAATCTGATTATGCGGCTGTGCGAAATCGAGATGTCACTGCCGTCGTTCTATTTTCTGCTCGCGCTGGCTGCAGTGATTCCGTCTGGCATGAGTCCTGTCGCAACTTTTTTTATGATCGTTGCTATCATGTCGTTCATAAGCTGGGCGGGCTTTGCACGGGTAATTCGCGGTATGTCCGCATCTATAAGATCAGCGGCGTTTGTGGAAGCGGGGCGTGCACTCGGCGGCTCGCGCGCCCGGCTGCTGGCGCGGCATATCATTCCGTCAGTGCTCGGCTTCGCGGCGGTCAACGCGTCGCTGTCGATACCGGGTTATATCCTCGGAGAAAGCGCACTCTCGCTGCTGGGCCTGGGTATTCAAGAGCCGGCGGCGAGTTGGGGCAACCTCCTCTCGCAGGCGATGGATCCGCAAAACCTTGAGCACTATCCGTGGGTGATGATACCCGGCGTGTTCATTTCGATTGCGGTGATGGCGTTCAACTTCCTCGGTGACCATCTGCGCGACCGTCTCGACCCGTCGAATCTACGCTGAGCCCGGCTCAATAGATGGCCCCAACTCGCAGACTCGCGTATCCCCGGGTTGCGAGTAACCCTCTATGTGCTACAAGCCTCATAGTAGCTGATTGTGCAAAGATTGGTCATCGACGCTTCTCCAATATGTCTGATGGAGAAAGTTGATGATGACTCGATACTTGCCACGGAGGAGAAGGGATATGGGAAGGCTCGACGGGAAGGTCGCCTTTATCACAGGTTCCGGCTCAGGGATTGGCCGAGCAGGCGCCATACTTTTTGCCCGTGAAGGAGCGCAGGTGGCGGTCGCGGAAATCTCGCGTGAAGGCGGCGAGGAAACCGTTGCATTGGTGCGGCAGGCCGGCGGCGAGGCGCGGT
>Ga0335072_10009904_pt1 | contig 13737 bp, 14 predicted proteins | sample Lox_Sample_21_FD_206725 | JGI IMG/M metagenome (GOLD analysis project Ga0335072, IMG submission 206725) | Soil microbial communities from Loxahatchee National Wildlife Refuge, Florida, United States - Lox_Sample_2.1 | ecosystem: Environmental > Terrestrial > Soil > Wetlands | place: USA...
GTCAGCGAAATGGAGCTGGACGTGGCCGCCGGGGATGCGGCTCTTCAACTCGGCAGGGGCTCCTTCGGCGACGATCCGGCCTTGGTCCAGGACCGCGATCCGGTCCGCCAGCTGGTCGGCCTCGTCAAGGTACTGAGTGGTGAGGAGGATGGTGACTCCGGCTGCGGCGAGCTGACGAGTGATCTGCCACATGGCGCGACGGCTGCGCGGGTCCAAGCCGGTGGTGGGCTCGTCGAGGAAGATCACCCGCGGCTGATCCACGAGGGTCATCGCCAGGTCGAGTCGCCGTCGCATCCCGCCCGAGTAGGTCGACAGCAGCTTGTCCGCTGCGTCGGCGAGGTCGAATTGCTCTAGCAACTCGGCCACCCGGCGCCGCCCAGCCTCGCGGCCGAGGTGACGAAGGTCCGCCATCAGCTGCAGGTTCTCGGCGCCGGTGAGCAGGTTGTCTACAGCCGAGAACTGACCGGTGACCCCGATGACGGCCCGCACCCCGTCGGGGTCAGTGGCCACGTCGTGACCGGCGACGCTCATGGATCCGGAATCGGCCGGGATCAGGGTGGACAGGATGCGGACCATCGTGGTCTTGCCAGCCCCGTTCGGGCCCAGAAGAGCCAGGATCGTGCCCTCCTCCACGGCCAGGCTCACATTGTTGAGCACCAGATGGTCGCCGAACGACTTCCGCACGTTCTGGGCGGCGATCCCCGCCGCGGCCGACACACTTGTCATGGCCTTCTCCCTCATTGCCGTGTGGTCGAGTCGTCAGGAAGCTCGCCTGCGGCACGCAGCGCCTCACGGTGTGCGATCCATTCCTGCTCCAGCAGCGGCATCCGCTCGACCAGGAAATCGGCGAACGCGGCCCACTCCAGCAAGATCGCTCGCCGTTCAGGTGGTGCATCGGCCAGCAGGCGCAGGCCCTCGCGGGCGAGCTCGGCCGCCTCCCGCTGCTCGGAGACGTCAAAGCCCATCGCATGCGACGACGACATGTCGACACGTACCCGGTCCATCCGCTCGCCCGCCGCCCTGGACCGCTGGATGAGCCCGAGGTTCTCCAAGTAGTTCACCGCGCTGGCGATCGCGCTCCGGCTGGCCAGTAGGGCGTCGGCCAACTCGCTGATGCTTTGCTCGCGCGGCTCGCAGACCGCCAGGTAGCCGATCAGCCGGCCCACCATCGGAGCCATCCCGAAGCGCCGGGCATAGAAGCGGCCGGCGTGGTCAGCGAACGTGATCTCACCATCACTCGGCATGTCGCCAACCTACAGAGACTCCTGAGATAACACAAATCTATGTCATCATGGTATTTCTGCGGTCAGCTGGACTAACGCGGGACAGCGGTCGCTGCCGGCTTCTTCTCACGTCCGCAGGCATCAAGAACCCGAGCATCCACAACGTGCTAGTCGATCTGCTGGGCCAACCGATTGCGGAGTCCACCGCCCTCTGCATTCCCACCGCGACCTATGCACGGGCGGACCCGCCGCTTGGCGGATAATCACCGGACAAGCCCTCCGATAGGGGCGCGCCGAAATCCCGCGCGACGTGATCAACATGACGTGGTCGCGCGCCTGCGGCCCGCACGCTAGGCCGGGTGCGGTCAGACGACTGCGACCGGCCGCACGAGGGACGCGGTTGCTCCGGTGATCTTTGCGGGGAGCGTGATGAAGAGGAACTCGTAGATTTTGTCTTTGGCTAGGTCCTCGAGGTAAAGGCACTCAATGAGGTGGATGCCTTCCTCGATGAGCAGCCGGATGTGGATGGGGTGCGGGTTGCCGGGTATTACCGATGGCATCACCTCGACGGTCTCGGTGTCGCCGCCGACGGCCCGCACTCCGGACTCGATCAGCCGCTCGGCGACCGGCAGGGTGATTCCGGCGCCGTTCGTCTCGGCCCACCGTTCGCGGTCAGGCCACACCGACATCTGGCCGGTACGGAACAGCACGACGTCACCGGGGGCGATCGTGGTGTTCTGCCGGACCAGCGCTGCTTCGAACTCGGCAACGCTGACGGGGTAAGACGCCGGCAGCCGGTCGTGGCTCAAAGCGGAAGCAAGGTCGACAAGCACACCGCGCGAGATGATCGGCTGGATCGTCGATGCGTCGTTGTCCATCGGGCCGAAGTCTGACAGGTGCTGGTGCGCCGACGAGCCGCCGTGCCAATGCGCATCCGGCCCGCAGGTGATGTGCGCCAGCGCGTCGATGTGCGCCCCGGAGTGCATCCCGGCGATCAGTATCTCGGTCATGATCGAGACGTTGACCTCGTTGTCCTCAGCCAGCCATTTCTGGTCGCCCTGGTTGCGCACGCCCTGCGGGGTCCGGTACGTGATCAGCTGCCAGGGCGGGTGCCCCTGGTAGAGCGGCATCCCGGCGAACCGCCCGGGGTCGAGGTCGTAGACGGTTCCTTTGGTCGGCAGTTGCAGCGCTCGTAGCACCGCCGTCGACGGCTCGGCGCGCTGAGTCGTCTCGGTCATGGACTCTCCTTCTCTGTCCGGCTGTCCGGCCCTGCCTCACCCAGCAACCGGGCGAGACGTTCCACGGCCAGCCGGGGGCTGGTCATGATCGGGACACGGCTTTCTACGTCGTCGGCGAGCAGCACCCGTGCCATCGACGCCTGAGCGAGCGCGACGAGATCCGCCTCGGGCTCGAGGGCCCTCAGTCCGGCGCGCACCAGTTCGTCGTGGCGGTGCACCTCACCGGCTTTCAAGGCGGCGAAGGCCCCGTCACACAAGTACGAAACGACCTGCACGTCGGCTCCTGCGTCGTGCGCGCGATGCCGGATCAGATCAACGGTTGGCGCCATCGTGGTGGACAAGGTGGCCAGCACGCCAATCTTGGTGCCGTCGCGGACTGCGGCGTCGGCCATGGCAGCGTCTACCCGCAGTAGCGGTACGGGCGCCAGGCGTGCCAGCCGGTCGACAGCCGCACCTAGCGACGAACAGGTCACCAGTACTGCGTCCACGCCATGGTCGATCAGCGAGCGCACATGACCGGCCAAGCGGTCCTCGATCTCCGGCGTCAGCACTCCGGCAGCGATGGCATCACCTAGTAGCGACTCGTCGACCACGTCGGTAAGAGTGGCGCCGGGAAGCAGGTCGCCAGCTAGCTCGCCGAACACCGGCACCAGCGTGCCGACCGTGTGGATAGCTCCGACCCGAAGGGCCGGGCCGCAGGGGTCATGAGTTCCGGTACTCATGCGTAGTTGTGGTAGACGCTGCGGATCTGGGTGTAGCGCAGCACGCCATGTTTGCCGTCCTCGCCGCCGAGGCCGGACTCCTTGTGCCCAGCGTGATGGGCCTGCACCTGTTCACCGTTCGCCCGGTTGATGTACAGCTCACCGAAGTCGAGGTCATTGGCCGCGCGCATAGCGGCCCGGTAGTCATTGGTGAACAGGAACGCCGACAGCCCGTAGCGGCTGTCATTAGCCACCTCGATCGCCTGTTCCAGGGAGGAAACCGGGGCGATAGGCAGGACCGGTCCGAAGACTTCCTCGCGCATCACGTCCATGCTCGGGTTGACATTGACCACCACTGTCGGCTCGATCCAGTAGCCGCGTTCAAACCCGGCACCCGCGGGACGCCCGCCTCCGGTGGCGATCGTGGCGCCGTCCCCGGTGGCTTGGGCGACTGCGGCCAGCGTCTTGTCGTACTGGGCCTGGCTGACGACCGGCCCGAGGTCGACGTCGGTCATGGGATCACCCAGGCGCAGCGCCCGCGCCGCCGCTGTGTAGCGGTTCACGAACTCGCCGAAGACCGACTCGTGGACTAGCGCCCGTTCGGCACAGGTACAGATCTGCCCGCTGTTGCCGAACCGGGCAGCGGCCAGAGCGCTGACTGCCGAGTCCAGGTCCGCGTCGCCCAAGACGATGGCCGGCGCCTTGCCGCCGAGCTCCAGCGAGACCCGGGTCAGCCGCTCGCTTGCGTCGGCCATCACCTGTTTGCCCGTGTCGCGGTGCCCGGTGAAGGTGACCATGTCCGCACGCGGGTCGGTCGTCAGCGCGCGCCCCGTCGAACCCGCCCCGGTCACAACATTCAGCACTCCGGGCGGCAGAGCGAGCTGCTCACCGAGCAGGCGGACGAGAAGCAGGGTGCTGAGCGGGGCGATCTCGCTGGGCTTGACGACGACCGTGTTGCCGGCCACCAGAGCAGGGGCGACCTTGCGCACGAACAACGCGACCGGGAAGTTCCACGCGGTGATCGCCACGACGACCCCCACCGGCACGCGCATCAGGTGAATGGTCTCGTCCGGGTTGTCGGACTGGACGAGTTCGCCGTCCAGCCGCCGATCCCAGCCCGCGGTGAACTCAGCGTAGTTGGCCGCGAATTCCAGCTCGCCGCGGGCAGCGGCCAGCGGCTTGCCGACCTCCTGTACCAGCATGGCCGCGAGCGTGTCGGCGTTAGCGCGGATGACGGTGCCGATGCCGCGGACCAGGTTGCCGCGCACGCCGCCGGCCTGCCGGGCCCAGGCGCGCCGGGCGGCTGCAGCAACTGCCAGCACGTGGCTGACCTCGGCCTCGGTTGCCGAAGCGGGCGAGGCGATGACCTCCTCAGTGGCCGGGTTGACGACGTCGATCGTGGTACCGGTCGCCAGCTCCCAGCGGCCGTCGACGTAGCTGCTTTCCCTGAGCAGGGCTGCGGCAGTCACTGTTGCCATCCTCCGTTACCCTTCGCGTAGCACTGGGCGCCGGCACTCGAACGGGTCACTGCCCGGCAGGAGCGCCGCCGGGCAGTTGCCGAACCGATCACGGTCATGCCGAAACAGCCGCCGACGCCGCATCGGAGCCACGACTGCCCGCGTCATCCAGGAAATGCAGCAACTGCCTGACGATGAACTCCGGCTTCTCGGCAGTAAGCCAGTGGCCGCAGTCGGGGATGATCCCGCCTTCCACGTTGGTCGCCAGCGCGCGCATGCCCGTCTCGACCATGCCGGCGGAGAACGCGCTACCGCCATAGGCCAGCACTGGCATCTCTAGTGGTTGCTTGGCGTACTCACGATTGTGCTCGGCGTCGACCCAGTGCATCTGGTAGTACTTCAGCGCATTGAGCCCTCCCGGACCCTGGTAGCCGCGTGCGTACTCAGCCCGCTCGGATTCGCTGACTGCGCGCGGGTCATAGGCGAAAGTGTCCCAGTAGAAGTCGAGGTACCGTCGCTCGCGCCCGCGGATCAGGAACTCCTGGATGGCGTGCGGGGCGTCGTGGAATGCCAGGTGCCAGATCTGGCGACCGAGGCCGTCTTCGGCGAACGGATGCGACCCGAGCGCATCCTCGTAGCCGAATCCCGGCATGAGCATCTCGTAAATCACGAGCTTGGCGACCTCGCTGCGGTGTTCTGCCGCGTACGCGTATGCCACCGCCGCGCCGAAATCATGGCCGACAAGCAGGACCTCCTGGATCCCGAGACTGCGCACGACCTCGTAGACGTCCGAGGCGAGAGTTCGCTTGTCGTAGCCATCGGCTGGTTTCGCCGAGTCTCCGGAACCACGAAGGTCGGGGGCAATGACGAAATGGTGCTCGGCCAGGGCCGGGATAACGTCCTTCGTCCACATGTGAGACGTCTGGGTGAATCCGTGCAGCAACACGACGGCGGGCCGGGCCTGGTCGCCGGCCGTAAGGTAGTGGATCGTGATTCCGTTGACCTTTGCGGTGTGGTGGTCATGGACAGCCATGGTGGGTGCGCCTCCGGAGCGTCGGGGAATGAGTGCAGGCCAGTCACATCTCGCTGAAGATGTCAGCGTCCTCGTAGTAGGCCCAGACGTAGTCGGTCGTGCCCTCGCCCCGCAGGTGCGCCACCGTCTTGTAGACCGGGTGCTCGTAGAGCCGCTTAGGTCCGTCGTAGGTTTCATAGCTGGTGATGTTCATCCACCGCTGGCCGCCCCCGATGGTGGCGCCCTGGAACTGCTGCGGAATGGGGCTGACGATCCTGCCCAGCATCACGAGTTTGCCACCGACGTCGTCTAGGCACGGAGCAGCCGTGCGGAGGTAGTCGCGGTAGCGCTCCGGATCGGCGTCGCTGTGGTTCCACATGTTCAACGCGTAGTACATCGCTGATCTCCTCGCTCGGGTCGGGTGCGACCCAACGTAGATGCAAGTGGTCGACCGGTCAACCCCTTGATGTCAGCAATGTTTCCCGGATGCATCGAGGAACGGGCGAATGCGAGCCGGCCAGACGGCTAGAAAACTAGACGGCGCGACCCCGCCGGTCCGGTGCCGGGCGCCTCAGGACACGAAGGAAACGCCCGAGCGTGTCACTCAGCCAGCGGAGTCCTCGCTGGCGATCGCCTCGCGCAAGCGCCGCGCGGCGTCGTGCATGTGGAAGTCCATCTCGCGCCGGGCCGCCTCGGCGTCGCGGGAGGCGATGGCCGCGGCAATCGGTTCGTGCTCGGCGGCACGTGCAGCGGTGTCACCGCTGGCCTCGATCACCTTCGCTGCCCATACCCGCAGCAAGGACTGGAAGCTGCTGGCGAGATTGGTCAACACCTCGTTGCCGGTCATCCTGGCAACATGGGAGTGGAAGTCGATATCGGCCTGAACGTAGGCGGCATAATCTTCGCCGGCCGATCGCATGGCCTCTAGCCGCTGCCACAGTTCGCCGACCTGCTCATCGGTTCCCCGCTCAGCGGCCAGCAGCGCGTTAAACGCCTCCAGGTTCGTCCGCGCCTCAATAAGGTCGGCAACGTGCCGCTCGCCGAGCAGCAGGCCCCACTCGATCACTTCCGGCAACAGGCTTGAGGTCGAGCGGGTCAGGTAGGTTCCGTCGCCCTGCCGCACAACCACGAGCCCGAGCAGGTTAAGGGACTTGATCGCCTCTCGCACGCTAGCCCGCCCGATCTCCAGCGCCTCGGCCAGTTTGCGCTCAGACGGGATGCGATCACCGGGGGCGAACTGTCCGGACAGCAGGTACTGCAGCAGGTGCCGGGTCACCTCCACGCTGGGAGCGTCCGGACGCCTCATAGCGGTCGGCGCCGGAGCGGCGAGATCGACATCGCGCGCCACGTCGACACCTCACATCCAGGAAGAACGTCCCATTACAGCCAGTAACGCCAGCGGTCCCCCCACTTGGTGGGCGACCGGCCAACCATCGGATCATAGCTGCACGACCGGCAAGTCGCTGCCCAAGCAAGCTGGAGAGCAGTGGTTGACCGGTGCACCTGTGGGGTACAGTGCTGGAGACCGAGGCGATCCACCCGCCGCTGCTCCCCTCCTGACCCCGCGCGCCCGAGCCGAAGGGACCCGTTGCCGTGATCAGTACCGAGCCGATTTCGATCAATGCGCTCAGCGCGCAGATGACGACACCATGGCGGCCGATCGATCTGGTCAAGGTCAACAGCTCGATCGTGCGGCTGGTCCGCCTCGACGGCCGCTTCAACTGGCACACCCACAACGAAGACGAGCTGTTCATCGCCCGTGAAGGGCACTTCTCCATCGAAGTCGAGGGCGAGATTCAGGTGCCGCTAGGCCCGGGCGACTGCTATCTGATTCCGGCCGGCGTCCGCCATCGCCCCGTGGCCAGCCACCCGGCCTATGCCCTGCTCGTCGTTGAGCCACAGACCGAACACGACTTCGGCGTCGTCGGCCCGGCCTGATGCCGCTCATGCTGGGCTGCATCGCCGACGACTACACCGGGGCCACCGACTTGTCGAGCGCCCTGACCGAATCGGGACTACGGGTCGTGCAATTGTTCGGTCGCCCCGGCCCGTCGGCGGCGCCTCCCGATCCCGGGCAGACCGATGCCGTCGTCATCGCCCTCAAGATTCGCACCGCGCCAGCCGCTGACGCAGTCGCGGACGCGCTGGCTGCGCTGGACTGGCTGCGGCGGGGGGCGCTGGACCGCGTGCTGTTCAAGTACTGCTCAACGTTCGACTCCACGCCGGCCGGGAATATCGGCCCGGTCCACGACGCCTTGCAGGGCGAGCTCGGCGTACCTCAGTCAATCTCCACTCCGGCCACGCCCGAGAACGGTCGGACGGTGTACCTGGGCCACCTGTTTGTCGGCAACCAGCTGCTGTCGGAGTCCAGCATGCGCGACCATCCGCTGACACCCATGCGCGACCCGCTGCTGACCAGAGTGCTGGCCGCGCAGAGCCGGGCCGACGTCCGGCTGCTCCCGCTCTCGGTCGTGCGGGCCGGAGCCGATGCCATTCACGCCCACCTGGCGGAACTGCGCAGGCTCGCTCGCGGGCCGCAGGTCGTCGTCTGCGACGCGATCGACGACAACGACCTGCGAGTGCTGGCTGCAGCTTCCCGTTCCCTTCCGCTACTGAGCGGGGCCGCCGGGCTGGGCCGTGCGGTCGCCGCTACAGTTCGCGCCCACGCAGTCCGCACCAGGTTGCCGGCCCATATGGTCAGCGCCGGTCAAGGGCCGACCGCCGTGCTAGCCGGCAGCTGCTCATCGGCCACCCTCGGCCAGGTCGAGCACATGGCGGCGCGGTACCCGACCTACCGCCTAGACGCCGAGCAGCTGGCCCGATACCCGCGGGTGGTGGAGGACGCGCTGGCCTGGGCCGGCCACCACCTTGCCACCTCGCCGGTGCTCCTCGCCGCCTCGCAACCGCCCGAGCAAGTCGCGCGGGCACAACGCCACCTGGGCCGATCCCGCGCGGCCGAGCTGGTCGAGACCGCGCTGGGCCGGCTGGCTGTGGGTTTGCGCCGTCTCGGCGTTCGCAAGCTGATTGTCGCTGGCGGGGAGACCTCGGCTGCCGTGGTCAACGCGCTCGGGATCCGCGAAGTTCACGTCGGACCTGCACTAGCCCCCGGCGTGCCGTGGGTCTACAGCGACGACGGCGAGCCAATGCTGCTCGCGCTGAAGTCCGGAAACTTCGGCGAACCCGATTTCTTCCTCGACGCCGCAGCGCCGGGCGCCGTTCAACTGACCGAACCGAACCGAAGGGCGAGCAGATGAACGCCGAGACCAGCCCGATCCGCCGCGTCATCGTCCTTGGAGGCGGCTACATGGGCACCGGCATACTGCAGGTCCTTGCTCTCGCCGGCATCGACTGCGTCGTCACCGACGCCGACGAGGAGAAGACCCAGGCTGCCTACCGGGCGAGTCTTGACCTCGCCGCTAGCTATGAAGCCCGCGGCTACTTCCCCAAGGGCGCGGCAGCGACCATCGAGACGCACACCACTCCGGTCGGAGGGCTCGCGGCCGCCGTCGATGGCGCCGAACTCGTCATCGAGGCCGTCCCCGAGCAGCTAGACCTGAAGCGCAGCGTGTTCGCTGACCTGGAAGCGCTCGTGCCCAATGAGACGATCCTGGCCTCGAACACCTCTTCAATCCCCATCGCCTCGCTTTCGAAGGCACTACGCCGACCGGAGCGCCTATACGGGGTGCACTGGTTCAACCCAGCGCAGTTCATGCCCACTGTCGAGGTCATCGCGAGTTCCGACGCCAGCCCGTCAGCCACAAGCCGCATCCTGCAGCTACTCCGGCACGCGGGCCGGACGCCCGTTGTGGTGGCGGACTCGCCCGGTTTCGTCGCCAACCGGCTGCAGTTCGCGCTCTTTCGCGAAGCCGCCCTCATGGTCGAACAGGGCCTGGTCACCCCTGATCGGCTAGACGAAGTTGTCCGCGGCTCGTTCGGTTACCGGCTGCCCTTCTTCGGCCCGTTCGCGATCGCCGACATTGCCGGCCTGGACGTCTACGCCGCCATCTTCGAGACTCTCGAAAGCTCACTCGGGCCGCGCTTCAGCTGCCCGCCCGGACTGCGCGAACGCGTCGCGGCCGGCCAGCTCGGGCTCAAAAGCGGCCGCGGATACCGAACTTTCAACGCACAGCAGCGTGCGCGCATCGCCGACGACCGGGACCGGGCCTACGTCACGATGGCCACGGCGCTGGCAAAGTGGCAATCCGACGGTGCTCCAACATGAGCGCGTACCGCTCCCCCAGCCTGGTCGAACTCGCCCGTGACCTCTACCTGCGCGGCCTTACGCCCGGAACGACTGGCAACGTCAGTCAGCGGGCCGACGGCGGCGCCATTCACGTGAGCCCGACCAACAGCTGCCTCGGTTATCTTGCGGAGTCCGAACTTAGCCTTGTCGACCCGCGGGACGGAGTTCACCTGGCTGGCCCGCGTCCCTCGAAGGAGGCGGGCCTGCACCGCATCTTCTATTCCGACCCGGCCGTACAGGCCGTGGTTCACCTGCACAGCCCGTGGGCGAGCGCACTGTCCTGCCTGAACGCCGACGTGCGTGACGAACTCGGCCGGTTCACGCCGTACTTCGGGATGAAGGTCGCCCCGCTCGCTCTTGTCCCCTACTTCGCGCCCGGCGCAGCCGACGGCCCCGCAGTGTTGCGCAGCCACCTCGGAGCAGCCAGAGCAGCGCTGTTGCGGAATCACGGTACGATCACCGCCGGAGCCAGCCTCCTGGAGGCTGCAAATGCCGCCGAGGAGATCGAGCAGGCCGCGCGCACCTGGTTCGTGACCCGCGGTCAGATATTGCAGCTGCTTAGCACGTGAGCGTCGCACGCACGGGTCGCGGCCGATGCATCAGCGGAACCCGCAGTGGCAGCAGCCGGCCGAGCCGCTCGCCGACGGCTGGGCCAGCTGATTGCTAGCCTTGCCTTCACCGCAACGAGGCCGCGGTCATTGAGGTTAGCCTCGCCGGTAACGCGTCACGGCGTCAGTGTTCCAGGTCAGACCGGTGCCGGGCCGGTCCGGCGGCGCCACGTAGCCGTCGGTCACCGAGAGCGGCTGCTCGAGGATCGGGGCGGCCCAGTCTACGAATTCAATCCAGTGGGCCGTTGGCGTGGCCGCGAGGAGATGCGCGCTGACCTCCGGGTACAGGTGGGATGACATTTCGGTTGCTGCCACGTCCGCCAGTGCTGCGGCGTGCAGCCAGCCGCTGACACCGCCGATGCGTTCCAGGTCTACCATCACCAGATCACTCGCATTGTGGCGGATTGCGACTGACATGGTGCGCGGGCCAGTGAAGTTCTCACCGATCTGCACGGGCGTGCGAAGCAGGGCGGCAAGCCCGGAGCTCGTGGCGAAGTCGTCGTGGCGAACTGGCTCCTCGATCCAGTAGAGACCCTCGTCGTCGAGCTGGCGACAACGCTCGCGGGCGGCGTTCGGGCTAAGCGCCTGGTTGAAGTCGGCCATCAGGCCGACATCGGGGGGGATCGCTGCGCGTACCGCTCGGACCGCGGCGAGGTCCTCATTCCCGGAGGGCCGGCCAAGCCGCATCTTGATGGCGCGGAAGCCCTCGGCTACCAGTTCCTGTGCCTCGTCGGCAGCGGCCTGCGGCTCCAGCAGCCCCAGGCCGTTGCTGTTGTAGGCGGCCGTCGGGCGCATCGTGGCGCCAAGCATCCGGGCCAACGGAAGCCCGGCGGCGATCGCCAGGGCGTCCCAGCAGGCGACGTTGACGCCCGCGAGTACCGCCGAGACCAGGCCACGGGTTCCGAGCAGTTTGAACCGGGCCTCGAGTGCCCGTCGAACCGCGGCAGGAGAGGCGACCGTACCAGCTAGCACCCCGCTGACGTCACGAGTCAGCGTGATCGCCCCGTGGCCCGCGGACTCAAGGTAGCAGAACAGGTACGAGCGGCCAGTGATGCCCTCGTTGGTGTGAAGGTCAATCAGCACGAGCGGGGCCTCGGCAATGCCCATGGCGCTTGTGCCAAGCGCCCGGCGCATCGGAACCACCACCAGCACGGCGTCGACTGAGCGGATCGTCAGTGCCTCGCTCACTGGTGCACCACTCTTATGTGGGCAGTTACGAGATTCATGCCGGAGCCGGGCTTCACGACGAGGGGGCTCATCCTGCCCGCCCTTCGCTGTGGACCGACATGATGTCGAATATCGCCCTGTTGCAGGGAGTCTCCACGTCCAGCCGGGCTCCGCGCGCGACAACGTCGCCGCTGAGCCAGGCAACTTCGAGGCGGTTGCCCTGTTCGAGATCGTGGTGCATCGACGATGTCATGCTGGCGGGCACCTGGTCGGTGAAGGCCAGCCGCTCGTCGGCGTAGTCGGCAGTCAGCGGCACCCCCTGGGCGCGGGCGACCTGCACGACCTCCGCCATGACGTCATGCAGGAAGGCACGCGACCGCGGATGCGTGCGGATCGGACCGATCGGCGACCGCGCGAGGCTGGTGGTCCCGGACAGCCCGACCAGGAAGACGAACTTCTCCCAGATTGCCTGCTCGATCTGATTGCTGATCTCCGCGTCGATGCCGCTGTCTGCGCAGGCATCACGGAACTGCCGGACCCGCGGCGATTGCGACCCGTCATACTCGCCGAACACCAGCTTCGCCAGAGTGCCGGAATGACGGATGACCCCAGGCTCGGCGATGGTCGCGGCGATGTAGGTGAGGCCGCCGATGACGTGCTCGGCACCGACAGCTTGCCGCAGGATGTCGTCCTTCACGACGCCGTTCTGGAACGACACCACGGCGGCCTGAGACCCAAGCAGCGGCTCGATGGCTTCAGCCGCTTCGCGCGTATCCCACAGCTTCACTGTGAATAGCACGAGGTCAACGGGGCCGATCTCCGCCGGCTTGTCCGTGACGGCAACGTCGGGCAGATGAATGTCGCCGAGCGGGCTCTCCACGCGCAATCCGCGGGCGCGCAGCGCCTCGAGCTGCCGCCCGCGGGCCACGAATGCCACCTCATGACCGGCCCGCGCGAGCCGGGCGCCGAAATAGCCGCCCACGCCGCCCGTGCCCATCACGGCGATCCGCATCGAAGCCTCCCGTTTAGATGAACAGTCGTACAACTATAAAAGCATTGCCAGGTCGCTGGATGCAGGAGATTCAGACTGTTTGTTGAAGAGCTACATTACAGAGACGTATTACACTCTTATCATGGGGCGGGTTCGCGGGTTCGACGTCGATGAAGCCCTTGACGTGGCGCTCGAGCTGTTCTGGCAACAGGGATATGACGGTACGCCGATTCAGGCACTGTGCCGCGCCATGGACCTGCAACCGGGCAGCATCTACGCCGCGTTCGGCAGCAAACGGGACCTGTTCGTGGCGGCGCTGCGCCGCTACATCGAGACCGTCTCAACCGAGGCGGTCGACCGGATCAACGGCGCGTCCTCGGGGCTGCAAGGCCTGCGGGAGTACTTCGACCACCTGGTCGACGCTATGGTCGAGGGCAAGCGCGCACGGGGCTGCCTGATCACCAACTCACTGGTCGAATTTGCCGCGCGCGACCCCGAACTGGCCGGAATGTTCCAGCTGCACCTAGCCCGCCTGCAGACCAGTCTCGCCGCCGCGCTCGCGCGAGCGCGGGCCGAGGGCGAGCTGCGCCCGGGCGCCGGGCCCGAGTCGGCCGGCATGCTGGTAGCCGTCGTACAGGGCATGAACGTTATGGCCAAGAGCCGACCCGGCCGCCGAGCGCTGCAGGACGTGGTCGACTCGACGCTCGCCGGGCTTGCCGCCAGGCCAGCCCGAGCGTGAGGCGTCGCGTCGTTCGGGCGCCCGGCCGACAGCGACATTCGGCGACGGCAGTTCCATGGACATGAGCATTGCCGTAGTGAGCCCCGGAAGACTCACCCCCGTAGCTCCGGAGCTTTTAGCACCAGAGAAGCACATCGACATGAGCACGAATAAGCTCAAGGTTCCGGTCAGACTCCGCCATCACCGAAACGTACGGACTCGGCGGGTTCGCTATGGCTGCCGCGCCTGCGGTCGCTCAGCTCGTGGGCGTTCGGCGGTACTCGTACAAGCCGCCAGCGGCCCGACGAGCGGCTTGCCAACCCGCTGAGGGTGACCGGCAAGTGCAGCCTCGCAGAACTCCAGTACCGCACCGGCAACG
>Ga0335072_10009905_pt1 | contig 13736 bp, 11 predicted proteins | sample Lox_Sample_21_FD_206725 | JGI IMG/M metagenome (GOLD analysis project Ga0335072, IMG submission 206725) | Soil microbial communities from Loxahatchee National Wildlife Refuge, Florida, United States - Lox_Sample_2.1 | ecosystem: Environmental > Terrestrial > Soil > Wetlands | place: USA...
TACACCGGCGCCCTCGTCATCATCGCCCAGAAGGCCCAGACCCGCACCGACAAGGCCAACGAGGAAGCCGCCGCCCGCCACCGCGACGAGCTCGGCAAGTTCCAGACCGAGCTGCTCGAACGCAACACCTCCCTCACGGAGCAGATCCACAGCCTCACCGAACAGCTCAGCGCGCTCACCCGCGAGGTCCACGCCGCCACCTGCGACGCGCGATCTCGGCAGTCGGACAGCTGACCGCGCTCGGACGCGGGGCAAGGATGCCCCGCGCCCACCAGGCCCTCAGACGGGGATCGCCGCGCGGACGATCCCCAAAATCGCTACTTGATGAACAGCATCTCCGAGTACTTCGGCAGCGGCCACAGGTCGTCCGGCACCAGCTTCTCCAGCCGGTCAGCCACGTCGCGCACATCCGCCATCGCCGGCAGCACCGTGTCGCGCATGTACAGCGCCCACTTCTGGGCATTGGAGTCGGGCTGGTTCTCCGCCAGGTTCGCCTCCTCCAGCTTCAGCAGCGCGAAGTGCAGCTCCTTCACCAGCGGCTCCACCTCGCCGATCAGCTCCTCCAGGCCGCTGTCTTTGAGCTCGTTCAGATACCGCACCGCCGCCGGCAGCAGCATCGTCCGCGCGATCGTCACCGCCGTCTCCGACTCGATGTTCAGCTTCACCGCGTACTGCTCCGTGAACACCTCGTAGCGCGACTCCAGCTCCCGCTTGGAGAGGACCTTGTACTTCTTGAACAGCGCCACCGTGCCTTTCTCGACCAGCCACGGCAGCGCGTCCGGGGTGGAGCGCAGGTTGTACAGGCCCCGCTTCTCGGCCTCCTTGTGCCACGCCTCGGAGTAGTTGTCGCCGCCGAACACCACCTGCTTGTTCGCCGCGTAGCTCTCCCTGACGACCTTCGTCACCGCCTTCTCCAGATTCGCCCCAGAGCCTTTCAGCGCGCTCTTCAGCTTGTCCCCCAGGTCGTCGATCGACTCCGCCACGATCGTGTTCAGCACCGTGTTCGGCAGCGCCAACGACATGCTCGACCCCAGCGCCCGGAACTCGAACTTGTTGCCCGTGAACGCGAACGGGCTCGTCCGGTTGCGGTCCCCCCCGTGCAGCGGCAGCGGCGGCAGCACCGGCGTCCCCAGGCCCAGGAACGAGCCCGGCTTCGACGTCTGCGCCTTGCCCGCCTCGATCGCCTCGAACACCTTTTCCAGCTCCGACCCCAGGAAGATCGAGATGATCGCCGGCGGCGCCTCGTTCGCCCCCAGCCGGTGGTCCTGGCCCGGGCTCGCGATCGACGCCCGCAGCAGCGCCTGGTGCTTGTTCACCGCCTGGATCACCGCCGCGCAGAAGAATAGGAACTGCAGGTTCTCGTGCGGCGTCTCCCCCGGGTCCAGCAGGTTCACGCCCGTGTCCGTCCCCATCGACCAGTTGTTGTGCTTCCCCGACCCGTTCACCCCCGCGAACGGCTTCTCGTGCAGCAGGCACACCAGGCCGTAGCGGCGAGCCACGTTCTGCATGATCTGCATCGTCAGCTGCTGGTGGTCCGAGCCCACGTTCGAGTTCTCGAAGATCGGCGCCACCTCGAACTGGTTCGGCGCCACCTCGTTGTGGCGCGTCTTGATCGGCACCCCCAGCTTCGCCAGCTCCCGCTCCGTCTCCATCATGCACGCCAGGATCCGCTCCGGGATCGAACCGAAGTAGTGGTCGTCAAGCTCGTGACCCTTCGCCGGTTTCGCCCCGAACAGCGTCCGGCCCGTCGTCAGCAGGTCCGGCCGTTCGAAGTAGTACTGCTCGTCGATCAGGAAGTACTCCTGCTCCGGGCCCACCGTCGTGAACACCCGTCGCGCCTCCTCATCCCCCAGCAGCTTCAGCGCATTGATCGCCGCCCCCGACAGCGCGTCCATCGAGCGCAACAGCGGGATCTTGTGGTCCAGCGCCTCCCCCGTCCACGACGTGAACGCCGTCGGGATGCACAGCAGCGCCCCGTTCGGGTTCTCCAGGATGAACGCCGGCGACGTCGGATCCCACGCCGTGTACCCCCGCGCCTCGAACGTCGCCCTGATGCCGCCCGTCGGGAACGACGACGCGTCAGGCTCCCCCTGGATCAGCTCCTTGCCCGAGAACTCCGCGATCGCCGTCCCGTCGCCCACCGGCCCGTAGAACGAGTCGTGCTTCTCCGCCGTCGACCCCGTCAGCGGCTGGAACCAGTGCGTGTAGTGCGTCGCCCCCCGCTCCAGCGCCCACTCCTTCATCGCCTGCGCCACCGCGTCCGCCAGCGACGTGTCCAGCGCCTCCCCCCGCGCCAGCGTCCGCTGCAGCGCCTTGTACACATGCTTCGGCAGCCGATGGCGCTGCACCACCGGGCTGAACACGTTCGACGCGAAGATCTGGTTGCCGGGGAGCGTGAGATCCGGCGACCCCAGCGCGCTGCCGTTCGCGCTCCACTGCGCCGCCGTGACGTTGTGCTGACGAGTCCTGGGCATAGGCCGTTTCTGTCCCTCCTGAAGAATGTCTTTGGTTATCTGCTTGTCCGAGCCATCGGCCCACGCCGATCACCGGCCGCCCGGCCGGGCCTAGCATCGTAGAGCCAACCACCCGCTCCCGGCACCACCCGAATGGCGAAATCAGCCCCGCCGTCTTTCGACAGCCGGCCAAAGACGGGCTAGGAGCCCGACGGCGTGTACGGCCCGGGCACGACCCTCCCCGTTTCCGGGTCGAAGTGCCTCTGCGGCGGGCGCCCCGCGATCGCCACCGAGAACGCCCCGCTCGGCGCCGCACCGTCGGCCAGCACCGCCTCCGCCCGGCCCTGCTGGCCCGCATACACCCGGTAGTGCAGCGTATGCCTCCCCGACTTCACCGGCGTCACCCGCCACACGAAGCTCCGCGACGCCCCCGGCGCCAACGCCCCCAGCGACCACACGTCGGTCGTCGCCGTCACCGCCCCCCCCGGCGGGACCACCCTGACCGTTTCCAGCGGCGGCTTCGACGCCGGGCCCGGGCCCTGGTCCACGAACCACACCGGGCGGCTCCGGCTGGCCAGGTTCGGATAGTCGCTGCGGTAGTTGAACGAGTCAACCGCCACCGTCACGTCGGGCAGGGTGCGCGATCCCGCGTTGCGAACGTCGATCACAAGCCGCTCCGGGCGCGAGATCGCCTGCTTCGTCGGGAAGCTCGCCCGGGTCACCCTGACCTTGAAGGAGCCCTGCGGTTCGCCCGCGTCCTGGTGGGCCGCTTCGCCGCAGCCCCCGACCGCCAAGGCCAAGAGTGGCCCGCAGGCGCCGAGCGCGACCGTTCTGAGCATGCCTCCTCCCCGCACAGCGACCCCACCATACCAGCGCCCGGGGCCGCGACCGTGGAGGGTGCCGGCGGTCGGTGCATGCCGCCCGGCGGTCGCCTGGCGACGTCGCCCGGGGATGGCTTGGCGGGGTCGCCCGGGGGATGGCTTGGCGGGTCGCCCGGGGATGGCTTGGCGGGGTCGCCCCGGGGATGGCTTGGCGGGGTCGCGCGGCGATGGCTGGCGGGTCTTGTTTTGGCGAGGTGTGCGCGCGCGTGTGGCGCGGCATACAGACATAGTGAGGAACACAGAGCCGCGCGCACGCGCGCACACCTCGCCAAAAAGCACCACCGTCGCCCTCCCGGGGCAACGGTGGCGCTCGGCCGCCGCATCGCGTAGAGTTAGTCGAGCAGCACACTTTGCCGGCCGTTCGCCCGAGGAGGGGTAGATAGCAGTGGTTCGCAGCGCCGCCGAGCGGGCGTTCCTCCCGACGAGGAACTTCTTCGAGGAAATCGGGGACATGATGGTCCTCACCGGCCGCACCATCATGTCGGCCCTCCGTCCGCCCTACCCCTACGGAGGGGAGTTCGTCTCCCAGTTCCTCTTCGCCCTGCGGCTCTGCTGGTTCCCGCTGCTCATCTCCACCGTCTGCATCTGCTACGCCGCCCCCGGGCTCCAGGCCGCCAACTTCCTCTCGCTGTTCGGCGCCCTCGATCGCCTCGGCGGGATCTTCGTCCTCGCCGCCATCCGCGAGATCGGGCCCAACGTCACCGCCATCGTCCTCGCCGGGGTCGCCGGCACCGCCATCACCGCGGACCTCGGGGCGCGCAAGATCCGGGAGGAGCTCGACGCCCTCCAGGTCCTCGGCGTCGACCCCGTCAAGAACCTCGTCGTTCCCCGCTTCCTCGCCCTCATGCTCGCCACCGGGCTCTTCAACATCTACGCCATCCTCTTCGGTCTCTTCGGCGGGGTCCTCGCCGAGCTCGCCTACCACCAGCCGCTCGGGCCCTTCTGGGACAACCTCTTCGCCAACGCCTCCACCACAGACCTCTGGGGCTCCGCCCTGAAGACCGTCCTCTTCGGCGCCATCATCGCCATCGTCTGCTGCTACAAGGGCATGACCGCCTCCGGCGGCGCCGAGGGCGTCGGCCGCGCCGTCAACCAGGCCGTCGTCGTCTCCTTCCTCGCCATCTTCGCCTTCGACTACACCTTCACCCAGACGCTGCTCGCCACCCACCCGCAGATCCTGGTGATCAAGTGATCCGGTTCCGGTCGATGACTCGTCGTTCCTGGCAAGGACGCAGTGAGCGACGTTTGCTCTGCAAACAAGCGATCGAGGACGCCGCCAGGGGCGGCGAGGCGCGACCGGCATGAACGAACTGCTCGCCCTGCCCCGGGAATGGATCTCGTCCACCGGCGAGATCGCCGGCTTCGCCGGCAACATCGTCCGCGACGTCTACGGGCTGCGCGTCTTCCGCTTCTTCGGCGAGGTCCTGCGGCAGTCGGGGATCCTCATCATCTCCTCGACACTCATCATCTGGTCGCTCATGTTCATCCTCGGCTTGGAGTGCGGCATCGAGGGCGCCTACTTCCTCGAGGCCGAGGGCGCGCCCGCCTACTCCGGCGTCTTCACCGCCTGGTGCGACCTGCGCGAGATCATCCCCTACGCCTTCGGCTACATGATGTCCGCCAAGGTCGGCACCGGGATCGTCGCCGAGCTCGGCGCCATGCGGATCTCCGACGAGATCGACGCCCTGGAGGTCATGGGCATCGACTCCGTCACCTTCCTCTGCGCCACTCGCCTCCTGGCGGCCTGGATGGTGCTGCCCTTCATGTACCTCGCCGGCATCGGAGGGGCCTTCCTCGCCTCCTACATAGCCGTCGTCCAGCAGGTGGGGGTGGTCTCCTCAGGCGGATACCTCCTGATCTTCTGGGAGTTCCAGAATCCACCGGACTTCGTCTTCAGCGTCGTCAAGGCCATGTTCATGGCGACCGCCATCGTCTTGGTCGGCTGCTACTACGGGTACAACGCCAGTGGTGGGCCCGTCGGCGTGGGCACCGCCACCGCCAAGTCCATGGTGCTCAACCTCGTCCTCGTCCACCTCATCGGAATGCTGGGAACACAGATCTTCTGGGGCACCAACCCCCGCGCCCCGATCGGGGGCTGAACGTCATGGCCGTCGAACAGAGCTCCATCGACCCCACCGAGGCCGAGGACTTCCAGTTCCACACCGGAGCCAACCGTCCCACGGGTGTGCCGGATGCGATCGAGTTCATCGACGTCCACAAGACCTTCGGCTCCAACCACGTCCTGCGCGGCCTGAACATGGGCCTGCCCGAAGGGCAGATCTCGATGATCCTCGGCCCCTCCGGCACCGGCAAGTCCGTCTGCATCAAGCACATCGTCGGGCTCCTCTATCCCGACCAGGGCGACGTCATCGTCGACGGCCAATCAATCCCCGCCCTCTCCGACGACGAGCTCTTCGAGACCCGCAAGAAATTCGGCGTCCTCTTTCAGGACGGCGCCCTCTTCGGCTCGCTCAACCTCTACGACAACGTCGCCTTCCCCCTGCGCCAGCACACCGAGAAGGGCGACGAGGAGATCGCCGAGATCGTCAACCGCCGCCTGCGCGAGGTTGGGCTCGGCAACGCCGGCGAGAAGATGCCCAACGAGCTCTCCGGCGGCATGCGCAAGCGCGCCGGCTTCGCCCGCTCCCTCGTCCTCGACCCCGCCATCGTGCTCTTCGACGAGCCCGACTCCGGACTCGATCCCGTGCGCACCGCGCTGCTCTGCGAACTCATCAAGGAAGTCCACGCCGAGAACGGCGGCTCCTACGTCGTCATCACCCACGACATCCTCAGCGCCCGCCGCGTCGCCGAGTACATCGCCATCCTCTGGCGCGGGCGCATCGTCGAGTCCGGACCCGCCTCGGAGCTCTTCGCCTCGGAGAACCCCTTCGTGCGGCAGTTCCTCTCCGGCGACTCCGCCGGCCCCCTGGGGATGGAGTAAAGGCGAGACCTCGAGATCGAGGGCGCCGCGACGCTGCTCGTGCCGAGGGGTTCTATCAGTAGCCACATGAGCCTGCCCGCACGACTCCTCTCGGCCATCGCCGGCTCCGCCGCCCGCCGGCCGCTGCTGACGGTCTCCGTCGCCGGCGCGCTCGGAGTCGCCGCCACAGTGCTGGCACTCGGCCTCCGTCCCAGCGCCGCCACCGATTCCTTCGTCGGACGTTCCACCAGTGGTTACCGGGCCACCCAGCGCTACTACCGGGCCTTCGGCGAAGAGCCCATCCAGATCGTCGTCCAGGGCGACCTCCAGAAGCTTCTCCTGGGGCCCGACCTCGACCGTCTCGTCGGTCTCGAGGGCTGCCTCTCGGGCAACGTCCCCCCCGCCGGACTCGTCCACGAGGGCGGGGCTCACGGACCCTGCGGGCAGCTCGCGCGCGCCCACACCGTGAAGGTCGTCGTCGGTCCCGGCACCTTCGTCAACGAGGCCGCCGAAGAAATCGACCGGCAGCTGACCGCCCGCTACGACCGTGCCAGGCACAACGCCCAAAGCGCCCGCCGCACGATCGAACACGCCGCCCTCGCCAGGGGCCTCAGCACAGCCGAAGCCCAGAAGCTGGGCGGCGAAGCCAGCAAGCTAACCCTCGAACGCTACGCCCAGGAAGTCGAGCTGCTCGGCGCCGAGTACGGCCTCAGCGCGCCGCCCGAACTCAACGATCCCGCCTTCGTCGCCGAGCTCGTCTTCGACAGCAGCGCCCCCATCGCCGGCACCCCCAAGCAGCGCTTCGCCTACCTCTTCCCGAGTCGCGACACCGCCCTGATATCCGTCCGCACCCGCGCCGGCCTCAGCGAAGCCCAGCGCACCCATACCATCGAGCTCATTCGCCACGCCCTCGCCATGCCCCAGTGGCATCTGCGCTACGGAGAGCGCTACCTGCTCACCGGCGAGCCCGTAGTCGTCTCCGAGCTCACGAGCTCGATCACCCGCTCCCTGGTGCTCCTGCTCGTCGCCGTCATGCTCGTCATGGCCCTCGCCCTCGGCCTCGTCTTCCGCGGGCGCCCCCGCCTGCTGCCCCTCGCCATCGCCGCCCTAGCGGTGGCGCTCACCTTCGGCGCCCTCGCCGTCGTCGGCGCCTCCCTGACCGTCGCCCAGGTCGCCGTCCTGCCAGTCCTCGTCGGTCTCGCCGTCGACTACGCCATCCAGTTCCAGGCCCGCTTCCGCGAGATCGCCGACGAATCCCCCCAGCGCTCCACCCTCGTCATCCGCCGCGCCGCCGCGGCGAGCGCGCCGACCATCGCCGCCGCCGCCGCCGCCGGCGCCGCCGCGCTCCTCGCCCTGCTGCTCTCCCCGGTGCCCACCGTCCGCGGCTTCGGGCTCCTGCTGATGCTCGGCATCGCCATCGCCTTCCTCTGCGCCCTCACCCTGGGATCCGCCGTCCTCGCCCTGCCAGGCGACCTCCCCCGCCGACCGCCGCTCCCTCGGCCCCGGCCCCGGCCCCGGCTGGAGAGCCTGGCCGCCGCCTGGCGCGGTGCCCGAGAGCTCGTCGGCCACAACCCGGCCATACGCGCCATCAACCGCCTCGCCCTCGTCCACGCCCCGCGCCACCCCCGGCGCCTCATCGGCGTCGGCCTCGCCCTCGCCGCGCTGGGCTGGGCGCTCGACACCAAGACACAGGTGCAGACCAACATCGAACGCCTCGTCCCCCAGAGCATGGCCTCCCTGCGCAACCTCGACGCCCTCGAGCGCGCCTCCGGCGTCGGCGGCGAAGTCGACCTCATGGTGTCAGGGCCGCACCTCGCCACCCCCGCCGTCATCGGCTGGATGACGTCCTACCAGAGCCGCGTCCTACACCGCTTCGGCTACAGCGACACCCGCGGCTGCGGCAAGGCCGAACTGTGCCCCGCGTTCTCCCTGCCCAGCCTCTTCGCCGCCGGCGTCGCCAAGCCGTCAAAGCTGACCTCCGCCGAGGTCGGGGGCCTGCTGGGCGCGATCCCGCCCTACTTCTCCCAGGACGTCATCACGCCCGACCGGCGCATCGCGACGCTCGCCTTCGGCGTCCGCCTGATGTCGCTGCAGCGTCAACAGCAGCTCATCGAAGCCATGCGCGCCGCCCTCCACCCGCCGCGCGGGGTCTCCGTGACGCTCGTCGGCCTCCCCGTCCTCGCCGCCCAGTCCAGCCTCGCCGTCGCCTCCCCCTGGCGGCGCCTGCTGACACTGCTCGTCGGGCTCGCCGCGGCCGCGATCGTCCTGCTCGTCGCCTTCCGCGGAGATCGCCGGCGGGCGCTGGCGCCGCTGCTGCCAGTCGTCCTCGCCACCGGCTGGTCGGCGCTGATCGTCTTCGCCATCCGCGTGCCCCTGAACCCCATGTCTGTCACCCTCGGGGCGCTCGTCATCGCGATCTCCACCGAGTTCAGCGTCATCCTCTCCGAGCGCTGGCGCCAGGAGCGCCTCGCCGGCCACCCGCCGCTGCAGGCCCTCCAACGCACCTACGCCAGCACCGGCGCCGCCGTCGCCGCCTCCGGGGTCACCGCCATCGCCGGCTTCGGCGTCCTCGTCCTCTCCGACATCGCCATGCTGCGCGACTTCGGCGTCGTCACACTCGTCGATCTCGCCGCCTCCCTGCTCGGAGTGCTCGTCTCGCTGCCCGCCGTCCTCCTCCTCGTCGGCGCCGCCGTCGGCGAGGGCGGCGCCGGCGACCTCCACGCCGACAGCCACCGCGAGCCCGGCGTGCGCCCCGAGGGCGGACCCCCGCCGCGGCTGCGCCCTCACCCCTCGCCGCGGTGAGGCCTCCCGAGCGGCAATCCCCCGAGTGGCAATACCTCAAGGGGCGCTACGGTCGATCGAGCGGTCGCTGGGTGGGCGTCATCGCCCTGGTCTTCCTCGCCCTCGTCACGCTCAACACCGTCCTCACCCCCCCGAACGGGGCCGGCGGCATCGCGCCCGGCAAGACCGTGCCACCATTTGCCGTGCCCCTCGCGACCGGCAACCTCCATGGTGACGCCAACGTCGCCACCCACCCCGACGACGGCGAAGCCGGGCAACGTCCCGCCTGCAGTGTCCGGGGCGCGCGCATCCTCAACCTCTGCCAGCTCTACGCAGCCCGCCCCGTCGTGCTCGCCCTGTTCGTCGACGGCGGCGGCTGCGCCCGCGTCCTGGGGGAGATGCGGGCTCTCGCCACCCCCTACCCCCAGATGCGCTTCGCCGCCGTCTCGATCAAAGGCGACCGCGGCGCCCTGCGCTCCCTCGTCCGTCGCGAACGTCTGGCCTTTCCCGTCGGCATCGACGAAGACGGGGCCCTCGTCGCGCTCTACAAGGTCGCCAGCTGTCCCCAGCTCACCTTCGTCCTGCCCGGCGGCGTCGCCCACGGCAAAGCCCTGCTCGGCACCCCCTCCCCGGCGACGCTGCGCGCGCGCGTCGCCGGGCTCCTCGCCGCCGCCCGAGCCCGTGGCTGGAGGCCGCCGGCATGACGGCCCCCGAGGAGCCCGTGGCGGGCGGTTCAGCTGCGAGAGAGCCCGCGCCCGGTGCGCCTGCGCCCGGTGGGTCCGCGTCCGGTGGGCTCGCGCCCGGTGCGCCCGCGCCCGGCGGTTCCATCACCGATGAGCCCGCCGCCGGCGAGCCCGCGACGGGCTGGTGCGAGCGTGAGGTCCGCGAGGAGCTCCCCGGGCTGCGCCTGCTCCAGCTTCGCGCCCGCATCGCCGGACGGCGGCGGGGCTCGCCGGCGGGGCTGCGCAGGCGCCTGCAGGAGCTCTCCAACCGTTGGGCCGGCGCCCATGCGATCAACCTCCGCCGCCGGCCCGTGCCCGCCGCATACCGAGTCTTCTTCCGCCACATCGGCCTCGACCCCGACGTGTCGCGGACGCCGATCGAGGAGGCCATGGTCTTTCGCATGCTCCAGGGCGGCTTCTACTCCAAGGACATCCTCGCCGACGCCCTCCTGATCTCGCTCCTCGACACCGGCGTCCCGGTGTGGGCGCTGGACGGGGCGGCGCTGGAGGGGACGCTCGGCATCCGCTCCAGCCGCTCCGGGGAGCCCTTCGGGCGTGACTCCCAGGCGCCGCGGCTGCCGGCGGGGCAGCTCGTCGTCGCCGACTCCGGCGCCGCCGTCGCCGTGCTCTTCGGCGAGCTCGCCCCCGGCCATGCCGCGCGCCCCGTCGCCGGCGAGTCCGTGCTGTTTTCGCTGCAGGTCCCCGGAGTGCCCACCGTTCACCTCGAAGAGGCCCTCTGGATGTGCCGGGCGATGCTTGAAGGGCCCTGGTAGGCGCTGGTAAACTTCAGCCAGCTCGGGGCCACTTCCGGTGGCCCCACTGACGAGAGGCGAGTGTTGGGTTCGTGTCACCGGTGGTCCCATCCGAGCAGCTCATCGACGGCGGTCGGGGCGCCCGATCGGAGCCGCGCGAGCCGGCGGCCTCCAGCCCAGCCGGGCTGGACGTCCAAAGTCCGTGGGCCCAGCCGCCGCCCGGTGCCGAGCGCGCCGCGCGCGTCGCCCTGAGGTCCCAGGTCGAGCGGCTCGAGCGCGAGCTGTCCGGGCTCGTCGCCGGGCGCTTTCCCCACATCGGAGCCGGTGTCGGGCTCGACGCCTCGGCGCCACCGGGCGGCGGCGGCTCTCACCGCGGGGGACGGCTCGCCGGTGGACCGCGGCTGTTGTCGCTCGCCGACCTCGAGCGGGAACGCGACCGGCTCGCCCTACGGGTGCGCGAGGCGCGGGTCCGCAGCGAGCAGCGCGAGGAGCTCGAGCGCGACGCACGCAAGCTCCTCGAACGGATGCGTGCCGAGCCGGCGCGTTACAAGCTCGTGCGGCTGCCCGTGGCGGCGCTCGGCGAACGCGGCTGCGGCGTCTGGGAGGTGCGGCCCCGGCTTGGCCTCATCGGGATGCTCGCCGGCTGGTGGGAGCTCAAGCTCTCCTCCGGCTGCCCCTTAGCCGGGGGGTCGCGCACAGCGACCCCCTCCTCCTCTTCCTCCTCCGCGGCCCAGACCGCCACCACTCGCCGCCAGGCGCCCGCCCGCCACCGGCGGCTCGGCGCGTCGATCGCTCGGCGGCAGGACACCGCGGGGTCGATGCCGGCAGGCTCTCGGGAGCGGGTGGCCACCCGCAGTCCACGCGCCTGGTCGACCTCCGCCGTCGCCTCATCCGCCGACGAGCACCGGCTCGCGTCCGCCCCCGGCGCGCGGCTCCAGCCGACGGGCGCCGACGACGTCATGCTCGCGGTCGGGTGACGCGAGGTGGTCACCCACCGCCGCCTCCCGCCGGCGGCGCCCCGCGGCGTCCGCCAACATCCGCGCCAGCGTCCCCCGCTGACGATCGGTCATCGACCCCACCGTCTTGGTCTCCGACATCGGCACCATCGCGAGGAACTTGCGGCAGCGGCTCTCGCCCCACCGGCGCTGGCTCATGAGGAGATCGGCCACCGTCATGCTCTCGGCCTCCCAGGGGCACTCCAGGATCACGCCTGCGACGTCCACCTCGCCGTTGGCCACCCGTCGCTTTAAGTCAGCGCGGGCAAGCCTGACCTTGTTGGCGCGCTCCAGGGCGCGCATGTACTGAGGTCCGGCAGGGGTCATCGTCGCTGTCGCGTTCATCGTGCACACTCCCCGTTGGCGCCGGCGGGGGTCATCCGTGGCGCGCAACATCCTTGCTTGGCTTTGACGAGTACTACGCCGCCGCGACCCACCGGGATGGCTGCCCACCGGTGGTCCCGTCCGGTCGCCGGCCACCCCTCTGGCGACGACTATCGAGCAGGTCCCGAGCGTGTGTGCGGAGCGCCCCAAGAAGCTACTCAGCAAGGGGGCCAAGGTCAACAGTGTTTCCTTTAGATCGTGCGCTAGAAGCGGGCTTTTTCTTTCCTCACTGCTCAGATGGAGAATGTCGAGGCGGATGGAGGTCGCCGGGTCCCGGCAGCGGCCCGTGCTCGGCCTCGAAGTCGCGCTTGACGACGGCGAAGATCTCCAGCGCCCGTTCCAGGGTGGCCTCGTCGTGGGTCGCCATCACGCTCGTCCGCAACAGCGCCCCGCCGGGCGGCACCGCGGGATGCAGGGCGGTGTTGACGAAGATCCCGGCGTCGTACAGCGCCTTCCATAGCAGCGCCGCCTTCCAGTCGTCGCCGACCAGCACCGGCACGATCGGCGTCACGATCGTCGGCTCCCCCTCCGCGTCGAGTCGCACCCCGGGTGCGCCCAGCGCGCTCGGGCGCGCCGGCAGCCGCTGCGGGGAGACCACCGCGAAGCCCAGCTCGTGCAGGCCCTCGCGCAGCCGCCACGCGTTCTCCAGCACCGCCTCCAGCAGCGGCCGGCCCTCCGGCGAGCGCAGCACCCGCAGCGCCGCCAGCGCCGCCCCCAGCGCGGCCGGCACGGCCGAGGCCGTGAAGAGGAAGGCCCGCGAGTACAGGCGCAGGTACTCGATCACCTCCGCCGGACCCGCCACGAACCCGCCGCAGGAGGCCAGCGACTTCGAGAAGGTTCCCATCCGCAGGTCGACCCGGTCCTCCACCCCGAGCAGCTCGGCGGTGCCTGCGCCGCGCGCCCCCAGCACGCCGGCTCCGTGCGCCTCGTCGACCATCAGCCGCGCGCCGTAGCGCTCGCAGAGGTCGCAGATATCGCCCAGCGGCGCGATGTCGCCCTCCATCGAGAACGTCCCGTCCACCACCACCAGCACGCCGCCGCCGTCGTCGCGGGCCCGCCCCAGCATCTTCTCGAGCTTCTCCAGGCGGTTGTGGCGGAACGGTCGCAGCTTGGCACGCGAGAGCAGGCAGCCGTCGAGGATCGAGGCGTGGTCGCCGGCGTCCGCGATCACCGTGTCGCCGGGGCCGAGGATCGTGCCCAGCGTGCCCACGTTGGCCTGGTGGCCGGTCGTGAACACCAGCGCGTCCTCGCTGCCCATCCACTCCGCGATCTCGCGCTCCAGCTCCAGGTGCAGCGGAATCGTGCCGTTGAGCAGCCGCGAGCCCGTCAGGCCGGTGCCGAAGCGGTGCAGCGCGTCCTGGGCGCCCCCCAGCACGCGCTCGTCGGATGTCAGCCCGAGGTAGTTGTTGGAGCCCAGCATGATCCGCCGGGCGCCCTCCATCTCCACGACCGGCATCGCCGGCGAGGTCAGCAGATGGAAGTACGGCAGGATGTCCGCCTCGCGGGCCGCCGCCAGCAGCTCGCGGCGCTCATGCGTGCGCGCCTTCGCGAAGACGTCCCTGTGAGCGTCCATGTCGGGTGCCGGGGAGGTGGGCGTCGGAGTCAAGCGATCTCGGGCCCGCGCGGCTGGGAGCGCCTCGCCGGCTTGGGGTCGCGCTGCATGCTAACGCCAGCCGATCGCCGCCGCCGTGCTTTGCGGTCTGACGCGACCTCTAGACTCACCCCGGTGAGCGATTCGCTCCAACACGACCGGACGCCGGCGCCGGCGGGCTCCGCCCAGCCACCCCTTCGCGCCGGCGACACCGAGGAAGTCGACGCCGTGCTCGTCGCCGGCGGCGAGACCCTTCC
>Ga0335072_10009907_pt1 | contig 13734 bp, 12 predicted proteins | sample Lox_Sample_21_FD_206725 | JGI IMG/M metagenome (GOLD analysis project Ga0335072, IMG submission 206725) | Soil microbial communities from Loxahatchee National Wildlife Refuge, Florida, United States - Lox_Sample_2.1 | ecosystem: Environmental > Terrestrial > Soil > Wetlands | place: USA...
CGAGATCACTCCTACCGTTCCACCGGCGATGTGAATTACCAACAGAGGGATCCGCATTTTGCGCTCCGTAGGTGAGATTCGAACGTTACGCAGGCCCGCGATAACGCCGCATTCGTATCGCGCCCGCTAGAAAAGCTGCAGCGACGACAAGTCCGAGCCAAACACCCGGCGTGCCCAGGAACTTCCCCGGCGTGAGCTGTGATAACGGATCCATTGCTGGTGCCGATCCGTGTGGATGTTGGAGGAAAGCGAGCTGATACCAGCCAAAGAACCGGTACTTCAGGAATTCCGCAAAGTGATTGGTGCTGAATGCAATTTTCTCGAACGCGCCGATGGCAAATGGAGGCAGCACCGCACAGAGAAACGTTGCTCGAGGTGCCCAGCCTGACACGATAAGAAGCCAACCGAAGATCGGTGCGTACCACAGCGACATCACCACGAACGCGTAGGCCATCGCTATCCACATCCTGACCAGCGGCAGATCCGTCAGAAGAGTCAACGGATGCAGACTTGTGCCCGCGAGCAAAATCATGCTCAACAAAGCCATGACAATGTGCGTGGCTACGATGACCCCAAAAGTGACTACTGGCAAGATCACCATGGCGATCGCAAACTTTGATACCACCGTTGTGAGATCGGACACTGGAAGCGACTTCCAGAACAGAATGCTGCGGTCCTTGCGCTCGCCATACAGTGCGTCGAGACAATAGAACACTGCGGTGATGAAGGCGGTTACGATGAGAAGCGCGGCGGCCACATCGAACGGAATCTGCACAGCTTCCTGCGCATGTACGTCATGCATCATGACTGTGTCCAGCTTGGCGCGCAGTCGACTCAAGGTGATTATAAAAGCGAAGACGATCAGGCAGGCGACTGATACGGGTGCGATATAAACAGCGCGGTTTTCCCAAAGCTCTCTTAGCACCGACCAATACATCAGCCGATTCGGCGACACTGCATTAGGCGCTCCGACAGCCTGTGCGCCCACTCGTGATTCCGGCATGGCATTGAGCTGCGCATTTGATTGAGTGCTCATTGTCCCGCTCCCTGCGCGTGGGTCTTATCTCCCATCACGGCGACAAATAAATCGGCGATGCTGGGGGTACGAACTTCTCCAAACTTCCCGAGCTGCTGGCGATCAACGCCGTCAAATAGCAGAATGCTCCGGCCGAATACTTGCCGTTCCTGAAGCGGCTTAAGCGCCCGTGCTGCGGCCAGTTGCTCGGGCAGCACCATGACCTCCGCATAGCGCAATTCGAATTCTTCCATGCTGCAACTCAGAACGATCCGCCCGCGATTGATGAACATCAGGTCGGTGAGGACGTGCTGCACTTCCTCTACCTGATGGGTTGTGATGATAATCGTCCGGCTATGATCGAAATAGTCATTGAGCAACGAATCGTAAAACTGTTTGCGGTAGAGAATGTCTAAACCCAGCGTCGGCTCGTCGAGCACGAGCAACCTAGCGTCGATTGCCATCACCAGCGAGAGGTGCAACTGAGCCACCATTCCCTTGGAAAGTTCTCGTACTTTGCGGTCGCGTTTGATTGCCGTCTTGGCAAGAAAGCCCTCCGCTTTAGAGCGATCGAAGCGGGGATGCACGCCGGCGAAATAATCCAAAGCTTGCGAAACCCGTATCCAGCGGGGCAGCACCGCAACATCGGCGATGAAGCACACATCCCGCATGAGATCATCGCGCTGATTCCAGGGATCTCGCCCTAGCACTTTCAGCTCTCCGTGAAAGGGAGTGAGTCCGAGAATGGCGTTGAGAGCAGTCGTCTTGCCGGCGCCGTTCGGGCCGACAAGTCCGAGAATTCGTCCCTCGTCCACACGCAAATCCACACCGTCTAACGCGACCGTTGTGCCGAAGGCCTTATGCAGGCCATGCGCTTCAATTGAAGCCATATCAGCGCCCCTCCTTTTTCCCGCTGGGCGTCGAGCCAGGTTCGGCTCCGGTAGAAGGTACGGAAGAGGCGCTGCCATTGTTTCCGTTTTTCAGCAGTTCCTCCGGATTCAGCCCGAGCCGATGAATTGTTGCATAGACTCTGGGCCATTCTTCCCTCAGAAACTTCTGGCGTTCATCCTTCAGCAGCACCTTGCGGGCTCCATCCTTGACGAACATTCCCAGTCCTCGGCGCTTTTCCACCAGTTCTTCATCTACGAGTTCCTGATAGCTCTTGAGGACGGTCAGCGGGTTTACACGATATTCGGCCGCAACATTGCGCACCGAAGGCAGGGGATCTCCCTCGTTGAGTACTCCGTCCAGGATCATCGCCACCACGCGATCGCGCAACTGCCGATAGATCGGCTGATTGTCATTCCATTCCCAGTCCATAAATTTCGTTTCCCAGGCTTGCTCGATGCGCTAACTTACTTCGACCGGTGCAGTTCAAAGTGCGCGTGCACTGGCTCGTCGCCCGGCATCATGTAAATCGAATCTTCGATGTGATGGTTAGTGTCGATCGCGGCAAAGACCGCGTGATGCATGTGCCGTATTCGTTGCCACCTAAAAGATCGACGAAATCGAACTCCACGGTCTTTCCGTCGACCGACTTCCGCGTCACCATGTGCTGTGCATCAGACTGCTTCTGTGTGTCGGACTGAGCAACCAGCGAAGTTGCAATCAGGATGAGCAACAGGCAAACCAGCAGGCGGAGCGACTTCATGGCGCTTACTCCTGTCGTCGTGGGCCGAGGTTCCAGTACTCGCCCCTGACTTTAATAGTGTTATACATATGTATAACACTATTGTAAAGCAATCATTCCGCTTTAGAATCTGCAGATTACAGGTGTCTCCGCAGTTCGAATATCAAGGGACGAGAATTTTCTGGATTAGCACCGCAGCGGAGAGAGAAACAAGCAATGCGACCGGCATCGCGACAACGCCAACTTTCAGGAAATCCCAAAAGGTCACGTCGAGTTTCTCCTTGCGTAGCGCGATCAACCAAAGAATGGTGGCCAATGACCCCGTAATGGAGAGATTTGGCCCAAGATCCACAGCGATCAACACCGGATAACCAATCGAGGCGGTCCCGTGTGCCGCGTGAAGAGTACCCCCCGCAATCAGGCCCAGCGGAAGATTGTTTACCAGGTTGTTCGCCACTCCCACCACGAATCCGGTCGAAAACCATGCTGCAGTTAGCCCAAGACGCTCCACCGACGCGAGCCACGCCTGGGTGTAATTCATTGCGCCGATGCTTTCCATAGCATCGACCATGATGAAGAGTCCAGCCACAAGTGCCAATGTTTCCCAACTGATCTCTCTGGCAAGGAGGAGTGGGTTTGTCCGCTCCTTAACGGAGACGACGGCCGTAATCGTCATAGCCGCCAGACACGTCGGCAGGCCGAGATCTTTCCCAAATGAAGAAACGGTCAGCAGAACGATTACAACCAATCCCACGCCGCCGACCACGAATCGGCCGTTCCCATTCAACGGCCTCGGTTCAGCATGATTCTGGATTTTCCCGCTGAGTTCATGGCGGAATATCCACCGCATGACCCAATACGTGCTCACGATGGAAAGCAGGCAGGGAACCGCGAACGCTTGCAGCCATCTGCCCAATGGTGGCATTCCACTGTGAAAAACGACCAGATTCGCAGGATTGGAAATCGGCAAAAGAAACGAGGCGGCATTCGCGATGAAGGCGCATGCGAAAAGATACGGCAGCGGTTCGACTTTTGCTTTGCGCACCGCGACCAGGATCGCCGGGGTCAGTACAACTGCCGTAGCGTCATTCGATAGGAAGACGGTAACAATCACCCCCACCCCATAGACAAGCGTGAACAACCGCAAACGCGACCCGTCTGCCCGCTGCACCGCAGTAGCCGATAGCCAATCAAAAACTCCGTGCTCACGCGCTACTTCTGAAAGCAGCATCATTCCAATGAGGAACAGGCAAACATCGAGCGATTTGAGAGCGCCGAGCTTCGCCAGCCTGAGGGAAATCAGCCGGAGAACCAGCAGAAGAATGACCCCCGTGCCAATCCAGTAGACTTCAGCAATGCCGCGGGGCCGGATCAGCATCAGCAGAATGCTGACCGCGACGATGAAACAGAGCAGTGCTGGCGCCGCCGCTGCTGGAATCATCTAGAACTTGCCTCGTTCATTTTTCAGAGAATTCATGCGATTGGTAAACGAACGACGGGCTCCGCGAAAAAGTTTTTAAGATGCAGATCTCTTCGATCGCGGACGCCAATGGCGATTCAAATGGTAAACAGGAACCGAAGTTGGCGATTTTCTTGTAACCGTAATCAGGTGTCGACCGGCGAGGTGCGCAGCTCCCTTTTGCGCAGCCGACTTCGACAATCCCGTGGCCTCGGCAAGTCTCCGCAGGCTGCACGCCACGCCGTGCTTCATCTCACGCTCCGATCTCACCGCAAGATATAAATACACCAGGAACGCGGATGGCCGCTTGTCGTGGCCAACCAGATCGCGCATCATTACATCAATCACATAGTCGTCGATCTCAATCGTCATAGGGTTCTGTCCATTTATCGCTATAGTAATAAAAAGCTGCCGATCTTGCCTCTCCAATTTCCGCTTGGCATGATGCTGCGGGAGGCAATCATGATTCGAGGCATCAAGTTCGCCAGCGTACCGGTTCGAGACCAGGAAAAGGCGCTCCAGTTTTACACGAAGAAACTCGGATTCGAGATCGTGACGGACCAGCCCTTCGGCGATCAGCGATGGATCGAGCTCTCCATTCCGGGCGCCGAATCGCAGCTCGTGTTATTCACTCCTCCCGGTCATGAAACTCATATCGGTGGATTTCAACCGATCGTCTTCTGGACCGACGATATCGACAAAACCTACGCCGAGTTGAATGGTCGTGGCGTCCAGTTCACAAGTCTGCCCAAGAAAGAGCCGTGGGGGACATCGTCAATCTTCACAGATGAAGATGGGAATCAGTTTGTTCTCTCGTCGAGATGAGAAACTGCTGAAAGGACGCGTCGAAATCCAATGCCAACAGTGTTCGAAAAACTAAATCTGAAAGATCAGAACGAAATACTGATATTGAATGCTCCATCGTCCTTCGGACGGGAACTGAACAAATTGAAAGGCGTGACCATCCAGCGCGATGCGAAAAAGCTGACGTCGGTGGATTTTGCCCTGGCGTTCGTCGTCAAGCAAGCGGAAGTCGATTCGGCTGCGAAAACTCTTGCCGAAAAGATGAAAGGCGATGCCATCCTGTGGTTCGCCTATCCCAAAGGGACATCCAAGAGGTACAAGTGTGAATTCAACCGCGACAACGGATGGGACGTGATTCGCGCGGCTGGATTCGATACGGTTCGTGCCGTCGCTATTGACGAAGATTGGTCAGCGCTGCGCTTTCGGCGCAATGAATTTATCCACGGAGGTACAGGCTCGCAAAGAAAGAAGTGATTTCAGGAACTCCTTGCCGCCCACACCAAGAATGTCACTGCCCCGCAGCGCCGGGTTTGTTCGCAAAGTCCGCCGTTCCGATTTTCACTACCGTTCCTGGCGGTCTCGGCTTTGCTTCTTTCTCTTTTTCTGCGGACTTCTCTCCTGGTTTCTCCGGCTGCTTATCAGAATTGCTTTTCGCCTCTGCAGGTGGGGGCGGCGGAGCGGGCTTCTCGGTCCAAATTCCATACACGCGTCCGCCGCTGGCCGCGAGTCCAATGTAGTCGCCGAAGAACACTCCGTTCGCCTCAAATGGATCTTCCGTCCACGCATAATTGGGGAAGGTGCGTCCGCCATCGGTCGACCGAGCCAGCACGACCGTCTGCTTCAGATTCTGCGGGTCTTTGCGCCGATCATAAAAAATCACGTTCACCGATCCGTCAACCGGGTCGACTGCCAGCCACTGAAAAAACTGCTCGACCCCGTCGTGAATCGCATCGTTATTGACTCGGATCGGCTCGCTCCAGCGCTTCCCGCCGTCGTCAGAACTGGAGAGAAAAATATCGAGGTCGCCGTTGCGGTAGTCGCTCCATGTGATGTAAAGCCGCTTGCCATCGGGCGACACGCCAATCTGCGGGAATCCATTCGCACGCTCCAGCGTCTGAATGGCAAACATGATCGGCGCCGTATGAACAGCGGAGCGGGCGTGCGAGAATGTCCTCCCGCCATCGCGCGACGAGGTCAGCATGATGTCGTCACCCTGGCTCCAGATCGCATACAGTGTGCCGTTGGGGGCGACCACTCCGGCGAAGCCTTCCGCCGCGCCATTGTCATCGCGCGGCAAGCCGGGATGCGCATCAATTTCCACCGGCTGTGACCAGGTCTTGCCATCATCGGTCGAGCGGGAAAGCACCATCTGCGAGTCTGTAATGCGCCACCGCGTCCAGCCGATATAGAGATTGCCCGCGTACTTCCGCTTGGTCTGATCCGCAACGATGTAAGGCTTGTCTTCGAATGGAATGCCCGGCTGCGACTGCTGTTCGGCGACCGGGATGTGATCGGCTTCCCAGGTCTTGCCGCCATCCATTGAGCGGCGAATGAAAATTCCATTTCGTGTTGCTCCATGCGCCCAGTAGTTGAACGTCCCCAGCTTGTCAAAAGCGATGTAGCAGACGAACGCGTGCCCCTGATTGTCGAACGTAGTCGACACATCACCCGAGATCCTGTAGTTCTTCGGCGCGACATCCTCGACGTGCCATGTCCGGCCTTCGTCTTCGGAATAAGCCGCGTGCGCATTGTCCTGAAACACGCCCACCACTTGTTTCGGGTTGTTCGGATTCACCGCGATGCTTGGCTCAGTGAACCATCCCGGCTCCGGGGTCAAGGAATAAACGTGGGCATCCGGCGCCTTGGGAAGCTCCGGTTTTTGGGGTTCCTGCGCAAAGAGATAGCTGAAAAGGAGAAGGGAAGCGACGGCAAGTAGACGAAGAGTTCGAAGGAGCATTCGCGAGTCCTCAGTTACTAAGAAAAGTGTAAACGCTGTGCCGCGCCTGAGCATAGCGCAGCCCCTCCGGCAATCCCCGAATCCGCTCCGTAGCGTGCCATGACAAGAGGAATCTCCGAGGCGCGTGGATTTACGCACCACTTCGGCAGGCGGTTCTTCAAGTCGTCGAGAAACGGCCTCAGCATCGCCGCCACGCCTCCCCCCATCACGATCACGTCCGGATCAATGAGATCGACAATGTTGCCCAGCCACGGGGCGAGCAGAGCCACTGTTTCCTCCAGAATCTCTCGGGCCAGAGGATCGCCCGCCGCATACGCCTGCCCGACCGTTTCGCTTGTAACGCCGGAAACGACACCGCCTGCGAGCTCCAACAACTTGGAATTCTGCGGCGAGTTTTGCTCGACCTTGGCGCGTGCGCGCTTCCCGATGGCTGGGCCAGCGGCTAGAATCTCGATGCAGCCCCGCTTGCCACATGGGCAAACCGGTCCACGATAATCGATGCTGACGTGCCCGCCTTCCGCCGCCGCCCCCGTATTTCCGTGATAGATCTGCCCATCGAGCACAATGCCGGTGCCGATACCGGTGCCGATGCCTGCATAAAAAACATAATGGTAGCCGCGCGCGGCGCCCCATCGGGTCTCGGCAAGAGCAGCAGCATTCGCGTCGTTATCGACCTTAACCCGCAGGCGATAGTGCCCGGAGATTTTTTCCGCCAGCGGAAAATCGCGCCAGCAGGGAAGATTCGGAGGGTTGAGCACTACGCCGATTCGCGGATCGAGCGGTCCCGGCGCGCAAATGCCGATACTCTGAATCTTCTCGTTCGCTTCCTCGGAGTCAAAGACCGGATCGATAGCTTCAATCACAGCCTCCAGTCCCGCCTCTGCTGTGCCATTTCCAACCATCGGCCGGCGCGCCTGAACGAGGATCTTCCCTTCGGAGTCGACAATCCCGACGGCAACCTTCGTCCCGCCGATGTCAACGCCTAACACCAGATTGTCGCTGCTTGCTTGATCCTTCACGGTTGCGCCGCCACAGCGGTGTTTGCCGCATTGGCAAACTGCACCTTCACGGTTTTGATTTCATACGGCTTGGTGTGAACCGCAACCATTCCGTTTTCGATGGCGACATTACCCGCAGGTTTTTCCATCAAATTCGTTTCCGACGCAGATACGGCTCCCGCAGGTAACTCCAGCTTTACATCGCTTTCTTTTCCCGCCCACTCATAGAAACGCACGATCAGAGAATTCTCGTCTTCCGACTTCTTCACGGCCGTCACGATCACGTTGCCGGAATCGGCCCGCAGGAAGGAGTGCAAGGGCGGCAACGCTCCTGCATGTTTCTCGGTCTGCATCGGGATCAGCTTGTAATTCAGTTCGTACCCGCGAAGGATCGTAAACGCCTGCTTCCAGTCGCCCGCATGCGGATACAGCGAGTAGGTGAAATAGTGTTCGCCTTCATCGGCATGTGGGTCCGGCCATTCTGGCGAGCGCAGCAGAGACAGCCGCAGCACATTGCCTTTCGCGTCGTATCCATACTTGCAATCGTTGAGCAGGCTGAAGCCGTGTTTGTCATCGGAGATATCGGCCCAGCGCTGCGCGGGAACTTCAAACTGCGCTTTTTCGGCTGGCGTGTTGCGCGTCGTCGGACGCTGCACCGAACCGAAAGGAATTTCGTAAGTCGCCTTATCGCTGTGCGAGCTAACCGGGAATGCGACTTTCAGCAGAATGTGCTTCTCGTGCCAGTCGGCGTGCATCTTTACGTCCACCCGGGGAACACCGGCGTACAGCGTAATGTCGCGGATAAACGTCGAATTCTGGAAATGATTCTTGACCCGAATCACGGCGCGCAGCGGGCCGCTTTCGATCAACTTCACTTCGTCGGCTTTGTCGAGATCCCAATGCTGCTTTTCGAAATCCGCATCGATGTTCCATGCATCCCAGCGCTTGGGTTTGTCGACGAACGTCTGCAGTAAGTTTCCGCAGGTTCCGTCTTTCGGTCCACCGGTATCGGTTTCGGCAGGCGCCAGCGTTTCGGTATTGCTTCGCTTATCGATCAGGCTGGTCATGCAGCCGCTCTGCGGATCCACCTTTAATCGCACGAATTCATTTTCCAGTGAGATTTCTTGCCCCGTCGACGTAGCCTTGAGCAGAGAACGAACCGAAGGCGCTTTCGCCGCGGCGCGCACGAAGTAAGTTGCATACCCCATTGACGGCGTATTGGCGAGTAACAGGAAATGTGCTCGATGCGTCTCGCGATCGATCGACAGCAATTGAATCTCCGCCTGCTTCCCCGTGGAATCGAGGACCTCGATTTCTTTCGCCGGAGCGGGCAACTGCACCTCCGCTTCTACCGCATCGCCACGCTGCCACGATAGCGAGTTGTAGATGATCACCGGCACGCCTTCGCCCATCGTGTTTACGTGCGCGGCGATTTCCTTCAACGATCCACGGGTCACGTCACCAGCAGCCCGGTCTACATTTTCCAAATTCCTCTTGGCGTCGAGATAATTCACCGCAATCCCCGACCCCGGCATGATGTCGTGGAAATGGTCGAACAGGAGATTCTTCCACGTCAGTTCCATAACATTCTGGGGATACTCGCGCCCATAGAGCGACGCAATGGAGGCAAATTTCTCGGCGTTCAATACCGTTTCTTCCGCTTGCCGAATCCGCCGCTTGGTCTCCGCCTGCGTGGTGAACACGCCGCGGTGGTACTGAAAATACAGTTCTCCATCCCACGTGGGGACTTGCATCGATGGTAGCTTCTTCTCCATATCGGCAAAGAAGTCGCTCGCAAAACTGAATTGCAGCTTGGGAAACACAGTCTCTGGCGCCCGCAATTGGTCGGCATGATCGAGCATCACCCGCGTCGGCCCGCCACCATGATCGCCGACGCCATACAAGTGCATCATCTCGGGATGATCGGTGAGTTTCGGTCCGTAAATCGAGGGCATCCAGATCGAAACGTCCTTGCCCAGCGGCTGAGCATCGATCCCGCCCGCATAGTCGTGAGGAAAATAGGTCAGCAGGCGGCTACCGTCCGGCGCCTGCCACCAGAAAAGCTTGTAGGGAAACGTCGTGAATTCGTGTGCCCAGAGCAGCTTTTGCGTCACGAAATAATCCATTCCGGACCGTTTATAAATCTGCGGCAGTTGCCAGTTGTAGCCGAACGAATCCGGATTCCATCCAATTCTTACGTCAATGCCAAAATTCTTTTCGAAGTAGCGTTTTCCGACGAGAATCTGCCGCACCAGAGATTCGCCGTCCGGCATGTTCAGATCCGGTTCGACCCACATTCCGCCGATCACTTCCCAACGCCCTTCCTTCACTCGCTGCTTAATCTGCGCGAACAAATCCGGATACTTCTCCTGCATCCACTCGTATGCCCGCGCCGACGACATGGTGAATTTGAAGTCCGGATATTCGCGCATCAGGTCGAGTACGCTCTGAAAGGTGTTGCGCACCACCTCAACCGTCTCGGTCCATGGCCACAGCCATGCCATGTCAATGTGGGAGTTGCCCACCAGGCGAATCGTGAACTGCTGCATCCATGGTTGCAGTGCCTCCAATTTCTCCTGTGCGGCCTTGAGCGATGCGTCGAACCCTGCTTGATCGCCACGATCGAGAGGAGAAAAATCCACCGCCTTGACCGCCGCAGCCAGTTCCTGCTCCCGCTCGGCTTTGCCATCTTCATAGGCTGCGATGATCGGTTCAGCCGCAAGAACCTCCATGCGGAACAAGTTCGGATCCGGTCGTGACGCCGGGGGCTGGATTAACAATTCGCTATGAAAAAATTCCGCTTGCTCGTCGTCGGTAGTGACCACACGCGCGGCAACTAGAAATTTCTGTCCCGATTGCGCATTTTCCGTCAGCACAACGGGCAGAATGTCATCATCCGAGCCGCGATAAAGAATCGCGCCATTCGAAAAAACGGTAATGATCAGGCTATCCGGACTGCCGAAGCGCAAATCCAAAAGCACGCGAGAGCCAGCCGTCGCATATCCGTTGATCTTCTCTGGAATCTCAACCCAGCGCCGGAAAACGCGTGTTCCTTTCCACGGTTCATCACCATCGTTGTCGCCAGGCTGGTCTACGCTGTGGACCGTAATCTCGCTCCAGTCGGAATCGCTGGTTCGAGCGTCCTCCGGGTGGGCGACGTCCGCATGCCAGTGCCACTCGGCCTCATTTTGCGTCAGCAGAGACTCGAGCCGGTCGAGCGCGGGTTTGTACGAGTTGGCCGTCGGGGCATTTTGTGCAAATACGAAACTGCTCGCGAAACTACTGAAAATGAAAACGCACACCGCAAGTATCAGCCGCTTCATTGATGTCCTCTGTAGAAATCTGCTCCGTGGGCAACTTCAACCGGTGAGTTGACCAAACGAAGAATTATCTCTCAACTGAAGGTCAGAGTGCAGCGCAGGGGACAGGTTGGTAAAGAGTTTTGCTAGCTTCCGGTTTTCTTTGCGTGCGGCGCCATTTGTTTGAGCAAACCGATAAAGGCCGTGCTCGCCACCGAAAGTGTCCGGTCGCGGCGGTACGCCAGGCCCAGTTCGCGATAAAGTTCCGCATCTTCCAGGTCGATCAGCTTGACGCGCCCAGCCGCGACTTCGTCCCGTGCGAAAGATCCGCTGATCAGCGAGACTCCGAGATCCGCAGCGACAAAACTCTTGATCATCCCGATGCTCGGCAGCTCCATGCGGACTTGCAGGTGAGGGGCATACGGCCGAAACAACTTGTCAAGCAATCGCCGGGTATGTCCAGTCTTGGGAAAAAGCAGAGGGTACTTCACAATTTCGCTCACCGGCACCACATTGTGTTTCGCCAGCGGATTCTTCGCGCTCACCATGAGCATCAGCTTGTCGCGAAAGATAGGTTGGATCTTCAGACTCGGTGACTGGATGGGCAGCGTCAGGATGCCTACCTCGACACTGCCGTTTTCGAGTTTTTCAACGATCTTGTAGCTAAAGTTTCGATAGATGCTGATCTGCACCGCCGGATTTTTGCGGCAATATTGCGCGAATACATCGGGTAAAACATACAGGCAGGTTGCCTCGTTCGCTCCGACCCTGAGCGTTCCTCGCGGCGTTCGCCCATGATCAGCTACTGCCGTGAGCGATTCATCCCGCAAATTCTTCAGCCGCTCGGCATATTCGAAGAAAACCTGTCCCGCTGGAGTTAGCTTCACAGTCTTGCCGGAGCGGTCGAGCAAGCGGTCGCCATATTCCTGCTCCAGCTGCCGAATCTGTGCGCTGACTGCCGACTGAGAGCGAAAAACCTTTTCCCCTGCGCGCGAGAAGCTGCCTTGCTTAGCGACTTCAAGAAACGTGATGAGTTGGTCAAAGTCCATTTTTGACTGAGTGGGAATTATAGCGAAGTGCAGCCCAATCGAAAGTGACTTTGCGCCGTCAATATCATCGTGCGGAAATTCGCATCACTTCCATCAGAATTCCCGAATCCAGAAAACGTTAGGCCTCTCTTCTGCACATGTAAGATGGCAGCGTCAGCCATGATTCAGCTTCAGGATATTCACGCAGCTCTTGCAAGAATCCGTCCCGACATTCGCCTCTCTTCCTGCACACACTCGGAAACGTTTTCCAGCCTCACCGGAAATTCGATATTTCTCAAGCTCGATAACCAGCAAAGAACGGGAGCTTTCAAAGAACGTGGCGCCCTCAACAAACTGCTGACTCTTACAAATGAGGAACGTTCTCGCGGCGTAATTGCGGCATCAGCCGGGAACCATGCCCAAGGGGTTGCCTATCACGCGGGGCGGTATGGCGTTCGTGCCCGGATTTTCATGCCCCTGCCTACGCCATTGACGAAAGTGTCCTCGACCCGCTCCTACGGAGCCGAGGTAGTTCTTCAGGGCGCTAATTACGATGAAGCCTATGCGGCCGCGGTCGAAGAGGCCCATAAAAATGGCATGATGCTCATTCATGCTTTCGACGACGATGCAGTCATCGCAGGGCAGGGAACGCTTGGCCTGGAGATTCTGGAGCAGCAATCGGACATCGATGCCGTCGTTGTCCCGATTGGTGGCGGAGGATTGATTGGCGGAATTGCCTGCGCCCTCAAAGAGACGAATCCATCAATCCGAGTTTTTGGTGTCCAGCCGGCTCGTATTGCGTCCATGAAAGCCGCCGTCGCCGAGGGCAAGCTCGTCACGCTTAATGCCGCCAAGACTATTGCCGATGGCATCGCTGTACGCCGGGGAGGGGAACGTACACTTCCGCTGGTTCAGAAATATGTTGACGAGATTGTCACGGTGGAAGAAGAAGAAATCGCCAACGCGATTTTGCTTTTGTTGGAACGCGAAAAAACTTTGGCCGAGGGAGCCGGTGCGGCAGCTCTGGCCGCGGTCCTGAATCGAAGATTGCCATTCACCGGAAAGCGTCTGGCGGTTCTGGTTTGCGGCGGCAACATCGATGTCACTTTGCTGGCACGCATCATCGAGCGCGGTCTGGTGAAAGACGGACGTCTCGTTCGTCTCCGCGTTCACCTGCCCGACTACCCCGGTGCATTGCACCGGCTTACCGGCATTCTCGCCGAACATCGCGCGAACATCGTCGAAACTGCCTACGACCGCGCCTATCACGGCGTGAATCTCGGCGACACTGCCATCGACATCACCATGGAAACGCGCGGTCCCGATCACATCGCGGAGTTGATTTCGGCGCTGCTTGATGGCGGCTACACGCACGAACGAATCCTCTGAGCCGGCTGTTCCTAAGGCGAACCGGGAGTATCGGGGCTAATTGGTTGGCTGCTGCCTCCACTTCCGCCTCCGTGCAAGAGAAGCCAAAGCAGCAAGCCCGTGCCGCCCGCTCCGGCGGCAATCCACTTGGGATCCACCGGCAACCGTCCGGTGGG
>Ga0335072_10009908_pt1 | contig 13734 bp, 8 predicted proteins | sample Lox_Sample_21_FD_206725 | JGI IMG/M metagenome (GOLD analysis project Ga0335072, IMG submission 206725) | Soil microbial communities from Loxahatchee National Wildlife Refuge, Florida, United States - Lox_Sample_2.1 | ecosystem: Environmental > Terrestrial > Soil > Wetlands | place: USA: Florida...
AAACATAACGGCTTTTTGGTGATGACTAATCACCGCTAATTAGAAAAGTTGGACACAATGGCGACTCGTACCTGGAAGAAAGAAAGGGCGTCAGACCGGATAGCAGCTCGAATAAAAGAGCTGCCAATCAATGACATCGAAATCAAGGAGTTTGTGCGTGACACGGATCTCACGAACTTGCCCCGCAACGTGGCTTATCGCATCGATGGAGTTCATCTTTACGCGGACATCCTTAATCTCTCCGACATTTTGCACGTCACCGACGTGGAGGGAGAGATCTGTCACCGGCGCACTCTCCGCTTTCTAAATCTGCATTATCGCGCGGTGCATCGCGTCCTTCAGCGTGTCGATGCGATTTTTGTCGATTTTCACAATCAGCGCCTCCATTCGGTCGTGGCGAAGCCCTACGATTCCGAGATCAAGCGAGTTCAACGCGCGGTGGCCATCGCACAATTGGTTATAGATGTACTGGGACAGACAGGAGAGGATGCCGATCACCCCTCCGCAAAAGTCCGCGTCGGAATCGATACGGGCAAGTCACTGGCCGTGAACAATGGGAGGCGCGGTCACCGTGAACCTCTGTTTCTCGGAAGACCGGCGAATCATGCGGCGAAGCGCGCCTGCGGCGGTAACAATGTGGGTATTTTCGCGACGAATGAGGTCAGGGCGGTACTCGGGCTCAAAATCGTAGCGGCTGAGGATACGACAGCTCTCAGCGCGCAGGAGATAAAGGTCTGCCAGGACGGTGCAAGGCTCGATGTAACTGCTGACAACATCGTTAAAGAATGGCAAGACGATCTTGCAAACAATCCTATTGGCACATTCGAATTCAAAGGACACACCCCACCCTTCAGCAGTCTGGATATTGAAGAACTCTCGCCGAAAAACTCTCGTCGTCAGGATGCTGCTACCCTCTATGCGGATCTTGATGGATTCACGGCGTATGTGACCAAAAACATATCGAATGATGATTCGGCAAGGCACGTAGTCCGCACGCTGCATGTGCTGCGGAGCGAGTTGGATGCTGTCTTGCATTCGGACTTCGCTGGGCGGAAGGTCCGCTTTATCGGCGACTGTGTGCATGGACTGACTGTAGAAGGTACTGCCCAAACTACCGACGACAAGGAAACGATAAGCAACCTGACGCTCTGCACGGGCGGCATGCGAAGTAGCTTTAGTCTCGCCGTTAGCAAACTCAAAGAAAACGGCACGGATGCATCGAGCTTGGGGCTTCAGATTGGGTTCGAGTATGGTCCAATGAACGTGACGCGCCTAGGGATGAAAGGTGAACTCATTCGCTGTTCAGTCAGTAGGGGCGTAATCGCCGCTGAAAGGGAGCAGGGCCGCTGCACAGGCAACGAAACTGCGATTGGGCCAGTCGCTTACTCAAAGGCGAGCGATGCCGTTCGGGCCATGTTTGGACAAGCGCGTAAACGAGCCGGCTTGGATTACGACACGATGATTGACGAGCTATCGGCTATGAATGACAGCGCTGCCAAGGCAGCAAGAACAATGGCCTCCGCCGGGTTGCTAAAGCCTGCGACCACACCCGGTCAGACTCCGACTTTCCCTAATCGGCAAACGGGTCCTTCTAAACCTGCCGGGTTTGCGTGATCTGGTATCTAGAAAATTATTTGAGAAGCCAGCGTGAGCGCACGGCACTGGAAGCTCTTGCGGCCAGTGTTGATTGGCTCACGCCAATAGGCTGGCGGATCGATGGCTCCCTTCGTCTGATATGGGATGCGGATATTTCTACGCCTGTGCGCGTGTTTTCGATTTCACTTCGGTTTCCGAATCATTTTCCACACTCCCCTCCGTTGGTCTTGCCCCGAAACGAACAGGAGCGATGGTCTTCGCATCAGTATGGAGCCGGCGGTGAGCTATGTCTGGAGTATGGCCCCGATAACTGGCATCCCGACATTACAGGTGCAAACATGATCGAAAGCGCTCATCGGCTCTTGGAAGCCGAGGGCGGTGGATCAAACGGCGGACAAGGTGTTGCTTCCCGGCATAAAACAACACTCGGGCAGGATCTGCGAGGACAGTTCGGACGTTTTGTCGTAACGCGATCTCTTTCCGAACTGGCGGCTACCGTCGTCACGGGGATTATTTTGCCCGCAGTATTAGTTGTGCAGTTCCGGGAAGAAGCATTTATCCATGTCCTGGTCTCGGCGGACCTCCCGGACGGGACAACTTGGACAGATCAGATGTTCCCGAAAGCTCTGGGTTTTGAAGGCTATGAGCGCCCCGCAGTGTTGTTCAGATGGCCTGAAGACAGGCCAATCCCATCCGCCGAGAGTTTGGTGGATTTACGGGCTGAGCTGGCTTCGGCAGGTCTTCAACTTCCCGACGTCAAAAAACTGGTCCTTGTCCAGGGCACCCTTTTTAAGGCCTATTCCCTCCATGACGACGACACCGTTACCGAGTTGGCTGTCATTCCGGAGCAGCCACCCACTGTGCGGCTAGATGAAGGGCACAAAGCTTTGCGGGATCGGAAGGTTAGCGTCATAGGATGCGGTTCGCTCGGCAGCAAAATCGCCACAATGCTAGCCCGTTCCGGCGTAGGCAAGTTCCTGCTGGTCGATGATGATCTTTTGCTACCCGATAATTTTGTGAGACATGATCTTGACTGGCGGGAGGCAGGGACACACAAGGCGGACAGCCTGGCTCGCAGGATACAGCTGGTAAATCCGATAGCTGTCTGCGAGAAACGGAAACACCGTTTTGGCGGACAGGAAGCGAGCGGAGGAGTTGAAACTCTCATAGAAAATCTGAGTGGATCGGATCTGATCGTTGACTGTACGGCCGATGCCTCGGTCTTTAATTATCTATGTGCTGCGGTCGCAGTAGCGAATACACCACTCCTCTGGGCAGAAGTGTTCGGTGGAGGATTCGGCGGGATGATTGCCAGATCACGGCCTCAGCATGACCCGGACCCAGCTACAATGCGCCGTATGGTGGAAAGCTGGTGCCAGGAGCAAGGCAAACCTCTTCCAACTCCAGCAATCGACTACGGCGGAACGAATGACACGCCTTTGATAGCCGATGACGCAGACGTTACCGTTATCGCATCGCATGCCGCCAGGATGGCGATCGACACCCTGATTCCGCGCGAGCCATCTACGTATCCTCAATCCGTCTACCTGATAGGGCTTGCAAAGGGTTGGATTTTCGATAGCGTGTTTGAAACTTATCCCATTGACGTTGGGCCGCCAATCGTTGCCCCTGACCAAGGCGAGATAGACCCCGCGGCAGCCAAAGCTGAGTTGTTAAGGATCGCCGAACTGCTAGCTGAGCACAAAGATGAAGATTCTTCTAGCACCTCAGATAGTTAGGCGCCTTCATCGTGAGCTGCGTCGTGCCGGCATCAAAGAGATCGGCGGATTGTTGATGGGGGAGGACCTTGGCGATGGAGCGTTCCGAGTCGTAGACATTTCGGTGCAGCGTTCGGGCGGAACACAAGCCTGCTTCATCCGGAATCCCCAAGACCATAAGGCCTACTTGGAAGCGTTCTTTACGCGAACCGGTCGGGATTACACTCGCTTCAATTATCTCGGAGAGTGGCACTCGCATCCAAGCTTTGAGGCCAGCCCGAGCAGAACCGACATTACGACGATGCAGTCGATTGTAAGCGACCCAGACGTTGGCGTAAATTTCCTGACTCTGCTTATAGCAAAGCGATCCGGGAAGCAGATTGAGGCGACTGCAACGGTATTTATGGCCAGTGCCGCACCTTATTCAATCCCCGTCTTGGCCGAACTCGACGAAACGAATCAGGGAAAGTCGCGGGTATCGAAAAGGCTGAAAAGAATTTTCAGCTCTTGAGCGTGCGTACTCCGAGGCTCTTCACAAGCTTTCGAATCTGGTGGCAGGCAGGTCCCAATCGCGCGGCCAGCTCGTCGGGTTTACCTACGTCATAAGAAACAAGCGTTAATCCGTGCACGTCAGAAGGAAGTTTCAGATCTTTGACTCGCGGATGAACGAGTATGGCCCGATGGCGAGTCAGCCGGCCCATGAAGATCCCCAGTTCAAAAAGGACGTTATCTCTGAGGGTGGGTTGTCTGGTCCCACGCGATTCCACGATGTCATCGGGCTGAGCAATCGCTACTGCAAAATCAGATTCGCTCACCGCCTTTTCCAAGGCCTCAAGGGGATAGCCTCCGGCAAAGAAGACACCCTGATCCCAAACCGCACTGAAAACATCGTGTTGTAGTTGGCTTTGTATCTCGTGAGCAATTTCAAGAGCTTCCGTGGATGAGATAATGAATAATTTCGGGTATTCATTTGGCGGCGGTATCAAGTCATTCCGCTGCAGTAGGCGCCGTGAAAGCTCCCTAGCAATCGGCAACCAGATTTGCGGGTACTCTTCGCCAACCGAATTAAAATCGGCGCTTTTCACTTTCAGCGCTACCACAGTGTCATGCGCAATAACGGTCGCCGACCGCTTTTGCGCGGGTTCAATGGCGGCCATTTCCCCAAGATGCTGACTGGCCTTTCGCGTGGCAACCTCGTTGCCTTTTACCACCACGGCGACAGAACCGGCTAACAGGAGGTAAATATCATTATCCTCTCCCCCCTCACTAATGAGTTTGTCACCTTTTTTGTATTCCGTGAGTTCGCCGCGTTTGATCAGGGCCTCCGCCAGTTTCGCGTTACCGCCGACGAATTCCTGGCGCTTGAGCGCATCAACCAAGTTCTGGTGGCCATCGTTTTCGAATCGCTCTTTCATTCCGAAGTCCTCTCCTAAGCGTTAACATTCGCGGCCGGTAGATTTTGCGGCGACCCCTAGGAAGCCGAAACCTGCAAATCGTCGAGAAATTCTGAACCTGGGCTAACGCACGCTACCAGCAAGTGGTCTCGCGCCCGCGTGCAGGCCACGTACAGCAGATGGCGCTCCGTGTTGTAGATCTCTTCGAGATCGTTGTCGTCGGTGACGGTTTCGATCCGGGATTGGAGCGGAATTATTTCGTCGTCACAAGCCATTACGACCACAGCCCGAAATTCAAGACCCTTTGCCAAATGCATTGTTCCAATGGAAATCTGGCCGCTCGTCGTTTCAACATGCTCGTCGAGCATCTTGAATCGTAATCCGGTCTTGGCAACGGCAGTGCGGGCGCGATCCAGCTGCTCCTCAGAACGGACGAAAATACCAATTTCATGGGCTGCCACCCCTGCCCGACTTTGCTCCTCCAACCAGGCCGAGACCCCGCGGTTTTCTTCTTCCTGAGTAGTGAATGTCCGCACTTGCGGTGGTGGTCCGTTGAAGACTGAAACCGTACCGCGCCTGTCTTCGGTGTTGCCGTCAACATCCGCGACTTCCGGTCCCAGAAGTCTGTCTGTATGCACCCTGATCTGGTGGGATGTACGGTAATTGATGTTTAGTGTGCGCGCACGGCCGCGTATGTCGATCCCGAGAGATTTCCAGGAGAAGGGTTGCTGGAATATGCGCTGGCCCAGATCACCGGCAAAGAACAGGGCGTTGGGACGGTTTGCTCCAAGTGCAGCCAGGAATTTAAGCTGGGAAACACTTAAATCCTGCCCTTCATCCACAACGATGAATTCGAATGGGGGATGTTTCCGGCTTTCCAATTGGGTTGCCAAACGAGTGAAAAGCCCGGCATACGTGACTAAGCCCTCAGCCTGCAAACGTGCGCGGACCGCGTCAAGCACGCTCCACAACGCTTTGCGTCGCGACTCTTGCAGCCGCGTCTTTCTGCCTAAGCGGATTACATCGCGATAAGACTCCCACGTTTCCAGCTGCCACGCATCGACCACTTCCGTCCACTCTGAAAGTAAAAAGGTGGGAGTGAATTTCAGGTCTGCGACCTTGGCCGCCTCCTCCGCTATAAATCGCCGGACAAGTTCAAGAGACGCAATCTTCGGACGACCGAAGTGCTGTTCGTAGAGCCTCTCTCCAATGCCGTTCATTGAATGCACTTCCAAACGTTCACCGAGACGCGGCTCGTTGCTGATTAATCTTCTTAATTTTGTTCTTAGCGCGTCGGCCAGCGTGTCACTGAAGGTCGTCAATAACACCCGGCTGTCTGTGTTCTCGCGTGCCAGGAATGCAGCTCTGTGCAACGCTACTATGGTTTTCCCTGTGCCTGCCGAACCTGAAACGCGCGCCGGGCCGTTATAGTCGCGCTCCACCAATTCTCGCTGTGATGGATGCAGGAAAATCGTCCACTTATCCCACGGATACTCGAATGCACGTTCAAGCTCTTCAACATCCTTCATCACCCGGAATCGGCGAAGCGCATCCGGATGGGTAAAGGGATTTGCCCCGACGGTGGCTGGCTGTGGCGCGTGCGGCTTGCCGCCAGTGGCAAGTTCAAGCAGCGCCTCACTCGCTTCTCTCGGCAGGTGGTCCGACAGTGTCAGAAGTGTGTCTTCAGTTGCCTGGCGTACATCGGCTAGCCACTCTGCAGGCACGCCATAGCCCAAGAGGGTTTCATCAGCCAAACCTACAAATAACTGGGGCTTGGATTGTTTAGGCTGCTGAACTTCAACGTAGACCGGGACAGTGATCTCCTCGACTCGTTCGCGTATCTCTACGAGCTGTGCGGCGCCTGTCGTTGGATGCGTCTCCAATTTGCGACGCTCGGCCCAGGCATAGGCCTTGTCGTGATGATCGGTATAGCAAAGCAGCAAACTGGATTCGGTCTTGTGAACGATGAGCCGAATATCGCTGCCTACCCTAACCGACCAGAAGTTCTTGTCTTTTGCCTTGTCAAGACGGTGGAAATTGAATCCAGGACTGGCCGGGTTCAACTGCAAATCGAAAGCGGCGGTTTTAACCGCCTTTTGCTCATCTCGGGTCAAACGCGCGAGGCTGTCCGTAAAGGTATCTGCGATGCGGAACTCCATCAATCCACCTTAAATACTTTCATCACCTCGTCACCCAGGTGGTTAATGACTTTCACCGCGATTCGCCCGGATTTGGGCTTGGGAAATGGACGCGAGGTATCGCTATTAAGCGTTGCCCATGCTTCACGGTTGATTTCTGCCTTTAATGTAATTTTTAGGTCACTGTAAGGGTCGTTTGCCCCGAGAAAGTATGCGTGCCGAACAAAAAAGCTTTCTTCGTTGTAGTCGGTGTCGATAAACCAGCAAGCGATGCCTTCTGCACCGTCGCTGCGAACCTCTCCGGTATTGGGATGAAACACGTCCACTCCATTGACTTTCAAGCGGATTTTGCCGTCTTTCTGTGGAAGCAGAGTAATGTCGGGCTCGCCGAAGATGACAAAGAGGTTTCCCTTGCCGGTGTTCTTCAGATCGTCGGACATATGCAGGTCGGCATTCATTCGCGCCTTAAGCACCGGAATTCGGCCAAGCTTCTTGAACTCGGTCGATTGGGCGTCGTAGCTGAAGGCGCATGCTATTAACACGTCGAAGTCGGCATCTCCTGCTTCGCGCGCGGCCTCCACAAGGTCGGGACGGGTGACGGTTCCAAATTCTGGGCCAATGAAGATGGCTGCGCGCTTCTCGGCCCCTGATTGTGTGTGTCCTTCGCGGTACCGTCCTTCTGCACACACGAGGCCGCCGGGCCATGGCATCAGAGCTGTGAAGATAATCTTGTCCTCTTTGTGTGCCTGCTGCACGCCTGAGATCTTGAGATTCTCCAAAATCATCTGAACGAAACTTTGCTTTTCGCCAAAGTCAGAACCACCCTTCTTCAGTTCGTCTATCAGTTCATCGTTTTCGTCAACGCCTAGCACACGATGCGGCGATAGGCTTTCGACGGTGAAAGGTCCAGCAACGCGAGCTTTTTTCCTTTCCTCGTATGGCCTGTCGAGAAGCTTTTCAAACTCGGCTTTCGTCGCTGTGGAGGCATCGATCTCTTTTTGACGGTCGCTTCGCCCCTGCCACCAATCCGAATGTGTTTTCTTCGCGGCATCTGTCCACTTGGGATCGGGCTCGCGTGGGACTTCCCATTCATTCCATGTTTTATTGACGAGCGAATTCAACGACTTGAGCATCGGTTCCAGCTTCGTCTGCCACTTTTCCCAAATGATGTCGATTTCTACATTGTTGGCTACGACGCTGGATGTAATTGACGGAACCCGTTCGTAGACAAAACCGTGGCGAACGTTCCCATGAACAGGCTGTGAACTAGGTACTGTTCGCGTGACTTCGGCTTCTTTGAGCTGACCTTCTCGGGAGTCGGCGAGTATATAAAATGGATAGCGCGCACCCATAATACGAGCTCTGGCTAGAGCTAACGCTACGCGCGAGGTGTCTATTGTGATCCAACGGCGTCCCCACTGTTCAGCAACAGTGGCAGTCGTGCCGGAACCACAGGTTGGGTCGAGTACGAGATCGCCAGGGTCGGTCGCCATAAGCAAACAGCGTTCAATGACCTTTGCATTGGTCTGCACGACGTAAATCTTTTCGGACGCGAAACCGGCTATGCTGGTGTCATCCCACCAATTTGACCATTTTGTGACTCCTGAATCGGCCAAGAAGACCCTCCGCCTGATTCCGCCCCCCGTGGTTTCGATTATTCGATCCGCAAAATTCAAGCGATCCAATCCACAATACTTTGCCCCATCGGTGGGCCGCGCCGTGTGCATCCAGCATCGATTCTTATCGAGGCCTGGATCTCGTTCCGAACCTCTGAACATAAATTTCATGCTCTGATTTGCGCGCGTACCTCCAACCGTCAGATCACTCGAAGTGTATAGCCTGGCTTCAGGAAACTCTTCGGCTATTCGGGCTGCACTTAGAGGTTCCGTTGAACCCACTGCATTCGAGAACTCAGCGAGGGACAGATCTTTGAGGTCATAAACTACCCGCTTGAAATCCCGATCTAACTGATCGGTTTCAACGCTTTTCTTAAATAAGCTTCTGGTCTTGAGTTGATTGCGGCGCTTGGCAAACCAGATGATGTAGTCGTTAATCGATTCTATGGCCTCACCCTTCTGATTGCCTTTTTTCACGAAGGGGATGGTCACTACAAAGTTTTCGTCTCCGAATACCTCATCCAATAACGCTCTGACCCGATGAAGATTCTCGTCGCTAATCTGTACGAAGATGGAGCCTGAATCAGTTAGCAAATCACGTGCAACGGTTAGGCGATCTCGCAGATAGGTTAGATAGCTGTGAATTCCATCTCGCCATGTGTCGCGGAAGGCTTTGACCTGCTCAGGCTCGCGGGTTATATGACTCGCGTTTCCGTCCTTCACATCACGGCTGGTCGTAGACCATTGGAAGTTGCTATTAAACTTAATCCCATAAGGAGGGTCCAAATATATGCACTGCACTTTGCTACGAATGCCCTCACGCTCGGCGAGGCTTGCCATCACTTGTAGCGAGTCACCCAAGATCATGCGATTCGACCAATTCTGGTCGTGTTGGTAGAACTCGGTCTTGTCTACACCCTTTGGGATGCCGTTGAAATCCGCGAAGAGGTCAGCTGTCGTCTGTCCTGCCTCGTTGTCCCGTTCACGGCTTTCGCGCAATAGCTCGTCAATCAGGGCCTTGGGCTGAACTTTTTCCTGAATGTAGAGCGGTGGCGCTTGTACAACCAGGTCTGACCAGTCCTGCACATCTTTTCCGCGCCAAACCAGTTGCGGGTCGAGATCTCGATTTCGGCGCTCGTAGGCCACACGAACCGGACTTTGCTCATTCTTCTGCAGAACGGACTGGTACTCGGCCGTGGGAATATTTCTCCGCTTGGCTTCCTCATGTTTCAGGGCTTCGACCGTTTTAGCGCTGGGCTGTCTTTTTGCCATCGATTTTCCTACACTGCCGCCTTCTCGGTGACGGACTCAATTAGTTTGTTAAATTCGCCTTCGACCTTCGCCTTGAAATCGGCTTCTATCTGATAAACCTCCCGGAATTCGGCGAATGCCCAGCGCCCATGCGTACCGAGATGATTCACGCCGGGCACCCAATAAGTGTCCATCGTGGATTTCTTTTCTTTAGCATCCTCACGGCGGTAGCCCTTTATTTCCACGATCAAGTTAAGCAGGTCTTCATCGCCGTGTCCGTCATCCACGCGCACGATGAAATCCGGCCGGTATCTGCGTGTTTCCGAACCGTAGCGGTAGGGCACTTCCAAGCCGAGATTGTGATTTTTCACATAAGATCGCACACGAGGGTGTGCTTCCGCGACCCGGCAGAATTCGCCTTCCCAATCGCTATCGAGGACAACCCAGTTAATGTGACAGCGGCGAGCGTCAGTTTCCCAACGAGTTCTTTTTGTCGTATTGAAATTGACGTGTCGCGTGGAGCCGGTGGGGTTATAGGGGTCGAGCACCGCCTTAATCGGCCGTTCGCCGATAAATTTGCGATTAATGCCGGCGATGATTTTGCCGCAGGCCATATCGGCAAGCATTTTGTATTTGAGTTGGGCGGGATACGTCCCGCCCGTGCAGACCAAGTACCCGTCAAGCCATTGCTTTGCGATGCGCTTGAGCTGGCCGAAGAGGTGAAGCTTGGGTTCCTCGCCTGGGTCGCGCCATCTGTGCAGGACAAGGTGCGAGGTCAACTCATAAAGAACCTGCGACGGTCGAACATCGCCAGTATGAACAAGATTGAGATCTGCCTTCTCTCCAATAATTCCTGAATTCTGGGTTTCGGTAGCCCCAACAAGATCCGGCGTCAGTTCGAGCACGGAATCGTCATTGAAGTCCGCCGAGAGTCGTTCTTCGGGAAGTTCAATGCGATAGCCTTCGACGCGCGGAAAGCGAATTTCGAGTGCGTCTCTTTCGGGCCGGACGGCTTTAACCTGGATGGTTTCGCGCGGCGGCTGCGGCGGAGCCGGGACCGGCTTGGCGGTGAAGTCGAAGGGAATGCCGAGCACGTCAGCATATTCCACATCGAAGAGCCCCTCCTCGTTCAAGTTGTACGACTGGCGCCGCAAGGCCCGTCCGATGACCTGTTCGCAGAGAAGCTGCGTACCAAACGCACGCACGCCCAGGACGTGCGTCACGGTGTTGGCATCCCAGCCCTCGGTCAGCATTGCGACGGAAACAACGCAGCGAATCGTTCCGCCCAACTGTCCATACTTGCCTACGGTATTCATGACCTCACGAAGCAGAGTCACATCGTCGAGTTCTTTGCCCCCTTGCAGATCGTCGGCAAGCTTGCCGCCACGCTCGACAATTTCACGGCGGAATCGCTCGATTTCATCCGATGCCATATTTCGGAAATTGTCGTCTAGCCCCTCCCCTGATTCGAGCTGCTCACTGTCGATAAGCAAGGTATTGGGCCGGGGAAATGGATTTCCGTGTTCGTCGAAATTCCGAAACAGCTCTAACCGGCCGGCAATTGGGGTTTTCGAGCCGTCGTCGTTGTCTCGAAGAAAACCGGAGATGTAGTCATAGACCAGTTTCGATGTCGATGTGTTGTTACAGACCACGATAAAGCACGGTGGGACGCGAATCTCCGCTTTCTGCCAAAGCTCAAATGTCTTTGCGTAGTGGCCGTAAAGGGCCTCCAGCGCGGTCTGCAGCTGGGGCGGCAGACTCAAGGGGTCAAGTGTGTCCTTGCCCCTCCCCTTCTTCGGCATTTTCTTGCCGATATGGTCCCAGAGGTTTCGGAACATCGGCATCTCGGAGCCTGGGATGTTGTCCGCCACGGGAACGCGCGGCAATTTGACAATGCCGCATTCAATCGCGTCCATCAGCGAGAAATCGCTCAGGGTCCAAGGAAACAGCGTTCCTTCGGCATACCCCGAGCCACTCAGGAAGAAGGGTGTGGCGGATAAATCAACTACACGCGCCACACCGAGAATGCGGTTTACCGCTTCAAGACCGGAGATCCAGACGCGGGCTGCTTCCTTGTTCTTTTCTGCTTCCTTCTTGTCGTCGCCCTTCAGCTCGTCGTCATCTTCGTCCATTCCGGCTTTCTCCCGGTAGCAGTGATGCGCCTCATCGTTAAGGACGAGGATATTCTTCATGCCCATCAGGTCGGGCATGACCCTTTGCAGCATTTGCCCTTCGGTTTCTAGAGTATTCAATTCTTCGCCCCGTCCCTGCAGCAGTGAGCGACCGCCCTTGGAAAGCTCGATGCGCTCGCGGGGTTTGAAAGCGTGATAGTTCGTAATCACGATTTTGGCGCGATTCACTTCGTCCAGCATGTCGCCGGGAACCAGTTCGCGGCTCTTGTAGTAACTGTCCGGATCGTTTGGCTGCAACACACGCAGGCGATCCTTAATCGTGAGACCAGGCGCCACGACAAGGAAGCCGCGCGTGAACTTCTTGCTTTGGGGATGACGGGCAGCATTGATTGCTTGCCAGGCGATGAGCATCGCCATCACAGTGGTCTTGCCTGCGCCGGTCGCAAGCTTTAAAGCGAGGCGCATCAGCTCGGGGTTGGCCTCGTTATTCGCGTTGGCCAAATGCTCCAGAAACTGCTCACCCGCCTTCCCAATGTGGGGTGCGACCTCGGTAAGCCAAATAGCCGTTTCGACCGCTTCTACCTGACAGAAGAAAGGCCTAATACCGCTGAAATTGTGGTGCCGCCAATGCTGAAGCAACCGGGCTGTCTCCGGAGTAACACGCCAATCGTTCGGATTGGGCTGCATGCGCCACTTGTCAACGTGGTTGCGTACGGAATTGATGATTGCTGTGTGGTATTGCTGACTTTTGTTTGAAAGCCCTAGGCCTTCGTCAAGCACGAGGGATATTTGCTTGTCCTTGCGCTTTTTCGGCTTGGGAATAGGCGTAATGAATTCTGCAGGGCGGCGGTTCTCGATTACCTTCTGAGTCGGCTGTCCGGTCTCGTCCAGCTCCCAATGGCGTGCGGGATAGCTGTACGGAGAATTAAGAATTGGGTGATCGAAAAATGGATTACCGTTCGTCATGCGCTCGTCGTGTCCCTCGCGCTTCGTAAAGCGTACCGATGGTTCTCCCGTGGTTACCGATCTTCAGCCCGATAAAGAGTGCTTAACAAAAAGTTTAAGCAACCCCTAAATGGCAATCATGCATACCAGAATATACTTCACCTGGACAAGCCAGACGTGTGATAGGGCAAACAATTCCTTTTTTGCTAACCCCAAGGCAAGCGCGGACAAAGAAATGGCGGACACAAAGTCGGGCCCGGCATTCATGCGCGGGATAAGTAATATGCAGCCGAAATTCGGCGGAATATCTCATTCCGCCTTGACCAGCGCACAGCCCGCAGCGGAGAGACTGTCAAGGAGAGCGCCAAAGGCGCTACCGCGCGAGCGGCGCGAAGCGTCCTTGACAGGCTTGCGAGCGGAGGGCAATTCATCCGCCGACGGGTATGGGTTCGGAAATTTGCTCAAAGATAGTTGGTTGAGCGTCCCCGTGGTTCCTGCCGTCAATTTTTTATTGAGAAATATATCGTCGCCCCCTGCCCTCTCAATTTCCCCCCATTCCTTATTTCATAAGCCGCTTTTCTCTCAACGGGGTTTGGCTTTGGTGTGTGGCAGGGTGGTGCAACGTCGTTGCTGGGATGGTTGTCAGTATGACCTTTTGCTGCGCGCTTCGTAGATAGAGCGGTGCAGTTCTCTATGATTGCGCCGCTCTCCGTAAACACGGGGGGCGGTATCAACCTTATGGAGGACGTATGCAAAAGACCCTGTACATCGGCCTGGACGTGCACAAGGAGAGCATTGCGGTGGCGATAGCCGAGCAAAGCCGCGAAGCACCGGTCCGGTTTGTTGGCACGATTCCGAACACACCGGAACAGTTGGCGAAGCTGGCCCGGCGATTGAGTGGGGATGGCGAGACGCTGGAGTTTTGTTACGAGGCCGGATGCTGC
>Ga0335072_10009909_pt1 | contig 13732 bp, 11 predicted proteins | sample Lox_Sample_21_FD_206725 | JGI IMG/M metagenome (GOLD analysis project Ga0335072, IMG submission 206725) | Soil microbial communities from Loxahatchee National Wildlife Refuge, Florida, United States - Lox_Sample_2.1 | ecosystem: Environmental > Terrestrial > Soil > Wetlands | place: USA...
CAGCGACGAAATCGGCGTCTTCGCGAGCAGCGTGAATCGGCGCGCGATCGCTGCGTAAAAAATACCGCCGATCGCAGCCATCAAAAACATCAACGCAATGCCGAGTACGAGCGGCATCCAACCGCCGCCCAAGGCGCCTTTTCCCAACACGGCAGATGCCATGAACAGATAAATCGAGTCGAGTGGCTCGTGTAAAAAAAAGTCGATTACGGCAAAGAATACCGAGAGCACCGCCCCGCCGATCAAACCGCCGTAAAAGCCGTCCGACAACGTTAAGCGCGGATCGATTCGAACCACGACCATAGCGGCAGTATTCGCTGGGGCCAGACCGAAACCCACGCGAATGCAGACGAAGGAAGCAATCGACACCCTCCTGGTCGAGAGCCGGCGATTTCCGCCGCCGCCCGCTTTTGCGAAGTCGGCAAACGCACAGCCCGGCATCTACGAAGAGGCTGAAGCGGATCCGGTCGCCTGGTGGTCCGGCTGGGCGCGCAAGCTCGAGTGGATGAAACCGTTCACGCAAACCCTCGAATGGCACGAGCCCTTCGCGAAATGGTTCGCGGACGGCGAGCTCAATGCATCGGTGAATTGCCTGGATCGCCACGTGAAAGCCGGCAAGGGCAGCCGTATCGCGTACCATTACGAGGGCGAACCGGGCGATCGCTGGACGATCACGTATCAACAGCTGCTCGACGAGGTGTGCAAGTTCGCAAACGCGCTACGCTCGCTCGGCATCAAAAAGGGCGATCGCATCGCGATCTACATGGGAATGATCCCGCAGCTTCCTGTCGCTATGCTGGCGTGCGCGCGCATCGGCGCGGCCCATTCGGTGATCTTCGGCGGCTTCTCGCCGGATTCGATCGTCGACCGCGTCAACGACTCTGCGTGCGTCGCAATCATCACGGCTGACGGCGCCTGGCGCCGCGGCAACAAAGTCGCGCTCAAAGCCAATTGCGACGCCGCCGCCGAGAAGGGGATGCCCTCGCTCAAACATATGATCGTCGCGAAGCGCACCGGAGAGGCGGTGACGATGCAGAGCGGCCGCGATCATTGGTGGGACGATCTCGTTCGGGATCAATCCACGACGTGCGAGCCCGAGCGGATGAACGCCGAGGATCTCCTGTATCTGCTCTATACGAGCGGCACGACGGCCAAGCCCAAAGGCATCATGCACACGACCGGTGGTTATCTCACCGGCGTGATGACGACGCACAAGCTCGTCTTCGACTATAAAGAGGAAGACGTTTATTGGTGCGCAGCCGACATCGGCTGGGTTACCGGGCATTCGTACATCGTGTACGGTCCGCTTTGCAATGCCGCGACGAGCGTGATTTACGAAGGCACGCCGGATTATCCGGAACGCGATCGACTCTGGGCGATCGTCGAGCGTTACAACGTTTCGATCCTGTATACCGCGCCGACCGCGATCCGCACGTTCATGAAGTGGGGAGACGATCTGCCTGCCAAGCACGACATGAAGTCGCTGCGTCTCCTGGGATCGGTCGGCGAACCGATCAATCCCGAAGCTTGGATTTGGTACTACGAGCACATCGGCGGCAGTCGCTGTCCGGTCGTCGACACGTGGTGGCAAACGGAAACCGGCGCGATCATGATCACCCCGCTGCCCGGCCTCACGACGCTCAAGCCCGGCTCCGCCACGAAACCGTTCCCCGGCGTTTCCGCCGACGTCGTCAACGACGCGGGTGAAAGCGTCCCGCTCGGCGGCGGCGGATATTGCGTGCTCAAGCAGCCGTGGCCTTCGATGCTGCGCGGCATTTGGGGCGATCCGGGACGCTACAAGCAGACGTATTGGTCGAAGTTTGCGCACCTCTATCTCGCCGGCGACGGCGTCAAGCGCGATCAGGACGGTGATTTCTGGTTCATGGGTCGCATCGACGACGTCATGAACGTCAGCGGGCATCGTATCTCGACCACCGAGGTCGAGAGCGCGCTCGTCGATCATCCCGCGGTCGCCGAAGCGGCCGTGTGCGGAAAGATGGACGATATCACGGGTCAAGCGATCGTCGCATTCGTGTCCCTGCGCAGTCATGCGAATGGTTCGAACGAGCTCGGCGACGAGCTTCGCGAACACGTCGCAACCAAGCTCGGCAAGTTCACGCGCCCGAAGTATCTGACGTTCACGCCCGAGCTGCCCAAGACACGCAGCGGCAAGATCATGCGCCGTCTCTTGCGCGACATCGCCGAAGGGCGGATTCTCGGCGACACGACGACGCTTGCCGACTCGGGCGTCGTCGACGAGCTGCGCAAACGCGCCGTAACGGAAGCGAGCAAGGAAGACTAGCCCAACTCGCGGTTGGGAAAGAACGCCTGCAAGGTGCGGGCTGCTCTTGACGTTCTCAAATCGACGTACGCCGCATGGAACGAAGACCATGCGCAGCGTCTCGCCGCGGCGCTGGCGTACTATGTGACGTTCGCGCTCGCACCGTTCTTGATCGTCGTCGTCGAGATCGTCGGCCTCGTTCTCGGTGGCGGCAACGGTACGGGGCATCACCTCGCAGCCCGCGACGAGATCATCGCCATCGTCTCGCGGTCGGCGGGAAAAACCGCGGGGCAAGCCCTGGGAGGAATCGTGGACGGCATTCTGGCGCAGCAGAGTGCGTCGATTTGGACAGCGGTGATCAGCTGGATCGTCCTGATTCTTTCGGCCGCCGGGCTGTTCGGGGCGATTCAAGATTCCCTCAATGCAGTCTTCGGCGCAACGGCTGCGCGAGGTGGAATCTGGCTGATGCTGCGCCAGCGCTTCGCATCGCTCACGATGCTGGGCGGGATCGCGCTGCTGCTCATCGTTTCGCTCCTCGTCAACGCAGTCGTGACGTCACTCTCGAACGGACTGAGTACGACGATACCGAGTTTCGTCATCGTGTTTCAGATCGCAGACGTCCTCTTCACATTCGGACTGACGATGCTGCTGGTCGCAATCATCTACAAATGGCTGCCGGCAATCGCATTGCCGTGGAAACCGGTGCTGGCGGGCGCCTTCGTGACGGCAGCGCTCTTCGGGCTCGGCGAGATCGCCTTGGGCTGGTATCTCGGTCGCGCGGGTTGGACGTCGGAATACGGCGCAGCAGGCTCCCTCGTGCTGCTGCTGCTGTGGGTCTATTATTCAGCACAGATCTTCTTGTTCGGCGCAGAGATCACGAAGATTTTCGTGCGTCGCACGACTCCCAATACCGAACGGGTTGACCCTCTGCGCGCGGCGTGATACATTCGCGACTCAGTGATCGAGCGTACTATCGACGTCGGTCCGCTCGACCTTACGTGCGGCGGACGGCTCGAGCGCGTCGAGCAATTCGTCGCGGTTGAGGGTGAGCTTCGCAAGGACGGCAGCAACGCAGTCTTGATCCCGCACGCGCTGACGGGCAGCGCGGTCGTGCGCGATTGGTGGGATGGGATCGTCGGGCCCGGCAAACTCTTCGATCCGGCCGAGACATGCGTCATCGGCGTCAACGTACTCGGCGGCTGTTACGGATCGACCGGCCCGTCGTCACCGGCTCCCGACGGCAAGCCGTACGGTTCGCGCTGGCCGCTCGTCACCGTCAAAGACATGGTCGAAGCGGAGTATCGCGCGCTGCGCGCGCTCGGCATCGAGCGTCTCTCGGTCGTCATGGGCGGTTCGCTCGGCGGAATGCAAACGCTCGAGTGGGCCTTCGATCACCCCGAGGTGGTCGCTCACGCAATCGCTGTCGGCGCCTACGATCATTTCTCGGCGCTCGGGATCGCGTATAATCGCGTCGCACTCGAAGCGATCCGCCTCGACCCCAAATTCAGCGACGGCGATTTCTACGGCGGCGAACCGCCGCTTGCGGGCCTGCGTCTGGCACGCAAGATCGCGATGATCACCTACAAGAGCGACGAGCTGTTCACGCAGCGTTACGAGCGCAAGCCGAATCGCAAAGGCGAGGACCCGTATCGTTCGCTTGCCGAGCGCTTCGACATCGAAGGATACCTCGACGAACAGGGCGACCGGCTGACCGCGCGCTTCGATGCCAACACCTACATCGCGCTCTCGCGCGCAATGGACCTTTTCGAAACGCGAGACCGCACGAATCTCGATACGCGCCCGAAGATCACGTTCGTCGGCATCTCATCCGACATTCTGTTCCTGCCGCAGTACGTGCGTGCGGCCGCAAATCGCTGGCGCGAGCGCGGCTTCAACTGCGATTACCTCGAGCTGGTCTCGGACCACGGGCACGACGCCTTCCTCGCCGATGCGGAGGATCTTGCCGCACTCGTGCGGCCGGCTATTCGGCTCCCGGCGCGCGCCGCGCCGGCGTAACGAACAATCCTTCCAAAGCATCGAGATCTTCGATGCGCGTCGCGGGAGGAAGCGCGGCAAGAATCGTAGCGCCGTACCGCATGCCGAGCGCCCTTCCATCCAGCAATGCCAAGAGCCCGGTATCGGTCGTCGATCGAATGAGACGCCCGAAGCCCTGTTTGAGACGCATCGTTGCGACCGGAATCATGTAGCCTTCGAAGCCGCTGCGGCCGCGCCGCTCGAGTGCCGCGATCCGCGCGGCGACGAGCGGATCGCTCGGAGAAGGAAACGGCAATCGGTCGACGATCACGCACGAGAGCGCGTCGCCGACGACGTCGATTCCTTCCCAGAACGTCGCGGTCGCGAACAGCACGGCGTTCTTGGTCGTGCGAAACCAGTCGAGCAATTGCGAACGCGGCAGCTCGCCCTGCAAACGCAGCGGGTACGGCAGCCGCTCGTGCAGCAGCTCGTAGATTTCGTGGAGCCGGGCGTACGACGTGAACAACACGAACGCACGTCCACGCGTTCGTTCCAGACACTCCTCGATGACCGGCGTCGCGAGCGCGGCGAAGTCGCGGCTCTTCGGATTGAAGCGTGCCGGCGCGACGTACAAGCGCGCCTGCTTGGGATAGTCGAACGGCGAGGGCGCGACGAGCTCTTGCGCCTCGTCGATGCCGAGCTGCGAGCGCAGAAACCCAAACGACGTCCCCTCGGCCAGGGTGGCGCTGGTGAGCACGACGCTTTGCGTGCGCGCAAAGAGCGTGCCGCGCAGGAAATCCGCGATCTCGAAGGGCGCCGCATTGACCTCGTAGCGCGATTCGGACTCGACCCGCTCGACCCACGCGATCGTATCCGGCTCGATATCGGTCGTCTGCAGGCTGCGGCGAATGCGCTGCACGGTCATTTGCTGCGCGGTGATCGCGCGCAGCGCAAGCTCGCGCCTGCGCTCGCGCTCGGCTTCGTTCGCGGATGTTCGCCGCAAGCCGGACTCCCAATTCAGATGCACCCAATCTTCAAGCCGCAAGAGCGAATCGTGCAGCTCGCCGAGGCTCGCATCCAGCTCGTCGTCTTCGCGCAATAGCGTTTGCTCGTCGGGAAGGCGCGCAAGGATGCTCGTGAGCCGGCGAATTCCCTCCGTTATCTCAGCGTCGTGATGCCCCGGCAGATGGTAGGCGCCGTGCAGCTTGCGCATCATGCGCGCCAGCAGCGGTTGCGAAAGCGTTGCGGTCAGGGCGGCGGTCGCGTAGCGCTCGCACTGATGCGCTTCGTCCAGAATCGCAAAATCGTAGGGCGGCAAGAGACCTCCGCCCATCGCGAGATCCATGAAGAACAGCGCGTGGTTCACGACGACGAGATCGGCATACCGTGCCGCGTCGCGGCGCATGAAAAACCAGCAGTTGCTGAAGCGCTCGCAAAATTCGCCGACGCAGTCGTCGGCATCCGCGTCCAGCGATTCCCATTCGTCGGCCCGCGGAACGAACTCGAGCTCGGCACGGTCGCCGCTTTGCGTTTGCTCGGCCCAACGCCACAATCGCTCCAGACCCGCCGTCGGAGCGACGAGCCGTTCGCCGACGGCGCGCTCGTATTTCGAACGGCAAAGATAGTGATTGCGCCCTTTGAGCAGCTCCGCGCGCGCGGGAATCCCGGTCGCGGCAATCGCCATCGGAATGTCTTTGCGCATCAGCTGTTCCTGCAAGGCGATCGTACCCGTCGAGATCACGACCTTGCGTTTGCTGCGGATTGCGGGGATCAAGTACGCCATCGACTTTCCGACGCCGGTACCGGCTTCGACGATCGTGTGCGCGTTCTCGAGGAATCCCCGCTCGATCAGCTGCGCCATCTGCAGCTGCCCCGGACGCCTTTCAAAGGCGGGCAGCGCCTGCGCAAGCGCCCCGCCGTCCGCGAAGAACTCTTCGATCGTCATGGATGCGGAGGTTGAGCCTGGGGCGGCAGCAGCTCGGCTTCGACCGGATCGCCTTTCGATTGCACCTGCACCGCAAGCGGACGGCGCAAATGCGGGGGAACGCGATACAGAATGATGCCGAGCAAGAACCCGGCGACCAAGCCGCCGAGATGCCCGGCTTGGGAGATATTCGGGATCATGAACCCGAGCAAGACGTTGATCAAAACGATGCCGAGCATGTTGCGGACCAGCTGCTGGCCGTATTTACCCAACCGCAAACCGGCTGCAACGAGCGCGCCGAACAATCCGAAGATCGCACCGCTTGCACCGATCGTGGGCTCGAGGAAGTTGAAGTGATAGATGGCCCATCCCGAGCCGACGATCGAGGCAACGTACATGAACCCCATCGCGGGCGTTCCGAAGAGCTGCTCGACGACCGTTCCGATCTGCCAGAGCGCGAACATGTTGAACGCGATGTGCAGAAATCCGTCATGGATGAACGCGCACGTGAAAGCTCGCCACCATTGTCCTTGCTGCACGAGCGGCCCGTAAAATGCACCGTATTGAATGAGCCTGTCCGTGCTTGCCGTCGCGTTATGCGACGTCGTCCACACGAACACGAGAATGTTCGCGCCGATGAGCAACCGCGTCAGCACGATCTAGAGTTCGGTGACCGTCAGCTGCTTTGCGAGATCCAACGAGATCGCTTGACGCCGCCCGCCGTATGCGATCGTGATCGGTCCGCCCAGCGGCGCCTTCTCGACGACTTCGATTGCCGTACCGCGCTGCAAGCCGATGTCCGAGAGATACTTCAGCAATTCCGTCATCTGCTCGGTAACGCTGTGCAGCTTGGCCTTTCCGCCGACCTCGAGCTGTGCAATCGGCTGCCCGACGGCGTCGGGCTCGGTAAGATCCGCGGGTGGAATCGGATGGCCATGCGGACAGAATTTCGGATCGCCGAGAATCGAGACGAGGCGTTCCTCGACGCGTGACGAGATCGCGTGCTCGAGCCGGCACGCCTCTTCGTAGACTTCATCCCAGGGCAACCCGAGTATCTGCGTGAGAAATACTTCGGCCAAACGGTTGCGGCGCACGACGCGCACCGCGGTTTCGAGTCCCTTGCGCGTCAGGGCGATGCCGCCGCGGGCTTGATGTTCGATGAATCCCTCGACGGCCAGCTTCTTCAGCATGCCGGATACGGACGCCGGCGCAACGCCGAGCTCGGATGCCAGGGCGGAATTCGAGACCCCCGGACCCTCGCGCTCGAGCCGGTAGATCGCTTCGAGATACTCTTCGTTGGACTCGTCGAAGTGCGTATGCTGCCCGGGCATCCCGCTAGCTTCGCCGTGCGGGGACTGTGGCGCTTTCCAGGGCGTGGAGCAGCTCGGCTTTCCGCTCGGGCGACGCGAACGACGCCTCGATGCCGTTGCGCGCGATGCGAATCGCGGCCTCGACGCCCATCGTCTGCTCGACGAGCGCGTACTCATCCAGGAGCGTGCAGCGGAACATGGCCGGATCGTCGGAATCGATCGTCACCACGACGCCGGCCGCATCGAGCTGTTCGAGCGGGTGGGCTCGATCCTCAGGACATGCGCCGGTGCGCCGGTTTGAAGTCGGACAGACCTCGAGCGGAATGCGACGCTCGACGAGCATTGCGACGACCGCATCGTCTTCGAGCGCCCGAATGCCGTGTCCGATACGTTCGGCCTTCAGAACTTCAACGGCATCACGCACCGAGTGCGCTCCGGCGACCTCACCGGCGTGTGCGACGGCGTGCAAGCCTGCCTTCCGCGCACATTCGAACGCTTCGCTGAAGAGCGGCGCGGGGAAACGCGCTTCATCGCCGCCGAGCCCGATGCCGATGACGCCGTGCTCTTTCCAGCGCGAAACGCGCTCGACGGTTTTGACCGCGGCTTCGGGGCCGAAATTGCGCGTGACGTCGCAGATCAGAGCGACGTCGATCGCGCCGTGCTGCAGCGCGCCGCGAATCGCGCGCACGCAGGCTTCTTCGTCGAGCGTCGGATGGAAGAACGACCAGACCGACGGCGAGATGAAGATCTCGGCGTAACGCACGCCTTGCGCAACCGCATCCTCGACGTATTCGCGCGCGATGCGCGCGAACGGCTCGGGGCCGTTGAGCGCTTTGCACACGGCTTGGAACGCAAGCAAGAACTCGGGAAAGTCGGCAAACTCGTACAGGTCCGGCGGAACGTCGAGACCAACGCGCCGGCCGAGATCCTTGAGCGTGGCAGGCCGCACCGTACCCTCGAGATGGCAATGCAGCTGTACCTTCGGCAACATGCGAAGAAAGTCGGAGTGCTCGGAGGCCACGGCGCGCGTTTCAGCAGGGCCCTTGACGCCGCCTGGAGCCTATGCCTATACTTGCCTTCGCGCCGGCGCGGGGTGGAGCAGTCCGGTAGCTCGTCGGGCTCATAACCCGAAGGTCGCCAGTTCAAATCTGGCCCCCGCAACCAGTTCAGGTCCAACAACCATTCGGTTGCTGGACCTGTTGATTTGTCGGCCCGATGTTGTTGGTCCACGCGCAGAGGGTTGTTGGTCCAAGGATGATCGAAGGCAAGTTTATGCCGATGTCGGCCCCTCTATTGAGAAAGGCGGGCGACTGGACCGTCCGCAACGGATCCAGCTCGGAGCTTTCTAGCTGCTAAATGGTCACACACGCCGAAGACGGTGGCCCTAGAAAAAAGCGCCATCACGTTGTCCCCCAGTCCTACTTGCGCGCGTTCGCCGACGACCGCGAGATGTTGCGCTCAATACAGCGCGAACCGAAGGATGGAGACAACGACTACATCATTTTATCGGTGAAAGACGCAGCGGTCGAGCGGTATTTTTATCGCGTTCATCGCGCTGACGGCTCACCCTGTGACGACCTCGAGGACGCGCTCGGAAAATTCGATGCGCTAATACCGGAAATAGTTCGCCGCGCGATAACCGAAGAACCACTATCGCGCAGGACGATCGATGATCTCAAATATCTTTACGCAAATTTCGCGGCGCGAAACGGCCTGGGTCGCGACATGCTCATCGAGGAAGTTTCGGAGATGAAGTCGCGCGTCGCTCGCGATTTTGAAAAGGCGTTTCCTGACGAGTCGGCCTTGGAGCATAAGGAACTCCTCGACTCGGTTATTCGCGGCGTTTTTGACCACCCAGAGATGTATTCCGCGGATCCAGAGACGATTTCTCGCCTTGCGATCATTCCTAAATCCCTTGAGGTGTACGAGATGATGCCGGCGCACGCGTGCGTCCTTGAGTCAACCGAGGTAGAGCTGCTGACTTCCGACGCACCGTTCGGTGCATTTGATCCCGATGATCTCCCAAAGGCGACCGGCGTGTACGGCCCGGCTTTTTCTTCCCCCCGGGTAGAGCTGACGTTGCCGCTGGACCGCAAACACGCGGTCCTTTTTGCGAACATTCCCATGCCGGGACGAGCAGTTATGAGCCCCCGCGGCATCGCTGTGATAAACGCTCGCACGACATACTACGCTCGCCGGTTTATCCTATTTCACAATAACGAGGAAACGACGAATCTGGCCTGGATGTTTGTGCAAAACTACTGCGACTTCTACATCACGCCGCTCTTGGAAGCTTTTGACGACGCTGACCATACTGCGAGTACTACTTTCTAAAGAACGTCGTATGCTAGGACGTATTCGCTGAAGCTCCCCGGTTAGGGCTCACGCCGCCACTTCTGGAACGCACGTGGTACTGTCGACAGAATTAAGCCGAGACGCTCTGCACCGGGTGAGAAATTCGTTAGTCGTGAACCGCAGTTCCGGGGCTGCTATCTCTCTGGAACGAAACGAGTTCTGCGAGTTTATGAACGACTTTTTCCGCTGGATCTTTATCGGCTCCAACGGCATCCGCGCGGGATGGCGTCTACTTATCTACGCCGCTATTGTCGCCGCGATCGCGGAGATCGACGTCGAGGCGTTTCACCTGGTATTCCACGCCTATCCGGCCGCTATGGACGGCCACTCCCTGCGCCCTTCGGTCGGTCTTTTTGATCTCGCGCTGTTTGCCGTTATGCTCTGTGGCGCTTGGGTGATGTCGAAGATTGAACGCCGGCCGCTCTCCCTCTACGGCCTTCCCGTCAGAGACGCTTTTCGCGGAAACTTCTGGATTGGGGTTCTATTCGGTTCTGTAGCGATCACCGGCGTGCTACTGTGCATGCTCGTTGTGGGTGCGTTCCGTATCGATGCGCTGGCCACAACGAGCATCGCGGCTCTGGAAGCGGCGATATTGTGGGCGCTAGCGTTTCTTTGCGTGGGTTTATCCGAAGAATTTATGTTTCGCGGCTATGTGCAGTTTACGTTGACTACCGGTGTCGGGTTCTGGATCGCTGCGGCCATCACGTCGTTGCTCTTCGGTGTGTTACACCTGGGCAATAGTGGCGAGAATCCGTTAGGCATCGTTGCCATCATCTGTTTTGCGCTGTTCCATTGCGTCACGCTGCGTCAGACTGGCAATCTATGGATGAGCGTCGGCTTTCATGCCACATGGGATTGGGGAGAGTCGTTCTTTTATGGCGTGCCTGACAGCGGAACGACAACGTGGCATGCCTTGTTCGCAACCACGTTTCAAGGACCGGCATGGCTGACCGGCGGGAAAGACGGTCCCGAGGGAAGCGTACTGGCGCTGTTGGCAGTGTTAATCATGACGCTAATCGTCTTCCGACTCTATCCGACGGCGCAGTATCACACGACGGCGGGCGCGCCGGCGGCCGGTCGCTCCGAGGGCTAAATTCTGCATTAGTTATACGATTCCTGTGATATCATCTATATGGCTTCTCTTGACCCGTATAGCAGGAATTGCTATCATCGCCGCGTGAAACTCACCGTCACCCTGAGAAAATCTGCCGAGCAAGCGCTTCAGACACTGAGTCAGGAGCACGAAGCGAACAACTCGGTGATAGCGGAGACCGCCATTATGCAGTTCTTTTCGCTGCCATCGCCCGAGCGGGATCGCCATATCCGCAGCATGCAAGCCAACAAAAAGGCCTATACTCGAGGCCGCTGGCGCGCTGCGTTCTGGGACGCCATTTTTGACCAGTTTTGGTTTCCGGCGCGACTTCGCACCGGAAGACGGAACGATTTCACGCCACTCACATTTGCCGGCTTCCAGGTGTGGTTCTTATTAAATAGCTTGGCCGATCTCGACCCGGAAGACGGCCCGTTCTTTGTGCACATTATGGCGAGTCCGTCCGAAACGAGACTTAAGCCGAATGAAGCGCAGCAGCAATTCACGTTTCAGCGCGACGACTCGCCGTATGATGCTGCGAAAAAGATTGGGAGCACGATCTTCGAGCTCGCGACTTCCATCGGCGCGCTCGAAATCGTGCAAATCCCTGACGGCGGTCGAGCGTTGCTTGATTACAGCGGGAGCCACTGGATGGCGGAAAACGAGCGCGACCAGGATCGCCTCTCGCTTCCGATTCCCATAAGGCGCGGCGACAAGACATGCTTGCTCGATCGCAACTGGATCTTGAGACAATCTAATGAGACGCCGAAAACGTAGCAACTGAAAACCGCTTGATATCGCCATCTATGTGCCCCTTCTCACGAGGCTTAGCTAATACGAGGTAGGCTGATTTGATCACGAGTCAACAAGCCAAGACGCTGATCGACTATCTACATCAAATTGTAGCTAACACGACCCCGGACGACGTATCGTTGCGCATCAACACTGTCCTCGCAGCCGGGACATTTTTGACCTTTGTGGCCACGGCGTTTATGGCGTGGAAGACGTCGGAACTTGCTAAAGATACGGTAGCCAGTTCGGTCGTAGCGGACATTCATCATCAAGAATCGCAGTCCGGCATCGTTGTGTGGCTGGGCGATCGATCAATCCGCTTTGACGCGACCGGAATTCGAGTTGGCGGATACCTGGCGAACGTCGGACCAGGCGCGGCAAAAGATATAACGATCGGCATTCAAGGTCCGAACGAGGAAACGGACACGCACATCGTAGTTTTCATCCCGACGCTCGCACCTGGTGCAGAGTATCCTCCACTGGAGACGAGCAGCTCCGGAGTACCAATGCGCCAGGGTCATCTCTGGCTCTTTGGATTGCCTCCGGGTAAGGCAAGAGATGAAATTGCAAGCCAAGGTACGCATTTTAAGATCAAGTACGCAACAATATTTGAAAGACGTCGAACGACCTGGTACCCGAGCGGTGGCCGCTCTACAAATGGTGACGACATCAATTTTACGTACATTCAAGAATTCTTCGATCTAAATCGCGATGAGCGCCTAGGCGTTCTCCTGAGATAAGCGCTCCTACGTTCCAGTGGGCCAAAAGACAAATGCAAGATACCCGAGCACCACGACGAGCGCGATGATTCCCACGAGCGCTCCTCTTTGGGATGGCGCGGTTGGGCGTTCCGCTTCGTTCGGCGTTGGGACTGCCCCAAGCGCTGCGCGTCGCGCGGGATCTTGGCGGAGCGCGACAATCGTCAAAAGACTGCCCGCACCGTAAATAGCTGCGTAGAGAATCCACCCGGCAATGATCCAAGCGGTCGCCGAACCATGTGCGCCTTCACGTGAACTTGAACCGAGCCAGACAAATCCAGCGGCAAACAGGATAATAATCCACCATTTGCCAGTCTTGAAGGGTTTCCAAAACCACTCCGCCACATCTCGCGCGATTGGCGCCTGAGTCGTTATGCCGTGTCGGGCCAAGACTTCGGCGGGATCTCTTCCTTCTTGTCGCGCGCGATCAACCTGAATCGCGATGAGATTCTCTCTCGTATCAGAGAGATTCGGTGCCACACGAAGCGAGGCGTTCATTAATTCTTCCGCCTCGTCGTTACGATCGAGGGACCACGCGGCCAAGCCTTTCATCCGCAATGCCTCTCCGTTTGTTGGCTCAGCCTGCACCGCTGCAGATGCATGCCGATACGCACCTTCGTAATCCGCGGAAGAAAGGTCTAGCTGCGCGAGTGATGATTCGTACATCGCATGATTTGAACCGATTTTATTTGCTGCGGTGATGTATCTCCGCGCAATGGTGACTTGGGCTGCATCATTCGTATTCGTTTGGGGATCATAAGCAATCAGCATGTGGTACAGACCCCGCTGATATGCTGAGTTCGCCGCGGTTTCGCGGATCTCGGTCGAATCCAATCCCTTTCTTACGAGCTGCTCTGCAATGCGCTTGAGGCGATCGCTGACGGTTGCCGAGACCTTCTCCTGTTCGCCGACGAGAGTCAGCGTCGCGATCAGCGCTGCACTATGAGCCTCAGAATCGTCGATTGCCGGCTCTATTGATTCGCCGAGGAGTGTCAGACGATTCATCACGCTATCTTTTGCATCGAGTGACGTCTTCAAATAAGCCTCAGTGACACTTCTGATGTGCTCTTGTGTTGGGTTCATGGCTCGCCACGCATCGTTGAAGTCTCCTTTTAGCGAATCGAGCTTGCTCGGCGCACTTTCCACGCGTAGATCGCGAGCGCCAACATTACGACGCCAGTCAAAAGATCAAACGTCTGCCATTCAGCCCGTCGCATGCGCATCGGCGAGATGGGATTGAACAGCAGG
>Ga0335072_10009910_pt1 | contig 13731 bp, 12 predicted proteins | sample Lox_Sample_21_FD_206725 | JGI IMG/M metagenome (GOLD analysis project Ga0335072, IMG submission 206725) | Soil microbial communities from Loxahatchee National Wildlife Refuge, Florida, United States - Lox_Sample_2.1 | ecosystem: Environmental > Terrestrial > Soil > Wetlands | place: USA...
AACACGGTAAATAGGTAGGCCGGCATTTCCCCAGGTGATCAATCAGGTGATCAGGCTCTCGTTAGGCTACCGAACGTGAAATATCGCGTCGAGAACATCGCCGTTCACGAGATTGTGGCGTATCTGCTGGAGGAGCTCGAGCAGCTCACCCGACACTAGAGATCTTCAACTGCGGGGGTTACTGGCTCTGGTGGTGGCCGGCGTAGCGCGCTATGCCGGATCCATGAGATACCCCCGATGGCGGCGGGCTGACCGACGCAGAACGCGGATGGGGCTGGCCGCTGCTGATCTGATCGAGGCGGGCGCCAGCGACCGGGAGTTGGCCCGGTGGTTCCGGGTGTCGCGGATGTCGGCGAACCGGTGGAGGCGGGCGCTGGCCATGCTGGGCGGCAACGGCATCCTGCTGGACTACCGCGTGGTCAGGCAGATGGCCGGCTTGGAGGCCATCCACACCTTCGAGGGCATCCAGACCATGCAGGCCGTCATCGTCGGCCGTGGCATCGGCGGCATGAGCGCCCTCACCTAACGCGGTGGAGTGGAAGGCCTTGAGGGCCTCACCGGGCGTGTCGAAGTAGGCATCTTGCCCCAGGGCCTTGCTGATGCCGTAACGGTTGAGTTCGCGCCGCACCGGGCCGAGGACGGAGCTAAGCGCTAGGTGCACGTGATGCTGGTGAACGTGCTCGACGACCTTGGCCAGGATCGTGGACGCGGTGTAATCCACGTCCCCGATGGCGGCGCAGTCGAGGATCATCCAGCGCAGTGGGCCGCCGTGAGAGACCAGCGTCGCAACGTCGTCCAAGAGCCTGCTAGCGTTGGCGTAGTACAGGCTCGTGCCGAACCGGTAGACCACCAGCCCTTCCTCGGTGCGGGCGCCTGGTCCACACGGGACAGGCTGCCAGTGCCCTTCCGGTGATTTCACCAGGACGCTGTTGAGCGGGCTGTAGCTGTGTCGCAGGTGGTCGACGATCGAGGCGATGATGGCGAGCACGATGCCGTACTCGACCCCCAGGACCACCACTGCGGCCGTCGTGAGCAGGGCCACGGCGAACTCGTGCTTCCTGAGGGCCAGGATGCGCCGCATCCCCTTGACGTCGACGAGCTCAACGGCGATCAGGAAGACCACCGCCGCCAAGGCGGCGTCCGGCAGGTAGCGCAGCGGCCCGGTGAACAGCACCAGGACAGTCAGGACTACGGCCGAGGCGGTCAGCTGGGACAGCTGGCCGCGGCCGCCGGCGCTGTCCACTAGCTGCGCTTTGGTCGGGCTGCCGTTGACCACGAACGTGCCGGAGAACGCAGCGGCGGCGTTGGCAGCCCCCAGGCCGACCAGATCGGTGTCCTCGCTGAACGGCTCCTCGTACTTCACCGCGTATGCCCGGGAGGTGGCCGCGCTCTGGGCCAGGATAACCACGAACATCGACAATGCGACGCCGAGCAGCGCCGCCGTGTCGTGCCAGCCGAGGGCGGGCAGGCCCAGGCTTGGCAGCCCGCGTGGGATGTTCCCGATTACGGCCACGCCGTGGCGGGCCAGATCCGCGGCCCAGCTCACGATGATCGCGATGATCACCGCGATCAGCAGCCCGGGGATCCGGCGGTTGATCCAGCGAGCCGCGACCACGACCACGATGACCGCGATCGACACCGCCACGTCGGCCCAGTGCACGTGCGGAAGCGCGCGGACGGTGTTCATGAGCTTGGGCAGGGTCTGCCTGCCCGGGGCGGTGACCCCGAGCATGTCGGGCAGCTGCCCGGCCGCTACCTGGATGCCGACGCCGGTCAGGAATCCCACTAGCACAGTACGGGACAGGAAGTTGGCCAGGAAGCCGAGGCGGGCCAGCCGGGCCACGAGCAGCATCGCGCCGGTCAGCAGGGCCGCCAGCCCGGCCAGCCGGACGTACCGCTCCGAGCCCGCCGCCGCGAGACCGGTCAGCGCGGCGGCGAGTATGACGGCGGTCGCGGAATCCGCGGCGACCACGAGGTGGCGGGACGAGCCGAGGACGGCGTAAACCGCCATCGGGAGAAGCATCGTGTACAAGCCGGTGACCAGGGGCATCCCGGCGATCTTGGCGTAGCCGAGAACCTCGGGGATGCCGACGGCGGCGAGTGTGAGGCCGGCCAGCGCCTCGGCGGGTACCCGGGATCGCTCGACGGGCAGCATCCCCTGCAGCACGGGCCATGCCCGCGGCGATCCGCGCCAGCGGCGCTCAGGAGCATCCGGCATCGTCTCACCTCGGCCCGTCCCCCGCCCGTCCCCGGCATAGCCCGGTATTTGTTCATCATCTCGCCACCGGGTGTTCACCACCTAAAGAAGATCTTCAACTGCAGGGGGACTGGCTCTGGTGACGGCCTGCGCAGCGCGCTATGCCGGAACCATGAGGTACCCCGATGGCGGCGGGCTGACCGCCGCAGAACGGGCCCGCCGCGAGCGGATGCGGCTGGCCGCTGCTGAGCTGATCGAGGCCGGCACCAGCGACCGGGAGGTGGCCCGGCGGTTCCGGGTGTCACCGATGTCGGCGAACCGGGGGCGGCGGGCGCTGGCGGCCGGCAGGAAGCAGGCGCGGGCCTCCGGGGCGCGGGCAGGGCCCGGCGCAAGCTGACCCCCGCCCAGTTGCGCGAGCTGGAGGCGGTGCTGGACGCCGGCCCGGCCGCCTGGGGCTGGCAGGACCAGGGCGTCCTGGTCTGGCCCGCCCTGCCTGGCCGGACCTCCCCACCACCCCCACCAGATACCCCGGGTAAGCCGCGGCCGTGCCGCCAGTTACGGCCTAGCGGCGGGATGCCTCCGGGGAGTGCAGCCGCGCTACGCTGTTCCCACGTCGCGCGGGGAGGAGGCGCCGGTGATGGCAGAGCCGGGAGACCACAAGGCAGCGGCCGCAGGCGGCCCCGGCCGTCTGCGGGCCTCGCATGCGGACCGCGAGCAGGCGATCGAGGCGCTCAAGGACGCGTTCGCGCAGGGCCGGCTGACCGGGGACGAGCTCGATTCGCGGGTGGGCCAGGCGCTCGCGTCGCAGACCTACGCGGAGCTGACCGCGCTGACCGAGGACCTCCCCGCCGGCCCAGCCGCCGCGCCGCCGTGCCAGCCTGCCCGCACGCACAACCGGGCGCCGGGGACCCACCTGGTGCGGAACGCGGCCATCGGGTCGGGCGTTGGCCTGATCATCGCGGGCGCGTTCTTTCCGGGCGGGGTCTTGCTGGGCGCTTCGGGTCATGACGTTGACCTTGCGCTGCTCATCATGGCCGCCTTTATCGTCATCGTGGTGGTACCGAGCGTTATGATCTCCGCGGTGGCCACCTCATTGCAGCAACGGCGCTCCCGCGGGCAGCTGTCGGCGCGGCCCGGGCAGGGCGGCCAGGCCCCAGAAGTCCAGCGACCCGGCCAGGTCCGCCATGATCCGGCTCTGCCGGGAACCCGCCCCGACCATGCCCGCGCCGACCTGCGGACTGGTCGCTCACGGCCGGGCCAGCCGCATCCTTCCAGGCTGGTGGCCCGGGCACCGCGTGGTATACGGCCGGTACTGGACGCCGTGTAAACGGGCCGCCGTCGTAACAGGTCGCCTCCGCCCTTATTGCGTCCGACCGCACGCGCGTCATTCTGAGAGACACACACCCCTGAATGGACACAATCAAAGTCGCTTGATTTTTTCGCGCAGTGTCAGGTTATGCTAATTGGCTACAGGTTCGAAATATCGCCGGAAACGGTGCCATCAGGGACTGGAGCGGGAGGTTAATGTGAATATGCCAAGAGTTCTGCGCCGCCGGGTCGGGCCAGTGCGTGCCTGGATGGTGGCCGCGGCCGCGGTGACGCTGGCCACCGGAGCGCTCGCGGCCGTCGGCGTCCAGACCAGCTACGCCAGCACCGCTGGCGCGCAGGGAGGCGGCCAGGGCCATGGCACCCGGCTCGACCACGTGTTCATCATCATGCTGGAAAATCACGCTGCCGATCACGTGATCGGAGACCCGGCCGCCCCGTTCATCACCTCGCTGGCGAATACATACGGACAGGCCACCGACTACTTCGGCGTCACCCACACTAGCGAGCCCAATTACATCGCGGCCACCAGCGGTAATAACTGGTGGGTCAACAATGACAACGGCTGGTACCCCACCACGTCGAACAACTTCGGGCCGAACCAGTACGCGCACACCAACATCGTGGACGAACTCCAGGCGGCGCACATCCCGTGGGACGCCTATATGCAGGCAATGCCCTCTGCGGGTTACCTGCCCGACTTCTGGCCAAGCAGCTCGAACGCCCTGTATGCCAGCAAGCACAACCCGTTCATCCTGTACAACGACGTCCGGCTGAACCCGGCCCGCGCCGCCCACATCAAGCCCTACACCAGCATGGCCGCCGACCTGAACGGCCCGAACCCGCCGCGCTACGTATGGATCAGCCCCGACGAGTGCAGCAACATGCACGGCGGCATCTACACCGCGGTGCCTGGCTTCCCCGACACCCCGTGTCCGTACAACGATGTGCCCGGAGACGCCAACGACCAGGCGCTGAAGGCCAAGGCCGATGCCTTCGTCAAGGGCGCGGTCCAGACGATCATGAGCAGCCGGGCCTGGACGGGCAACAGCGCGATCTTCGTCGTCGCCGACGAGACCGACTTCGACGGCACCAACCCCACCGACAACGACTACGCATCCGTGGAGGGCTGCTGCGATTCGCCCGTCCTGCCGGCCGGAGACCCGCAGATCAGCGCCAGCTGGCCTGGCGGCGTATACGGCGGCGGCTCGGCGCCGATGATCGTGGTCAGCCGGCTGGGACCGCGGCACGCTACCGACGCCACGCCGTCCAACCACTACTCGATGCTGCTGACCATCGAGGAAGGATTCGGACTGGGCAAGCTCGGCTACACCTCCGATTCCGCGCAGGTCCAACCTCTCTGGCCGCTCATCACCGGACACTGAGCACCCGGCACTGCCCCGGCCGACGGCCATCGCCGTCGGCCGGAGGCGCCTGGGGCAACACCACGAGGGGCGGGCAAGGTCACGCGATGTCCGGTTCCGGCATTGATCGCCACCTCCAGGAGGTGACATCGCCGTGCCCGGGATGACCTTCCTCCCGGCTGACGGAAATCGGCGGGATCGAGGTGATATCCCGTCTGGTTACGTACGAACCGCAACCCGGCGAACGTTCCCTCGATCACCCGCCGTCCTGCGGGCACCCGGGTTCGTGAGCCGCAGGTTTTTAGATCCAGAATGGATCCTTAGCCGGGCAGTGCGTCTCCCATCCGAATCCGGCATTGCCAGGGAGGCGTCTATGGGCTGGGTGTGGGGCGGCGTCCTTGTCGGGGTCGTAATCGTGGCTTTGGCGGTGGGCATCCCGTATTTCATGACGCACAGGCGCATGCGCGAGCACCACGACGTCTCTGACAGCCGCTATTACCTGCGCGCCCGGCGGAAGTCGCGGATGCAGCGCCGGGACGCGAGCGCGAGCCAGCGCTTAGTCTCTCCGTATGATTCTAAGATGGTGACTTCGCCATTACCGCTGCGGCGCACCGGGGTGGCCCCCTGGGCCCGGGTCTCAGCCTGCGTGCTGCGCTGCAGGCCACAGCGCCGCCTGCCCGAAGTTCTTAGGCTATTTCGCCTGCCGGTCATCCTACGTTCACCTGTCGTTCATTTTTAATCCGGCTGCGCGTTGCCCGAGCTGAATAGCCTTCGCCGCAACAGTAAAGATGCGGCCGACCGCGAGGTACCGGGCAGGCGGCATGAGCGCCGGGGGTGGGCCGTGACCGAGATGCGGGCCGGGGATCTGATCGCGGAGCTGGATGAGGCGTCGCTGAGCAGGTTTCACCTGCGGGCGGTAGTGGCGTCGGGAATGGGGTTTTTCACCGACGCCTACGACCTGTTTGTCATCGGGGTCGCCTCGACGCTGATCACCAGGGACTGGCATCTCAGCTCGGGTCACCTCGCCGTACTCAACTCCACCATGCTGTTCGCCGCCTTCGTCGGCGCGTTCGTTTTCGGCCGGTTCGCCGACCTGGTCGGCCGCAAGCAGGTGTACTGGCTGGTCGCCGCGATCACGATCGTCGGGGCCATAGGGTCGGCGCTGGCGCCGTCGTTCTGGGTGCTGATCGGGTTCCGGTTCGTGCTTGGCTTCGGCGTCGGCGGTGACTACCCGGTCAGCGCGGTGATGGTCAGCGAGTACGCCAACCGCAAGGACCGCGGCAAGCTCGTCGGCATGGTGTTCGGCACCCAGGCCCTGGGGCTGATCGTGGGACCGCTGATCGCGTTGTCGCTGCTCGGCGCTGGGCTCAGCGACGACACGGTGTGGCGTGTCCTGCTCGGGCTGGGCGCTGTGCCTGCTGCGGCGGTGATCTACCTGCGCACCCGGATGCCGGAGTCGCCGCGCTACCAGGTCCAGGTGCAGGGGAAGGCAGAGCAGGCAGCTGCCCGCATGTCGGACTTTACCGACGGGCAGGTCAGCGGGAACGAGCCCGCCGTGCTGCAGCACGAGCCCGCTGGGCTGCAGCACGAGATGGGGCTGCGGGCCTTCCTGACTAACCGCCGGTGGCTGATCTTGCTGGCCGGAACCGCGGGGACCTGGTTCCTGCTCGACTACGCCTACTACGGGAACACCATCTCCACCCCGCAGATCCTCGGCTTGATCTCGCCCGGCGCCTCCACTATGACCAAGATCGCTCTCCAGCTGGCCATCTTCGTGGTCGCGGCGGTACCGGGGTATGTGCTGGCGATCGCCCGGCTGGACAAGATCGGGCACCGGCGACTGCAGTTGCTGGGATTCGCGATGATGGCGCTGTGTTTCTTCATCATCGCGGCGGTGCCGGGCATGACTACCATGGTCGTCCCGTTCCTGCTGGTGTACGGGGTGAGCTATTTCTTCACCGAGTTCGGCCCGAACATGACGACGTTCGTCCTGCCCAGCGAGCTGTACCCGGTCACCATGCGCGCGACCGGGCATGGGATCTCCGCGGGCATCGGGAAACTCGGCGCGTTCATCGGCGTGTTCCTGTTCCCGCTGCTGAACGACTGGTTCGGCCTGCGCGGCACGCTGCTGCTCACCGCCGGGATAGCGGTGCTCGGCTTCGCGCTCACCCTGGTGCTGCCCGAACCGGCCGGGCGCAGCCTGGAAGACATGCACGCCAACACGCCTGCGGTGGTCCCTCAGCCGCTGCGGGTGGCCGATTCCGCATAGCACCGGGCCGGATCGACCTTGCTCATCCGTTACCCCGGCGAGAGGGCAAGCAGCGGGAGTGGGCGCGCATGATCCTAAGCACTGGGCTGGGAGGACGCTCCGTTTTGCTGAAAGCAAGGCAGTCCCCCGCTCGCCGGCGTTCGTCCCTGGTCAGGGCTGTACTGGCGTTGCACGGCGGGAAGCCTCGGTCTGCGCTGACGGGACCTGTCCGGCAGTACCACGCCTGCGATTGCCGATGGCGGTGTGGATGCGGGAGAGGAAGTCGGCGGTCAGGGTGAGTGCTTCCGTGAGAGGCCGGCCGGCGAGCTGTGTCCGGTATTCGCGGTAGGGGCTGGTGTCTCGCACCGTGCCGCGCTGCGGGGAGGGCGGGGGAACGGACCGCCATGTCCAAGCCGCAGCCGGGGCGCCGGGAGTGGGCTGGATGAAGTCACCGGGATCGGCGCTGTAGCCGAGCTGGCCTCGGATGAATCGGAGCCCGGCCACGGACCGTTCCACCGCTCTGCGTGCTGCGGGGTCGACTGCGGCGAGGGCGCCACGGTACGCGGCAGGACAGTGGCGAGTGATGGCGGCATCGACAACGGTGACCCACCACACGGCCTCGGTGGCCGCCGCGACCGCCTGCGGAACATCCGCCCCGCTGGCATCGCCGACCCGGCGCAGCGCCTCGGACATGGCGGCGACTGACCAGGCGAGTGCGTCTTCCCCGGCATCCTGGCTGCCGGGGCTGCCCGCACTGATGCTGTGGCCGCCGCCGTCGCGTCGCGGCCTGGGGACGGTGCCCGGCTGATCGCGCTCTCGGATATCCGCCATCACGCCATGTTATGCACGCTGGCACCAGGAACCTGGCTACCTGCCGCCTGTGCGGGCGGTGCCGGCGCTGGCGGGGCTCGCGGCCTGGGCGAGGAAGTCGGTGCAGCGGGCGAAGGTCCGGGCGATGCCGCGCCCGGCGAGCCGCGCCTCGTAAGCGCGGTACCGGCTCAGCTCCCACCGCCGGGCCCGCGGCGTGAGCTGTCCGAGCTGGGGCTCGGGCTGCGGGCGCCATGTCCAGGCGGTGGTGCCGTCACCTGAGGTAAGGCACACGAACCCGGCCGGGTCGGCGGACTTGGCCAGCTGGTTGCGGACGTAGCGGAGCCCTTCGAGGGCTTGTTCGGTCTTCCGCCGCCGCACGTCCGCGCTGGCCAGGGCAGCCTCGTAGTCGCGCGGATGGTAGCGGACCAGGGTCGCGTCGACCAGCGTGACCCACCACACCGCCTCGGCCACGGCTGCTGCCAGGCGGGGCGGGTCCCAGTCACGGGCGGCGGCGAGCCGCCCGGCGGCCTCGGTCATTGCCGTGACGGACCAGTCGATCGCGACGGCGGGGGCGGCGGCCAGTCCGGCGTGCTCGCGGTTCCATGTCACCCGGCAGCGGGTGGAGCAGAACCGGGCGTGCTCGCGTCTCGGGGTGAAGGGAGTCCCGCACTGCGCGCACTCCCGTACTTCGGCCATCACCTGATCGTACTGTCCGCCGGGTCCGGCATCCCGGCACACACCGGCAGGCGCGGGGCTGACGGCTTCACCTGAAGGACCATCTCCGTTCACCTCTCGTTAATCTGTAAGTCGGCGGCGAGTAACCTGAACTACATGATGAACACGGCCCGCAGCGGCTTCGACCGCACGCTGGAGACCATCGAGGCCAAGATCATCGAGCTGTTGGGCACGATCGCCGAGGACCTGCCCGCCGTAACCCAGGCGTTCCTTGACGGACGCGGCGACATGGCGACAGCCCTGGCCCAGCGCGAGCAGTTCGTTAACGCACTGTACCGGCAGGTCGAGGAGCTGGCCGGGCGCGAGCTCGTGCTGCAGGCCCCCGTTGCCTCCGACCTGCGGTTCCTGCTGTCTGTACTGCGGATCGCGCCCGAACTCGAGCGCTCCCATGACCTGGTCATGCAGCTCGCCTCCCACGTCGGGCCTTCCCTCGCCGAGGACCTGACACCGGCTGCCCGCGACCTGGCCAGGCGGATGGGAGACCTCGCCTCCGCCATGTGGCGCCAAGCGGCCGACGCCTGGTACGACCGCGACCCCTCCGCCGCGGCCGCCCTAGCCGGGCAGCAAGAAGAGATGGCCGCGCTGCTCGCCAGCCTGGCAGCCGAGCTCGCATCGGGACGGACGGCAATCCCGGCGACGATGAGAATGACCCTGGTAGCCCGCTGCTACGAGCGGCTTGGCGCGCACGCCCTCAACATCGCCCGCCGGGTCACCTACCCGGCCGGAGGCCGCGGGTGACGCCCCGTGCGAGGCGCAGGACGGCAAGCATCCGGCCGAGCAGGTGGTGTGAGCTGTCAAAGTAGCCGGGCCGCGTAGAACCTCTTGAGACCGGCTAGGGTGCCGGATCAAGGTCAATGCGGATGCTCAGCGGGACGGAGGCCATCATCCGGCCGATGGCGGCGTCCCACTGGTAGGGCAGCCTGCGGGACCTTGCTGCGGCGTCATCGCCGGGGAGCGCGATCACTGTCCCGGTGCGCCATGCGCCGCCGGCCTTGACCCGTACCCTGGGGTCGGCTTGCAGGTTGCGGACCTAATAGGCTTGCGTCCGGTGCGCGGCGACAAGCCAGAAGGTGTCGCCGTCCAGGCCGTTCCCGACCGGGATGTGCCGTGCCAGCCCGGTGCGGCGGGCCGGTCATCTCCAGCAGGGCGAACGCGCGCGGCGCAACCCCTGCGCGAGGGCGAGGCGGATCAGCCGGTTGCTGCCCGCTCCAGCGTCGTCATGACGCGGTACTTCCGCGAGCGCATATCCAGGTTCTACCGCGACCGTGCGCCCGGAGTGAACGTGGGATCGGCCACATCATGCAGGGCAGCTCACCTGAACGGGCGGTATCGCCGACCCGCGGCTACCAGTCCGCCGCTGCGCAAGCGATCAATCTGGCTGCGGCCGCGGAATCCCCATCCCGAGACCGCCGGTCCCGGCGCCCGGAGCGCGTGGGGATTCCACTGGCATGGTGTCAGCGTGATGGACTCAAGCGGGTCGTCCGGGCACTTCCCGGCTATCGTTGTGCCGTGGTCGAGATCCGCCGCGCCGTGGCCTGCGCTGAATGCGGACTGTACTGGGACGCAGGCTCGCAGCCGCCCAGGTGCCGCGACGGCAATCACGAGCATCGCGTGTTCGAGGTTCACCGTCACCTGGACCCGGTTGCGCTGCCTGGAGGCACGCGGCTTACGGCGGCGTCCTTTGATCAGGCTGCCCCGTACGTGCGCGCTCGCGTCCCGGACTATGGCCTTTATCTCGACCCCCGATGGCAGCCGCCATGGGATCACGGCCACATCTGCTGGCCGGACTTCGGCCTGCCGACTGATGCCGGCGCTCTTACCGGGACGCTCCGTGCGGTTCTAGAGCGGGCCCGATCGGGGCAGGACGTCGAGGTGGGGTGTCTTGGCGGTCACGGCCGGACAGGGACGGCGCTGTCCTGCCTGGCCGTTCTGTCCGGGTACCCGGCCCGCGACGCTGTCGCATGGGTACGGTCCGGCTACTGCAGTAAAGCGGTCGAGACACCCGAGCAGGAAGTCTTTGTCGCTACCCTTTTCAGCTCCTGAAACCGTCACGGATCCGCGCTCCAGTCGGCGCCTGTCGGTCGACCACACCTGTAGACCTGCAGACGCGGACTATCACTACCTGGCGTCAGCAATCGCCGACGTGATGGGTTGCCACGCGCGAGATGCAACTCGCCAAGCGCCCGGCATCAGCTGCGTCCCGCCACTCGTCAGGCTGGCGGGGTTCCGGCTGCCCGCTGCAGCGGACGGCGGCACGCAGCATGTGCAGCAATGGCCCGGCGGCGCCTGCGCAGGGGCTGGCCCGGCACACGACCGCGTGGAACGGCTCGTCGCTCACGACTGACCTCCGGATCGGGACCTGTGCGTAGCCAGGCGGGTGCCGTCTTGGTGCTCGGGGCATACTCCGGCCAGCTCGACCACGTGCCCGGTGAGGATGAACCCCGCGTCGGCGGCCACCTGCCGTGCCCATTCCCAGACCTCGGTGCCGTCGACGTCGACGGCCCGCCCGCAGACCCGGCAGGTGAGCTGGTGGCTGATGCCGCCGCGGCGCAGCCGGTAGCGGGCTTCCCCGGCGGCGCCCCGGACGACGTCCACGCTGCCGTGCTCGGCGAGCACATGCAGGTGCCGGTAGACCGTGGTCAGCCCGATGTTCCCGCCGCAGCGCCGGACGGCTTCGCGGATCTCCCGTGCGCCGCTGAACGCGGGCATGCCGGACATGACCGCGATGACGGCCGCGGCCTGCCTGGTGTAACGGGTCCTGGTCGCTTGCGCCTGCGGCATCCGGCTTCCCCTGCCATGGCGATCGTATGGACCGGGAGCCGCGCCGCGGGTGCGCCGGCACCGTCCCGGTCCGGGGTCTGGCGATACTGCCAATCCCCTTGTGCCGTCTTAATGGGAATGATTATCATAACGGTATTCATTTTCAACTAGCGCCGCTCAGCGGCTTTCCCCTGGAGTCCTAAGGTCATGCGAACCCGCTCCGGTTTCCTCGCCGCCACGCTGCCCCTGGCGGCGGTCCTGCTGGCGAGCGCCTGCTCGTCCTCGCCGTCCTCGCCGGGCGCGGCCGGCGGTGCCTCGACGGCTGCCGCCGCGTCCACTTCAAAGATCACGGCCATCGGGGCCGAGAACGAATACGCCGACGTCATCTCGCAGGTCGGCGGCAAGTACGTCAGCGTCACTGCGATCGAGAGCAACCCGAACACTGACCCGCACACTTACGAGGCGAGCCCCGCTGTCGCCCGGGAGATCACTGCCGCCAGCCTCATCGTGCAGAACGGCGTCGGCTACGACACCTGGGCAACCACGATCGAGAACGCCTCCCCTAACGACAGCCGCAAGGTCATCAACGTGCAGCAGCTGCTCGGCCTGCCGGACAGCACCCCCAACCCGCACCTGTGGTACAAGCCGGCCACGATGCCGGCCGTGGCCACCGCGGTCGCAGCAGACCTCGCGGCGATCCAGCCCGCGCACGCGGCCTACTTCAAGTCCAACGCGGCCGCGTTCATCGCCAGCCTGACCGCCTGGGACCAGGCCATCGCGGCGTTCAAGGCGGCCCACCCGGGCACCCCGGTGGCGACGACCGAGCCGGTGGCCGACTACATGCTGCAGGCCGTCGGCGCGGACAACATGACACCGTGGGCGTTCCAAGCCGACATCATGAACGGCACCGACCCCTCCCCGCAGGACGTAACTATCGAGAGGTCCCTGTTCACCCAGCACAAAGTCAAGGCGTTCCTGTACAACCAGCAAGTCACCGATTCCCTGACCGAGTCGATCATCGCCTTGGCGCACACCAACGGGATCCCAGTCATCGGGGTCTACGAGACCATGCCGGCGCCCGGGTATGACTACCAGTCCTGGATGCTTGCCGAGGTAAACGCCCTGAACAAGGCCGTGACCGACAAGGTATCGACGGAAAAGCTCTGACGCCGGGGCAAGCTGGCTAGGAGGTCCTCTCGCTGCAGGGCCGGGCGCGGAGGCCGCTCTCCCTCGCCCCTCACGAGGCGAGGGAGACCGCCCTGCCGCAGCTGATTGGCTACGCCCCAGAAGCTGCCTGCCGACCCCTGCATGCCGCAGCGTATGCGCGACGCAGTTGCGCTCGGGATCGACAGGCACCGGATGGTTCACGGCCGGGTGCTCGTGCTAATGGGCTAGGCGGCGCCGGGTGCTCCCGTCCAGGCCCAAGTGCCCGCGCCTGGACGGGAGCTGGGTACTAGCAGTCGACGAGTTCGGGACTCTGATTGAGGAGCTGGGCCCGGGACGAGGTGAACGCCGTGAAAGCGGCGGTCGCGGACGGGCGGAAGGCTGCGGCTCGGTGACAGTTCTGGAACGCCAGCCGGACGCCGAAGTGGCGCTCTACCGCGGCGCGCATCGCGTCGCTCGCCATCATCCGCAGCAGCTGGCCGCGGGCGGCCTCATCAGGCGGGGGGACCTGGTTGTCGGCGAACTCGCCGTCGCCTGCTTCGAGTTCCTTGATCAGGCCCGTGACCACGTCCCAGGCGTAGGGCAGCGAGGTGCGGACGCAGGCCAGGAAGTCCGCGTCATCCACCTCGCCGTGGCTCGCCTGATCAAGCAGGAGCGGGGCAGCGGCAAGACAACACTGTCGTCGCTGTTCGTCCGGTCCCTGGCCGCCCGCGGGCTGCCGGTCGTGGCCATTGACGCCGACATCAACCAGCACCTGGCCGAGGCCCTCTGGGCTGGCGAGCCGCAGCCGATGGGCGCGCACCTGCCGGAGATCAAGGAGTACCTTCGCGGCAGCAACCCGAGGATCAGCTCGGCCACGGCCATGGTCAAGACGACCCCGCCCGGCCGCGGGTCAGGGCTACTGCGGCCGGGCGGCACAGACCCGGTGCACGCGCTGGGCGTGGCCGTCCCGGGCGGGGCGCTGCTGCTCGCCACCGGACCGTTCGAGGATGACGACCTGGGCGTGGCCTGCTACCACTCCAAGACCGGGGCGGTCGAGCTGTACCTCAACCACCTCGTCGACGCGAACTCCGGCCAAGCGGTGACCACGAGCACGGCGTCCGCCTGGCGCGCGGCCGCCGCCGCGC
>Ga0335072_10009912_pt1 | contig 13728 bp, 7 predicted proteins | sample Lox_Sample_21_FD_206725 | JGI IMG/M metagenome (GOLD analysis project Ga0335072, IMG submission 206725) | Soil microbial communities from Loxahatchee National Wildlife Refuge, Florida, United States - Lox_Sample_2.1 | ecosystem: Environmental > Terrestrial > Soil > Wetlands | place: USA: Florida...
TAATAGCGACCGTACCGCGCGTCATGGCCGGGTCCTGACGGCCTCGTCAGGCAGCAGCCGGGCCACGCTCGCCCCGGCCGCTGGCGACAGCTCCCAGAGCCCTGGCCCGCCCACGGCCAGGACCGGCCACCAAAGCGGCCTCGGCTGGGCCAGCCGCGCCGGTGTCCGAGGCCCGGTTCAGGATTTCCTTGTGCCCGCGGGCAATTGCCCAGGCCCACGGCTGCTGCACGCTTAGCGCCCACACCGCAGCTACCATCTCCCGTGCTCGACGGTTAACCACACGTTTCTGGGGTGGCAGCAGTTCACCCGGATACGGGCTGATTCTCGCCGGGCCGCGGTCTTTCGCCCGGGGACGGTCCGTCACCGGGGAGGGTCCGCGCGCGGCCGGCCAGCAGCCCGGACCAGAGCTCGAGAGCGACCACCCCGAGCAGGGCCAGCACCGGGACCGTCCAGCCGCCCGTCGCAGTGTGCAGGAACCCGACCGCCAGCGGCCCCGCCGCCGCGATCAGGTAACCGGTGCTCTGCGCGAACCCGGACAGCGAGGCGGAGGCCGCCGGGTCGGGAGCCCGGGCCATCGTGAAAAAGATGGCCAGGCCCAGTGTCCCGCCCTGGCCCAGGCCGAGCAGAAGAGTGCAGGCGGCGGCGCTGGCCGTCGGGGCGAACAGCGACCCGGCCAGGCCGCCCCCGGTGGCCAGCACCGCCAGGGTGATGAGCAGGCGCTGGTCGCGGGCGCGGTGAGCGAGCGTGGGCGCGAGCAGTGCGGCGATCGCGTTGCCGAGGTTCATCAGGGCCAGCAGCCCGCCCGCGGCCGCGGCGCTCACGCCGCGGTCCCGGAACAGGGTGGGCAGCCAGGACAGCGCGGCGTAGTAGGTCAGGCTCTGCAGTCCCATGAACGCGGCGACCTGCCAGGCCAGCGCGTGCCGGTGCACGGCTGCCGCCCGGACCGCGCGCCCGGCCTGGGCTGGCCTGGTGCGGTAGCGGATCTGCGGCAGCCAGACCAGGGCCGCCGCCAGGGCGGGCAGCGCCCACAGGCCGAGCGTGAGCGCCACCGGCCAGCCCGGCCCGTTGCCGGCCGCCTTGAACACCGGCACGGCGATCAGCGAGGCGACCACGGATCCCGCGCCCAGCGTGAGCAGGTAGGTGCCGATCAGCAGGCCCGCGCGTTCTGGGTGGCGGCGCTTGATCAGGCTGGGCAGCAGCACGTTCATCAGCGCGATCGCGCCGCCGGCTAGCACGGTGCCGGGGAACAGCATGGCTGCTGGCACGGCGGCGCGCAGCAGCAGGCCGCCGGCCACTAGCAGCAGCGCGGCCAGCAGGACCCGTTCCTCACCGAACCTGCGGCTCAGCGGGGCGCCCAGGCCGGAGAACAGCCCGAAGCACAGGACCGGAGCCGCAGCCAGCACGGCGACCACGGCGGTGGACAGGTGCAGCGCGGCGGCTAGCTCAGGGAAAACCGGGGGCAGGCTGGTAATCGAGGCCCGGAGGTTGATCGCCAGCACCATGATGCCGGCCATGAGCAACGCCATGCCCCGGCTGGCTGGCCGCCCGGCCGCCGGTCGCGGGTCAGCCTCTGGTGGGACATCGGCCATGCCTGACGTGTCTGAGTGGCGCACCCAAAGACGCTACCTTTGCCGGGTGAGGGGGAAACAGTGAGCAACGAGCAGCCAGACATCGCAGGCCTGCGAAACGGACTCGACGAGGTGGACGGCGCGATCGTTCGCCTGATCGCTAAGCGCCGCGACCTGATCGCCACGATCGCGGAGGCGAAGGAGCACTCCGCGGCGGGGATCCAGGACCCGGAGCGGGAACAGCGGGTCCTGGACGGCGTCGTGGCCGTGGCCACCGAGCTGGGCGTTTCGGCCAGCCTGGTACGCACGATCTTCCGGGAACTGATCAGTGACTCGGTAGCGCAGCAGGCCCGGCACCTGAACGGGGACGGTGGCGGGCGGGTCCGGGTCGCGTTCCAGGGCGCCGCGCACTCCTACAGCGACGCCGCCGCGCAGAAGTATCTGGCCGGCCGCGGCCTGGCCGGTGACCTGACCGGCTACCGCACGTTCCGCGAGGCGGCCGACGCGTTGCTGGCCGGTGACGTCGATCTCGCGGTGCTGCCGATCGAGAACACGACCGCCGGGAGCATCAACGAGGTCTACGCGGTACTGCGCTCGCACGAGCTGTTCATCGTGGGCGAGGAGACCTGGAAGGTCGACCACTGCCTGGCCGCCACCGCCGAGGTTCCGCTGTCCTCTCTCTCCCGGATCCTGTCGCATCCCCAGGGACTCGAGCAGTGCTCGCAGTTCCTGCGGTCCCTGCCGAACGCCGCGCCGACCACGTACTTCGACACCGCGGGGGCGATGCAGGCCGTGGCGGAGTCGGGCGATCCCACCGTCGCGGCGATCGCCTCCCCCGAGGCCGCCGCCGCGTACGGGCTGGTCGTGCTGCGCCGGGGGATCAACGACCTCGACGACAACTTCACCCGGTTCGTGGCGCTGTCGGCGACCTCGGCCACGGTAGACCTGCGGGTTCCCTGCAAGACGAGCCTGATCCTGGTCACCGGGCACGAACAGGGCGACCTGCTGCGCTGCCTGGAGGTGCTGTCCGGCAGCGGCCACTCGATGACCAAGCTGGAGTCCCGGCCGCGCCCCGGCCGTCCTTGGGAGTACATGTTTTTCATCGACTTCGAGGGCAACGCGTCCGATCCGCGGACCGCGGCGGCGCTGGACGAGCTGCGGTCGGCGGCGCTGTTCGTCAAGGTACTCGGCAGCTACCCGGCCAAGGCGCTGCGGGCCCCGGCCAAGCCGGGCGACCTGCCGGGCCAGCCACGCGCCGGGGACGCAGCCGTCCGGCCCGAGGCCGCGCCGTCCGGGGGCGATCCAGCGGACATGCTGGAAGCCGTGGCCGCCAGGCCCGCCGGGCCGCGGTCCCGCCACTACAAGCTGGTCGACCGGGAGGCCCGGCAGGCCAACACGGTCATCCGGGTCGGCGATGTGCTGGTCGGCGGCGACGGCTTCGTGGTCATGGCCGGACCGTGCTCGGTCGAGAGCCGCGAGCAGATCGAGGCCACGGCCAGGTTTGTCCGGGAGCACGGCGCGCACGTGCTGCGCGGGGGCGTGTTCAAGCCGCGGACCTCGCCGTACTCCTTCCAGGGACTGGGCTGGGACGGGCTTGATCTGCTGGTCGCGGCCGGGCGCGAGGCTGGCCTGCCGGTGGTCACCGAGGTGATGGCGGTGGACCAGGTGCAGCGGATGGCCAAGGAAGCCGACATCCTCCAGGTCGGCGCGCGCAACATGCAGAACTTCGACCTGCTCCGCGAGCTCGGCAAGGTGGACCGGCCGGTGCTGCTCAAGCGCGGGCTGTCCAGCACCATCGAGGAATGGCTCGCGGCCGCCGAGTACGTGGTCTCCCAGGGCAACCAGCAGGTGATCCTCTGCGAGCGGGGCATCCGGACCTTCGAGAGCGCCACCCGCAACACCCTCGACCTGTCCGCGGTGGCGGTGGTCCGCGAGCGTTCCCACCTCCCGGTCATCGTGGATCCCAGCCACGGCACCGGGCAGCGCCGCTACGTCGCGCCGATGGCCTGGGCGGCCCGGGCCGCCGGCGCCCACGGCCTGCTCATTGAGGTCCACCCCGACCCCGACCAGGCCCTGTCCGATGCCGACCAGAGCCTGACCTTCGACCAGTTCGCCGCGCTCATGCACGGCCTAGCCGCCGTCCCGGGCCCGGCGCGGGGCTGATCAGCGCGCTTCGGGTGGCCCGGCCCGGCCGGGTCCGCATCTAGTGAGCCGGGCGTTTGGCTCTGCCTGCGGTGCTATCGGGGTGCTACGGAGATGCTACGGGCGCACCGCAGGCTGCTGTGTAGTCATAGTGCTCGACAAGTCAGGCGGGCACTTCGGAAAGGAGCTCCGTTCATGAAACCACGCGTGCCCGGGAGCAAGACGATGCGCGTCGCTACCGTGCTCACCGGGGTTACCACGGCCGCTGCAGGCTTTCTGCCCGCGGCGGCCGCGCATGCCGCGACGACGCCCGCCGGGAGGCTGGGGAAGACAACAGGAGAATTCAAGGGCGGAAAGCTGGTACGGCTGAAAATAGATCCCGGCGCGCACGCAGCAGGCCCGGACAATAAGGCTCCCGGCCAGCCCTACTGGCTCGACATCCTGTTCAAGAGCAGCGTCCGCAGCTACCAGGTCTGCGGATGGCACCCAACGGGTAACTGGCGGTGCACCTCGTGGAACTACAAGCCCAGCGACAATATCGCGTCGGAGGTGGGTGGCAACAAGCACAGCTGGGATCGCGGCACGATCGATATCTACTGGAACGGCGGGGCCGCCGGCCACCGGGACACCTGCAACACCAACGGCACATACAACGGCTTTCCCATCTCTGACTACCAGAGCGGTTATTCCGCTGTGATGCTCACCGCAGCGAACGGTACCGGCATCGGAGACGGAGTCCCCGAGTGCTGATTTCTGCATAGGCCGGATGCGGTACGGCGCCTCCGCGAGGTCAATCTGACTGCTGGCCTCGCGGAGGTCGCGGACGCTCTGCTGCTGATCGGAGGGACGATGTCTGATTCATTGGTTCGTTCAGGGAATGGCCGTTCGCCGAACGGGGTGGTGAAAGCCGACGACAAGGCCATGGACCCGGTGTTCGTGCTGTGCATGGGACGCTCGGGGTCGACGTTGCTGCGGTTCGTGCTGGATGCGCATCCGGAGTTGGCGTGCCCGCCGGAGACGGGCCTGCCGGCATTGTGCGGGCAGCTCGCGGTGGTGCGGTCGCTGATCGAGGGAGCGCCATTGTCGGAGGTGCGCGGTGACGCGCCGCCCGAGGTGCCGGATGCGGCGGTGGCCGGGATCCGGCGCACGGTTGACGAGATGACCGGCTCCTACCTTGGGCGGCGGGGGAGGCAGCGGTTCTGCGACAAGAGTCTGGGCTCGGCGCGGTTCGCCGACCTGCTGGTGCGGGCGTGGCCGGAGGCGAGGTTCCTGTGCCTGTACCGGCATCCGATGGATGTGATCCGGTCCGGGCTCGATGCCTGCCCCTGGGGCCTGAACGGGTACGGGTTCGACGCTTACATAGGCAGCTCGCCGGGGAACGCAGTGCTGGCCCTGGCGCGGTACTGGCTGGATAACGCACAAGCGATCGCGGCGGCGGAGGAGCGGTTCCCTGATCGCTGCCACCGGGTCCGGTACGAGGATCTGACCGCGGCGCCGGCCGCCACGGCGGCCGGGATCTTCGGCTTTCTCGGGGTCGATCCGGTCGATGACATAGAACAGCGATGCCTCGCTGCGGATCACGAGCGGTTCGGGCCGGGAGACCACAAGATCTGGCACACCCCCGGGATCACCACCGGTTCGGTGGGTGGCGGCGAGTCGGTGCCGATCGGGCTGATCCCGCCTCCGGTGCTGGAGGGGATCAACGAGATGGCAGGCAGTCTCGGCTACGTGCTCATTGACGAGAAGTGGGGCACCGCGGGCATGCTGGGCGAGCTGCGTGCCGACGTCCCGGTAACCACCTCGTTCGGTTCGGGCTCCGGCGGGGTGCAGGCTGGCGTGGTTCCGCTACTGACCGAGCGACTGCGGGGCGGGCCTGCCAGGATCGATGCCGCGTTCGCGGCGCGGTGGGCGGAGTGCCTGGCTGGCGGGTTCACCGTGGCCGTCCGCTCGCCTGGTGGCCGGGACGAGGTGTGCTGGTACGTGGATCTGGCCGGACGGCACCTAGCGGAGGTCAGCCGGGATACCGACCTCGAGGACGAGGCGGACTGGAGCGTTGTGGGATCTCCGCGAGCCTGGGAGGCGGTGCTGAGCGGCGAGCGCAACCTGAGCGCGGCGCTGCGGGCCTGTGAACTCCGCTACTGCGACCTCGGTGACGCGCCGATCGCCACGACCGGCGCGCGGATCGCGATGCTGTCAGAGTTGCTCGGCCTGACCCCGTGGCGGATGGCGGACGGGCGCCCGGCGGATCATGCTTCCGCTGGCACCGTGACGGCAACGGCTGGCCGCCAGTGACCGGACGGGCGCCCGGCGCTCTCACCGGCCGGGCCGTCGGAGACCTGAGCGGCGCCGCCGCCACGACGGCCGCCACCCGCCCGACCGGGTCAGCACCGGTCATCGTTCTGGGCTATCCGCATTCCGGCGCGACGCGGCTGCTGTCCCTGCTCTCGGGCAGTGGCGGGCTGGCCTGCACGTCGGGCACCGGGGTGCTGCCACTCTGCCACCAGGCAGCCGGCGTCTGGCGGCGCACCGAGGGGAGAGATGAGGAGCAGGAGAAGGTCTCCGCGCTGGCCGCCGCCTCGATACGCGCCATGGTCAGCGCCGTGGTGACCCAGATCCTGGTCAGCGAGGGCCGCGACCGCTGGTGCGAGTTCGCTGTGGCCTCGGAAGACGCCGCCGGGACCTTCCTGAGCCTGTACCCCGGGGCCAGGTTCGTGTGCCTGCACCGAAGCTTCAACGGCGTGGCCCGCTCCGCCATCCAGGCCAGTCCCTGGGGACTAGCCGGCCCCGGCTACGCGCCCTTCTTCGCCGCCTACCCGGGCAGCACGCTCGCGGTGGTGGCCGCGTTCTGGGCTGCTCGCACCGCCGCGCTCCTCGCCTTCGAAGCCGGCCACCCGGCTCAGTGCCTGCGGATCCGCTACGAAGACATCGACGGCCAGCCCGGCACCGCTGCGACCATCGCCTCCTTCCTCGGCCTCAGCGCAGCCGGAACCCGGCTGGCGCTGCAGACCGACGTGTCCAGAGCCGGGGCCGTACCGGAGCCGGCAGAGTCCGCGGCTGAGCAGGACATTCCCCTGGCGCAGCTCCCGCCAGCGCTGCTGGCCGAGGTCAGCGATCTGCTCGAGTGCCTTGACTACCCCCGCCTGTCACCCCATTAGCGCACTGGCCTTTTCGGCCTTAGCCATTAGCAACGGTTATAGCCCATTATTACCTTTACGTGCGGGCTGGGTCAGTAGCATGCTGCAGTCGTCCATGTAGCAGCGGCGGAGGTATGGCACAGCAGACGCGCGCGGCGGCGATGCAGTTTGGCTTGCTCGGGCCGTTGCTGGTGCGCTGCAGCGCAGGAGCGCTGCCGGTGCGGCGGGGTAACCAGCGGGCACTGCTCGCGGCGCTGCTGCTGGACGCCAACCAGAGCGTGCCACTCGGCAAGATCGCCGGAACGCTGTGGGGCGCCGACCCTCCGCCGTCGGCCCCGGCGACCATCCGCAACTACGTCAAGCGGCTGCGGCAAACGCTGGGTGAGGCCGGCCACGCCCGGATCAGCACCGAGCCCGCCGGCTACATGATCAGCGTCGGCGCCGACGAGCTGGACATCTCCCGCTTCGAAGCCCTGCTGGCCTCGGCCCGCGGGGCGGCCAGCGACGGGTGCTGGGATCGGGCGGCAGCGCAGGCCCGGGAGGCGCTGGCGCTGTGGCGCGGCGAGCCGCTGGCGGACGTGGAATCCGAGGTGCTGACGCTGCGGGAGGTACCCCGGCTGTCCGAGACGCGGCTGCAGGCGCTGGAGATGCGCATCGACGCCGACCTGCACCTGGGCCGTCACGCCGAGATGGCCGGTGACCTGCAGAGCCTGGCCGCTGCGCATCCGCTGCGCGAGCGCCTGCACGCGATGCTGATGCTGGCCCTGTACCGGTGCGGCCGCCAGGCTGACGCGCTCGCCGCTTACCAGCATGCCCGCTCCGTCCTGGTTGAGGACCTGGGCATCGAGCCAGGCAGCGAGCTTCAGCGGCTGCACCAGCAGATCCTCACCGCTGAGCCAGGCCTGGCTGCCCCGGGATCCGCCGAGCTGGCCTTCACGCCCGCGACCGTAATGCCGCGCACCCGCGAACCGAACCGGGCCGTGCCGGATGGGCACATGGTGGTGCCGCACATGCTTCCCGGTGCGGTGCCACACTTTACCGGCCGGGCCGCCGAGCTGGCCGCGCTGTCCGATGTGCTGGAGCGTGCTGTCGGGCACACTCCGGGAACCGTGCTGATTTCGGCGATCGGCGGCACCGCCGGGGTGGGCAAGACCGCCCTGGCCGTGCACTGGGCCCACCAGGTGGCGGGCCGGTTCCCCGACGGCCAGCTCTACGTGAACCTGTGCGGCTTCGGCCAATCCGGCACTCCGGTCACGCCCGCCGAGGCGGTTCGCGGGTTGCTGAATGTCCTCGGCGTGCCCGCCGACCGGATCCCCGCGGACCTGGCCGCCCAGGCCGGGCTGTACCGCAGCCTGCTGGCCGGCCGGCGAATGCTGATCGTGCTCGATAACGCCCGCGACGAGCCGCAGGTCCGCCCGCTGCTGTCCGCCGACACGACCTGCCTGGTGATCGTCACCAGCCGCAACCAGTTGGCTGGCCTGTCCGCAGCCGAAGGTGCCTGCCTGGTCAACCTTGACGTCCTGCCGCCCGCCGAAGCCCACCAGATGCTCACCTCCCGGCTCGGCCCCGAGCGCGCCGAACCGGAGCCAGAAGCGGTCACCGCGATCACCGAGCTGTGCGCCCGGCTGCCGCTGGCGCTGGCGGTCGCCGCCGCCCGCGCCGCCATGCGTCCCGGCCTTCCGCTGTCCGCGCTCGCGGACGAGCTACGCAATGCCCACGGTCGTCTCGACGTGCTCGACACCGGCGATCCCGCCGCCAGCGTCCGCGCCGTGTTCTCCTGGTCGGTTCGGCAGCTCAGCCCGGCCGCCGCGCGGATGTTCCGCCTCCTCGGCCTGCACCCAGGCCCCGACGTCACCGCTTTGGCCGCGGCCAGCCTGACCGGGATGCCGCCCCCGCTTGCCCGGCAGACGCTGGGCGAGCTCACCCGTGCCCACCTGGTTGGCGAACAGCACCCCGGCCGGTACGCCTTCCACGACCTGCTGCGCGCCTACGCCGCCGAGCAAGCCCACCACACCGATAGCGACACCGACCGGCGCGAGGCCACCGAACGGGTCCTCGACCACTACTTGCACACCGCCGCCCGCGCCGCCCGCCTGCTGGACGCGGCCAAGGAGCCGGTCGCCCTCGCCCCGCCCAGGCCCGGCGCCGCTCCCAGGCAGCCCGCCGATCACCGGCAGGCGCTGGCCTGGTTCGAGGCAGAGCACCAGGTCCTGCTCGCCGCCGTGGCCCTGGCCGCAGAATCCGGGTTCGACTGCCACGCCTGGCAGCTTCCCTGGGCCATGGCGCCCTTCCTGCGAGCCCGTGGGTACTGGCAGGAATGGGCCGCGACCCAGCGTACGGCGCTAGCCTCCGGGGCACGCCTGGGTGACACCGCCGCGCAGGCCCTCTCCGCCCGCCTGCTGGCCGACGCCTGCACCAACCTCGGCGACCATGATCAGGCTCGTGGCTACTTCGCCAGCAGCCTCGCGCTGTACCAGCGGCTGGGCAACCGCCTCGGCCAGGCCAAAATCCAGCACAGTCTCTGCATCGCAGCCGAACGCCAGGGCCGCTACGCCGATGCGCTCGGACACTCTGAGCAGGCGCTGCGCCGTTACCAGGACATCGGGGACAAAGCGTCCGAGGCCGAAGCGCTCAACGCCGTCGGCTGGTGCCACGGCCTCCTCGGCGACTACCAGCAGGCCCGCGCGTTCTGCCGGCAGGCACTCACCCTGAGCACGGAGATCGGCCACCGTAAGCTCGAAGGGCATGTCTGGGACAGCCTGGGGTACGCCGAGCACCATCTGGGCAATCTCGCCGAAGCCGCCGCCTGCTACCGGCACGCGCTCAGGCTGTGCCGGGAAGCCGGCGACCGCTTCCATGAAGCGGCCACCCTCACCCGCCTCGGCGACACCCGCCACTCCGCCGGCGAGCTGGCCCAGGCCCGGGACGCCTGGCAGCAGTCCCTGGACATCCTCGACGAACTGCACCATCCCGACGCCGAGAAGGTCCGCACCAAGCTCGCCAGCGCCCATGGTCCTGTGCGGCGCCCGCCCACGACCGCGGCCCTGGCCCGAACCCCAAGCCGCCGCGGCGGGAATCCGCCCTCAGCCAGATGACGCATGAATGACCCCGGCTGCGGCCAGCCCGACCACCACGCCGACCACGATCACGATGATCACCAGCGCGATCAGGATGCCGATGGCAGCGGGGTGCCTAGCTCCCCAGGGCGCTGATCCCGGGTAGTCCTGGCTCAACTGCTGCGGGTCCAGCCGCTCCTGCCGCACGTCCACGGGGACCTGCAGCGCAGCCGCGAACGCCATCACGTCCTGGCGCGGAATGCCGGCCGTGACCAGGCGCAGCAGACAGTTCCCGCCGACGCCGATCAGCAGCAGCTGCGATGTGCCGGCTGCTTGCCGTGCCGCCCGCTGCTGGACCAGCGCCAGGCGCGTGACCATTCGCCGAGGCACGGCGCGGGGGCGGCCGTACCACGTTGGGATGATCACTTTGGTGGCGGTCAGTATGGCGGCGCCGTGGCGGATCCTCCTCTCATACAGGCCCAGCAGCACCAGCAGGACCAGGGCAACGCTGGCGGCCACCGCGAGCAAACCAACCCACCCTGTGCTCACGAACGTGCGCGCGATCATGATCAGCGCGAACGGGAGGGCACCCGCCGTGCCGCGGCGCCAGCCCCTGGCCCGGAGCCGTTCCGGGCGCAGCACCAGGGTCCCGTCCGGCTGCACCGTGAGGCACGGGGTCGACCGGTACTCCCCGCTGTGCCGCCGGTACTGAAAGTCAGAGATCTCGTTCTGGGGTATCACCGGGTCGCCCGCCATGGCTCCTCCTGTCGGCACGTCGCATCCGGACAAGCGAGTCTCCCGTGCACCGGTAGCACGCATGTAGCACGCGGTCCTCGGGGGGCGAAACCGGCGGCTCGGTGGCGCCGGTCGTGGTTAGCATGGGCGCGACAGGGTCGCATTGGGTTATATCTGGGCATTTCCGCTGCCTGGTCAGCCGATGGGTGCTGGATAGCACGGCGCTAAGCCGTCGTCGCGGGCTGGCCGCAGGGGGGAGGATTGGTGGAGTTTGGCCTGCTGGGGCCGCTGCTGGTGCGGGCCGGGGAGACGTCGATCCAGGTCTCGGCCGAGAAGCAGCGGGTAGTGCTGGCGGCGCTGCTGCTGGATGCGAACCATGTGGTCGCGACCGGGACGCTGACGGAAGCATTGTGGCAGGGCAGCCCACCAGAGACCGCGCGGGTAACGCTGCAGAACTACATCATGCGGCTGCGGCACACGCTGGGGCCAATCGGGTATGAGCGGATCGTCAGCCGCCCGTCCGGGTACCTGATCGAGGTCCACCGCGGGGAACTGGACACCGCGGAGTTCACCGAGTTGCAGGGAGCAGGGCTGGCCGCGGCGCGGGCCGGGGCATGGGAGAAGGCATCGGGACAGCTTGCCGCGGCGCTGGGGCTATGGCGCGGCCAGCCGCTGGCCGATGTGCCGTCCCCGCTGCTGGCGGGGGAAGTGCCGCGGCTGGCCGAGATGCGGCTCGCAGCACTGGAGTCACGCATCGATGCCGACCTGCACCTGGGCCGCCACCACGAGGTGACCGCCGAACTGACGGCGCTAGCGGCCGCCAAGCCGATGCGCGAACGGGTGCACGAGCTGCTGATGGTGGCGCTGTACCGGTCCGGGCAGCAGGCCGCGGCCCTGGCTGCGTACCGGCGGGCTCGCAGGCGCCTCGTGGACGAACTGGGCGTCGAGCCTGGACCCGCCCTGCGCGAGCTGAATCAGCGCATCCTGCAGTCCGATCGCACACTGATGATCACCGCGCCCGGGGATGCGGCCGATCGGGGCGGCGCCGGCCGGACGGCCCGCCGGAACGGCCACGGGCTTCGTGGCGATCCGCCGCCGGCCGGTGCGGCAGGCCCGGGGGGCGCCCCGCCGTCCCGGCCGATGATGCTGCCTGCTGAGGTGCCCGGGTTTACCGGGCGGGGGGCCGAGCTGGCCGCGATGTCGGCGATGCTGCCCGGACCGGGAAGGGACGCTGGCCCGGTGATCACGGTGATCGGCGGGACCGCCGGGGTGGGCAAGACCGCGCTGGCCGTGCACTGGGCCCGCCAGCACGCCGCGGATTTCCCCGGTGGGCAGCTGTATGTCAACCTGCGCAGCTTCGGCTCCGCCGATCTGCTGCGCCCAGCCGAAGCACTGCGCATCTTCCTGGACGCCCTGGCCGTCCCCGCGGCCCAGATCCCGGCCACCCTCGACGGCCGCCAGTCCCTGTACCGCAGCCGGCTCGCCCGCACCAGGACCCTGATCGTGCTGGACAACGCCGGCGACCCCGACCAGGTCCGCCCGCTGCTGCCCTCCTCACCGGACTGCCTGGTCATCGTCACCAGCCGCGACGAACTCACCGGCCTGATCGCCGCCGACGGTGCCCGGGCGATCGCCCTCGACGTTCTCACCGACGACGAGGCACATCAGCTGCTGGCCCATCGTCTGGGCCCAGACCGCGTTGCCGCTGAGCCGACTGCCGTCGCCGAGCTAGTCCGGGTGTGTGCCCGGCTGCCGCTGGCCCTGGCCGTCACCGCCGCCCGCGCCGCGGCCCGCCACGACTTCACTCTCACCGCGCTGGCCGCCGAACTGCGCGATACCCCCGGCCGCCTGGACGCCCTGACCACCGGCGAGGACGCCACCGACGTTCGCGCGGTGTTCTCCTGGTCCTACAACCAGCTCAGCCCCCCAGCCGCCCGCATGTTCCGGCTGCTCGGCCTGCACCCCGGCCCCGACATCACCTACCCGGCCGCCGCCAGCCTGGCCAGCACCCCACCGGCAGAGGCCCGCCGGATGCTGCGCGAGCTAACCCGCCACCACCTGCTCACCGAGCACTCCCCCGGCCGCTACACCTTCCACGACCTGCTCCGCGCCTACGCCGCCGAGCAAGCCCACACCACCGATACCGAAATCGACCGCCGCGCGGCTATCGAGCGGATGCTCGACCACTACCTGCACACCGCCCACGCCGCCGCCATCCTGCTACTCAGCCCGTCACGCGAACCCATCACCCTCACCCCGCCTTGCCCCGGCGTAACGGCCGAGCATCCAGCCAGCCACCAGCAGGCACTCGCCTGGTTCGACGCCGAACGCCCGGCCCTGCTCGCCGCCGTCGCCCTCGCCGTCGGCATCGGTTTCAACAGCCACGCCTGGCAGCTGCCCTGGGCCATGACCGACTTCCTTGACCGGCGCGGGCACTGGCACGAATGGGCCGCCATCCAGTCCACCGCGCTGGAAGCCGCGACCCGCCTCGGCGACACCGCCGCGCAGGCCGTGACCCGCCGACTCCTGGCCGTCGCCTGTGCCAGGCTCGCTGAATACGGCCAGGCCCGCGCCCACCTGACGGACTGCCTCGAGCACTACCAGCGCCTGGGCGACCGCGTCGGCGAGGCCCACGCCCACCAGGCCCTCAGCTGGGTAGCCGAGCAGCAGGACCGCCACGCCGACGCGCTCGGCCACGCCGAGCAGGCTTTCCGCGTCTTCCAGGCCACCGGCCACCAGGCCGGACAGGCCAACATGCTCAACGCGATCGGCTGGAATCACGCCCGGCTCGGCGACCACCAGCAGGCCCGGTCGTTCTGCCGACAGGCCCTCGCCCTGCACCGCGAGACCGGCAACCGCCATCAGGAGGCACACACCTGGGACAGCCTGGGCTACGCCGAGCGCCACCTCGGCTGCCTGGCCGACGCTGCCGGCAGTTACCGGCAGGCCCTCAGCCTCTTCCGGGAAGTCGGCGACCGCTTCGCCGAAGCTGACACCCTGCAGCACCTGGCCGATACCTGCCAGGCCGCCGGTGACCAGCGAGAGGCGGGGGAGGCGTGGCGGCAGGCGCTGGTGATCCTTGATGATCTGGGT
>Ga0335072_10009913_pt1 | contig 13728 bp, 12 predicted proteins | sample Lox_Sample_21_FD_206725 | JGI IMG/M metagenome (GOLD analysis project Ga0335072, IMG submission 206725) | Soil microbial communities from Loxahatchee National Wildlife Refuge, Florida, United States - Lox_Sample_2.1 | ecosystem: Environmental > Terrestrial > Soil > Wetlands | place: USA...
GAGCATTCGTGGTTGAGATATTACAAAATGTTGATGGTGTTCTAGGACCCCATTTCGCTTGACACCCCTGGGCGTTGAGCCGGGTCGGGCGTTGAGGCGGGATATCGGTTAATAATCTGAGAATCATACTAAACCGAAACACACCACTTGATGTAAGTCGATTCTATCCAATTCTCCAATCTTCAAGTCGAAGGATTATCCCCAAATACTCGCGGCTGGGCCTCTGCTAGGGCGATGCTCCTGCTACCAACACCCAACAAAATACTCTCTCTCTCTGAAACACTGTCATCAGTCATAGGGCCATCCATTTTAACTTTGAGAGATAGTATTATCAATCAATGCAAGTCTCCATACGTCGGCGTACGAAGGCGGGCGGCATTGAAGTCCGACCACTTTCAGAACACCAAAAACTCTCCTACTTGCGGAACATATAACAACTCGAATACTGGTTTTCGACTAAACTTTTCGATTGTAAAGTTTTAGAGAAGAAGCTCATTAATTAGAACAAAAATTTCTGTGCAAATTTAATCAGCGTTGCAGTTGTTATATGTACGTTTCTAAACTATAGTTTTAGTGTTCTGAAAGTGGTCGGTGCCGCCTGCCTTCGTATTCTGAACCCGTTGATTTCAAAGATTCAAGCTAGTCGGGCTGACGTTGCACCGGTACCTGATAGCAAAAGTCTCCGAACGGCATTCGTAAAAAACGAGGCCACGGAAAAGATTTGGGCTCCTCTGCAAAGGCCAATATTTTAATCGGAAATTGCACACTTCTTCAGCTCTTGAATTTCGTTACTCTTTGCCTAACTGTCAACCATTATCGGGAATGCCTCCCTCAGTCAATCTTCCACCTTCTCTTTCTTTCGCTGGCCAAACTGTCCTCATCACAGGGGGTACGACCGGCCTTGGCCTAGAGACAGCGATTCACTATGTCGCACTCGGTGCCTCACCTGTGATTATCACCGCGCGTAACACAGCCCGTGGTGCCGAAGCTGTCGCAACTATCGAGGCTCGCACAGGCAAGAAAGGCATTGTCCAAGTGCGCTCTCTCGATATGGATTCATTTGCTGACGTTAAGAAATTCGTGGAGGAACTGGAGAATGAAGTTAATAGTATTGACATTGTATTGCTTAATGCAGGATGCTTCGCCGTCGACTACAAGCTGTCGCCGGATGGTTGGGAGCAAGACATGCAGGTCAATACTCTTTCAACAGCTTTGCTGGCACTACTACTGCTTCCATGGATGCGAGCAGTCAAGCAGCCGGGGAAAGTGCAACATCTGGGTATTGTGGGCTCTGGGGGCCATGTAAGGGTTGATATTATGGCGCCGGGATTCCCGAAAAAGGACGTCTTGAAATACTTCAATGACCAAAAGCACTACAAAGGAAGCCAGCCAACATATAATCTGTCAAAGCTACTGGTCCATTATGCGGCGCTCGAAATTGCAAAGCTTGCTATTCAACCTGACGGAAGGTATACTTGATTCTCTTCTAGAATCCGGCATGGCAATTCTTGCAGTTTCAATCTTTCAGTCTCCATGCTAACACTGTTTCCTAGTCCCTCTCCAATCGTCAATGTAGTATGTCCCGGCCGCGTATCAACCAATCTTCCCCGCGACTTCGCCGCGAAGAGCATTCTGCATCGGGGCGTAGTAGCTATTTGGAATAACCTCTGGGCCCTGTCTACCGACGTTGGCGCGCGGCAACTCGTCTTGGTAGGAACTACCTCACCGGCGGAACATGGCAAGTTCATCAGGCCCTACATGACAGATGCCAAATATGACGCGTAGGTTCTATCCTGAACTTGAGACTCTGAAAGACTTGGCTGACGAGGCTTTACAGACTCGCTGCGAAAATTATCACTAACGAAGAGGGGAAGAAGATGCAGGCGATTGTCTGGGCAGAGATTCTTGACATCCTGGAGGCTAAGGTTCCGGGAGTTAAGGCTTATTGCGAATCCTAAATCGTGAAAAGGAGTAACGAGGTGCGTTGCGTGTGGCTGGTACTCTGTTCAAATCGCGTTTCACTTCGCTTGGAGACTGTTGTACATCACTTATACCCCAAACTTGAGTAGCGAAGATAATAATCCGTGATTTAAGAATATGAAGATAGCAACTATAAATGAAGTAAAATATGTGTTTGCCCGAAATATAGACTTCTACTCGCTGGAATTGGAGGCAGGAACGAGCTATGAATCGTTATTATTACAGTAGATTCAGGTCAGTGGTAAATGGACTGAGACTATGAGATGGGGAAAGGAGACGGGAAGCTTTGACAGATGGCCAGTATATTTAATTTATCATTACTCCACACAAACTAGATTACTGAAATTTCAATAGATACCGTCCACAAGCTCTGATACCTCGCAGGCTATCTCGCAGACTATAAGCTGAGTAACCAAATGCGTAATTGGGAATGCGAACCCGAGCCTCACGTGACCACTTCTGCTCTATATAACATTCCTCTAACCCTCCCCACCTCCAAGCACCCATCTTGATAGTCTCAAAAATGTCCAAGATGGCCTCAGTACTCCAAAAAGCCCGCATAGAACCTTACCGCGCCTCCCAGCGCGCTTTCTCCGATCTCAATTGGCTAACAAGCTACCGCAGCTTCAACTTCCCAAACTACTACTCTCCAGACTACGAGCATTTTGGCCCCATCCGCATCCTCAACGAAGACATCGTCGCACCTAACTCCGGGTTTCCAATGCACTCGCATCGTGATGCTGAGATCTTTTCTTACATCTTAAGCGGGGAGTTGACGCATCGGGATTCGACTGTCAAGAAAGAAGCAGGGGGCGAAGATAAGAAGTTGTTCTATAGAATGAAGAGAGGTGATGTTCAGTTTAGCAGTGCAGGGAGTGGGGTGAAGCATTCGGAGAATAACGAGAGTGCGATGGAGAGTGTGAGATTTTTGCAGATTTGGGTGTTGCCTTGGAAAAAAGGACTGGCTCCTGTTTATCATACTCAGACTTTCGGGGAGGAGGAGAAGCGGAAGGGTTTCCAGACTATCATAAGTCCAATGAAGGGCGGTATGGATGCTACGCTGCAGCAGGAGAAGATGCCTGAGGGTATGGTGTCCGGGACCATTCCTATTCATGCGGATTTCTTATTTGGGGCGGGGATTATACCAGTTGGAGAGACTTTCTTGTGGAAAGTCGCGGGAGGAGAAGGTGTTGTGACGTCGAAGGAGAATAGACAGGTGTATGTGTATTTGCCTATGATGAAAGAAGGAAAGGCAAAGGTGAGGTTGAATGGTAGCGATGATGCGATATTAGAGGAGGGCGATGGAGCGTTTGTGAGGAGTGTTGACGAAGGGGACGAGTTAGGTATCGAGTCGATTGGCGAGGAGGAAGCTGAGGTTGTAGTGCTAGATGCAAATCATAATTAGATGTACCAGAATATGACAAAAAGGTATCACTTCAGGTTTCCTCCACCCGGGAAGTTCCACAATTTTGTCTTATCCCGCCACCATCACCATCTGGAAGAACTTATCGGGTTTTCCTTCTAAGCCGAGCTCTGGATATTACATCAGATTTGAGATCAACTCTGGCCGATCACGTTTCAAGGACGCAGCAGCACTCGAGTTCGCACCAATAGCGCCGTCCATACTGCCACTCTCCCACTCCGTCTCAATGTTCTGCCCAAATGCATCACTATTATTGTGGATAACAAGCAACGCACCCTCGGTCCCAGGCAGAGTAGCGTATGTACTCCTCGGTCCGTTGAAGAAGGATGACTTGGGAACAACCAGAATATGAGGCTGCTTCGACAAGGCTGCTTTGAGCAAATTGATAGCGCCAGGATCGGCATAATTATTGAAAGCAAAAGCCCGCATGTTCGAAAACGTGTTCTCTGCAGCTAGGTACTTCAAAGCTGCGAACTGTAGGCGGTTGAGAATTTCTGCACCAATCTCTATAGCAAAAATTGACGGCGGGTCCGATGTGTAGACATATCCTTGGGGACACAGTGCTTCTAACGCGGAAAGTTCGTTGCGGAGCTGATGCACGGTCGTGTTGAAGAGGAGCTCCAGGGATATGACAGAACCTCTTTGGAGCTGGACGTAGTTGCTAACTATGGGTCCCATATGTATAAAAGTATCCCATATAAATTTCTCTAAGATACCGACGGTGGAGGTCGCTGCAAGACGGGCCTCCCGAATGCTGGGCAGGCGCGCTTCTCGGATTAAGTGTTGCACCATGTGGCGTCTTAATGACGCATCGTAGTTTGCACGTTTCGTGCCAATCTGCTTCACGCCGACGTCTGGAAGCACAAAGCCCTCGGGCAAGGACGAGCCTGAGAGCGGATCCTCGTTCAGAGCGGCAAGGGCTAACAAGACATCTGGTCCTTCGAAATCCAGCTGGATTTGTGCAGAGACTATGACGGCTCGTGCTTGTTGCATGTTGTCTACAGACGCAAATTTTGTCATGCCGTGGCCACCCCGATAGACGTAATCTCCATGTAGGTATGCTAGCATGATGGGTGTCACGAAGGTGTGTAAGGCACCCTCCATGTTCGTGATCTCATCAGGAGGTGTTCTATGTGATTGAAACTTGACACCTAGTGCGCTGTCCTTCTTATTGCGCATCAGGTGTCCAATCATAGCATCCGGAACAAACTCACTACAACTGATGCATGGAGGAGCGACGCTAGATGGGTTTTTCAGATACCATCCGCGAGGATCGGACCCAACAGGAACGTTTGTTTTTATAAGGATATCTGAGCGGCCAATGAAGGGCTTGATGTGTCCTGACTTTCGCTTGAGTTTCATTATAACTAGGAATAGATGGTGACGATTATGGTGATGATGGTGATGATAACGGTATCGTTGTTATTGTTGTGAAAGAGCATAGAAGCCAAGCGGTTAAGCAGGTGGCTGCATTTAGCGTATGCAAAACTCTTTCCGACTTCTTGGCATTGCACGTACCCACCCCGCCTGAGGACTATGTAAAATATAGTAGTATTTAATGCTAGTACTTGTGAAAACTATTTATATCTTACAAAACGTCTTAATAAGGTTATTATAAGGTACTAATACAATAAAATTATAACTTTTACCAAGTAGATGATAGAAACAAGCTAGGGAGGAAATGTAAGAGAAAGACAGCGAGCTGATTTAAGCGACTATCAGACTCGAGGCAACTTGAAATGGTGGTTGGTAGATGGTTATTCAAGGCATTGTACACGTAAATATGGTAAAGACACTAATAAAAATTGATTTCAACGTCGTAGACGATATAGTTAAATGGTTTACACAAGTGCTAGCATTAAATACTATATATTGTACATAGTCCTCAGGTGGGGTGATCCGTGCAATGCTAAACAGCTAAAGTTTCTTGTTGAACGAATCAGACCCCGTGCGGGTTGGACACTTGAAACGAACCACAATCCCGTGTCAGACTCTAACCGCCAATAGCCAGCTAATGATGGAGTATGAATATCACCGGAGACACTTTACCGACCTCAGTGGAGTACTACATCGCTTACGGACAGCATCGATTCGTGATGACACTTACGGATACCATCGGTTTAACCCAGCGCTTACGGTTACTATCGAATCTCTGTAACTTTTGATCCTGTTTCATTAGTTTTAGTCAATGGCTGTTTTACAATATGTAGGGTCCTATGGTAATCAATCAATCAATTCTTATTCGCACAATTTTAAGACCGAAACCGTCTTGTAGTTCTTTCTCTATCAAACAATTAATAACTAGTTAGCATAGGTTAAGGAACAAGCACACAGATTTAAGTTATAGTGTACTTAGGAAGATCTAGGGAACGCGCGCCTCGACTATAGAGGCTTGATGATGAAGCCAACGGAGTTCTCTGCGGATTTCCATACTCACTTTCTCTACCTGGCCGGACACTCAGCTCAGCCCGACAAGACGATGGAATGGGAGGAACACCTAGCGGCCCTTGCAACGATAACTGCCGATTTGAACCTTGATTCCTAAAACTCGCGGTGCCGACAGCATCAGCGGCCCGAAATCTCTATTACTCCCGTATAGGGCATGCAAGCACAACGCAGCTGATTCGAGACCTAGTAAGCCAACTCTGGACAGCGCTGATAGCTGGCACGAGCTCTTTGACTCTTCTCAGCGAGAATACATCATTACAGACCGCAATAATTGGATCACAGGGCTTGTAGTAGCCTGCTCGAGATTAAGACCGAATTTGCCAATTCGCCAAATTGGCCAATTAGAAAAGTTGAGGGGTCAACCGGACAGATGGGTCAACCGGACACTCTACTAAAAACTGTACAGTTTAATGAAATAACGCTTTCCGAAGCTTGAGGGAGTATCCTAAGTAATTTTGTGAAGAAGAGCGCCTAGTCACAGATCAAAACTACTTCAGGAAGTATATCGCAGGAGAGTGCTGTAGCCTAATTGCCTAATACAGTTAGACTGTCCGGTTGACTCGTCTGTCCGGTTGTCCCCTCAACTTTTCTATCATGTATCGTACCACCGAATTAGCTAATTTCGCCGGATTGGCCAATTCGACCTAATGATTCTGGTCATAATTGTCTTTGGTGTTTTGACTAGTTTGACATACTGCTCAGTGTCACCGAAAGCTGGCCTCGCCGTCGCCACTAGTCAAAACCTAATACTTTATACAACTATTAGACAGTCTATTGTACTAGAAACTGCATTCCCAGCTGAAATTAACGTAGAAACTCCTATTATCTAATGCTTTATACAACTATTGGACAGTCTATTCTACTTAGAACTGCATTCCCAGCTGAAATTGACGTAGATGCTCCTATTCTCATGTAGTTGCCTAGGTGGTAATTTCGCATAAGAACCATGCTTTCCCCCCTCGTTCCTGACCTTGCTTTCCCCCTTCATTCTTGTCCCAATTCAACCTATCTATGCCGTCAAACCAATGGATATCGGTCTGCCAACTTCGTCACCGTCTGGAGTCAACTTTATACCTTCACCACTACTACTAGCACCTAATAGTGTCCAGCCTTGGGCAGAGTCTAATGACCTTAACCTTGAGTTTATGGTGTCAGAGAGTGCTTACGTAATTGGTGATTATCTAATAAATAGGGAGGCTGGGAAGCCGTACTAATAGGGGAGCATCTACAGTTTCATATATAGTATTGAATAGTTAATAAAAGCATCATATTTATCACCGACATTACTACTAAGCCTACAACACAACCTACGTATCCCCTATTCAGTCGTCATTGCTTCCGCTAATCCACATAATCCTAACATATGGACATGGTCCTTAAAAACAAGGCCAATTGCCTCCTTACACCACTTAAGCGCTTGGATTACTAGTACTATCTCAACAACAGGGATGCTAAAAGTCAAGTCCATTTTATATTTAAGTTTGCAATTTATTCAGGATACTTAGTCATATTTTGATTTACCAGACAGGTTTTCGGATGAAGATATAGAGTTTCGGAAGCCGTTCGGGTCACGAAGATGTTTTCGGGTCGCGTTTAAAAGTAGTTTAGCGGGGTGGTGCACGGACGTCTAGGCTGACTCCAGGGAGTCAGCCTAGCACTCCTCTTATTGTGGTACTTTGATGCCTAAGCCTTCTGAAAATGTCCAACCACAGCTGCGCTGGTTGAGGGATTTGTGGCGTTTTGGCTCGGGCCAATAGCAGTGTAGCGCTGTCTATGGAACCTGGTATCTACAAATTTTTAAAAGCTAGCATTCTAGCCTCCCTGCATCAGCAAAGCGATCCTTCATCCACGATATCCCAAGAGAAACCATTGCCTGGCCTACAACATAATAGTTCAGCATGGATCCGTGTAGAGAGTCAGCGCGGCCCAGCTTTGCAGGCTTCCTCGCTCGTGAACTGGACTCACCCTGGAATGTATTCTCGTCGCTTTATACTGGCGAGGCTGCAGGACGGCCGTCTAGAAACTTCCCTCAAGAGTTCGCTCAGGAATCAACTAGTGAACCCACAGCCACAGGTCTATGGCCGCAAGCTAATGGCTCTGATCCGGGGAGCACGTCTGTATCATCGTTGTCAATCTCGCCAAGAAGGTCGTCTTATTCAAGCGAGAACTCTACTTCAAGTTTTCTGAGCATCCCTCCAAGTACTGGAAGTGATGAAATCAACATATGGAGGCCGAGCCGGCTTCCTTGTGTGTTTCCACATTGTTCAGTGTCAGTTGACATAAATTCTACTTCTCGAGCGGACTGGTATTCCCACAGCCTGTCACACTTTGAAGATTTCCTTCCACCAGCGTGTAGCCTCTGCATTTTTTGTAGTAAGACTTTCTCTCATACAGATCCCTGGGTGAGCTGGCGGAAACGAATGCAACACATCGGAGATCATTTCGAAAATGGAAAGACAATCGAAGAATCAAGGCCAGATTTCGGCTTTATTTGTTATTTAAGGAATGCTGGATTATTGAGTGAGGTTGACTATCAGCGTATTATGACTTATACAGAGCGCCCATCTGTTGCGGGCTTGAGGCCGCACGACTATATACCTGCAGAGATACTAGAAAAGACAAGGAATGGTTATGATAGACAGAATAGGGTTATTATAGATCATAGATGGGAGGATAGGTATCGAAAAAAGCTTGCTCGAGGAAAGGATATTCGCATGAAACAGGAGAGTGTCGTGAAATTTCGAAGGAGGAATTCCTCGACGATTAGGATCCAGCCAGACCCACAGCCGAAAGAAGCATCATATCTTTTGTCGGAACGGCCAAGTTTTGCTGCCAAATTTGACCAATCAAGCGTGGCAGTAGCTAAATTGGATAAGCGTACTGCTCAAGAAACAACTACGATCTCGAACGGAGCCAATGAAACTGACCGTTATCTCTTCAATCCTTTGCTTGAAAAGTTATATGACTCGGATTCGGACGAATCTCTTTCAAGTCAGGATATATACATTAATGGTGGTGCTCATACTTCTCAAAGCGGAGCCACCGCGAGATATTCAGAGACCTGTCTTCGGCCAGATTACGATGCAGACGAAGATTTGATGAGTCCAAGACATTACAAGCAAAAACTTGAAGATATCCAAGACCGTATCTTCAGGGACTCGGCCACGATGCTTCTTGGAAGTTATCCGCAATCATCAGTCCGTATTCATACATCACATATTAAAAACGATTTGCTTCCCGTACTGAGTTACTCAGAAATGCTCGATCGCATAGAGAAAAACGTTTGTACCTTACAAAAGGCCGGATTCTGCCAAGGCAAACTTAGCTTTCTGATTTTAGATCCAATTCGTACAGATGTGGCATCTCTTATTAGTGTTCCTGTCGACTCATTCCTGAATCTAAGACCGACTAATGCTGCTGGTGGCGTGGAAAGTCCAGAAGCCGCTCAACTTCACCAATCGGCGTCTTTGAAACCGGAATTATCGCCGGAGAGGATTCGTGTCAGTGAGGGCACCAATAAGCGTCCTATAATAGACACGGGACTACGAACAAGCACATCTTCCTTGATTCAGTCCGACGACATCACATCATCAGCTTCTAGGTTGACGCTACCAAAGCCTCGCCCAACCATTCCTAGGATCTTCGGCCACATAGATTCGAGCACGACTCGTTCAAGCTCGAGGGACTCTCATGATGAATACCCTGACTTTGAACCTACATCATCAATGAGCGCAAGCATTGAGGAGAGGAAATTCCTAGTGCGGAAGGAGATACTTCGGGTGCCAGATTCGAGTACAGCACCCATTCAAGAAAGTCATTAAGCGCGGGGAAAGCTAATTACTCTACTAGGATATCATGGAATCACTGCATGTCATCGAGGATTAGTGACAGTATTCAACCATCAGATGAGATATGAAGACATCAATGAGCCACGTTCATCCGCATCTCGTTCATCGGACTTTCGTATGCTAGCTTCCAGTAAAGTGGTAATCCCAAGGCAAAGAGAGAACATTTGTCTAGGGCTTAAAGCATCAAACCATGGGAACATGTGGACAATGCTCGTGCAAGGTTGCATTCGTCTATTGCAAACTCTCCGGATGAAGCTATCAGTTGAAGACCCAACGCATATTGTCTACACCACATTACGAGTGCTAGATCTCATTATTATAAGCTACTCAAGAGGCCACATTAGTCCTCCGGAGAAAGTTACGACTAAGACTAACTCTTTAAGAAGCTTCTTTAGGATTTCAGGAACTCAGATATACTCGTCGTCAAATCCTTGTCAGCCACACAAGGGGGCCATCACACTGGCTCGTCGAAAGTTGGAGTGTTTGGATGGTTTCTTAGACAATAAAGAAGTTTGGGTTTTCCATGGCGAACAAAGCGACCCTCGGAGAAAGCAGCCGTTATATCTGTCAACTCTGCCCGAGGATTTTGCTGATATCTGGGGTCCGATGTGGAAGATGACGGATTCTAGCGATGCCACGCGCATTCTACGGTACGACCTGGAGCATGGATCTATTATTCCACTAGAGAGATCTCTAGAAGGCTCAGGTTTCAAAGCAAACCTAGCAATGGACGAGGAACTGTGCCATTGGGTTTCGGACAATAAACTCCGAAGGAAGGGGGACCTCATGGATGTTACGATCATCTCAAAGCCCAGGCTACTAATTGGCGCAAGAAAGAGAATGAAACTTGAGGAAAATCGCGATTGTCATTGTGATGCTTCTTGCATTACTAGAGATTTTCGTAATAGCTGCCTGCTTCAACAGGTTGGAACGAACAAACCACAGCGACGTGTCGATGCAGAAGCTGTGAATGGTGCTTTAGGAGGGGGTATCACCGGCCTTCAGGTTACGTACTCTATGGTAACAAAGATCGAACCCGGTAGAACTTTCAAAGAATCCCTCATCAAAAGATGGAGCCATGATCAACAGAGGAGAAACCCTTATGTATTGATCAAACGTGCAGCCGTGGAAATGTCCTTCTGCACTCACAATAGTCGCAGAATTCGTCTTATAGACCTTTTCAGTACAAAAACCATTTTGAGACTTGTGGACGCAATTAACCCAATCAAGGATCAAGAATGCAATGCAGCAGTTAAAGAAATCTTGAAAAGCGACCCAGTTAAACTCATAGACCTTTATATCGAGAAGCCTGGGTGGCGAGAAGAGATTGCGGGCTTAGTTAGTTCCTGCTTAGAAACCCTCTGCGATACTGGAATAAAACAAGAAATGGCACAGCCCATTTCGTTATTTTGGATGTACCATCACGAAGAGTACATTTTGATGCTACCTAGAAGCTCTCACAGATGGAGCGGTTTCATCCAAGATTCACTACAGAGCTGCGCGTTTGTAGTTTTTGAGGAGAAATGCCTCATCATGGAAGCGGGGCGAGGCTGTCAGCACGCTTCTAAAGATGGAAAGAGCAAAGCGCCGAAAGGATTCGACTCGCTATTCGAATCAGCCTTAGTCGTTAACGATCGCATGAGTCAGCCCGCTGGTTTGAAACTCTTGAAGAAGGGCAAGACTAAAGATTCTACTTGCTGGGATGTGAGCAAGCTGGAGCGCGGCAGTACTTTCAAAATGGGAGATTCTGGAGGACTAGAGGTTATCAGGCCTCTATCACGCACAAGATTGCTCGTGAAGTGGTTTCCTAAGAACCCTTTCAAAGCCGGGTTCCATGAATTTCTGTCTCGTATTGTGGAAAAAGAACCGGAGCTGCATCACATGGAGTATGATGGAGAGGTCATAACAGGAGATCCTCTTCCTATTAGCATTTTCGTGGTTGCCTAAACGGAAGTTAAGGTGCATTTCAGAACCGTAAATCATATATAGGTGTGAGAATAAGGAAACTTATTCGATTCGTGTCGAGTAGACCCTATACCATAATGGGGCGCTCCTGGCTGGACTCTTTTGGGCTTTAGGACCAAGTAAAACCTCAGTCCAATTAGCGCGTCACCCTTCCTAGAAGTTTCGATTCGGGGCTGCCTGGAGGTTTTGAGATTTTATACTTAGGCACCGTATAAAAATGTAGGAGCTTGGATACTAGGCTTTCCACTTCGCTGAATCCATTCTTAATGCTAGATTCTAAAATGCGGCCAGTGATGGGAAATAGTGATGACGAGGCTTTAAACTTTGCTTGGGCTGAGGAGCAACCCCAAGAATAGCTTCACCAATGGTTTAGATATAGTATGCGATCAATTCAATGCATTGCGTTGAGGCAATTGTTATGGTAATTGCATTTTCATGAGGCGAATCTTGGTTTTGTGTTACAGGGAGCGAGGAAGCATAGGGAGCAAAAGCCTTATCTATTACGATACTGGGCCTACAGCCCAGTATTTATGCCCTTAATGTGCTCTATCTGTTGCCTAAATGAGTCACTGTTCAGTAACTCCTATAGGCACGAATGAGACCTCGACTAACATTTGAGCCTTCGGCTCCAAATCGTCAACCGTGATAGCCGCATCCGCGGCTCTGAGCGGCGAAGTATGGTATGACGAACACGAGCAAACTTGGATAGTTTCTAATTTTGAAGCCCTAAGTTTAAATCCGGGAATACGTACGGTTTTTGTCATTGATATAGACGCGATTAGATTCTTCCGATATCATTTCATTAAGCCGGGCCGCGATAATATAGCGCTGCACCTGAGCTTTTAAGCCTTTCTTTGGATTAATTTGCCCGATATCATACGGGAAGATTGTGTTCTGGAGATTTTCTTCGGGAACCATTTCTTTGAAAAGCATGGAATCAAGGGTTTAGGACCAAAAATATCCCCTGCAGCTGCAATGCTGTTATTATGCAACTCGCGTGATTCATGGCTCTCCAACTTAAATCAGAATTTGGACTCAACGGAAACAGCTATCACTCTAGAATGAAGTTACTTCAATATCTTTATAAGAGAACCAAAATTCCACCTTACATTTCAAAGTCTCTTTTACAATCAAACTTCACTATCTGATATTGTCCATGGACAGTGACGACTACCCTTACCTCGCTCACTTGTCTTCCAAGTCAGGAATAACCATGTCCCTCAACGTCTACAAAGCTAGCTACGTCTTCGGCCCCGTTCGCAACCATTACGCTCTATTTGTCGAATCAGACGATGACCAAAAAGGCTACTTCATTCACGTCTTCGGCGATGTTCAGGAAGGCATGGAATACCACATTCAAGGCCAAACTGAACCTGAATATCACTACGGCTACCTAGGAAAGGAGCTTCTTGGAACAGGAGCTTGGGCGAAGCTTAAGGATCTTTTTGACGTTTGCGAGTCGACACCACCTCCATAGAAACAATTGGATGAGCTTGGTCGGAAGATATATCCAAATGTGGCGTTTTATCGTTGTGGAGAGTGGCTTGAAGAGGTAATTCGGAAATTGAAGGATGACGGTATACTTAGGCTACTGACGTCTGATGAGATAGTCTCAAAGTCAACTGCCTAGACTTGTGGAAGGAGAACGGTATTCATTTCTAGATCTGATTCGACTGTGGGTGTGGAGTGGCTGTGTCAGAACGGTGCCGCGGCAAATCGCAGGTGGCGGTAGTAACATAATGTTTAGATAGTGAACTATGTTTTGCCGATTTGAATTATTGAATAAAACGCCTGAACACCGGTGTGGTTAGCGGGAGAACCTATTCTATTCTATTCGATGAATTGAGGTAGTACATGCGACGTTCTGGCTAGAAAATTACGTACTCGCCCCTCATTTGTTTTCTAATAAGTATAAAACTCATGCACGGAATTTTTAGGAACTTCCACAACGTTATGTCGAGTATCGGAAAGCTCATGCATAGGATTGCAAGGAACTTCCACTATGTTACGCCCAGTATCCCGAAGCTCAGGTGCAGATACAGGATTGTTAGCAACACAGTGTGC
>Ga0335072_10009914_pt1 | contig 13727 bp, 11 predicted proteins | sample Lox_Sample_21_FD_206725 | JGI IMG/M metagenome (GOLD analysis project Ga0335072, IMG submission 206725) | Soil microbial communities from Loxahatchee National Wildlife Refuge, Florida, United States - Lox_Sample_2.1 | ecosystem: Environmental > Terrestrial > Soil > Wetlands | place: USA...
GCTCAGCTCATGCTACCTTACTACCGTCGAGGACGACCTCTCTCACATCTTCAAGGCCATAGGCGACAACGCCCAGCTCTCGAAGTGGTCCGGAGGGCTAGGCAACGACTGGACCAACATAAGGGCAACCGGATCGCTGATAAAGAGCACCAACGTGGAAAGCCAGGGAGTGATACCCTTCCTGAAGATAGCCAACGACACCACAGTCGCGATAAACAGGAGCGGAAAGAGGAGGGGCGCAACGTGCGCCTACCTGGAGACCTGGCACATGGACATAGAGGACTTCCTCGACCTGAGGAAGACCACCGGCGACGAAAGGCGAAGAACGCACGACATGGACACGGCCAACTGGATACCCGACCTCTTCATGAAGCGCGTCGTCAACGACGAGGACTGGACGCTCTTCTCCCCTGAGGAGGTTCCGGAGCTGCACCAGACATACGGCAGGAAGTTCGAGGAGAAGTACATTGAGTACGAGAAGAGGGCGTCGGAAGGCAAGATAGCGCTCTTCAAGACAGTCAAGGCGCAGCAGCTCTGGAGGAAGATGATCACCTCCCTGTTCGAGACAGGCCACCCTTGGATGGTCTTCAAGGACCCTGCAAACGTGAGGTCCCCGCAGGACCATGTCGGAGTGGTCCACAGCTCGAACCTCTGCACCGAGATAACGCTGAACACCTCGAAGGACGAGACCGCGGTCTGCAACCTAGGCTCGATAAACCTGGCAAACCACATAAAGGAGGGCAGGCTCGACTCCGGCCTGCTCAAGGAGACCGTATACACCGCAATGCGCATGCTGGACAACGTCATAGACATCAACTACTACCCGACCGAAGAGGCCAAGACCTCCAACATGAGGCACAGGCCGGTGGGCCTGGGCATAATGGGCTACCAGGATGCACTCTACATGCTGGGAAGGAACTTCGACTCGGACGCCGGGCTGGAGTTCGCCGACGAGAGCATGGAGATCATATCCTACTATGCGATACTGGCATCCACCGAGCTCGCCAGGGAGCGCGGGACCTACGAGACCTACAAGGGATCGAAGTGGGACCGCGGCATACTGCCGCTCGACTCCCTTGACCTGCTCGAGCAGGAAAGGGGAATCAAGATAGAGGTCCCCAGGACCGCAAAGATGGACTGGTCAGTAGCCAGGAGGGAGGTGAAGCAGCACGGGATGAGGAACTCAAACACCATGGCCATAGCCCCCACAGCGACAATATCCAACATTGCAGGATGCTACCCTTCCATAGAGCCCATCTACAAGAACATCTACGTCAAGTCCAACATGAGCGGCGAATTCACAGTGGTCAACAAGTTCCTGGTCGAGGACCTCAAGGCCAACGAGCTCTGGAACAAGACGCTTCTCGAGAAGATAAAGGAGAACGACGGAAACCTCCAGCACATAGAGTCGCTGCCGAAGAAGCTCAAGGACAAGTACAAGGAGGCCTTCGACATAGACCCGGAGTTCATGATAGCGGCTGCCGCAAGGAGGGCCAAGTGGATAGACCAGAGCCAGTCGCTCAACATCTTCAGCGCGACAAGCTCCGGAAAGAGGCTCTCCGACATCTACATATACGCCTGGAAGATGGGCCTCAAGTCCACATACTACCTGAGGACCATTGCGGCATCGACAATAGAGAAGAGCACCCTCGAGATAACGAACAGGACAGCCGCGATAAACATAGAGACGGCGGGCACCGACAACAGCGGGAGGGCGTACGCCTCCAAGCCAGAAAGCGCCGCGGAATCGAGGATAATGGACGTAAGCGAGAGCGGAATGGCCCAGGTCCAGGTCGAGCGCCAGGAGCCCGTGACGGTCCAAGTAGAGGATGCGATAATCGAGGCAGCCATGCAGGAGCCCGTCGCGCCACAGGCATTCGAGGCCAAGGTCTGCAGGATAGACGGCCACAGCATGTCGGACGAGGAGAACTGCGAGGCCTGCCAGTAAATCAGAAAGGAGGTAAACATGAAGAAGATACTAAACGCGTCAGAGGTCGACCCGAACAAGATACTCCCCATAAAGTACGAGTGGGCCAGGACGCACTACAAGGCCGGCGTGGCAAACAACTGGGTGCCGGAAGAGATACCCATGCAGCAGGACATAGAGCTCTGGAAGAAGAAGGGCGGCCTGAGCGACGACGAGCGGAGGATGATCCTCTGGAACCTCGGATTCTTCTCGACGGCGGAAAGCCTGACCGCGAACAACATCATACTCTCGATATACAGGCACATAACCAACCCCGAGTCGAGGCAGTACCTGCTCAGGCAGGCGTACGAGGAGGCCGTCCACACGGAGATGTTCCTTTACTGCTGCGATTCCCTGGGGCTGGACCCTGACGAGATCTACAACATGTACAACACCATCGCAAGCATAAAGGCGAAGGACGACTACGTCGTGGACCTCACAAAATCCATACTTGACCCGAACTTCACAACCACCGGCGTCGAGAACATACAGAGGTTCGTCTACGACCTCGTCGGATACTACATAATCATGGAGGGGATCTTCTTCTACGCCGGTTTCGTCATGATGCTCTCGATGCTCAGGAGCAACAGGATGGTCGGGGTGGGCGAGCAGTTCCAGTACGTGCTCAGGGACGAGACCGTGCATCTGGCATTCGGAGCCGACCTGATCAACACCATAGTGGAGGAGAACCCCGAGATATGGACGGAGAAGTTCAAGAAGGAGATAACCGACTCGATACTCAGGGGGGTCGACCTGGAGGTCCTGTACGCGAAGGACGCCCTCCCGAGGGGGATACTCGGCCTGAACGCCGACATGATCAAGGACTACATGCAGTACATAGCGGACAGGAGGCTGGAGAGGATAGGCCTCAAGAAGGTATTCAGCTCTGAGAACCCGTTCCCGTGGATGAGCGAAATCATAGATTTGAGGAAGGAGAAGAACTTCTTCGAGACAAGGGTAACGGAGTACAAGAACAGGGGAGAGCTGAGCTGGGACTAGCGGGAAGGCGACATGCAAGACCAAGCCCTCAAGTCGTACCTGGAGAAACTGGGCATATCCTACAAGGAATACGGGCACAAGCCGGTCTTCACGGTAGACGAGGCCGCATTCCTCAAGAATGAGATTCCGGGCATGCACACGAAGAACCTCTTCCTCAAGGACGACAGGGGGAATTTCTACCTGGTATGCATTGCAGCTGAGAAACGCCTTGACATGAAGGCGCTCAGGAAGCGCCTAGGAGCGGGCAAGCTGCAGTTCGCGACTCCTGAAGAGATGAAGGCAGAGCTGAACCTCACCCCAGGAAGCGTCTCGCTGTTCGGAATCATATACTCAAAGAGGACCAGGCTGCTTCTTGACAAGGATATATGGGATGCTGCCATCGTATCCTTCCACGCGAACATAAACACAGAAACTCTTGAATTAAGGCATGAGGGTTTGGAGAAGTTCTATAATTCACTAAGAAACGCAAAGGAAATTATGGTCATCTAAGTTCTATACAAACACAAAAATGTCTATTTAAAGTTATTCGGTAAGGCTTAAGAACCATAAAAATTAGAAAACAGTCATGGGAACAGCTACCAGAAGAGACCTTTATCTAGAGAAGCCGGTTTTGCTAGCAGGACAGCCTAAAAGGACCATAGCCGAATATGCAAGCCAGAACGGAATACTCGTACCACGAATATTTGATTCTTTAATTGAGGCAAAACGTTTTGGACTACCTATAATTGCCAGAAGCGAGCATACCCAAGACTATAATGGTTCATCAGATCTAGTCGCAAGTAAGGTGTTAAGAGAAGGCAATAGATTTAGCGGACTTAACGAGTCAGAACTGAAAAAAGCATTAGATAAGTATAATTTCCACACAGAGAAGCACTGCGATTTGCTCGGAATACACTTTGAGGAGTTCAAGAAGCAATTTTCATATTCTTTCTGGGAATTTATAGAAGGTTTCCAAATAAGAGTTGTGGCTGACTCTGCAATCAAATCGCGTTATCATATAACTGCTTATAGGAGAAGGCAGGGAGATGGCGAGCCGATTCATGATTATTCCTTCTTTGAAAATGGCAACGTAACAAACTTAACATCCTCTCAGATGCCTAATGAACTTCGAGCTAATCTAGCAAGTCTGATAGATATTTATGATTCTATAAGAAATCTTGATAAGTTTGACCCTAATCATTGCCCCATAATGGAGTTTGTTACTACACCAGAAGGTAAACATTACTTTTTGCAATACCACAGGTCTCGTGACTTCAGCCAGGCATCTTTCCTATTGGACAGAAAACCGATAAAAGACGAGGCAAGAGCCTTATTTGTCAGAGGAGCAACTCCTCCTGAAGGCATCACCTGCAAGGTAACTGTAGCTTATGGATGGATAGGCGGCACTGCAAAGTGTAGGCTTCCGAAAGTTGAACAGGGTGCTTTCGATTTTCATAGTACCGCAGCCTACTCGGAGATTATGGTTCGGAGGAGGCGCCTGCAAATAACAGATTCTGACGACTTAAAATCAGAAATGGAAGAATTTGTTGAGGGCCACGGAAGGTATTCAAGATTAATTAAACCAGAAATTTCTGTAATTCTAGACGCTGGGAGGATCTTATCTAAAACTGAGAAGACCAAGCTGGAAAGGCAGGCGGAAAAGGAAAGCCATGATGTTTATATAAATGTTCATCTGACTTCAGATGGGAGCATCGCCTATCTTAGACGTGCATAAGTAAGACCATTAAGACGAATTAACCAAGTAATTAAACCTTGAACCTTGATCTTTCAGTCAGCTCGTACATGTTGCCGTCAGGCGCAATGAAGTGCATCCACCTGTTCCCCTTACCGTCGCCGTATATCTCGCCGCACTTTATCCCGTTAGCGCGCAGCTCCTCGGTGCCTTTTTCTATGTCTTCCACAAGGAAGCCGGCCACGGGCGCAGTGGGGAAGAACTTGGCGTCCTCCCTGTCCATTCCGAAGACCTCGACGAGGTCGCCCCTTTCCGTCTTGAAGACGTTGAAGTCCTCCTCCTGGTGCACAAGCTTCATGTTCATTGTCTTGCTGAACATGCTGGAGAGCGCACCGAAGTTCCTGGTCCTGGAGCCCAGCCATGCAATCCCTATGACCTTCATGATACCACAAGCTCAGTTCTGCGACTCGAAGTGCTTCCTCAGCTCCTCCATTTCCATCACCCTGTAGTTCAGCCCATGGACTATGTGGAGCTCCCTCCCGACTATCCTCGAGATGCTCAGGTCAAAGGCGTTGAACACGGTCTGGAGATGGCTGAGCTGCTCGGTCAGGAGGTCGGTGGCCTCCTTCTCGCTGACCCCTACGGAAGTGCTCTCTATGTACATCGTGCTGTACGTCGGCATCTCGCCGTCCGATATCCTGTCTATCCTGGTCTGGACTATGTTTATCTTCCTCTGCAGCTCCCTTATGGTCAGCTCGTTCGGCGTGGTCGCTCCCTCCTCCTTGGAGAGCTGGAACTCCACGTAGCCCCGCTGGCCCTCGAGGTCCTCCCTGTACTTCTGGACGTCCTCGGCAGAGGAGATGAGGTTGAACTTGAACGGGAAGTTGGTGTTCATCACTATGCGCTCCCAGTTGTCCGGCGCCTCGGAGAGCCCATCCCCCTTCTCGGCCTCGGCGTTCTCCGCAGCGAAGACGTACTTGTAGACGTTCGCTGTCAGGTATCCTGTGGCGTAGTAGAGCCCGTTGACGTACTTCAGGACGCAGTTCTGCGACTTCGGCACCCTGTGGTCCTTGGAGAGCATTATCTCCACGTTCAGGTACTTGGTCAGGAGCGGGAAGACCAGGAAGTCGGCAAAGTTCATGATGAATATTATGCCGAGTATCAGGACCCCGAGTATTATTATCGGAAGGCTCATGAAGCCGTAGTTGGGCGCGCTGGCAAGCACCAGCACCACCACCGCCGCGGAGGCTCCCATGTAAAGAACAGTATCTATATCCATCAGGCTCCACTCATTGTCTTCTGGCGTATCCTCTCGCTGACTGTCTCGACCGGTATCATGTACTCCGGCTCCAGGAGGGTCAGCAGCTCGCTGCCCTTGGCCACGTAGGCATTCACGCCGAGAGTGGCGCTTATCCCTCCGGCAAGCTCCTCGGCCCTCTGGTAGGCTATGTTAGAGGCCTCCTCGTCGTTGCCTCCCAGCGCGCTGACCATGGCGAAGAGCACCAGGGCCTGCGAGTGCGACTTGCTCACGCTGTCAAGTAGGTTCCTCCACATGGTCACCTCCCCCCTCGCCCTCTCCATCCCGCCGCGATGCTGGTCCCCATCCACGCTCTGCATGCTCCTGTACTTCTCCTCGGTCTCGTTGAGCATGGCGCGCAGCTTTGTTATGTACTGGTCCTTGTTGACCGCATACATCTCCGCCGAGAGCTTCATGGGCGTCTTCCCCAGGGTGAGTATCCTGCCGAACAGCTTCGAGAGGTCGGCCTTCTCCTCCTTGTTCATCTCGGTGCCGGACCTGTAGATCGGTATCTTTATGAATGCGCTTGCATAGACGTTCTGGCCCTCCCTCCTCACTATCGAGTTCCCCGAAGGCGCCATCGTGAAAGCCTCCCCGCCGTATATGACGAGGTTGGCTCCCTTCTTCTTGACAACCGACTCAAACATGTAGATGTAGTTCTTGGTGAGGAACGCGACAAGGGCCGCGAGCATGGCTATTATCGCCAGCGCCGCGCTCAGGAGGTGTATGCTCACCACCTCCGACGCGACCGTTATCATTATGGCCACGCCTATGCATATCCCGAAGAGCATCAGTTGGGTGTTGGGTATCTAAGCACCATTCTCCTATGCCACGTGAAAACTTATATTGCTATAGCCTTATCCTTCCGGAGAGCTGCGCCATGCCGCCTATGAACTCCGCGACCTGGAGTATTATCGCGTAGGTCAGCGCCATTATCAGCGCCGGGTAGAAGAGCACCGAGAGCCAGTAGGAGTCCATGCAGACCTGTATGTTGCCCAGCGTCTGCTCGAGAGGCGAGGTCGCAGTAAGCGCGTTGGTCTGCGCGCCGGTCCCGAGGCCGTACTGGGTCAGCGCGGTGGTGGCCTCGCCCGTGCACTGGATGGTCTGCGTGTTTGTGAAGTAGTAAGCTACCGAGAACAGGAGCGGAAGCACCATGTAGAACCCTATGGCCACGGCTATCATCATGCCTCCCAGCCCCCTTGTGGGTATCAGCGACCTGAGGATGACCCCGGGGATCAGGAAGACGGGTATCGCGATGTACATGAATGTCAGTATTATCCAGAACTCCGCGTAGAGCACCCCTATGACCTCGAGCTGGAGGTCTATCATGACAAGCGCCGGGATGTAGAACGCGCCGTATATCGCATAGTAGAAGAGCTGGGGCACTACCGCGCAGTCGTTGGCGTTCGGCGGAGGGTATCCTGTGATGCCCAGCAGGGGGTTCGGGACCAGCGGCGGGCAGAAGTAGAACTTGACGTTCAGCCAGAACCCGTCCAGGGCCGCTATGTTGAAGAGCTGGGAAATCTCGGCGTTGAGCTGGGTGATGGTGTTGCTTATGTACGTCAATGCCACGTTGTACGGATTGACGGGCCCCGTGGCTATTCCAGGTATCAGCCCGAACATCACGCTGGCTATGAAGACGAAGCCTATGACTATTATGGCGCTTGCCGCCGCCTCGTAGTACTCGCCAATGCCGAAGTTCCTTATCCTCTCGCTCCTCAGGAGGACGCCCATCCCGAATATCACGCTCGCTATGCCGAAGGAGATGAAGACCGCTATGAAAGCCACCGGCTCCCACTGCTCCCAGTAGTTCGCGAGCGCCTGGTTTATCTGGCTGCAGTACCAGGGCGCGGTGCCCTGCACCGCCGGGGCGCATGCCGCGGTATCGGCGCCGAGCGGATGCAGGGCTAGCAGCACGAGCACCAGGGCCGGAACCAATATCTTTGCGAGTCTATCCATTGTAGCACTAAAGAATCCTCTCCAGCATCGAGAGGAGATCCATCCTTTCTCCTATAGCCTGTGAAAAGTCAACTATAAAGACGTCGACTATGACAAGGTTTATCAGCGGTATGAGCGTCAGCCCTATCCAGACCAGCCCCACGTATATGAAGACGGGCTCAGGCACCGTGGTCGCGGTTGTAGTATACACGGAGCCGCCCAGCGCGAAGAGGCCCGCGAGCCCGGAGCTCGTGTATGTGGTTACAAGCGGAGGCAGGAACCAGATGGCGCTCAGCGCAGCGCCGTTCGCGAAGGCTAGCGACTGCGCCTGGTCAAGCCCGTAGTTTATGAAGCCGTAGTTCATGCAGACAAGCGCAGGGAAGACCACCCCGAGCCCCAGCGCGAAGGCTATCATGGCGCCGCCGAAGGTCCTGCTGACCCCGAATATCCTGGCGACCAGGCCCAGCGACATCAGTATTGCGAAGATCAGCGCCGACGCTGAGAGCATTATCAGCTGGACGTCGTTCGCGAGCGCGAAGGCGTAGATGAAGTCTATTGCGGGGCCCAGGTACTTGAAGCCCGTGTCCTTGGGGTAGAATGAGAAGGGAGCGGCGAGCCCTATGCTGCCCCCTGCCACAGGTATGTCGATCCTTATGTTGTAGCTGGGCTGGAGGGAGACTGCGACCAGGACGAAATAATACTGCGCGTTGTTCAGGTTCGCGGTAAAGACGTTGAACTGGTACATGTCGCATATCGAGAGCGAGTAGATGTTGCCCATCGCGCCGGTGCATTCGTTCGGCACCAGGTTGTAGGTGTTTAGGAAGTTCAGGTTTGTGCCGTATATTAGGCTCGCAGCGAAGAGGAACGCGAATATCAGGAGCAGGGAGAGCATCACGTCGTATATCTTCACCCTGGTCCAGGACCGTATGTCGCTCCTGCCGACGAACTGGCTGATCCCGTATATCAGCGCCAGCACCGCCAGCACCGCGAGTGCTGCAAGCGCAGAGACCGAGAACCAGGCCTGGTAGGTGGAGTTGAAGCAGCTTCCAATCCCCGCAGCGGCGCATGTGCTGGTCGCAAGGAGGAATGAGTGCAATAAGGCGAGGTCTACTATCATATTATCCTCTCAAACAGCCTGTTGCTCTGGAGAGACGGCGAGCCGAGCAGGTCGCCCAGCGCCTCCAGGAGGTCGAAAGATATTACAAAGGAGATGCCCAGCCCAATCAGCTTGCCTATGGCTATGGCGACCACCTCCACGTAGACGTCGAGGTTATTGATGAAAGGCGTGCCTCCACCTGTGAAGTCGCTGAAGACCGCGTTGAGGAAGGACCATGCCTTGGAGAGGATGCTCTGCGTGAGGAAGGCCCAGGTACTCTGGCTCGTGGGAAGGTTCTGGCCCTGGCAGTTGCCCGCCACAAAACCTATCACGTCTGCAGCGATGTCGGATGTTGCGGCCATCGTGCAGGCAAATGATCCCGCGTTCGAGGCCGTCGCGTCGGTCTGCGGCACCACGGCCAGCGCCGAGAACGGGAAGTAAAGCGCTGGGAAGATGATGTAGAATGAGATGAACAGCGCGAGGAAGGAGCCTCCCGCGGCGCGGGTCCATGGGAAGGAGCGGAAGAGTATCCCGGCGTAGAGGAATATCGGGAAGAGGAAGTATATGACGTAGAACATGAAGATGGTGGCCACTCCGAGTATGACTATGATGAACACCGGGGACTCCTCAAAGAGGATCAGCTGGTAGAAGAGCGCCAGCCCTCCCAGCGGAGTGATGGTGAAGCTCGGCGCGTAGTTCGCTATCGAGGGACCGAAGTTGACCGAGATGACAAGGCTGGTCGCTATATCGTACAGCGGCTGGATTATGAGGGTGCCCACGAAGACGCCGAGGAGCGGCAGGATCTGCCCATCCAGGACGTTGGTGCATATGCTGGTGTAGAGCGTCTTCACGTTGCCGGTGCCTATCCCGCCGGTCTGCGAGACCCCGCCAAGGTTGGCCAGGTTGGAGAAGAACGCGGCGAAGCCCCCCACAGTGGCAAGGCCCCCGATTATCACGAGTATCATCAGGAGGTTGAAGAAGCTCTCAACGTATTCCGTCTTCGCGAAATCCACTAGCTTGTTTATGCCGAAGCCCCTGCCTATGCCGTAGACCGCAGAGATCACCACCAGGACCATCAGCACTATGAGGAGCGCCAGGTCGGCAACGCTCTGGAATATGCTACCGGTCCCCGGAGTGAATGCATTAGTAACTATTGCCCCCCCGGGCCCAGAAGACCCGGCGACCTGGTTGTTGAAGAGGTCGGTGCAGTACTGGTTCTGCACCGGCCCTGTTGATGATGCCGCACTCGCTGTAGTGACCAGCAGCGCGAAGACGGCAAGATACAATATCAGTCTGTTCCTCATGCAACCACTAAAGCAGCCTGCTTATTCCGAACAGGCTCGTGTCCCCTCCCAGTACCGTTGATATGCCCTTGACTGCGGAAAGCAGCATCAAGATGTTGAATACCGGGAGCAGCAGAGTGAATACGAACACCTGGCCGTAGAAGTTCGAGAGCGCAAGCCATGTCCTCTCCATGTTCGCTGGCGAGCAGTTGAATCCCGGAATGTCTGGCTCCGGCAGCGTCCCGGAGAAGGTGCCCACTGTATCCCTTATGGCAAGGTAGAGGCCTACCCCCGGGACTGAATACGAGCCCCCGAGAAGCGCCTCTGCCTCGAGCACGCTTCCGTTGGGCGGCCAGCAGCCGTAGTAGTTGATGATGTAGTCTATCCTCGGGAAGACGTAGAAGTTTATCTTGCTGGTGTCGTAATCTATCTTCGGGTTGGGGTTCGAGCTTCCAGGCAGCCAGCTGCCTATGGTGAATGCTTGAGGCTCCTGGCCGGTGAGGGTCATGGCTGGGAAAGCGGTCGAGGTCGCGCCGACGGCTGTCAGCGGGCTCGTCGCGTTGGTGAGCGAGGCGTACTCGAACAGGCTGAGTATAGGATATAGGAACATGCCCACAAGCACTATCGCTATCACCATTCCGCCGGCCCTGCGCGTGAACGACGACGCCCTCATTATCAGCCCCGCGGCCAGTATGTACGGCCAGCCGAAGAGCATCAGCATTATGAGCAGCATCTGGAGAAGGCCCATGTAGAACGCCAGCTGAGACTCCGTGTTCACATATATCGTACCGGCCCTCAGCTTGGTGTAGAACTGGAAGGGGGTGTAGCTGTAGACTGCGGTCGGGCCTCCGTACGGGTACGCAATGCACGGGGCGTTGGGCTCCGACATGCAGACTATCTCGGTCGGCGTGAAGGTGGCCAGCACGTAGAAGTACGTCTCATAGACGTTGAGGATGTCGAGGCTGAACGCCTCCTGGCTGGTCAGGTTGGCCGTTATGACATACGTCTCACCGAGGCCGAAATCTATGTTCTGCGTCGGGTCCCTGCTGCCCTGCGACGAGCTACCGCCGTTTATTATCTGCGAGCAGACGGCCATCGTGGGTCCGGGTATCATGGTGTTGGTGATGTCGAGCTGCGAGCCGGCGAGCTGCGTGCATATGTTCTTCACGCTGGTGGTCACCCCGGTGGCTCCGGAATAGACCGCGCTGCCATACACGTTGAATATCATTATCACTATGACAAGCACGACCACGGTGCCTGTGACCTGGGCGAACTCGTTTATCGCCGCGGCCTTGAGCCTGCTGTTGCCCAGGAGCACCGCGGCCGCGTAGTACATCAGGGAAACCATGATCCCCAGCATGGTGGCTAGGATGATCACGGGCATCCACGTATAGAAAGCCGAGACGTCTGTCGTCAGCGGGCAGGTGGTGGCGCCGGGGCATGGGTTGGTCACCCCGGAAGAGTCGGCGATCACGGCCGAGAGAGACAGCAGCACGAGCACCAGTGCGAGAGTGAACTTCCTCATCTAACTACCCCAGAACGGCCCTATGCCGAAGATCTGTCCCATCGCCTCGAGGCTCTTGTGGAGCCCAACTGCGAAGCCTATCGTTATCCCGACGTCAAGAGCTATAAGGAAGATGGCCTGGAACAGGTACTGCGCAGTCTCCATCACGAAGTTGTTAAGCAGGCTTGGCACGCTCACGAGCCCCTGGAAGATCTCGCTCACAGCGGCCAGGAACCCGCCGCTGCCCTGCGCCTGGAACGAATAGAAGTTGGTCCAGACATTGATAAGGGCTCCGATTCCGGAGATGCTGGCGGTGCTGGCGTACTCCGGGTTGGTGAAGAGCTGGTTTATGGGCAGGTTGTTCAGCTGGTATCCCGGGTTCAGGTACGGGGTCGCATAGGGGTTGCACGAGCCCCCGTTTATGCAGTACGTCCAATTGACGACGTAGTAATTCATCGCGAGGGTGAGCGGGAAGACGAAGTAGAAGGCTATGGCTATGGCCACCAGGCCGTTGGACACCTCCCTGAGCTTGGGCCCGGTGAATGCCAGGGAGCGCATTATTATCGCGACCGGTATGACCAGGGTGAGTGCCAGCGCCTCTATGACGTTGAGCGAGAGGAAGATCACGAACAGGAGGCCGAAGCTCACCACCACCAGCGGCGCGAGCACCGTGTTGAGGACGTAGCTGTACTCGTATATAACGGTCGCCGGCTCGTCAGTGCCCGTTATCGCTATCTTCAGCCCCGTCCCGGAGTTCCTGATGGGGACGGCCTGCCCAATCTCCGACACGAAGAAGTTCACCAGTGTCGCATCGACCATCAGCACGGTGCCTGCGGAGAAGAGCCCGGTGACCAGGGCTATGCCCTTGGCGAACATGAGGTTGCCTATGTAGTAGCTTGCGAACTGGAAGGGATCCTGGTAGTTGAGCGGCGCCGCAGCGGTGCCGACCAGGGCGCTGCCTATGCTGCACGCGCTGAACGAGAGCGTGAAGAGGACGATTATCAGTATTATGCTGAATATTCCTTGTATGTACTCGTACTTCACCACACCGCGTACCCTCTCCCTGGTGTTTCCCGGGAAGAGGCCGCTCAGCCCGTAGGCCATGGCGCTTATCATGAGCGACATCACAACCACGAGCGCAGTTATGGAGAGCCAGTTGTTGTTGTTCAGGAAGCTTATGTTGTATGCGCACTGTGACAGGAAGGTGCTCGACGATGAGAGGAGGAAGCCGATCATAGCTACACCAGTTTGAGCCTCCTTCCCAGACCCAGCCTCGTGGTCCCTCCGAGCATCCTCGCTATGTTGTTGGTGAGCGCGTAGAAGAGCATCAGGTCGAGCACCAGCATGACGAAGAGCTGCAGTATCAGGTATATCCCGTATTTGACGAAGAGGTTGAGCGCCGGGTAGAGGTCGCTTATGGAGTCGAACGCGAGGGTAAACTCAAGCTTCCCGTTCGTCCATGCCTGCCCGACGAAGGAGAGGGCCTGGTTGAAAACACCCGTGATCAGGTTGGACTGGTCCGGCGCCGCAGCTGCTGAAGTGCTGCCCGTAAGCGCCTGGGTCACCGTGTTCGGATCCGGCCCTAGCGGCGTGCAGAAGCTGTTGCTGCCTCCGCTAAGTATGCTGCAGAAGTAGCTCGAGACCGGCGCATTGAAGAGTATCAGTATGCCTGGCCATATGAGCGCGAACCCGATGCCGTAGGCTATCAGCGAGCCCCCTATCCCCCTGGTCAGAGGGAGCGCCCTGAATACCAGCCCGATAGGTATGAGTATGGTCAGGCCTATGGTGATGAAATACGGGAGCAGGATGACCTGGCCCGCGTATATGAGCTTGACCGGCACCAGCAGGAAGAGTATGAAGTCTATGAAGATAGACTGCCACTGGCCCAGGTAGATGTAGTTGACGTTGGCAAGCAGGCTTGCGAATATGTAGAAGTCCACCCCGGACCTGAAGACGGGAAGGTATGGCGTGA
>Ga0335072_10009915_pt1 | contig 13727 bp, 9 predicted proteins | sample Lox_Sample_21_FD_206725 | JGI IMG/M metagenome (GOLD analysis project Ga0335072, IMG submission 206725) | Soil microbial communities from Loxahatchee National Wildlife Refuge, Florida, United States - Lox_Sample_2.1 | ecosystem: Environmental > Terrestrial > Soil > Wetlands | place: USA: Florida...
CTGGCTTCATCACCGGGCAGACCCTGGTGGTCGATGGCGGCCAGACGGTGCCCGAGTCGCTGGAGGCCATGGGGTGACGCCGCTTGAAGCACTGCACGGCGAGCCGTTGCTAGCGAGCGCCGCCGCTGCGCGGCAGCCGGACCCGGCCGACCGCGGCCTTGTCGAGGAGGCTCGCCGCCGGCTGCTCGACCTGATCTCGGCGGGCACGCTTCGGCCAGGCGACCGGCTCGGCACCGAGCGGGAGCTCGCGATTCAGCTCGCGGTCAGCCGTTCTACCTTGCGGCAGGTCCTCGCATTGCTCGCGCAGACCGGCATCGTGCGCCGGGTGCCGGGCCGGTCCGGTGGCACGTTCGTCGCGCACGCGAAGGTCGACCGGGACCTGTCCGTCATCGTGGGCCTGCCCGAATACCTGCGGCGCCAGGGATTCCTGGCTGGCACGCAGGTCCTGTCGGCGACCATGGCCAGCGCCGACGAGGCGACGGCGGCAGGCCTCGCGATCCCGGCCGGAAGCCTGGTCTTCGACATCGTCCGGATCAGGCTTGCGGACGGGACGCCGCTGTCGCTGGAGCGAGCGCGGCTCCCGGCCGACATTTTCCCCGGCCTGCTGGACCTGCCACTCGGCGGCTCGATCTACGACCTGCTCGATCAGCAGTACGGGATCCGGCCCGTCGAGGTCGTTGAGCACCTCGAGGTCGCCGAGGCAGCGGCCGATGAGGCCGCAGTACTGGGAATCGACGCTGGCGCGCCGCTGCTTGCGATCACGCGCATCTCGTCATCCGCGACTGACCGTCCGTTCGAGTACTCCTACGACCTGTTCAGGTCGGACCGGACGTGCGTCACGTTCCGCACCAAGGCGCAGCGCGCCGAGATCGTCCAGCGGGAAAGCGGAGCTGAGAGTCCGTGACCGAGCAGGCCGCGGACGGGCGGCCGAAGCTGGAAGGCAGCCGTTCCCTGGAGGTAGTGATGACAAGCCAGCTAGCCGGCGACAACGCGGACACCGAGGTGCCGGTCGGCAGGGTCAGGTTCATGGACGCGCAGCGAGTGAACCTCGACGGCTTCGCCCGGGAGGAACCCAGCCTCGGGCTGGTGGCGCTGCACTCCCCCGACGACCCGGAGCCCGGTCTTGTGGTCTCGGCCGGCCGGGTGGTCGAGCTGGACGGCGTGCCGGAGGTCAGCTTCGACGCCATCGACGCCTACATTGCCCGGCACGGCCTTGACCTGGATGTCAGCAGCGAGGCAATGGGGCTGTCCGATGTGGAGTTCGCGCGCCGCCTGGTCAGCCCGGATGTGCCACGGGCCGAGATCGTGCGGCTGTCGGCTGGTGCGACCCCGGCCAAGCTCGCCCGGGTGCTCGCGCTGCTCCGGCCCGCCGAGCTCGTGCAGGCCATGACCAAGATGCGCGCCCGGCGCACGCCGAGCAACCAGGCGCACGTCACCAACCGGCTGGACGATCCGCTGCTGCTGGCGGCGGACTGCGCCACCGCGGCCGCGTTTGGCTTCCGGGAGATCGAGACCACGGTGCCGGTACTCGCCGATGCGCCGAGCAATGCGGTCGCCTGCCTGATCGGGGCGGCGGTCGGGGCGCAGGGCGTGCTCATGCAGTGCTCGGTGGAGGAGGCACTCGAGCTCGAGCTGGGGATGCGCGGCCTGACGTCCTATGCGGAGACCGTGTCCCTCTACGGCACCGAGCAGGTGTTCGTTGACGGCGACGACACTCCGTGGTCGAAGGCGTTCCTGACGTCGGCGTACGCGTCCCGTGGCATGAAGATGCGTGTCTCCTCCGGTGCCGGGGCCGAAGTGCTCATGGCTGGCGCCGAGGGCCGGTCCATGCTCTACCTCGAGGCGCGCTGCGTCGCGATCGCCCGCGCGATCGGCGCCCAGGGCGTCCAGAACGGAGGCATCGACGGAGCGAGCGTCGCCGCGTCCGTGCCGCGCGGGCTCCGTGAGCTCATGGCCGAGAACCTCATGGTCATGATGCGCAACCTGGAGTCGTGCTCCGGCAACGACGCGCTGATGAGCGAGTCGGACATGCGCCGCACCTCCCGGACGCTGCCGATCGTGCTGGCCGGGTCGGACTTCATGTTCAGCGGCTTCGGCAGCATCCAGCGCTACGACAACATGTTCGGCCCGAGCAACTTCAACGCCGAGGACATCGACGATTTCCTGGCCATGCAGCGGGACTGGGGAATCGACGGCGGGCTGCGGACCGTGTCCGCCGGGCAGATCAAGGCCCTGCGCACGAGCGCTGCCGAGGCATGCCGCGCGGTCTACCGCCACCTCGGCCTGGCCGACTTCACCGATGAGCACCTCAGCCGCGCCGTCGACGCGGCCGGCTCAAAGGACCTGGGCGAGACCGACACGCTCGCCGTCGTCAGCGCCGCGCAGGCGATTCGCGAAGGCGGCCTGACTGTCATCGATGTGGTCGCCGCCCTGGACGACAACGGCTACGAGGCCGAGGCGGAGCGGATCATGGAGATGACGCGGACCCGGCTCGCCGGGGATTACCTGCAGACCTCCGCCATCTTCGATGAATCGCTCCGTGTCCTTTCGCTGATCACCGATCCCAATGACTACGCCGGTCCGGGGACGGGGTACGAGCCGTCGCCGCAGCGGCTGCGCGAGATCGACGCGATCCGCCAGGAGCGCGGAGTCGAGGACCTGCGGGCTGAGCAGGCCCGATTCGCCACGTCGCACCTCGCGGTAGCAGGGCCTGCCGGACCGGGCCACGATCCGCGCGATGTCGTGATCGGTCTGTCGCCCGCGGTCGGACGTGACGTCTGGCGCTGCCTGTCCGGCCTGACGGTCACCGAGGCGCTGACCGAGCTGCTTGCCGGCCTAGAGGAAGAAGGGTGCGTCGGCCGGCTCGTCCGCTTCAACGACACGGTCGACCTCGGCCGTATCGGGCTCGCCGCGGCCAGGCTCGCCGGATCAGGCATCGGCATCGGGCTGCAGGGCAAGGGAACCGCGCTGATCCACCGGCGGGACCTTGACCCGCTCGCCAACCTTGAGCTCTACTCGGTCGCCCCGTCCGTCACCCGCGAGCTGTACCGCCTGCTCGGCGCGAACGCGGCTCGTCATGCCCGGGGGGACACGCCCGACCCCGCCCGCAACCCCTATAGCGACGAGGCCATCGAGGCCAGGTACCACACCAAGGTGATCTCCTTGATGGCACTGGAACGGGCCTGGGTCAAGGACGGCGCTTCCCCGGAGGAACTGTCTCAGGAGGGACTGCGATGACATCCGATCCGATGGTGCAGGCGCTCTCCGGACGGGAAGTCGGCGAGCTGACGCTGGAAGCCGTCCGCCGCGGCGAGCTCGGCCTTCCGGACCTCCGGATCCACCCCGAGACGCTCGAGCGTCAGGCGGCGGTGGCGGAGGCACACGCTAATCCGCAGCTGGCGGAGAACCTGCGCCGTGCCGCCGAGCTGACCCGCATCTCCGACGACGAGGTCCTGGCGATCTACAGTGCGCTGCGGCCTGGCCGGTCTACCCCGCAGCAGCTGGCTGAGCTTGCCGCCGGGCTTGCCGAGCGGGGACTGCCGCGCTGCGCCGCGCTGCTCACCGAGGCGGCCGAGGTGTACGCGCGCCGCGGTCTGTGCGCCTGACAGGCTGAGGCATGCCCGTCCGCGGCAAGCCGGTCATCGCCGGCGTGGATGTTGGCAACGCCACGACCGAGATCGCCGTGCTGGCCGGGAGTCAGATCCTCGGCGCGGACCGGCTGCCGACGAGGGGCGGCAAAGGCTCCCCGGAATCGCTGCGTGGTGCCGCCGCACTTGTCCGCCGGATTGAGCGACGCTACGGCTTGCAGGTCGATGAGGCAAGAATCGCGCCGTTGCGGCCGGCGGAAACGTCCACCGTTGCTGCTCCGCCGGTCCCGCCGGCGACCGGCCGGCTGCGCCTGCTCGCCGCCGGAGTGGCGACCCCTGGCGGCGCAGGCTCCTGCGTGGGCGTCCCGTTGTGGCTGGATCGCCCGCTCCCGGCGGAACCGGCTGGCGGTGGCCCGTTCATCGCGGTGATTCCGGCCGGGCTTGGCTACGCCGCTGCTGCGGAGCGACTGCGCGGCCTCGCGCCAGCAGGCGTCGCAATCGCGGCGGTACTGGTGCCAGAAGATGAAGGCGTCCTCGTCGCCAACCGCATCGATGGCCGGATACCGGTCGTGGATCAGGTGGATGTGGCCGCCCTGGCGTCGTGCTCGCTGGTCGCAGTCGAAGTCCGGTCGCCCGGTCAGCAGCTCACGCTGCTGGCGGACCCGGTCGCGCTGGCTGCGGCGTTCGGCCTCGGCGACGGCGAGGCCGGCGATGCGGTCACAATGTGCCGATCGCTAGTTGACTACTCCAACGCTGTCGTCGGGTGCGGCGATTTCGCAAGTGTGTCTGCACCGGTGCAGCAGGCTTCCGCCTTCGTGCCCGAACCCTGGGTGCTGGCCAGAGGCGAACGGGTCACGCTGCGGCAAGCGTGTGGCCTCATGGCAGACTGGCCGGTCGGCGCCGTCAAGGCGGTCAGCGCAGGCTCTGGCCCGGTCGAGGTTGATGACCTGTTCGCGGTGGACCTTACCGCCGTGGCGGACGCCGCGACGGCCCGGCGCGGCGGCCTCGGCCAGGCGATCGTCAGCGCGTCCCTGCGTCGCCTGGCGGCCGGCGACGACCAGGCCGGCCAGCTCGCCGAGCTCATCGGCTGCCCGGTGCGCTGCATGGCGAGCGAACCGGCGGCCGCGCGCCTCGGGGCGCTCACCACTCCCGGCGCCCGGCCGGACGCCGTGGTTGTGGATATCGGCGCGGGAACCATCGATGTCATCGCCCCGGATGCCGAGGTGGTGGCCGCAGGAGCCGGGGACCTTCTGACTGCCGCTATTGCGCAGACGGTAGGGATCCCCCATGCCGCGGCGGAATGGGTCAAGCGCGGCCCGTGCGTGCGGGTTGACGGTGCGCAGCGGTTCGAGGCCGAGGACGGCAGTCACGGTTTCCTGGACCGGCCCGCCCGCGCCTCGGCCGCCGGCATGCTCGCGGTGATGGGGCCCGCCGGGCTGCTGACTTTCGATCGCGGCCGCACTCCCGCGGAATGGCGCGCGATCCGGCTGCGCCTCAAGCAGGCCATCTTCGCGGTTAACCTGCGGCGCGCCCTGGGCGAGCAGTGGAGCAGGCCGGGACAGGTGCTGATCGTCGGCGGCCCCGCCGCAGACGAGGAACTGCTCGGCGTGCTGCTACGTTCCCTCCCTCCCGGCGTCGCGGTCGGGAGGGGCAACGTCGGCGGCACGCTCTCGGGTCCGCCAGCGGGGCACCGTTACGCCGCGGCACTCGGCCTCGCCCTCGCGGCAGATACCAGGTAAGGACACTGCGTCTCGCCACACTCCGTCGGCGCTTTGTGTATTAGGACCATGGCTTGCAGTGTCTTTTTAAGAACTAAGGGGTACACATTGGCCCTGGCAGACTAGCGAGTCAATTACTCCTCGTAATCGGAGGTGCCGTTATGGCCGCAGAAGTCAACGACGAAGTGACCGGCCGGCTGGGGCTGGATCGAACCCAGGCGAAGAGCCTGGTGTTCGACACCCTGGCAACCGTGATCCACGGCCTGAAGGTCGAGGCAGTGGACGAGAGGCAGGAGCTTTACGCCGACCTGGGTATGGACTCGTTGCGCTTCGCCCAGCTGCTCGTCCAGCTCGAGGGCAGGCTCAACGTCGAGCTCGTAGACGAGGACCTGATGACAATCGACCTCGTGACCGTAGCGGACCTGATTGACCTGGTCGGCCGCATCTCGCTGCCGGCCGGAACGTGAGAACTGGATCCCATATCCATGGAGAATGCCGCAATGGCTGGCCCGCCGCGAGACCCGCTGCTCCCGCAGCACTGGTTCAACATCCTGCACGACCGGCCGCAATATGTGGCCACGGCCTTGCCGAGGGCACAACTGGGGGGGCTGGCGGACATGGCCGGGCATGCCCTGCAGCTTCAGCAGCCATTCTCACTCGCACGGCAGTCCCTCAACACCGCCGACAGGCTCATACCGATCCCCGGCGAGATCCTCGACCTGTACGCGCAGTACCGTCCGACGCCGCTGCGCAGGGCAGTGCGGCTGGAGCAGCACCTCGGCGCCAACGCACGCATCTACTACAAGTACGAGGGCGCCAACCTCACCGGGAGCCACAAGCTCAACACGGCCCTGGCCCAGGCCTATTACTACGCCCGTGCAGGTGTGAAGCACATCGTCACGGGCACGGCCGCAGGCCAGTGGGGGACCGCTCTCGCCTACGCGTGCAAGATCATGAACCTGGGCTGCACGGTCTTCATGGTCAGGGCCACCTTGCGGCAGAAACCCGTCCGCGGCGACATGATGCGGCTGTTCGGCGCGGTCGTCCATGAGAGCCCGAGCGAGCTGACCGACGTCGGCCGCAGGGTGCTGAAAGAGAATCCGGCGGCGACCGGTACCCAGGCCGTGGCCAACGCCGAAGCTCTCGCGGTCGCGGCCGAGGACAGCCAGACACGGTTCGCCGTCGGCAGCGGCGAGAACTCGGTGCTGCTCCATCAGACCGTCATTGGCCAGGAAGCGCTCGCGCAGATGGACCAGCTGGGCGAGTTCCCCGACTGCGTCATCGCGTGCATGGGCGCGGGGTCGAACTTCGGCGGGGTGGCGCTGCCCCTGCTCGGCGCGGCGGAGGACCGCGGGAAGCCGGTCCGGCTCATCGCAGTAGAGTCCGCCGCGTGCCCGAAGCTGACGCGCGGCCGCTACCGCTACGACCTGAGCGACGCCCTGGGCACAACGCCGATCACCAAGGTCTATTCGCTCGGCAGCACCTACGTGCCGCCGCCGGTCTACGCGGGCGGGCTGCGGCACCACAGTGCCGGGCCGTTGTGCAGCGCCATGTACGCAGATGGCTCTCTGGAGGCGATGGCCATCGACCAGCAGACCTCGTTCCGGGCCGGCCTGCTCTTCTGCGAGACCGAGGGCATCCTGCCCGCTCCTGAGTCCGCCCACGCGGTGGCCGGGATGATCGACACCGTGTCGCGGCACCCCCGCCAGGCAGACCCGCTGGTCGTCCTGGTGAATATCAGCGGGAACGGCCTGCTGGACCTGGCGGCCTACCAGAGGTTCGCGGCCGGCGAGATCGAGCCGGTGGCAGTGGACGAGGCCAGCCTTGCCAGGAGCCTCGGCGCGCTCGAAGACTTCAACCAGCGCATCGCACAGCCCGCGGCGGCAACATGACCGCTGAGCGGATAGTGCCATCGTTGCTGCCGCAGCCAGGCACGCATCACCTGGCGGCAAGGGATGTGGCGCGGCAGCATGCGCCGAGCACCACCATCGATGACGATGGCGCGGAATTCAGGGAAGCCTGGAAGCATTTCGCAGACTTCGGGGTGTTCAGGCTGACGATCCCGGACGCAGGCCTCGACGTCGATACCGTCCTCAACACCCTCGAGGGGCTCGGTGAGGGAACCCGGAATGCTGGCTTCTTGCTCAGTATCGGGGCCCACAGCTTCGCGGCAGGTGCTGCCATCTCTCAGTTCGGCAGTGAGGGACAGCGTCAGGTTCTTGACCGAATGCGGGACGGCAGCGTGATCGCTGCCTTCGCGTCAACGGAGTCGGAGGCCGGCTCCGACGTCATGTCGCTCCGGACACGCTGCGTCGCTGTCGATGACGACTACGTGCTGGACGGGACAAAGCACTTCATCACCAACGCCTGGCTTGCCGACTACTTCGTAGTGTTTGCCACCAAGGACCGCAGGCTGAACTGGCGAGGCGTTACTGCTTTCCTCGTGCCACGGGATACGCCGGGCCTGTCCGTCGGACCGCCGCAGCGACTGATCGGCCTCTCCAGCTGCTCGATGTCCACGGTAAACCTGGACTCAGTGCGGGTTCCCCGTTCCGCCATGCTCGGGCGCCTCGGGCACGGATCGCTCGTCTTCCGGCACGCGATGCTCTGGGAAAGGAGCCTCCTCGCGGCTCTGGCCCTCGGAGCGATGCGTCGCCAGCTAACCGAGGTGATCGACGCAGCGCTGGCGCACCAGCGGGCAGCGGCGAGCGCCAGCGACCCGGACGTCGTGTGCCAGGTCGTCGACATCGGGGGCCGTTACCTCGTCGGACAGCTACTCGTACGCGACACCGTGACGAAACTGGCCGCGAGCACGCTGACGCCCGGGCAAGCTAGCCTCACGAAGCTCTGGATCAGCGAGGCTGAGCTGGCGACTAGCCGCGAGCTGGCAGCGACGGGCACGACTACCGAGCTTGTCTCCGGCTCGCGCACGGGTGAGTTGCTTAACGCGGTCGGCGCGACGATCTACTCGGGCACGTCCGACATCCAGCGGAAGATCATCGCTGCCGAGCTCGGGATTTTCCAATGACGTCGACCCTGGCACAGTTGCTTCTAAAGGCCGTGCAGGCGCACCCTGATGGGCCCGCCGTGTGGTCCTCGGCCGGCGAACTGACCTACGGTGAACTCTACGATCGCTCCATGCGCCTTGCCGGCGCCCTGGCGGAGCACGGGATCGAGCCGGGCGACCGGGTTGTCATTGCCCTGCCCAAGGACCTCGAGCTCCCCATCGCGATCTTTGGCACGCTGCTGGCCGGCGGCGCCTACGTGCCGATCGACTACCTGACTCCCCCTGCGCGAGCGCACGTCATCGCCGCCGATGCCGAGCCCGTCGCGGTGATCTCGGGATCGCGGAGCTTGCAGGCGGTACTGCTCGGTGACACTTCCTCGGCTCATGACGGCCTGAGTGGCAAGGATCCCGCGCTGTACTGGCTCGGCCGGGGCTGGTTCGATCCGGATAAATCTCCCGAACGCCCGCCGGTCACCGTGAGCCTTTCTCAGCTCCAGCAGTTTGACCAATTGCGCTCGCCCATTGAGGTACCGGCATCCGCGCTCGCCTACATTCTGTACACGTCGGGCTCGACGGGTCGGCCGAAAGGCGTGGCGCACACGAACGCTAGTGGGCTGGCATTCGTCCGCTGGGCGGTCGATGCAGTGGGACTCAATGAGACCGATGTCGTTTCCCAGCATGCGTCTCCGTCGTTCGACCTGAGCGTGTTCGACTTCTTCGGGGCCGCGATGGCGGCTGCCCAGCTCGCGCTCGTACCCGCCTCGACGTTCGGCCGCATTGCCAGCCTCTGCCGTTTCATTGTGTCGAGCGGTGTCACCGTCTGGTACTCCGTGCCGTCTGCTCTGCTGCGCGCCAGCGCCGTGGATACGCTTGCGGTCCTCAAGGGCAGCGCCCTGCGCCAGGTCATCTTTGCCGGCGAGGAGATACCGGTGGGCCCGCTGCGCGTCCTCTGGCAGAACCTGCCGATGTCGTGCCGAGTCGCGAACTGGTACGGCCCGACCGAGACCAACGTCTGTACGTTCCACGACCTGACGGCGCGCGATGTTGACGGTGGCGGGCCAATCCCGATCGGAATCCCTTGTCCTTACGCCTCCATGTCACTGGCGGCGGAAGATGGCTCCGTCTTGTCCAACGGGACGCCGGGCGAGCTACTTGTCGCCTCGGAGACGCTCATGTCCGGATACTGGAAGCTTCCGGCTGCGACATCCCGGGTATTTTCCACCGGGCCTGACGGGCGTGCATATTACGCGACTGGCGACCTCGTATCCCGAACCGACGCCCGCGGATTCACCTTCCGTGGTCGGGTCGACCGGTTGCTCAAGGTGCGTGGGTATCGCGTCCAGCCCGAAGAGGTCGAGCACGTGCTCGAGCAGCGAGCCGAGATCGACGAAGCCGCCGTCGTCAAACACCTTCGGGGTGAAGTCGAAGTGCTGGCCGCCGTGGTGCGCCTCGCCGACACCGAAGCGCTGGACCTCGATGCGGTGATCGACCACTGCACCAGGTTCCTGCCCCCCTACATGGTTCCCGACCTCGTCATGCCTGTCGCCGAGCTACCGCGCGGCTCCCGAGGGAAGGCGGACTACGGCGCGGTGCTCGAACTCGTGGAGTCCGAGCGCGACGACCTCGGTCGGCTAGAGCATTCGGAGAGCGGAGCCGGCTTTGCAGGCAGATGACATGGACGACTGGCGCTGGTGGCGGCAGGTTCTGGTGCGGGGTGCGGGGTTTCCGGCAGATGGTGTGCTGCGGCTGGCCGATGAGGGGCTGGCGGTTAAGGCTGACTCGTTGGTGGACGCCGACCGGGGATCGGAGGCGTGGCGGGCGTTTGGCGAGGAGTTTGCAGAGGCGTGCGTCCGGCTAGCCGTCGAGCTGCAGTCGATTGCCTCGCGGGATGACTTCCTGCGGGCGGTGGCGTGGCAGAACCACCCGCTGATGGACCGCGCGATCCGGCCTTTCCTGCGGTGGGATCCAGCGACGGACAACAGGACCAAACCTCACCGGCAAAAGGAACAATTGATCGCTAGTTACTGGCAGCGGTACTGCGTCAAGAACGACACGATCGGCTTCTTCGGGCCGTCCGGGTGGGGCACGCTGGGCGACTGCGCGCGGACGCGGTTCGCGCCCGGGGACCGGGTGATCCGCAGCAGTGCGGTGTTCTTCGAGGTATGGACGATCGACCGGCTGGCCGAGGTGATCGAGGAGATTCCCGGCATGCGCGAGTGGCTGATGCCGCGCCGCCTGTCGTTCATCAGGCTCGACGGCACCGCGCTGGTAGAACCCGCCGGGCGCCGGGTCATGCTCTGTGCTGAGCATGCGGGCGTGCTGCGGTGGTGTGACGGAACGACGCGAGCTCATGACATCGCACTCCGCGCGAACCTGGACCTGCCCGTGGTGCTGGAGATCCTGCAGCATCTGCAGGAGCGGCGCTGGATCTCCTGGAGGCTGGAGCTGCCCATCAGCCCGTGGCCGGAGAGGGACCTGCGCCGCTTCCTCGATGGCGTGGGCGAGGAGAAAGCGCGTCGCCAGGCACTGGAGTGGCTGGACTCGCTGGAGGCAGCGCGTGACCAGGTGCGGGACAGCGCCAGCGCAGGCGCATTGGCAGTTGCGCTGACGTCCATGGATGAGCTGTTCGGGCGGATCACCGGTGCGGCGCCGGTCCGTAACGAAGGGCGCACCTACGGCGGCCGGACTCTGGCCTACCACGACAGCGCACGCGACATCGACATCGTGCTCGGTGATGACCTGGTGGCCGCCGCCCGCCCGCTGCGGTTGCTCAGCCGGGCAGCACGCTGGTACTGCTGGCGGGTCGGCGCCGAGGCACGCGAAGCCCTGCGCGACCTATACGCCAGGGTTGTCGCTAAGCACGGCCAGCCGGTCGACCTGGCCACGATCTGGTCCGCGTCGCTTCGTGCGCTGTACCGGTCGATCGAAGCGTCGATGACGCAGCTCGATCAGGAGTTCACGAAAAAGTGGGCCGCGATCCTCCCCGTTTCCCCCGACACCCGCGAGGTGTGCTATCACCACGATGATCTGCTGCCGCTGGTGGACGAAGCTTTCGCGGCGCCAGGGCCTGGCTGGGCCGGGGCCCGGTACTTCTGCCCTGATGTGATGGTGTCAGCCGCTGACCTCAATGCCCTGCACGGCGGAGACTTCACGCTCGTGCTGGGCGAGGTGCATATGGCGATCAACACGATGGGCAGCAACTCGCTGGTGACCCAGCATCCCGATGAGGCGGATCTTCTCGCCTGCGTGGACGAGGACTTTCCCGAGCCCCGCCTGCTTTTGGTGCTGCCGAAGGAGGGCCCGCTCGGGCTGACGGTGCGCACGCACCCGGCGCTGATCCGCGACCGCGACATCCTGGTCGAGGTCAACCACCACACCATGGCCGCCGACCGTCCCATGCTGGTCCTCAGCCGCGATGTCGAGGTAGTGGAGACCGGCAGTACAGTCCTGGCCAGGCTTCCCGGCGGCGAGGAGTTCGAGCTCCTCGACCTGTTCGCGGAAATGCTCACAGCTATGGTCGTTAACCGGTTCCAGCTGTTTGCCGACTGGCCGCACACGCCGCGAGTCACGATCGACCAGCTGGTCATCTCACGGGAGAGCTGGCGGTTCAACCCCGCCGGCCTGGACTTCGCGGCCGAGAAGGACGAGGCGGCCAGGTTCGTGCGGACGCGCGCATGGGCTGCGGCACTCGGGATACCGCGGCAGGTGTTCGTGAAGTCCAGCGCGGAAGTGAAGCCGGTCTACGTCGACTTCACCAGCCCGGTCTACGTCAACACCCTGGCCAAGATGATCCGCCAGGCGAACGCGGACGAGCGGCTGCCGGACAAGACGATCTCCATCGTCGAGATGCTGCCCGCCCACGACGGCCTGTGGCTGGCTGATCGCGAAGGAAACAGGTACACCTCAGAGCTCCGGTTCACCTGGGTAGATGACCGACGCTTGCAGGCGGCTCCTTAGTGATCCACATCACGACAAGGGAGAGCCGAGGAATCCTGACCTCGACGGCTCACCGGGTCATGTGCAAGCGCTACCAGTGGTCCAGTCGAGAGGCTTCCACAAAACGACGTTGGCCGCGAGGGTGAGCGATATGCAGGCAAAAGGCATGGATGACTGGCGCTGGTGGCCGCAGGTTCTGGTGCGGGGTGCGGGGTTTCCGGCAGATGGTGTGCTGCGGCTGGCCGATGAGGCGCTGGCGGTTAGAGCTGACGCCCTGGCGGGCGCCGACCGGGGATCGGAGGCGTGGCGGGCGTTCGGCGAGGAGTTTGCTGAGGCGAGCGTCCGGCTGGCGATCGAGTTGCAGTCGATTGCCTCGCGGGATGACTTCCTGCGAGCGGTGACGTGGCAGAACCACCCGCTGATGGACCGGGCGATCCGGCCCTTCCTGCGGTGGGATCCGGTGACGGAGAACAGGTCCAAAACTCCCCGGCGGGCGGAGCAGCTGATCGCCAGTTACTGGCAGCGGTACTGCGTCAAGAACGACACGATCGGCTTCTTCGGGCCTTCTGGGTGGGGCAGGCTGGGCGACGACGCGCGGACGCGGTTCGCGCCCGGGGACCGGGTGATCCGCAGCAGCGAGGTCTTCTTCGAGGCCTGGACGATCGACCGGCTGGCCGAGGTGATCGAGGAGCTTCCCGGCATGCGCGAGTGGCTGATGCCGCGCCGCCTGTCCTTCATCAAGCTCGACGGCACCGCGGTAGTAGAACCGGTCGACCGCCGGGTGATGCTCTCAGGTGAGCATGCGGGCGTGCTGCGGTGGTGTGACGGGACGACGCGAGCTCATGACATCGCGCTGCGCGCGGACCTTGACCTGCCGGTGGTGCTGGAGATCCTGCAGGAGCTGGAACGGCGGCGGTGGATCTGCTGGAAGCTGGAGCTGCCCATCAGCCCGTGGCCGGAGCGGGACCTGCGCCGCTTCCTTGCTGGCGTGGGCGAGGAGAAAGCGCGTGACCAGGCACTGGAGTGGCTGGACTCGCTGGAGGCCGCGCGTGACCAGGTGCGGGACAGCACCAGCGCAGACGCGCTCGCCGTTGCGCTTACCGCCCTGGACGAGGTGTTCGGGCGGATCACCGGTGCGGCGCCGGTCCGTAACCAGGGGCGCACCTACGGCGGCCGGACTCTGGCCTACCACGACAGCGCACGCGACATCGATCTCGTCCTCGGCGATGACCTGGTGGCCGCCGCCCGCCCGCTGCGGCTGCTCAGCCGGGCAGCACGCTGGTACTGCTGGCGGGTCGGCGCCGAGGCACGCGAAGCCCTGCGCGACCTATACGCCAGGGTTGTCGCTAAGCACGGCCAGCCGGTCGACCTTGCCACGATCTGGTCCGCGTCGCTGCGCGCGCTGTACCGGTCGATCGAAGCGTCGATGACGCAGCTCGACCAGGAGTTCACGAAAAAGTGGGCCGCGATCATCGCCGT
>Ga0335072_10009916_pt1 | contig 13727 bp, 14 predicted proteins | sample Lox_Sample_21_FD_206725 | JGI IMG/M metagenome (GOLD analysis project Ga0335072, IMG submission 206725) | Soil microbial communities from Loxahatchee National Wildlife Refuge, Florida, United States - Lox_Sample_2.1 | ecosystem: Environmental > Terrestrial > Soil > Wetlands | place: USA...
AGTACCTGCGCAAACTGTGGCGCCACGTGCGCGGGCGCTCGACGCAGCTGGCGCCGGGCACGCTGGTACACGAGGATCTGCCCTTGCCGTTGCGCATCCTGCGGGATGAGCTGTCGCGCGGCGTCGTCCGCGTGTTGGTCGACTCCCCGGCGGAGCATGCCCGCATGACCGCCTTCGCGGCGGAATTCATGTCGGCGACTCCGGCCCGCATCGAGCTGCACGCGGGCCCGCGCCCGCTCTTCGACCTGCACGCCATCGAAGAGGAGATTGCGAAGGCGCTCGAGCGCAAGGTGCAGCTCAAATCGGGCGGTCACCTGGTGGTCGATCAGCGTGAGGCGATGACCACGATCGACGTCAACACCGGCGGCTACGTGGGTCATCGCAACCTGGAGGAGACGACGTTCCGGACCAATCTGGAGGCGGCCGCCGCGATCGGACGGCAGCTGCGGCTGCGCAACCTCGGCGGCATCATCATCATCGATTTCATCGACATGCACGATGAGTCGCATCGCCGCCAGGTGCTCGCGGCCCTCGAGCACTCCCTCGCCGGCGATCGCGCGCAGGCGCACATCGTCAGCCTGTCGCCTCTCGGCCTGGTCGAAATGACACGCAAGCGCACGCGCGAGAGCCTCGAGCACCTGCTGTGCGAGGCCTGTGCCGCGTGCGAGGGGCGCGGCTTCGTCAAGACGGCGGAAACGGTCTGCAACGAGATCTCCCGCGAGATCCTGCGGCAGGGCGCGAACCCCTCGGGCCGCGAGCTCCTGATCCTCGCGCACGCCGATGTGGTGGAGCGGCTGCTCGAGGATGAGGCGGCGACCCTCGGCGAGCTCAAGGCACAGGTGGGCATGCCCATCCGGTTGCAGGTCGAGGGACTCTACGGAGTCGACCAGTTCGACATCGTGCAGGCCTGAGGCAAAGGCTGGGCCGTGCCACTGGCCATCCATGGCGGCAGGGCACCCGGCCCGCGCATCCGCGCGCGGGCGTTCGCGCGGGTCGAGGACACGTCAAGTGTCCTCGACAAAGGCATCCGCGCTCACCCATAGTAGCCAGCATGCCCCTGGTCGCCGCGATACAGATGACGTCCGGACCGGACGTACCAGCCAATCTGCAGGAGGCGCGGGCGCTCCTGGAAGAGGCGGCGCGGCGCGGGGCCCGGGTAGCGGCGCTACCCGAGAACTTCGCCTTCATAGGCCTCTCCGACGGCGACAAGCGAGGCATCGCCGAAGAGGACGGCCACGGGCCCGTGCAGGATTTTCTCGCGGCAACCGCACGGCGGCTGGGAATGTGGATCGTGGGCGGTACGGTACCGCTGCGCGGCTCGGCCGACGGGCGAGTCGCCGCCGCATCCCTGGTCTATGACTCTTCGGGGGAGCGGCGCGCCCGCTACGACAAGATCCATCTGTTCGACATCCGGATACCCGAGCGTACGGAGAGCTACCGCGAATCAGCCCACGTGGCGCCTGGCTCCGCGACGGTGGTCGTCGATACACCGGTGGGGCGCATCGGGCTTTCCGTGTGCTACGACGTTCGCTTTCCGGAGCTGTTTCGCAAGCTCAGCGCCGCTGGCGCGGAGCTGCTGGTGGTTCCCTCCGCGTTCACCGAGCCGACGGGCAGGGCGCATTGGGAGACGCTGCTGCGCGCTCGCGCGATCGAGAATCTCTGCTGGGTCATCGCGCCGGCGCAGTCCGGATTCCACCCGGGCGGCCGCGAGACCTACGGCGACAGCATGATCGTCGACCACTGGGGCCGTGTGCTCGGTCGCCTGCCGCGCGGCCGCGGCTGTGTCACCGTGGAGGTCGATCTCGAGCGGCAGCGCCGCGATCGCGCCAGCTTCCCGTCGCTGACACACCGCGTACTGCACTGACTTCATTCACCATGGACACTGATGTGAACGAACCGACTTCCTCCGCCTCCGATCCCCTGTCTCTTGCCCGCGATCTCATTCTCAGGCCGAGCGGCCTGGATGACAGCCGCCTGGACCGCGTCTTCGGCGAGGTGCTGACACACTCGGTCGATTTCGCCGACCTCTACTTCCAGCTCGCGCGGCAGGAGTCCTGGTCGCTCGAGGATGGGATCGTCAAGGACGGCAGTGCGAGCATCGAGCAGGGCGTGGGGGTGCGTGCGCTGGCCGGCGAGAAGACCGGCTTCGCCTACTCCGATGAGATCATCCTGCCTGCCCTGCAGGAGGCGTCACGTGCCGCACGCGCTATCGCAGTCCAGGGAGGCGAGCGCCGCGTCAGTGCCTGGCACGCGCAGGCCGGCCACAGCCTGTACCTTGCCACTGATCCGGTAGGCACGCTGTCCGACCAGGAAAAGGTCGCGTGGCTGGAGCGGGTCGACCGCGAGACGCGCAAGATAGATCCGCGCATCGTGCATGTGAGCGCGAGCGTGGTCGCGGTGCATGAAGTCGTCCTGATCGCTACGAGCAACGGTGAGTTGGCTGCGGACGTCAGGCCCCTCGTGCGCTTCAACGTGTCGGTGTTGGTTGAGCAGAATGGACGGCGCGAGCAGGGCTATAGCGGCGCCGGCGGGCGATACTCGCTCGCGGAGCTGGTTGCCGGCGACCGGCCGCTGGCGCTGGCGCGCGAGGCCGCGCGGCAGGCCCTGGTCAACCTGGAGGCGGTGCCGGCGCCCGCGGGCCCGATGACCGTCGTGCTCGGCCCAGGCTGGCCGGGCATCCTGCTGCACGAGGCGATCGGCCACGGCCTCGAGGGTGATTTCAACCGCAAGGGCACCTCCGCATTCGCAAACCGCATCGGCGAGCGCGTCGCGGCGCCCGAGTGCACGGTCGTCGACGACGGCACGCTGTCGCAGCGCCGCGGCTCCCTCAACATCGACGACGAGGGCACCCCAACCCAGTGCACGACACTCATCGAGAATGGAGTACTGCGCGGCTACATGCAGGACCGCCTCAACGCCCGGCTGATGGGCGGACGCCCCACGGGCAACGGCCGGCGGGAGTCCTTCGCGCACATGACGCTGCCGCGCATGACCAATACCTATATGCGTCCCGGACCGCACGATCCGCAGGAGATCATCCGATCCGTGTCCCGCGGCATCTACGCGGTCAACTTCGGTGGCGGCCAGGTCGACATCACTTCGGGCAAATTCGTGTTCTCCGCCAGCGAGGCGTATGCCATCGAGAATGGCCGCCTCGGCCGGCCCCTCAAGGGCGCGACCCTGATCGGCAACGGCCCTGACGTGTTGACCCGCGTCACGATGGTCGGGAATGACCTGAAGCTGGATGACGGCGTCGGGACCTGCGGCAAGGACGGACAGAGCGTCCCTGTGGGCGTGGGTCAGCCGACCCTGAAGGTGGAGAACCTGACGGTCGGGGGCACCGCCTAGTGTGAAGCGCTGGATCCGGGCTCCTGCCCGGCCCAGCGCGCCGCAGGCAAAAAGCGTGGTTTTTGCCCGCGGCTCCGCCACCTTCGGCGGCGGGGCACCGCCCTGTGCCTGCCACTCGTTCGGGCCGCTTCATGATTCGGGGTCGACTCGGTTGATGGGGCAGGATGCCCGGATCCAGCGTAGTATCGAGCCCGCATGCACCTCTCACGCCCTATGTACGAAGGCCTGCCGTGGCTTTACATCGGCGCCGGCGGCATCGGCCTCGGAGTGAGCTATCTCATCGGGGATTCCCACGTGGTGGGTCTGCTCGTGGGGCTTGCCGGCCTGGTGGCTCTGCTGGCCGGCGTGGTGGTGCTCCTCAGGCGCCGCGACTTCCGGCAGATGCGTTCCCAGTACGGGCAGCCTGACCTGACGCAACGCCAGGATCAGGACTGATCCCGCGTCACCCGTCCGGCATCACTCGTCGCGCGTCGCCTCGAGCCCGACTTCCGTCTCTTCCTCGCCGTCCACGTCTTCCTCTGGCTGCTCCGTGGCTTGGGCACGCTGGAGCACCGGAATGCCGGGCACGGTGTCGTTGAGGCTGCTGCGCGTGCGCGCCAGGCGCTCATCGACGTAGATCAGCTCGTGCTTGCCGACCATCACGACGTCGCCGTCATTGAGGTAGTGCCGGCGAACGCGCTTCGATTTGACGTAGATGCCGTTCGTGCTGTTGAGGTCCTCGATGACGCACGAGTTGGCACTGGTGGTGATCTGGCAGTGATGCCGGCTGACGAACCGGCTGTCGATCTGGAGATCGTTGTCGGCGGTACGGCCGACGATGATCCTGCCCTGGGTCAGTGGGATCTCCTGCACGGTGCGGCCGTCGGTCGCGACCAGGAGCTTCCCCAGGGTCGGCAGGGCCTGATCGTTCCGCGCGCGCGGCAGCGCGAGCTCCGTGGCGGCGCGGATCTGCTGTTGGGTCCGGGCGGAGAACTCCACCCATTGCAGCTCGCCCACGGCGCCGTCGATGTCCGCCACGGTCACCATGCCGCGGTCAGCGGTGTAGGCAGCCATCATCGCCGTATCGCACAGCGTGTTGACCAGGCGGGGCACGCCGCCCGTGAAGCGGAAGATCTGCGCAAAAGTGTCCTCACCGAAGATCTGCCGGTCGCCCGCCCCGGCGACCTCCAGGCGGTGCTGGATGTAGGCCTTGGTCTCCGACTGCGAGAGCGCCGTGAGATGGAAACGCAGGCGCACGCGCTGCGTGAGCTGCACAAGCTCCGGCGCGTCGAGCTTCGCGTTGAGCTCCGGCTGGCCCGCCAGGATGATGCGCAGCACCTTTTCCTTTGTGGTCTCCACTCCCGAGAGCAGACGGATCTCCTCCAGCACCCGCAGCGACAGGTTCTGCGCCTCGTCGACGATGAGCAGCACCTTGCGTCCGGCGGCGTACTGCTCGATGAGGAAGTTGTTGAGAGTCGCGATGATCTCGCCCTTCTTCATCTTGAACGGCGAGAAGCCGAACTGCACCAGGATCGCCTGCAGGAAGTCGATTGCCGACACCTGCGTCTGGTTGATCTGCGCCACCACCACGTCCGACTGCACTTCCCTGAGGAAGGACTCGATCAGGGTGGTCTTGCCGGCGCCGATCTCACCCGTGATCACGACGAAGCCGTCGGTGAACCAGATGGTCGACTCCATGTACGCCTTGGCGCGGGCGTGCTGCTTGGACAGGTAGAGGAACTGAGGGTCGGGACTCAGTCGAAAGGGAAGCTCTTTGAGTTTGAACGGGTCGAGATACATGTGTGTCCGGTGTTGCCGACAGGCGGGGCGCCCCTGGCGTTCGACCCGCTCCGGCCGGGCTCGTTCAGCCTTCTATCTTACGGGATGCGCACTCCGGGAGCCAGTTCGGCCAGCAACCCGCGTGCCCGCCGGTCACGGCGGGCGGCCGTCGATTCGACCACGGTGCAATGCCCGACCTTGCGTCCCGGCCGGGGCTGTTTGCCATAATCGTGCAGGTGCAGTCCCTCCCGGGCGAGCAGTCCTTTCCGCGGCGGTATGTCGCCGATCAGGTTCACCATGGCGCTGAACCCCAGCGGTCGTGTCGACCCGAGCGGCAGATCGAGAATGGCGCGCAGGTGATTCTCGAACTGACTGGTCGCGCAGCCCTCGATGGTCCAGTGTCCGGAGTTATGTACTCGGGGCGCCATCTCGTTGGCAATGAGACGTCCGTCACGGACGAAGAACTCGATCGTCAGCACGCCAACATAGCGGAAATGTGACAGACAGCGCTGTAGATGCGCCGCGGCGGCGCGGTGCCAGCGCGGCGGGCCATACGGCGCGCGGGTCAGGCGCAGGATTCCCTGCGAGTGAACGTTGCCGTTCAGGGGGTAGATGACCGTCGCGCCGCTCGCGCTGCGGGCGCCGATGATCGACACCTCGCAATCGAACGACACCCATTCCTCGTAGATGAGGGGCACGCCGCCGAGCTCTTCCCAGCCGCGGTGGGCGTCTTCGGGCGTCCTCACTGTGACCTGTCCCTTGCCGTCGTACCCCAAACGGCGCGTCTTGAGGACACCTGGAAGTCCGACATCGCGGATTGCCCGCTCGAGCTGCGAGCGCGACCCGACCGCCCGCCAGCGCGTCGTTGGAATGCGGAGGCGCTCGAACAGACGCTTCTCCGAGACCCGGTCCTGCGCGGCGGCCAGGGCCGCGATGGACGGACAGATGCGCGCGCCGTGCGCTGTGGCCGCGTGGGTGCGCAGCGCCTCGACCGAGATGTTTTCCCAGTCGAATGTCAGGACCTCGCATTCGCGCGCCAGGCGCGAGAGCAGCTTCGGGTCGGTGAAGGGACCGTGCAGCACCGGCGCGACCCGGCCCGCGGGTGCATCGCGGGCGGCATCGAGAAACAGGAAATCGAGGCCGAGCGGATAGCCGGCCAATGCGAGCATCCGGCCGAGCTGGCCGGCCCCCACGATGCCGACGGTCATGATCGCGTCGCGTCGCGCGGATCGGGGTTGGCGAGTACCCCGGCGGTCTGGCTGCTGCGGAAGGCCTCCAGGGCCTGCGCCACGGCCGGATACCTGTTGGCGAGGATGGCCGCGGCGCAGAGCGCGGCATTGGTCGCGCCCGCGGCGCCGATCGCGAAGGTGGCCACCGGCACCCCGGCGGGCATCTGCACGATCGAGAGCAGGGAGTCGAGGCCGCCGAGCGTTTTCGACTGCACGGGGACGCCGAGCACCGGCAAAGTGGTCTTGGCGGCCGTCATGCCGGGAAGGTGCGCGGCACCGCCCGCGCCGGCGATGATGACTTCGAGCCCGCGCGAGCGCGCGCCGCCGGCATACTCGAAGAGGAGGTCGGGCGTGCGGTGGGCGGAGACCACCTTCACTTCGTACGCAACGCCGAGCTTTTCCAACGTCTCGGCGGCACAGCGCAGGGTCTCCCAATCGGAGGTGGAGCCCATGATGATGCCGACCAGCGCTTTCATCGTCACATCTTAGCCGAGCAAGGTGCGCAGTGCCCGGAACAGCTCGCGGCCGGCGGGTCCCATGGTGCGTCCCGGGGTGGCCGGGCCGCGGGCCCGCTCGGTGCGGGCGGCGCCCACCAGGCGGCTCCACTGCTCGTCATCGAGGCTCGGCCGCAGGCCTTTCAGCTCATGGAGCGCGCTCTCGCCCTCCACGATCAGGCGCTCCCGCCAGCTCTCGGCGCGCTTGAAGTGCTGACTCTCCAGGGCATCGCGCTCGCTGCGGGCCGCCAGGGTGGCCCGGATCGGCTCCACGTCGATCTCACGCATCAGCTTGCCGATGTACTGGCGCTGGCGCGCGCCGCCGGCGCGGCTGGTGATCCGGCGGGCGTCGCGGATGGCGTCGATCAATCGCTCGGGCAGGTCGAGCGCCTCGAGCTCGGCATCGCGCAGCCCGATCAGCGTCTCGCCCAGGTCCTGGGCGGCGTGGGCTTCGCGCTTGCGCGCGCTCTTGCTCGGTCGCTCGGGCCCATCCTGCTCGGGGGAATCCTCGGGGGTGTGCGCGGTCACGGGTCGGTCTTTGCGGCTGCTAGAATGAAATTCTGCCCCATTATCGGATCTGAGATCGGAACGCATGCCACAGCCCGAGGCGGACTCCACATTGCTCCAGGACGTTGCCGGCTTCGCGCTCGAGGAAGCCCGGCGCCAGGGTGCCTCGCAGTACGAGGTCGATGTCAGCCTGAGCCAGGGGCTCGGTACGACCGTGCGCCTGGGCGAGGTCGACACCATCGAGTACCAGCGCGACCGCGGCCTGGCCGTGACGGTCTATTTCGGCAAGCGCAAGGGCTCGGCCAGCACCGCCGACCTCAGGCGCGAGGCGGTCCGCGCCACCGTGGAAAAAGCCTGCGCGATCGCGCGCTACACGGCAGAGGACCCCTACGCCGGCCTCCTGGAGCCGGAATACATGGCGCGCGAGATACCGGACCTCGACCTGGATCATCCCTGGGGACTCGCCGCGGAGGACGCCATCGAGATCGCCCGCCGCTGCGAGCGGGCAGGGCGCAGCATCGATCCGCGCATCACCAACTCCGAGGGCGCCTCGGTGAGCAGCCAGCGGCACACCGGTGTCTATGGCAACTCGCTCGGATTCCTGGCCGGCTTCTCCGGGACCAGCCATTCCCTGAGCTGCTCGCTGATCGCGCAGGAGTCGCAGCAGATGCAGCGCGACTACTGGTTCAGCACGGCGCGCGACCCGGTGGAGCTCGAGGACGCGGAATCGGTCGGAGCCACGGCAGGGAAGCGCGCGGTGGCAAGACTCGGCGCGCGCAAGCTGTCGACGCGCAAGGCGCCGGTCGTCTTCTCTCCCGACATGGCGCGCGGCCTGTATCGGCACTTCATCGGTGCGATCCGCGGGCCGAGTCAGTATCGCAAGGCCTCGTTCCTGCTGAATGCGGCCGGCGAGCAGGTGTTTCCGACCTTCGTGCAGATGCACGAGCGGCCGCACATCCCCAAGGGTCTGGCGAGCGCCGCCTTCGATGACGAGGGCGGCGCCACCCGCGATCGCGATCTCATCGAGAGCGGCATCCTCCAGGGCTATGTGTTGGGCAGCTACTCGGCGCGGCGCCTCGGATTGAAACCCACGGGCAACGCCGGCGGCGTTCACAACCTGATCGTGCAGGCGTCAGGAGATTCGCCCGGCTATGACGCGCTGCTGCGCCGCATGGGCTCGGGGCTGCTGGTGACGGAGCTGATGGGGCAGGGAGTCAACGGTGTGACCGGGGACTATTCGCGCGGCGCGAGCGGCTTCTGGATCGAGGACGGCGCCGTCGCGTATCCCGTGCACGAGATCACGATCGCCGGCAATCTGCGCGAGGTCTATCGCAACATCGTGGCGGTCGGCAGCGATTTCGACTCACGCGGCTCGATCCGCTGCGGCTCGGTGCTCGTCGGCGAGATGACGATCGCCGGGGAATAGAGCACACTCTCCCGCATGGCCGCTCCCTGGATCGCTCCTTCCATTCTCTCCGCCGACTTCGCGCGCCTCGGCGAGGAGGTCGGCGCGGTGCTCGCCGCTGGCGCCGACAGCATCCATTTCGACGTGATGGACAACCATTACGTGCCTAACCTCACGATAGGCCCGATGGTGTGCGAAGCGCTGCGAAAGCACATCAAGGCGCCGATCGACGTGCACCTGATGGTCAGTCCGGTCGACCGCATCATTCCGGATTTCGCGGCGGCGGGAGCGAGCTGGATTTCCTTTCACCCCGAGGCGACCGAGCACGTCGATCGCACGATCGAGCTCATCCGCGAACAGGGTTGCCGCCCTGGCCTGGTATTCAATCCGGCGACGCCGCTCGACTATCTCGACTACACGCTCGAGAAGCTCGACCTGGTGCTCATCATGTCGGTCAATCCCGGCTTCGGTGGCCAGAAATTCATTCCGACGGCGCTGCGCAAGCTGGCCGACGCGCGCCGCCGCATCGACGCCAGCGGCCGCGAGGTACGGCTGGAGATCGACGGCGGCGTCAAAGTCGAAAATATCAGGGAGATCGCGCGTGCGGGCGCGGATACGTTCGTCGCGGGATCTGCGATCTTCGGCAGCGCGGATTACGCTGCGACCATCAAGGCGATGCGCGCGCAGATCGCGGGCGCCTGACCGGGCTATTGCCCGGCCGATTTACTGCTCGACCCGGCGTGGGCCTCGCCCCGCTCCCGCGGGGCCTACACGCTCGCGCGTGTCGTCATAAATCGCTCCCGGCGATCTATTCGTCGTCGTCCTCATCGTCCTCGTCGTCGAGATCGGCAGGAGGCGGCATCGGCTTGCCGATCGGCTTGGCCGGCACGATGACCGGGCGCGTCTTCATCTTCGGCCGTGCGTTGAACACGACGATGGTCTTGCCGGTGGCGCGCAGCAGGCCCTGATCCTCCAGCACTTTGAGCACCCGTCCCGCCATCTCGCGCGAGCAGCCGACCAGGCGTGAGAGCTCCTGCCGGCTGACCTTGATCTGCATGCCCTCGGGGTGGGTCATCGCATCCGGCTCTTCGCAAAGATTGTTGATGGCATGGGCCACGCGCCCGGTGACATCGACGAAGGCGAGATCGCCGAGCTTGCGATTGGTGCGGTCGAGGCGGGTGGCAAGCTGGGTGGCGAGCTCGAAGATCAGACCGGGGCTCTCGGCCGCGATCTGTCGGAAACGGGGATAGGTCATTTCCGCCAGCTCGCACTGGTTGCGGGTGCGCACCCAGGCGCTGCGGGTCGGCTGGTCGCTGAAGAAGAGGCCCATCTCGCCGAAGAACTGGCCGCGGTTGAGGTAGGCGAGGACCATTTCGTTGCCTTCCTCGTCCTCGATCATCACCTCGACGGATCCGCTGATGATGTAGTAGAGGACATCAGGCAGGTCACCCGCGTGAATCACGACCGTCTTGGACGGCACGGTGCGGATGCGGCAGTAGCTGAGGAATCGATTGATCGCTGGAATGTCGCTCAACGGCTTGACGTTCTCTTCCATACCCGCTCCCCGAATTTGTGTGGTCATGATGAGAGAGTGTTTATACGTTGACCCCGCCCGGTCGCAAGGGTACCGCACGCGGTGCTGCGAAAACCAGAGCAACGCGTTGTTTCGGGGCGGAAGGTTGGGGTCATGCGCGCGGCGATCAAACCCAGTAGGCGGTGCCCGTCATGATACGGGCCGTGTGGCGCATGAGTGTGCGCACGGGACCGGGGAGCTCCGCGCCGCCGGCGGCGCGAGCGTTGGCGCCGTGCGCGGCCTCGTCCGCGCGCATCTGCTGCACGATGGCCCGGCTGCGCAGGTCGGCCGGGGGCAGTCGCCCGAGATGATCGTCGAGATGGCCTTCGACCTGCCGCTCCGTCTCCACGACGAAACCCAGGCTGGTCCGGTCTCCCGCGAGCGCGGCGACCGCGCCGATGAAGAACGAGCCGGCATACCACAGCGGGTTGAGCAGGCTGGGACGCGAGTGGAGCTCTTCGAGGCGGCTCTCACACCAGGCGAGGTGGTCCGTTTCCTCGCGCGCGGCATCGAGCAGCATCCTGCGGGTCGCGTCGGAGCGGGCCGCCATGGCCTGTCCATGATAGAGGGCCTGGGCGGCGATCTCCCCGGCGTGGTTGACCCGCATGAGGGCCGCGGCCCGGCGGCGCTCGTCGGGGGAGAGCTCCGAGACGGCCTCCTCGGCTGCCGCCGGGGGCCGCGGAACGGGACGGGAGGCTTGCGCCGGCGCCAGGAGCGCGCGCAGCGCCCGGTCGGCGGCGCCGATCCAGGCATCCAAAGAGGCTCTCGCGGTTTCACCGGGGTCCATTGGTGCCTCAGGGTGGGTGCTCGGTTTCCATGGACCCCGATTATAAGCACTCGTTTTGCATTGGCGGCGCACCTTCAGTAGACTTCCCGGCCCTCGTTTTGAGGCGCTGGATCCGGGCTCCTGCCCAGCCCAGCGCGCCTCGGGCAAAAGCGTGGTTTTTGCCCAAGGCTCCGCCACCTCGCGGCGGCGGGGCACATCCCTGTGCCTGGTGCTTGGTGTTATTGCTTGGCCGTGTGAGGCGGCTCGTTGAGGCTCATATGAAGACGGTATTCGCCAAATCCGGCACTGTCCGCGGCGACTGGTTCGTGGTCGATGCGACCGACAAGACGCTCGGACGGCTCGCCACGCAGATCGCGCATCGGCTCAAGGGTAAGCACAAGGCTGACTACAGCCCTCATGTCGACATGGGCGATCATATCGTGGTGCTCAATGCCGGGCGGGTGCGGGTCACCGGGCGCAAGCTGACCGACAAGATCTATTATCACCATACCGGCTACATCGGCGGCATCAAGTCGATCGCCCTGCAGAAGCTCCTCGACGAGCATCCGGAGCGGGCGATCGAGTTCGCCGTCAAGGGCATGCTGCCGAAGAACCCCCTGGGGCGGCGCATGTTCAAGAAACTGCATGTTTTCGCAGGCGGCGAGCACCCTCACCAGGCGCAGCAGCCGCGGCCGCTCGAAATCTGAGGTAATCGCACCGATGCCAGCGCAGCAACAGCACAACTACGGCACCGGCCGGCGCAAGACCGCGACCGCCCGTGTCTATCTCCGGCCGGGCAACGGCAAGATCACGGTCAATGATCGGCCGCTCGATGTCTTCTTCGGCCGCGAGACCGGCCGCATGATAGTGCGTCAGCCGCTCGAGGCGCTGCAGCTCGGCAGCCGCTTCGACATCAGCGTGACCGTGGACGGGGGCGGCATCACAGGCCAGGCCGGCGCCATCCGCATGGGACTCACCCGCGCGCTCATCGAGTACGACGAGACCCTGCGCAAGCAGCTGCGCGATGCAGGCTTCGTCACCCGCGACGCCCGCGAGGTCGAGCGCAAGAAGGTCGGCCGCCGCAAGGCCCGCCGCAGCGGACAGTACTCGAAGCGTTGATCGGGAGGGATCCCGCCAGGGTTTTGGGGGATCGTCTAGTGGTAGGACAACGGACTCTGACTCCGTTTACCTAGGTTCGAATCCTAGTCCCCCAGCCATCATGCAAAAGGCCCGCCAACAGGCGGGCCTTTTGCTTTCTGACACGGTGACGGCTTCTCAGGCGGTCAGGCGCTGCAGGGCCTCGCGGTACTTGGCGGTGGTCCTGGCGATGATCTCGGCGGGCAGCTTCGGCCCCGGCGCCTTCTTGTTCCAGTCGAGCGTCTCGAGATAGTCGCGCACGAACTGCTTGTCGAAGCTCGGCGGGCTGGTGCCGGTGCGGTAAGTGTCGGCGGGCCAGAACCGCGATGAATCGGGCGTGAGCGCCTCATCGATCAGGGTCAGTGTGCCGCTTTCGTCGACGCCGAACTCGAACTTGGTGTCGGCGATGATGATGCCGCGGCTGCTGGCATGCGCTGCCGCGAACCGATAGAGGGCGAGGGCGGTGTCGCGTACGCGGGCTGCGAGCGGCGCCCCGATCAGCTTCTCGACTTCCGCGAACGGGATGTTCTCATCGTGCTGTCCGGCAGCCGCTTTCGTCGCCGGAGTGAAGATGGGTGCCGGCAGCCGCGATGCCTGTGGAAGGTCGGGCGGGAGCGACACGCCGCAGACCATGCCGGTCTTCTGATAGTCCTTCCAACCGGAGCCGATCAGATAGCCGCGCACCACGGCCTCGAGCGGCAGCGTCTTCAGGCGCCGCACGATGACCGAGCGGCCCTGCAACGCGGCGCGGTCGGCCGGGTCGCTCACCACCTCGTCGATTGATCGGCCCGTCAGATGGTTGGGCACGATGTGCCGCGTGCGCGCGAACCAGAAGTTTGAAATCTCGTTGAGGACGCGACCCTTGCCGGGGATCGGATCCGGCAACACCACGTCGAATGCCGACAAGCGGTCGCTGGTCACGATGAGGAGCGCATCGGCGCCGGCCGAGTAGATATCGCGCACCTTGCCTTCGTGCAGCTTCTCGAGGCCGCGCAGAGAGGTGCGGAAGACCGTTTGCGTATCCATGCTTGCTACTATAGCAGCGCATATGCGGTACACCGGCAAGGTCGTGGGTGGCTTGATGGGCCTGATCCTCGGGCCGATCTGGGCCGTGGCCGGCGTGCTGCTCGGACATCAGGTCGACGAGCACCTGGACCGACAGGATGCGATGCCGCCGCCCGGGCCGGAGGAGCTCGCCGCCATCGGCGAGCGGTTCTTCCGCGCCACCTTCCGGGTGATGGGGTACCTCGCCAAGGCCGACGGCCGGGTCTCGGAACAGGAGATTTCCGCCGCCCGCGCCGTGATGGCGGAGCTGCGGCTGGACAGCGCGCGGGTACAGCAGGCCATCGAATGCTTCACCGCCGGCAAGCAATCCGGATTCGATCTCGCCGCGGAGCTGACCGCCCTGGAGCGGTCCTGCGGCGGCAGGCCCGACCTGGTGCGTGTCTTCGTCGAGATCCAGGTGCGCGCCGCGTTGAGCGGTAACAATCTCGAAGGAGCGGTGCGTCCG
>Ga0335072_10009917_pt1 | contig 13726 bp, 15 predicted proteins | sample Lox_Sample_21_FD_206725 | JGI IMG/M metagenome (GOLD analysis project Ga0335072, IMG submission 206725) | Soil microbial communities from Loxahatchee National Wildlife Refuge, Florida, United States - Lox_Sample_2.1 | ecosystem: Environmental > Terrestrial > Soil > Wetlands | place: USA...
CTCGTCCGGAAGCCGGTCGAAGCCCCGTAGTGTGTGACCACCTCTAAGAACGAGGCCGGCCTCGACCACTACCAGGTCCGCCGCTACGACGCCTGGTACCGCCACGCCACCCTCGCCGTCCTCGCGCACGCCTACCTCGCCATCACGGCGGCGACCGCCCCAAAAGCCCTGGCAGCGGCCTCATCCCGGTCACGCTCGCGGAGGTCCGCCGTCTACTGGCACACCTGATCACGACCACTCCGGGCCGTACTGCCGCCTGGGCCTGGTCTACCTGGCGAAGGCACCATCAGCACCAGGCCAGAACCAGCCACTACCGTCGAAGACAGACAACTTATAACGAACCACTGCTGTAGTACTAATACTGCAACGGCACTTGGCACTTGTTAGCGTCCACGGAAGTGGTGTATGGGGTACCTGATCCCGATGTGATGGTTGTGCCTTAGTCCGGCGTGTCGCCGTGATGCCAGGCGGCCACCTCGCGATCCTTCGAAGTGGATTAGTGAGACGAAGGAGAGCGAAGTGGCCGTAGGTGACATTGTGCCCGTTCCGGGCGGCTCGTTCGAGCAGACCCTGACATCGCAGGCGCCGGACATGGTGCGGGAGATGTTCCGCGCGTTCGCCCAGAAGATGATGGACGCCGAGGTGGAGGTGGCGTGTGGCGCCGGGTACGGGGAGGTCAGCCCGGACCGGGTGAACTCCCGCAACGGGTACCGGCGGCGGGACTGGGATACCCGGGCCGGCACCGTCGAGCTGGCGGTCCCGAAGCTGCGGCACGGGACCTACTTCCCGTCGTTCCTGGAGCACCGGCGGCGGGCCGAGCGGGCGCTGGCCACGGTCATCGCGACCTCGTACCTGCTGGGCGTCTCGACGCGGCGGGTGGAGAAGCTCGCGGCGGCGATGGGCGTGACCGGGCTGAGCAAGTCGCAGGTCAGCGTGATGGCCGCCGAGCTGGACGAGCTCGTCGAGGGGTTCCGGAGCCGCCGGCTGGACGGCGGGCCGTACACCTTCATCTGGATCGATGCCATCACGCAGAAGGTCCGCGAGGGCGGCCGCACCATCAACGTGCACTGCCTGATCGCCACCGGGGTGAACGTCGGCGGCCACCGGGAGATCCTCGGCATCGAGGTCACCAGCTCCGAGGACGGCGCGGGCTGGCTGGCGTTCCTGCGCGACCTGGTGGCCCGCGGCCTGGCGGGCGTGGCGCTGGTGACCAGCGATGACCACGCCGGGCTGGTGAACGCCATCGCCTCGGTGCTGCCCGGCGCGGCCTGGCAGCGCTGTCGCACGCACTACCATCGCAACCTGCTCACCAAGGTGCCGAAGTCCGCCCAGCCGTGGGTGTCCACCCTGGTCAGGACGATCTTCGAGCAGCCCGATGCGGGATCCGTGCGCGCCCAGCACGCCCAGGTCACCGCCGCGCTCGAGGCCAAGCTGCCGCAGGCCGCCGCCCACCTGGACGAGGCCCGCGACGACATCCTGGCCTTCACCGCCTTCCCCCGCGAGGTCTGGCGGCAGATCTGGCCTGACAACCCGCAGGAACGGCTGAACAAGGAAATCCGCCGGCGGACCGACGTCGTCGGCATCTTCCCCCGCCGCGACGCCATCATCCGCCTCGTCGGCGCCGTCCTGGCCGAGCAGAACGACGTATGGACCGAATCACGCCGCTATATGGGCACCGAAATACTCGCCGCCTGCCGCAAAACAGCCCAATCGCAAATGGGACAGGAAGAAACTAGTGAGACTGGATTGACAATTGAGGCAATTCCAGCTTAAATAGGAACAGATCGCGAAGTGGTTTCTCATACACCACTCGAGCGGACGTGGCCACTGTCCCTGGCTGCGCTCGCCTTCGTCCAGCGCCAGCAAGCCGTATACGAGCAGCAGCAGGCCATACACCAGCGCCAGCAGGCCATAGACCAGCGAGACATCGCGGTCTCCGACGAACTGGCGAGCCGCAGCGAGGTCCTGGGGGGCACCGATCCTGTTCTTTCCAAGCTGCTGAGCCTCGCCGCATGGCGCATAAGTCCCACTAGCGAGGCACGCTACGCGATGCTGACCGCGGCCGCACAGCCCGGAACCGGCACCCTCACCGGCCACACCGGCATTGTCGAATCGGTGGCGTTCAGCCCGGACGGCACGATCCTGGCCAGCGGCAGCCTCGATGAGACCATCCGGCTGTGGGACGTAGCCACGGGCCGCCCTATCGGCCACCCCCTGACCGGCCACACCGGCCCGCTCACCTCGGTGGTGTTCAGCCCGGACGGCACGATCCTGGCCAGCGGCAGCCTCGATGAGACCATCCGGCTGTGGGACGTGGCCACCGGCCGTCCCATCGGCAGCCCCCTGACCGGCCACGCCGGCATTATCACCTCGGTGGTGTTCAGCCCGGACGGCAAGATCCTGGCCAGCGGCAGCGACGACGACACGATCCGGCTGTGGGACGTGGCTGCCGGCCGGTCCATCGGCAGTCCCCTGGCCGGCCACGCCGGCATTGTCGAATCGGTGGCGTTCAGCCCGGACGGCAAGACGCTGGCCAGCGGCAGCACCGATCGCACCAGCCGGCTGTGGGACGTCACCTATACGGACGACACCGTGACATATTTGTGCGGCCCTGCAGGGCGATCACTGACACATGGAGAGTGGACCCAGTGGGTACCGCCCGGCCCAGCGTACAGGGCTATCTGCCCCTGATTATCGGGGCCCCTACAGGTCGGCTCACCCCCTTCATATGCCTCTGACCTGCGGCGAAACTCTGGTCACCCGGGTCTCGTCCCAGACCGGCTCGGAGGTCTCGCGGACGATGCCGTCGGAGCCGAAGACGAGGAAGCGGTCGAAGGTGCGGGCGAACCAGCGGTCGTGGGTGACGGCGAGGACGGTGCCCTCGTAGGATTCCAGGCCGTCTTGGAGGGCCTCGGCGGATTCGAGGTCCAGGTTGTCGGTGGGCTCGTCGAGGAGCAGGGCCGTTGAGCCCTGGAGCTCCAGCAGCAGGATCTGGAAGCGGGCCTGCTGGCCGCCGGAGAGGGTGCCGAACCGCTGGTCGCCCTGGCGTTCCAGCTCGTAGCGGCGCAGCACGCTCATCGCGGCGCCGCGGTCGCGCGCGTGGAGGTCCCACAGGATGCCCGTTAGCGTCTGTCCCTCCAGCTCCGGGTGGGCATGGGTCTGAGCGAAGAACCCGGGGACGACCCGCGCGCCGAGTTTCCAGCTGCCGGTGTGGGCGACATCCTGTCCCGCGAGCAAGCGCAGGAAATGCGACTTGCCCGAGCCGTTAGAGCCAAGCACCGCTACCCGCTCGCTGTAGAAGACCTCAAGGTCGAACGGTTTCATCAGCCCGGTAAGTTCCAGGCCAGCGCAGGTGATCGCCCGCAAGCCGGTCCGGCCGCCACGGAGACGCATCTTGATGTCCTGTTTGCGAGGTGGCTCGGGCGGCGGCCCCGCCTCTTCGAACATGCGCAGCCGGGTCTGCGCGGCGGCGTAGCGGGAGGCCATGGCATCGCTGCGGGCGGCGTACTGGCGCATGTCCACAACGAGCTTCTTGAGCTGGGCGTGCTTTTCGTCCCAGCGGCGGCGCAGTTCCTCGAACCGTTCGAAGCGGTGCTCGCGCGCCTCGTGGAACGAGGGCCAGCCGGCGCCGTGGACCCACACATCCGACCCGCCCGGGGCCGGCTCGACGCTGACGATCACCGACGCCCCCTGGGCGAGTAGCTCCCGGTCGTGGGAGACGAACAGGACGGTCTTGGCCGTGTCGCGCAGCTGGCCCTCCAGCCACAGCTTGCCGGGGACGTCCAGGTAGTTGTCCGGCTCGTCGAGCAGCAGTACCTCGTCGGGACCGCGCAGTAGCGCCTCGAGGACGAGGCGCTTCTGCTCGCCGCCGGAAAGGGTACCGACCTGGCGCCACTGCGCCTTCTCGTACGGCATGCCGAGGGCGGCCATCGTGCACATGTCCCAGATGGTCTCGGCCGCGTACCCGCCGACGTCGCCCCAATCGGACAGGGCCTGCGCGTAGGCCAGCTGGGCGGCCTCGTCGTCACGCTCCATGATGACAAGCTCGGCCGCGTCCACGGCCAGCGCCGCTGCCCGGACCGACGGCCGCGCCACGGCCACCAGCAGGTCCCGGACGGTCCGCTGGTCCCGCACGGACCCGACGAACTGCGGCATCACGCCCAGCCCGCCGCTGGTCGTGACCGTTCCCGAATCCGGTTTCAGCTCACCGGAGGCGAGCTTGAGCAGCGTGCTCTTGCCCGCCCCGTTCGGACCCACGAGCGCCACGACGTCACCCTGCCCCACCCGGAAGCTGGCGTCGCTGAGCAACAGCCGCCCGTCCGGCAGGTAATAATCGACGTGCGCGACCTCAAGATGCCCCATGCGCCATGATGGCTGACGCCCGTGAAGCCGGGCAAATCAGTTTCGGTCCCCGCCGCGAAGACCTAGCGTCCGGCCAGCTCGGCGACGACCGGAGCGAATGTGTCTGCGAAGTCGGCGCCGAAGACGAAGTAGGAGAAACCGATCTCTTCCCGGCGGCGCTGGATTTCCTCGGCGGCCGCCGCCGGGTCATCGGGGAGATAGGCCAGCGAGTCCGCCGCGCGGAGCGCAGCGGGGTCGGTGTCGGGGGACGCCATAAACGGCGCGCGAGCACCGCCGACGACCGACACGTGGAGCGCGAGCTCGACGTCCCGGATGGCTTGGAAGTCGCGTGCTAGCCGCGCGACTGCGAGCCGGGACTCACCCGGCACCGTGGCGAAGGTGACCGTATCTGCGACCTCGGCCGCCAGCGCCAGGGCCTTCGGGCCGCGGACGGCCATCACCACAGGGGTGTGCAGGTCGGGGCCGTCGAGATCCCGCAGCGCCGTGACGGTCTCACGCACCTGGGCCAGCCGCTCGCCCGGCGGGGCCACGGGCAGTCCCAGAGCGCGCAGCTCGTCTTCAATTCCTGGCCTGCCGGTGCCGACGCCCATCTCGAAGCGGCCCTCAGTGAGCACCGACAGCGAGTGCGCTTCCCACGCGGTACTCCACGGCGGGCGCAGCGGGGAGGCATACACCCAGGTGCCCACCCGCAGGTCCGCAAGGGCCGCCGCGAAGGCCAGCGTGGGGCCAGGCGCCGGCTGCCATTGCGGGACGTCGGGCATCAGCAGCGTCGAGTAGCCGCTGTCGGCGATACGGCGCACGCGGTCCCGCCAGGCCGGCAACTGTGTCTGGATCGGGGCGACGACCCCGAACCGGAACGGTCTGGTCATGCCCTTCAGACGCCGCTATCGCCCGGAACTCATCGATGCCCGGTCAACTGGCCCGAGGCGCGGCCCGCTACCGGAAATTCGAGCTACAAGCCGGCACGATCTGGACGTTGCCGCCTTACCATGCCCGCTCGCCGCGCCTCCATGTCATGCTCCTGTCCTTGCGTCGGGCGACGCGGCCGCCGCGTGGGATCAGGTGGCGTGTACCTTGCGCGTGACTAGCGCGCGGTCCAGGATCACCGCGACGGTCGCGGCGATCAGCGCGGCGCCGATGGCGATCAGGGCGATCTGCCAGCCGGCCATGCCACTCGCGACGACGGCGGCAGGAGCCGGGGACGTGGCCGGGTAGGTGGGCACGAAGGCAGGCCGGCCATCCGGAAGCGGGCGGTTGACGGCGAGCGCGGCGGGCGCGGCGGCAGCCGATGCGAGCAGGGCACCGGCCAGCACGCCGGCCAGCCGACGGATGCGATGGATCGAGTTCATGGTGTTCTCCTTCACGCACACGATGCGGTCGATCGGGCTCAGTGTGCGCAGAGGCGCGCGGTGCCTGCCATTCGCCGTTCTGCGTATGCCCAGGCCACCCCGGCCGGGGTACCGTGTACGCAGGCGAGGGAAGGGGGCGTGATGACGACGACCCTCACGGCCAGAGGACGTGACCTGCGCACCCTAGCGGGGATCGTCAGCGAGGACCGCGGCGAGCCCCAGGCGTACGGGCTGGCGCCATCCCTGCTCAGTGACCTGTCGGGCCTGATCCGCTGCGATTTCCTGTCGTTCGTCGGCATGGACACCGCCCAGCAGGCGGACTTGTTCATGCAGGGGGCGCCCCTCGAACCCGGCGACGACTGCGAGGAAACCGAGGAGGACAGCGCGCCGTTTTGGCAGCACTACTGGGACAGCCCCTGCTGCAGTTACCCCGACCGCACCGGCGACCTGCGCAGCATCACGAAGATCTCGGACTTCTACTCGGCCCGGCAGTGGCGCAACACCGGGATGCACCGCGACTACCTCCGGATCGGGCACGAGATCATGGTGTGCCTGCCCGCTGGCCCGAGGTGGGCCGCCGATCCCGGCCGGCAGGTCGGCGGGCCGAGCGTTCGGCTGCTGTTCTTCCGCGAGTCCGGCCCGGATTTCTCCGAGCGGGACCGCGCGCTGCTTACCTTGCTGCGTCCCCACCTGCACCAGGCCTACCTCGATGCGGAGCGCCAACGCCTGAGCACACCGCAGCTCACCCCCCGGCACTGGGAACTGCTCCGCCTGGTCGCCACCGGGCACACCAACAGCCAGGTCGCCCGCCGGCTCGGTGTGACGGAGGCAACCGTGCGCAAGCACCTGGAAAACATCTACGCCAGGCTGCGCGTCTCCAGCCGCACCGCTGCCGTCACTCGCGCCTTCCCGGACCGGGGCATATAGGGAGCGGATGACCGCCTGCTACGGCCTGATAGCCGAGCTCGGCAACGTTCCGGGGCTGTCTGGCTCTGGGAGCCTGGCCCGTCGCTGCCGGACTCGGCTTGTTGTCATGAATTCACGGCGGGCTGTACTGCCTGGCGGTAGTACCGGTTGGATTGCCGGGTGAAGATGAGGACCATCGTGGCGAGGGCGATGAGCCAGACGGTGGCACCGGCGATCAGGTCGGCCGCAGCGTCGGCCGCGCCGTGCTGAGCCAGCGTGACGAGCACCATCAAGGTGATGAGGGCGAAGAAGGACGAGAAGGAGAACCGGGCAACATCGCGCCCCTGGCTGATCGCCCAGGCCGTCAGGAGCCACACGCCCACCGCCAGCACCGCGCCGATCTCCCGGAAGGTCAGCAGGCTCAGCTCCTGGTTACGCAGCGCCGCGCTGAGACCCGGCTGGCTCGCGACCGCCGCCCTCACGGTGGCCGCGGTCACCATGATGGTGACGGCGCCGGCCAGCTGCGCCACCGCGCCGATGCACATCAGCCGGACCGCGCCCCGCACAGAACGCGGTGGCGGGCAGGCAGGGCGCAGCCGCATCCGGAGCGCACCGCGGATCAGGTCCGCCGCCTCGGCGGGCCTGACCCGTCGCTGGCCCTCCTCGGCGGTGGCCAGCAGCACCGCCACGATCTCGTCCTCGCTGTCGCGCCGGAACGACCGCGGATACCATGCCAGCAGCCGCCGGTACCCGCGCTCCAGCCTGTCCTGCCCGTTCATGCCATGCCTCCCGCCAGTCCCGGGTCCAGCCGCCGCAGCGCCGCCGCCGCATTGGCGCGCAGCCGCTCCGCCTCCTCGGCCAGCACCGTGGTGCCGGTCGGGGTGAGCCGGTAGTAGCGGCGGAGCCGGCCCTCCACGATCTCCTCCCGGTCAACCTCGACCAGGCCGTCGGCGCGCAGCCGGTCCAGCGCCGTATACAAGGTCCCCGCCCTCAGCTTGACCCGGCCGCCGGAGATCTGCCGGACGTCGGCAACGATCCCGTAGCCGTGCTGGCTGCTGTCGGCCAGCGCCGTCAGGATCAGGAAGGTCGCTTCCTGCATCGCGCGCATCTTCATAGCAACGGTATATACCGCTCAACTATCTATGTCAAGGCCGCCCGGCGTGCGCGAGATCTGCCCGGAAGTGTTGAGAACCGCCGAGATCTCAGCCGCAGACGTGGTCCGGCAGTTAGCCGGCCGCCAGAGCCCGGAGCCTGGCGCTCGAGCCGTTGAAGACGTCCTGGTCACCTGGGAAGGTGCCGCTGGTGGCGTACTGCCAGAAGGTGTAGAAGGACCAGCCGGCCGGCAATGCCCCGGGAGAGGCGGCATACCGGGCAACCCAGAGGGGATCCTGGGCGGCAAATCCGGTATAGCCGCCGGTGCATGGGGTCCACCAGTTGAGGGCGGTGTAGATCACCGGCCAGCGGGAGGTGAGGGCGTGGTAGGTCTGGACGAAGTCGCCGATCCACGCGACCATAGCGCTTCGGCTTAGCCCATAGCACGTGTGGCCGTAGGGGTTCGGTTCCATATCTAGGGCCCCGGGGAGTGTCCGGCCATCTGCACTCCAGCCGCCGCCATGGGCGACGAAGTAGCGAGCCTGCGCGGCACCGCTGGACGTGTTGGGGCGCGCGAAATGGTAGGCACCGCGGATCAGCCCGGCCCGGTAAGACCCGTTGTACTCGGAGGTGAAACGGGCATTAGTGAAGGTTGTCCCTTCAGTCGCCTTGACGTAGGCGAACTGCGCCCCACTGGAGTGCACCGTAATCCAGTTGATGCTGGCCTGATGGTCGCTGACATCCAACCCCTGGACCGGGACCGCCGCCGCGGCGGGAGTGATCCGCAGGATGCTGGCAGATACCAAGGCCGCCAGGACGCAGACAGCGGTCACCGTCACCCTCGCGCGTACACACTGGTCACTCACGTACCGCCACATGACCCCCACCCCCCGACATCGCTGCCTGGCGGGTTTCATCCTGCCTTAGTGCAAGGCCTATGCCAGTCCCCACCCGTCCTAGGTCCCGATGATGATGGTGAGACGGTGAGAACGGGAATGCTGGCAAGCTTGATTTGTGAAGTCCCACTTGCCGAGGTGCAGGCGGTAAGGCGTTTACCGCAAGGGAGACACGATGACCACCGCAGTGATCGGCGCCACCGGCCGCGTCGGCAGCCAGGTCGTCCGCGGCGTACTCGCGCACGGCGATGCGGTCGTCGCGCTGGTCCGCGACCCCGGCAAGGCCCGCCGCGCCTTCGGCGACCCCGGCGGGCTGCGGATCCGCCCCACCCGCCTGGACGACCCGCGCGACCTGACCGAGGCACTGGACGGGGTTCGCACGGTGTTCGTCGCGATGGGATCGGTCGGAATCGAGGGCGTCCTGCAGCGGATCGCGATCAGCGCCGCCGCCCAGATCTCGTCGATCGAGCAGGTCACCCGTCTGTCGGTCCTCAACGCCTCGGCGGACTCGCTGGGGATCAACCAGCGAGCCCACCACAGCATCGACCAGTTCGCCGGCTCGACCGCGGTGCCGTACTCGACGATCCGCCCCGCGATCTTCTCGGCGTCGCTGCTCGCCGCGGCGGCCGAGGTGCGCGCCTCGCACACCTGGACCGGCCTGGCCGGCAGCGGCCGCATGGCCCTGATCGACCATCGCGACGTGGCCGAGGCCGGGCTGCGCGTGCTCACCGACCCGGCGCTCTGGGGCGCGCACCACGACCTGACGGGACCGGTCCCCCTGTCGTGGCCGGAGGCGCTGGAACTGCTCTCGGCCGAACTCGGCGAGCCGCTCACCTTCCAGGTCGCGGCCGAGCGGCAGTTCCTTCAGCGCCTCACCGGCGCCGGGATACCGGCCGGGACAGCTGAGCTGCTCATCGCGCGCGAGTGGGCGATCCTCGCCGGCGAGAACGACTACACGACCGGCACCTTCCAGCAGATCACCGGCCGGCCCCCGCGCCCGGTGGCCGACTTTCTTCACGAGTACCGCGCGGAATTCGCCTGATGCCCGCGCGTCACGGATGACAGCCGCGGGCGCGCTAGAACCGCCGACGGTCCCGGCGCATCTCGCGCCGGCGCACCCCGGCGACCGAGACCGGCGAGAGCGGCCGGCCGAGCGGGTCGATGAACAGCACGCACGGTCCGGCCTGTGCCGGAGGGGTGCCTTGGAGGGTCTGGATGCGGTACCGCAGCCCGTCCTCGGTGACGGCCGGATCCGAAATGACGACGACGGCTTCCTCCGGGGCGTCCGTCCCAGGCTCGCCCCAGGCCAGTACGGCGTTAGGCGGGTCGGCGGCGAAACTGTCATCGCCCTCCGACCACCACTGAAGGAACCGGTGTGTCGTCAGGTGGCCGACGATGCGCTCCGGGCGGTCAGAAAAGTAGATCGTGTGCGGGGTAAGTCCGAGCAAGGTCATGGTCCCGTCGTCGGTGCGGACGGCGCTGGCGGTCTGCACGAACATGTCCTCGACGGTGGTGGGCGGCGCGTCAGGCATGGAGGCCCCTTTCAGGGGTTGAGGCTGCCGCCATCGGGCGGCCACCTCTGGCTCACGTTTCCTTGTTGCTGCTCACGCTGCCCTTAACGGCCCAGCAATGCGTCATCCGATGCGGATGAAAAGCCCAGCCCGGATGGCTGACGTGCTTGGCTGGCCGTCGCGCCTGGTGGAACGCTGATGACCATGACTGACAATGCTCGCTGGCCGGGCCGGGGCGCTGATGCTGACCGTGCTGCGAACGACCCGGACCGTCTGGCGGAATATCAGGGCAGGACCCGGGACCTGCTTGACCTGCTGGCCCTGGCTACGTTGTGGCTGGTCGTGGTTCCCCCAGGCGACTTCGGGCATGGGGTGACTCACGTCGTGATTGCCTTCCGGATTGCCCTGTCGGCCCTCTACGGAGCCGACATAGCCATCCGGAGCTCCCTGGCGCCCCGGCATGTGCACTATGCGCTTACCCATCCGGTTGCCCTCATCTCGGTCGTCGTCCCGCCGGTGCGAGTGATCTTCAGCATCAGGCTCGTCCGGTCGGTGTTCCTGCGCGGGCACCTGGGCCGGTTCTTGCTGGCCGCCGCGGTGTTCGTCCTCAACGGCGCGGTCATCGTGTACCTGTTCGAGCGGCATGCCCCGGGCTCCAACATTCACACGCTGGGAAACGCGGTGTGGTGGGCGTTTGTCACGGTCACCACCGTCGGCTATGGCGACTTCTACCCGGTCACTTCGTGGGGACGGATCACGGCATGTTTCATCATGGGCACCGGGCTGCTCACCCTGGCGGTCGTCACCGCGCAGGTGGCATCGAGTTTCGTCGCCCAGGCGTCCAGCCGGGCCAAGCCTGCGCCGCCGGACGAAGCGGTCCGCCGCGAGGTGACGCTGGCCGAGCTTGACGAGCGGCTGGACCGGATCGAGCGGCTGCTGGCCGCTATTCATCCAGGAAGTTCTCCCGGCGCTATCGATAGCGGTTGACGGCGAAACATCCTGGGTATCCCGGGGTGGCCTGCACCCGCTTCATCCGGCGTGGATGAGGCGCGTCCCGAGCTGCCCATGGTTGTGTGATCGGGCAGCGCACCTGCTCGTGAAGGGCATCCCAGTGGACCTCGAGGGGAATGCGACCGAGCGGCCGACGGCATCGTCCGCCGACGCTTCGAGCCGGCCCGCACCGCCTGCCAGTACCGGCCGGCCGTCCCGGCGGCGGCACATAACGCGTGCGCAGCTCGGGCAGTTTGTTCAGGCCGTCAGGGACAGCGACCGGGAAGTCGTGGACGAGATGCTCCTGCGGCTGAGCCGCTCCCGGCCTTGGCTGGCTCCCCTTGCCCTGATCGTCGGAGCCTTCGCGATGCTCTTCGACGGGGTCAAGCTGCTGTTCAGCAACTGGCGGCTCACCTTGGTCCAGGTGCTGCCCGCGATGTGGATCTGGGCGGCCATGCTGGACTTGAAGGCTCACGTGCTGCACGGCAAAGGGTTCCACGAGCTGAAGGGACCGGCGGTCGTGATCCCGCTGGTGCTTGCCGTCGCCGCGATCACCGCGGCGAGCTTCTACCTGAACGCCGTCTTCGCCTTCGCGATCACCCAGCCCGGCCGCCCGCAGATCCGGCCGGCCCTCACCCAGGCCCGGTCGCACCTGGGCATCATCCTGATATCGGGAGGGACTGTCGGCATTCTTCTCGGCGTGTCCACGCTGGTCGTGGATCGCTGGGGGCTGTTCTGGTTTGCTTTCGCGCTGAGCATCGTCGTCGGGGTCATGATGGTGTGCTACGTCGCCGTGCCGTCCCGGCTGATCGGGTTCAAGCCGAAGCAGTCCAGACGCGACAAGCTGGCCGCAACCGCGGTGGGCGGGGCCGTCGGCGCGGTGATCTGCGGCCCTCCGTACGTACTGGGCCGGATCGGGCTGCTCATGCTCGGGTCGCACGCGCTGTTCATTCCCGGCGTCATCCTGTTCGCGATCGGGCTGACCTTGCAGGCAGGCGCGACAGGTGCGGTCAAGACGGTCAAGATGAGTGCCAAGCTGGTCGGCAGTCAGCGTGATGAAGTTGCGGTAGGGGCCAGCCAGCAAGATCCCCCTTAGCGGGTGGGGCTGGCGCGTCTCCGGCGAGATCGGGACCAGATGATCACCGGCACAAGCTACCTGTGGCACAGTCGAAACTGTGCCGTTGGATGATCTGCCGGACTGGTTGCCGGCCTGGTGCCTGGATCATCTGGGCGGCGAACCCGTCAGCGTGCTGTTCCGGCAGCACCAGGTTTCCATGGTGTTCGGTCTGCTGCTGGCTGATGGCAGGGATGTCGTGGTGAAGGCGCGTGCCGATGACGGCCGGGCCGTGTCGTGTGTCGCGGCGCAGGCGCGGCTGGCCGAGCGCGGGTTTCCGTGTGCCCGGCCGCTCACCGCGGTGGCCGGTGCCGGTTCGCTGGCCGTGCACGCCGAGGAGTTCCGGCCCGGCGGTGCGGTGCTGTACGGCGACTCGCCGGACGTTGCCGTGCGCTGCGCGAAGGTGTTCGCCCGGCTGATGGCCGAGCTGGCCAGCATGACCGTCGCGCCGCCGCTGCCGAATCCGCCCTGGGTGCGCTGGGACCACACCGGTTCAGGGCTGTGGCCGGCGATCGACTTCCTCGACAGCCGGGACCAGAGCGCCGTGCCCGCGCACGTCGTCGAGGCGGCGGAGCGGGCTCGGGGACGGCTGCTGGCCGCCGGCCTGCCGTGCGTACTGGGCCACGCCGACTTCGAGGCGCAGAACATCCGGTGGCACGGCCGGGAGGTGGGAGCGGTACACGACTGGGACAGCCTGGCGTGGCAGCCGGAGGCGGCGCTGGCGGGAGCGGCGAGCGGGTCGTTCGCCAGCGCCGGGCCGCCCACGCTGGCGCCGATCGAAAGCTCCGAGGCGTTCCTGGCGGCTTACCAGGATGTTCGGGGGCGCTTGTTCACCGCCGTGGAGCAGGAGATCGCGTGGGCGGCGAGCGTGTGGATGGCCGCGTACAACGCCCGGGAGCAAGCGCTGTTCGATGCCCCCCAGCTGTCCGGCGATGCGCTCAGGACACAAGGAGCCGAACGCCTCCGCCGGGCTAATGCCTAGTGCCGGGACCTGCCAGCCTGAGCTGGAGCACGGGAAACCTGGGCTCGGTGAAGCCGAGCGACCGGCGCGCCGCGATCAGGCGGTCACCGGCCAGGTGTGGACCGGCTCGTTGGTGTGCATGTGCTCGATGTAGCGCTGGGTCATCTGCCGCAGTGCCTCCAGCCGGTCGGCTCCGCCGTGTCCTGAGATCGCCTCGACCGTTGCGATCTGCCAGGCGGCGCCGGTCTGGCCGGTGATGCAGCGCTGCTCGATGAAGCCAAGCAGCCGGTCGGCGTGGACGGGGTTGACACCCCAGCGGCTGAGGCCCTCGCGAGCCAGTGGCAGCAGGCGGCGCAACACCAGTTCGGCCGCGGGTACCTCGCCGAGCCCGGGCCAGTACAGGTGCGCGTCCAGGCCGCGGCGGGCCGCCTCGTGCAGGTTCTCGCCGGCGGTCGCGAACGCCATCTGGGTCCAGATCGGCCGCTGCGCCTCGGCCAGCGTGCGCACCAGACCGTAGTAGAAGGCCGCGTTCGCCAGGACGTCAG
>Ga0335072_10009918_pt1 | contig 13725 bp, 10 predicted proteins | sample Lox_Sample_21_FD_206725 | JGI IMG/M metagenome (GOLD analysis project Ga0335072, IMG submission 206725) | Soil microbial communities from Loxahatchee National Wildlife Refuge, Florida, United States - Lox_Sample_2.1 | ecosystem: Environmental > Terrestrial > Soil > Wetlands | place: USA...
ACCCCGCCCCGTACGACGAAGGCGCCTACGACCGCGGTCCTTACCAGGTGGCCGTCGACGGAGCCCGGTACGGCGACGGCGGCTACGAGGAAGCGCCGTACGACCTGGCCTCCTTCGGGCAGGCCTGGCGCGAGCGCGCCTTCGTCGACCAAGCCAGGTACAAGGAACCTCGCTACGAGCGAGCCCAGTACGGCGAAGGCTTCTATGACGGCGGCCGTCACCAGGAAGCCCCGTACGGGCAGGCCTTCTACGATCAGGCCCGGTACCACCAGCCGCAGTACGGCCAAGGTCTGTACGGCCAAGGTCTGTACGGCCAAGACCCGTACGAGCAGGACCCGTATGAGCAAGACCCATACGAGCAGGACCTGTATGAGCAAGACCCGTACGAGGAAACCCGCTTCAACGAGCCACGCAGCGGCGAAGCCCCGCACACCACCTACCACCGGCCCGTACTCGCTCGCCGCAAGCCCGGCGCGCACCGGCACACCAGGCCGGCGCGGAAGCGGCGCAAGCCTGTGCGGATCGCCGCGGCCATGGCCGGTTCGGGCCTGCTGGTGGCGGGGGCAGTGCCCGTGGCGGCGCACTGGTGGCACCGGCCTGCCACTCACCCGGACGCCGACCAGGCAAGCCTCCCGGCCACGCCAGGCGCGGCTTCCGCTGCCCAGTCCTCCGGCCAGTCCGCGACGTCCCACAATGCCCTCGACCAGTGGGCGCAGATCCCCATCGGCAAGCACGTCGCCGCCGAGGCGAAGATCGCGCAGCGCGCCCGGCGGCGCGCCGCCGACCACCGGGCATCGCACTCGCCGCAGCCGAAGGCCACCGCGTCTTCCGCGTACCAGAACCCGCTGCGCGCCGTCAGTGATCTCGTTCTGGAACGCGTCGACATGGGGGTCGACTTCGGCGGAGCCGGCCCGGTGTACGCGCTCGGCGATGGGGTCATCACGAACGCTACCGGGGACTCTTCCGGGTGGCCGGGCGGCGGCTGGATCACGTACAAGCTGACCGACGGCCCGGACGCCGGGCTCGTGGTCTACGTGGCCGAGGATGTCAAGCCGACCGTCGAGGTCGGCCAGAAGGTGACGTCGTCGACCGTGATCGCGGACATGTTCAACGGCGGCGACGGCATCGAGACCGGCTGGGCAACCTCGGACAGCAGCACGGCCGAGTCGCAGATGGCCGCGGCCGGCAGCATCAGCGGCGGCGGCCCGTTCCCGACCATGGTCGGGCTCAGCTTCGACGCGGTGCTGGAGAGCGTCGGCGTCCCGGCAGCGCCCAACGCCAACGAGGCCGGCAACGGGCTCCTGCCGGCCGGTTACCCGCCGGTGCCCTAGCCGGGGTCGCCAGAGAACACGACGCCGGCTTGGTTCAGGCCCTGCACCTCGCCCGGGTTCAGGCCGGCCTCGAGCAGAACGGCCCGGCTGTGCTCGCCCGGCCGCGGCGGCGGACCGGGCGGCGGCCGGTCCAGGCCGGGCAGCTCGAGGCCGTGACCGGGAGCGGCCACCAGCGCGGCGCCGGACCCATTCGGCTCGATGACGGTGAGCAGGCCGTGCCGGATCAGCTGGAGGTCGCCGGCGAGTTCGGCCGCCTGACGGGCCTTGACGGCGGGGACGCCCGCGCTGGCCGCGCGCCGCAGCACCTCGGCGACCGGCAGCCGGGCGATCACTTCGGCCAGGCCGTCCTTCGCCTGCTGCCCGGTTCCGGCGAGCCGCACCCACCCGTCCGCTGCCTGGTAGAGGCGGTCGAGCGGGCCGGGGCCCGCGAAGTCCCGCCCGCCGCCGTGCACCGGCGGGCGCCCGGCAAAGCGCACCAGGTGCTCGGACTGCACCAGGCAGGACGCCGCGCAGAGCGTGACGCTGACCTGCTGCCCGCGACCGGTCCGCGCGCGGGCGGCCAGCGCCGCGCACGCCCCGAGCGTGGCCAGGCCGGCGGCGATCACGTCGTTGACCGGGACCGTGAGGAAGACCGGGCTGTGTGCCTCGTCCGGGCCCGCCTGGGACCGCATGATGCCGCTCATGGCCTGGATCACCGGGTCGAAGCCGGGACGGTGCCGCAGCGGCCCCGCGTCGCCGAACGCGCTCACCGACACGCTGGTGATACCGGGGCTGACCTCGGCCAGCCGGTCGTGGGAGATGCCGAGGCGCGCGGCCACACCGGGACGGTAGTTGTCCACGACCACGTCGGCGGAGCGGGCTAGCCGCAGGAATACGTCCCGCCCGCCCCCGGCCAGGTCCAGCATCAGGCTGCGCTTGCCGCGGTTGAAGCCGGGGAAGCCCACGCCGCCACGGCCGGCGTGGGCGGTGCGGTACTCGTCGCCGCCTGGAGGCCGCTCGACCTTCAGCACCTCGGCACCGAGCTCGCCGAGCAGCGCACCGACGTACGGCCCGGCGATGATCGTGCCAAGGTCCAGCACCCGCAGGCCGCCCAGGGGCAGCTCAGCGGGCCCGGCCGGGCCCGTGCAGTGCGGCGCGGATCGCGCAGGCCAGCCGCGGGCGACGCCGGAGATGTCCTCGGGGCGCTCGGCCGCCGCCCGCCGCAGCGACGCCGGGGTGCCGGACAGCCCGACGAACACCCCGGGCATGACCGCGCCGCCGAGTTCCGCGCGCAGCCCTAGGGCCCGCACCTGCTCGTGATCGAGCCACTCACCGGTTTCGCCGACGGGGGCGACCGGCACGTCGGCCGCTTCCAGCAGCTTCACCCACTCGGCCCGCGGCCGCTGCCGGAACAGCGACTCGAGGAGCGCGGTGATCCACCGGATGTTCTCCGCGTCCCGCACCCGCGCCGGATCCCCGCCGACGCGCGGGTCGGCCAGCACGTCTGCGGCGCCCACCGCACGCAGGCCGCGGTCGATGAAGGCCGCCGAGAACGCGCCGAAGAACAGCCACGCCCCGTCGCCGCAGCGGTAGCAGCGGTAGTTCGGCAGCGCGCCGCCCGGGCCGCCGGGCCGCGGCACGTGCGGCTCGTCGCGCCGGACCTCGAGGCCGCCGGGCCAGACGAGCAGGCCGCCGTGTGCGCCGCCCGCCACGGCCAGCCGCCCCGTCCGCCGGCCGCGCCGCTGGCCCGCGATCAGCGCGGTTGCCACGGTGGCGCCCCAGATGCCCTGCATGTACGCCGCGAGCGGGAACACGCAGTCGACCGGCACGTCCTCGTAAGAGGCCTGGCTCCAGGCGTGCCCGAGCCACGCGTGCACCAGGCCGGCCGATTCCCGCTCGGGTTCCCACGGCGTCTCGCCGAGCAGGTACGGGGGCATCACGACCCAGATCGCGGTGCCCAGCGCGCGTCCGCGCCACTGCGCCGGGCCCGCCAGCACGACGTCGGCGCCGGCCACGAGCCGGTCGAGAGCCTCCCGGTCGTCCTCCCGGGACGCGTCGAACCCGGCCCAGCGCTTGTTGCGGTCCCATACCCGCCGTCCCGGCCGCGCCGGGCCGTCAGCCGACGGGCCGACTCTGACCACGTCGGCACCGAGGTCGCCAAGCAGCATGCCGGCAACCGGGCCGGCCAAACCGTCGGTCAGATCCAGAACGCGAACGCCATCGAGTGCACCTGCCAGCGGCACAGCCGCGCTCCCTGGCTCAGCCCTCGCCAAACGTGTCGCGGACGGCCTGGAAACCCGCCGAGGTGGCGTCGAGGGCGCGCTCGATGTCGAGGTCGGTGTGGGCGGCTGACAGGAACCAGTTGTGCCTCGGGTGGATGATCACGCCATGTTCGGCGACGGTGCCGCAGAACGTCTTGCCCTTGGCCAGGTCGGCGTCGTCGGGGAACCGGAGGTTCGGCATGGCGGGCGGCCCGGTCAGGCTGATCGGCACGCCGGCCTCGGCCGCCTGGCGCTCGATGCCTTCGGCCAGCATGGTCCCGGTGCGCTGCATGGCGGCCACGGCGCCCTCCTCCCGGATGGCTGTGATCGTGGCCGCGGCCGCGGCCATCGGCACGGCCTGGAACCAGAACGACCCGGTGACGAAGATGCGCGAGGCCGCGTCGCTGAAGGATGCCGACCCGAGGATCGCCGCGATCGGGTACCCGTTCCCGATGGCCTTGCTCCACGCACTCAGGTCCGGCGCCACGCCGAGCGGCTCCCAGCTGCCGCCGTCGTTCATCCGGAACCCGGCCCTTACCTCGTCCAGGACCAGCGCCGCGCCGGTCCGGTCGCACAGCGCCCGCAGCTCCCGGGCGAACTGCGGATCGACCAGTTCCTCGTCGAAGCCCGCGTCGTGCTTGAACGGCGACACGATGATCGCGGCCGCCTCTCCCCCTGCTTCCTCGAGCGCGCGGTGCACGCTCGCGATGTCGTTGAACGTGTAGTAGGCCAGGTTGGCCCGGTCGTCGGGGGTCACGCCGTCCAGCCGGATCGTGCACCACGGCGCGGAGCCGTGGTAGGCGCCCTTGGCAGCCAGCACCTTGGCGCGGCCGGTCGCGGCGCGCGCGATCGTCAGGCACGTCGTGGTGGCGTCGGTCCCGTTCTTGGCGAACATGGCCCAGTCGGCGTGCGCGACGCGGTCGACGAGCAGCTCGGCGGCGTCGACCATGGCCGCTGCGGGGCCGGCCTGGGTGTCGCCGTCCGCGCGCTGGGCCGCGGCCGCGGCCTCTACCCTGGGGTGCTTGTGGCCGAGGATGATCGGGCCGAAGCTGCACATGAAGTCGACGTACTCATTCCCGTCGACGTCCCAGACGTGCGAACCCTCGGACCGCTGGTAGAACTGCGGGTACTCCGGCGGCAGGGCGTTCGCGCTCATGTGCCCGTACATGCCGCCGGGGATGACGGCCCGGGCGCGCTGCCGCAGCTTCGCGTCGCTGGCCCGGGTCCGGGTCGGGGTCCGGTTGATGGTCTCGGTCATGTTGGCCTCCCAAAAAAGCCCGCCAGCAGCTGCCGTGCTGCCGATTCGATCCCTGCGGCATCAAGCTGATAGTGCGCATACAGCGCGGCCGGCGGCCCCAGGACGACGTGCACGTCGGGCACTCCGAGCCGGCGGAACCTCGCCGCCACGCCCGCGTCGGCCAGGGTTTCGGCCACCGCCGACCCGAGCCCGCCGGTGACGTTGTGCTCCTCAACGGTGAGCACGGCGCCGGCCTGCTGCGCTGCGGCCAGGATCTCTGCGGTGTCGAGCGGGCTGATCGTGTGCATGTCGATGACCCGAGCGCCGATGCCGGTCGCGGCCAGCCGCTCGGCGGCGGCCAGGCTCGGGTGGACCTCGGAGCCGGTGGTGATGATCGCCAGATCGGTGCCCTCGCGCAGCCGGGTGGCCCGCCCGATCCGGAAGTCCGCGGGCGGCTCGGCGTACACCTGCGGGTCGCGACCGCGCCCCATCCGGATGTACATGGGACCGGGGTGGCTGAGTGAGGCGCGCAGGATCGCCCGGAGCTGGTTGGCGTCGGCGGCGCAGACGACGGTGAGCTCGGCGATCGTCCGCATGATCCCGAGGTCCTCGAGGGAGTGGTGGCTGGTGCCGTAGAAGCCGAGGCTCATCCCGGCGTGGTGGCCGAGGATCCGCACCGGCATCCCGGTATACGCACAGTCGGTGCGGATCTGCTCGCAGGCCAGCAGCGCGGCGTACGCGGCGAACGTGGCCGCGTACGGGATCAGGCCCGCGGAGGCCATTCCCGCCGCGATTGAGATCATGTTCTGCTCCGCCACGCCGACGTTGAAGAAGCGGCCGGGGTGGCGGATGCCGAAGTCGATGGTCCGGTTGGCGTGCGCCAGGTCGGCGGTGAGCACCACGATGCGGTCGTCGGCATCGGCCAGGTCGGCCAGCTCGGCGCCGGCCACGAACGCGGGCACCGAGGTCAGCGCGATGCCCTTGCCCGACTTCGGATCCTTGAGCGCCTGGGCCTCGTCGGTCCCGCGGAACAGGCCGCTCAGACTCTGCTCGGGGATGGCCTCCGGAGCCCCGGGCGGGGCGGCGCGTACGGAGCGGTCAGGCATCGCGGCCACCCGCGGTGAGCGGCTGCAGGCCCTCCCGGATTTCCGCGACGACCTCGTCATAGTCGGCGCCGGCGAGCCGCCCGACGTGCCAGCCGATGTCGCCCTCCATGCGCCGCACCCCCCGGCCCTTGACCGTGTCCGCGATGATGACCTGCGGCCGGCCTCGCCCGGGCGGCTCCAGGCGGTCGTAGGCGTCCAGGATCGCGTCCAGGTCGTGGCCGTCGATCCGCTGGACGTTCCACCGGAAGCTGGCGAACTTGTCGGCCAGCGGCTCGATGCCCATGATCTCCTCGGTCGGCCCGTCGATGGACAGGCCGTTGCGGTCCACGATGCACACCAGGGACCCCAGCTCAAACTGGCCGGCAGCCATCGCGGCCTCCCACATCTGGCCCTCGCCGAGCTCACCGTCGCCGGCGACGCAGAAGACCCGGTAGCCCAGGCCGTGGATCCGGCCGGCCAGCGCCATGCCGGTGCTGACCGACAGCCCGTGGCCGAGAGACCCGGAGCTGAAGTCGACGCCCCTGATCTTGCGCATGTCCGGGTGGTCGCCGAACGCGCTGCCGAGCCTGGTGTACTCGTCCAGCAGCCAATGGTCGAAGAAGCCGACGTCGGCGAGGACCGGGTACAGGCCGATCGCGGCGTGCCCCTTGCTGAGCACGAGGCGGTCGCGCTCGGGCCAGCCGGGCTCGTCCGGCCGGTAGCGCAGCTCCGCGTAGTACAGCGAGGAGATGAGCTCGGCCGCGGAGAACGTGCCGGTGTAGTGGCCCGCCCCGGGAATCTCGGCCAGCCGGACGGTCTCCAGCCGGATGAACTTGGCCCGGTCGGCCAGCCGTGCGACGAGTTCGGTCCGCTCGCCGGTTTCCCGGGCCGGATAGGTCCGTGTCTCGCCGCGCACCCATCACTCCCGACGTACCATCGTGGACGGTCCCATACCGTGTTTGATACCGGACGTCCGTACTGGAACCTGGCCAGAGTACCAAGGAGCGCCCGGCACGACCAAGCGGGAGCCGGAGTGCCAAAGATAGTTGATCATGATCTGCGCAAGCAGGAGCTTGTGGCCGCCACGTGGCGGGTGATCGCCCGCACCGGCATCATCGGCGTCACGACGCGCGAGATCGCCCGGGAGGCGGGCGTGTCAACGGGCGTGCTCGCGCACTACTTCGACAACAAGGAGGAGCTGCTGGCCGCCGCGCTGCAGCAGTCGCACCAGCAGGTCTACGAGCGGGTGCGCGATCGCACCCAGGGCCTGCTCGGCCTGGACGCGCTGCGCGTGGTGATGCTGGAGGCGCTGCCCCTGGATGAGCAGCGCTTCCTCGAGGCGCAGATCGAGATCAACTTCCAGTCCCTGGCCCTGGGCGACGACACGCTCCGCGAGCTGCAGCACGTCGAGTTCGAGCGATTCTGGGACCTGCTGCACTACCGGGTCAGCGAGGCGGCCAAGCTGGGCCAGCTCTGGCCGGACCTCGACGCCGACGACGTCACCCACCAGCTGATGGTGCTGGTCGAGGGGCTGTCGCTGGAGGCGGTGCTGTACCCGAGCCGGGCCACGCCCGAGCGGCAGACCAAGACGCTCGAGAGCTTCCTGGCCCGGGTCAGCGCGCCGCTGCCGGTCGCCCCGGCCACGTCACTCTGAGGCGGGCCAGGCCAAAGCCGTCGGCGTCACGTTGAGGCCGGTCGTTTCCCTGCGCGCAGAGGGCTGTTTTTAAGACAGCCGGATGATATAAAACCTGGCACAGGGTTATTGACAGCCCCATCTGCCGCTGCCTACCATGAGGCAAATTTAGTAAATCTTACTATCTTTTTGCGCTTTAACCCCGGCCGGCCGGCCCGGGTCGGCAGCCAGGCTGCCGCTGCGCGGGCATGGGTTGGTTCGAGTCCGGGAGGGCGCAGCAGTGGGCAAGCTGGACGGGCGCGTCGCGGTAATCACGGGAGCTGGCAGCGGGCAGGGCGCGGCTGCGGCCCGTCTGTTCGCGAGCGAGGGCGCCGCGGTCGTGGTCGCGGAGTACAACGCGGACACCGGCAAGGAAGTGACCGACGAGCTGATCAAGTCGGGAGGCCGCGCGGCGTTCGCGCATTGCGACGTCTCCGATGCCCAGCAGGTCAAGGCGGCCATCGACCTGGCCACGGGCGAGTTCGGCCGTCTCGACGTGCTCTACAACAACGCCGGGCTCTGGTACTCGGCCCAGGGGAACTACCGGCCGGGCGTCACCGACGCCCCGTCGCCGCTCCTTGAGGAGAACATCTGGGACCGGACCATCGACGTCAACCTCAAGGGCACCTACCTTGGCTGCAAGTTCGCCATCCCGGAGATGCGGAAGGTGGGCGGCGGGTCGATCATCAACGTGTCGAGCATCGCCGCGCTGCGGGTGGGGTCCGGCGCGTCCGACGCCTACACCGCCGCCAAGGGCGGCGTGGTCACCATGACCCGCACGCTGGCCGTGGAGCACGCCCAGTACCAGATCCGGTGCAACTGCATCTTCCCCGGAGCGATCAAGACCCCGCTCGCCGGGCCGTTCACGCCGGAATATGAGGCCGCTGTCGAGAGCCACGTGCCGCTGGGCCGCTGGGGCCAGCCGGAGGACGTGGCCAAGATGGCCCTGTTCCTGGCGTGCGACGACTCCAGCTGGGTCACGGGCGCGATGTTTGTGATCGACGGCGGGTACACCGCGAAATGAGCGCAAGCACCGACACCGTGACCGGCGCCGTGATCGGCGGCCGGCTCCGCATCGGCGGCCGGGATGTTCCGGCCGCGAGCGGGCGGACCTATCAGGTGCACAGCCCGGCCAACGGCGCGCTGGTCGCGGAGGCGGCCGACGCGGGCGAGGCCGACGTCACGCATGCCGTGGGCGCGGCCATGGCCTCGTTCAGCGCGGGCTCCTGGCGGCGCATGCCGGCCCCGCTGCGGGGCGAGATCCTGCGCATGGCCAGCGGGCTGATCGAGGCCCGGGAGGCCGAGCTGGCACGGCTGGAGTCGCTGTGCTCGGGCAAGCCGGTCACCGACTGCCTGGCCGAGGTGCGGGCGGCCGCGCGGTACTTCCGCTTCTATGGTGCCGCCGTCGACCACATGACCGGCCAGACGATCCCGGTCAACGCCACCGGCCTCGACCTGACGCTGCGCGAGCCGATCGGGGTCTGTGCGCTGATCGTGCCCTGGAACGGCCCGATCGCGATAGCCGCCAAGAAGGCCGCCCCCGCCCTCGCGGCCGGCAACTCGATCGTGCTCAAGCCGGCGCCGCCCACGCCGCTCACCGCGCTGGAGCTGGCGGACATCTGCCGCCAGGCCGGAGTCCCCGACGGCGTGTTCAACGTGCTGACCGGCTCGCAGCGCGCCCTGGGCCAGCAGCTCGTCGCCCACCCCGACGTTGCGAAGATCAGCTTTACCGGCAGCACCGACACCGGGGTGGACATCCTCACCCGGGCCGCGGCCGGCATCAAGCGGGTCAGCCTGGAGCTCGGCGGCAAGTCCCCGAATGTGATCTTCGCCGACGCCGACCTCGCCGAGGTGGCCGCGTCTGCGATCGCGGCGGTGTTCTGGAACTCGGGCCAGGACTGCTGCGCGCGCAGCCGGATCATCGTGGAGCGGCCCGCGCTCGGCGAGTTCGTGGAGCTGATGTCCGGCCTGGCCGGGAAGGTGCGCCAGGGCGACCCGCTCGATCCCGACGTCAGGCTCGGCAGCCTGATCTCGGCCGGCCAGAAGGACCGGGTGCTCGGGTTCATCGACCGCGCGGTCGCGGACGGCGCCGAGGTCGTGTGCGGCGGGCACGTGGTCGACGCTCCAGGGCTCGAAGCGGGCAACGCGGTGGCCCCGACCATCATCACCGGAGCCGCGCCGGACAGCGAGGTGGCGACCACCGAGGTGTTCGGCCCGGTGGCCACCGTGCTGCCGTTCGACGGCGAGGCGCAGGCCATCGCGCTGGCCAACGGGACCAGGTACGGCCTGAGCGGGTCGCTGTGGACCAGGGACATCGGCCGTGCGATCCGGGTCGGCCGGGAGATCCGGTCCGGCCTGCTGAGCATCAACTCCGATTCGAGTTCCTACATCCAGGCGCCGTTCGGCGGATACGGCCAGAGCGGGATTGGCAAGGAGCAGGGGCTGGACGGGCTCTACGACTTTACCGAGGTGAAGAACATCTATGTCAGCGACCGCTGATAGCGCGAGGGAGAGCTCCGCACGTGTGTGAGATCCTTGCCGTCCGGTGGCCCGAGCCGAGGCCGTTCTCGGCCCTGGCGGGCTGGGCCCGCGCCATGGAGTACTACGGGTCGGGCCGGTTCGGGTGGGGCGTGGCCTGGCTGGACGACGGCCGGGTGGCCCGGCACCGAGACCCGGGCAGCATGGGCGGCGATCCGGCCGTCGGCACCAGCCTGGCCACGGTCACCTCGACCGAGTTCCTGGTGCACTTCCGCAGGCCCACGCTGCTCTCCACCATTCAGATGAGCGACACACAGCCGTTCCTGACCGCCGCGCAGGACCTGGCGTTCTGCCACAACGGCCTGTTCACCGAGGCCGAGACCTACCGGCCGGCCTACGCGGGCCGGCTGGCCGGGGCCGCCGACAGCGAGGTCGGGTTCTGCATGCTGCAGGACCTGGTGGAATCCGGCACCTCGATCTGCGACGCGCTGGCGATCGTGCACGCCAAGCTCGGCGGCAACGCCAACCTGGCCACGCTGGACGGCCGGGGTGCGCTCGCGCTGTTCAGCAAGCACGAGCGCAACCAGTTCTGGACGTTCCGGATGGGCGACGCGGACGTGGCAGCGACCGAGCTGCACTCCCCGGACGGGTCGCTTTTCAACCTGATCTTCCCGGGCGCGACCGAACGCACGGTCGTAGACGAGAGCGCCGTCCTTTGACTACTCCTCGCCTCGAAGGACGGGGATTCCAGCCCTCACGGAGCGGAGTTCCTGTTTCGCAGCCGACTGCACCCCGGAGGTCCGGGAATGGCTGACATCAGCTCCGCAGGCAGTCACCGCTTGACCAGCGGCCAGAATGTTCTTCGCGGCGTTGATGTCCCGGTCGTGCCGGGCGCCGCAGGACGAGCATTGCCACGTCCTGGTGCTCAGGCTGAGTTCGGCGAGCCGGTGCCCACACGCCGAGCAGGTCTTGGTGGAAGGGTAAAAACGGTTGATGACTATCAGGTGGCGGCCGTAGCGCTCGCATTTGTACTCCAGCCGGTGGCGCAACTCGCCCCAGCCGCAATCGCTGATCGCCCGGGCCAGGTGCCGGTTGCGGACCATGTTGGTGACGGCAAGGTCCTCGATCACGATAGTGTCGTTGCCTCGGACCAGGCGTGTGCTGGCACGGTGCAGGAAATCACGCCGCGCGTTGCGGACCTTCCGGTGGGCGCGGGCGACCTTTGTCTTGGCTTTGGCCCGGTTCGCCGACCCGTTCTGGCAGCGGGCGAGTCGCCGCTGGTAGCGGGCCAAGTTGAGAGCCTTGCGCTCCAGGTGCCGCGGGTTGGCGATCCGTTCCCCGTCGCTCGTCACTGCAAAGTCCCGCACGCTCAGGTCGATACCCACCGAGCGGCCGGTTTCCGGCAGAGGCTCAGGGGACTCGGCGTCGACGGCGAAGGTTACATACCAACGCCCGTCCGGCTCTCGGGACACGATCACCATCGACGGGTTGAGTGCGGTGAGGTCCGCCTCCGGCCACGACCACGTGAACCGCAGCAGGCCGCCGGTTTTCGCCAACCGCAGCATGCCGCCGCACATGGAAAACGCGCTGCGGGTGTAATGCGCCGACTGGCGGGAGCGGCGGGACTTGAATCGCGGGTAGCGGGCGCGCTTGCCGAAGAACGCGCTGAACGCCTGCTGCTGGTGGCGCAGCGCCTGCTGCAATGGGACAGAGGACACCTCGTTCAAAAACGCCAGGTCCGGGTCTTTTTTCATGGTTGTCATCGCCGCACTCGACCCCGCATACGACAGGCGCTTGCCTTCCGTGCACCACAGCCTTTGCCGCTCGGCGAGAGTGCGGTTCCATACCACCCGGACGCAGCCGAAAGTGCGGTTCAATATCGCCTGTTGCGCCTCGCCGGGGTAGGCCCGGCACCGGTACGCGCTCCTCACGCTTCCAGCATGCCGGTCATGACCGACAAAACACCGCCCGCCACTCGAGGCTTCCTGTTCCTGCCCGGTCTGAACCCTGGAGACATCCTCGGGAGGCCTGGGTGAGCGGGCCGTGACCGCGCAGCCGGATCTGGCTGGGGCGGCCCGGGTGCAGCCGCTGCGGCAGCGGCTGGGCGAGCAGGTCGCCAGCCTGCTGCTCACGGCCATCCGGCTTTATGAGTTCCTGCCCGACGAGCGGCTGCCGCCCGAGAACGAGCTGTGCGAGCAGCTTGGCGTCAACCGGATGGCCGTCCGGGAGGGGCTGCGCTGGCTCGAGGATCACCAGTACATCCGGATCAAGCGGGGCCGCTACGGCGGGGCCTACGTCGTGCAGCCGGCGCTCGACGTCGCCGTGGAACGGCTGCGCGGCATGGCCGTGAACTTCCGGCAGCTGTTCGAGTACCGGGCCGCGATCGAGCCGCTGGCCGCGGAGCTGGCGGCGGAGCGGATCGGGCCGACCGAGCTGGCCCGGCTGGAGCGGCTGCACGAGATGGAGCTGCAGGACTCCCCGATCGGCCGTGACCGCTTCCGGGCCATCGACGTGTCCCTGCATCAGGTCGTGGCCAGCGCGTGCCGTAACGACTACCTGATCGTTGCGGTGAAGGACATCCGGGTCTGGATCGCGCCAGGTCTGGACCTGCTGGACCGCTCCCCCCGGCGCAAGCAGGAATCCCTGGACAGCCACGGCGAGCTGATCCGCTGCCTGCGCGCGCACGACCGGGCCGGGGCAGGCGCGGTCATGCGCGCCCACATCGCGGTTACCGAGCGGGCGGTGACCGCGGCGCTGTCCGCTCAGGGGGTCGCCGCCGAGCCCGAGCCGTTACCGGGCTGAGAGGTCCGCGCCATGCTCCTGCGCAGTCACCGAGCAACTGGGAGGGGAGATGACGAACAGTCCCGCGGATGACGCGGCAGCCCCGAGCGCCGAGATACTCAAGCGGATCGAGGCCGAGAGCATTCGCAACGTGCGGCTGGTCATCACCGACCTGTACGGCGTGCCGCGCGGCAAGGTCGTGACCGCGGCGCGGATGGAGCGCGCCCTGACCGAAGGACACCCGTTCGCCATCCCCTTGTTCGCGTCCAACCTGTGGCAGCGGCACGCGCCCGGCGAGCACCTGTACAGCTCGGACATCGGCTACCGCAACGGCGTCCTGCACGCCGACCCGCTGACGTTCGCCCCGCTGCCGTGGACGCCCGGCACCGCGCACCTGCTGACCGACTTGCACGACGACACCGGGCAGATCGTGGCGGCCACACCGCGGGCCGTGCTGCGCCGGGTGCTCGACGACGCCCGCTCGCTCGGCATCGTCCCGTTGCTCGGCAGCGAGCTCGAGTTCTACGTCTACCGCCCGGACCCGGCCGAGGATGGCTTCGCGCCCGTGTTCGGACCCCAGTCCTGGTTCTCGGTGCACGCCATGGGCATGGCCCAGCACTTCGTCGACGAGCTTGACCGGGCCACCGAGCAGATGGGCCTGCCGCTGTACGAGGTGTTCAGCGAGCACGGCGCCGGGCAGTTCGAGGTGAACCTGGAGCCGGGATCCGGCCTGCTCGCCATCGACCGGGTCGTGGCACTGAAGATCGCCGTCAAGGAGGTCGCGCGGTCTCTGGGGCTGCGGGCCACGTTCATGGCCCGCCCGACCGGGCGGGACACGACGCCGCCCAGCGGCTACCACCTGCATCAGGCGCTGCTGGACGATCGCGGCGAGAACCTGCTC
>Ga0335072_10009919_pt1 | contig 13725 bp, 9 predicted proteins | sample Lox_Sample_21_FD_206725 | JGI IMG/M metagenome (GOLD analysis project Ga0335072, IMG submission 206725) | Soil microbial communities from Loxahatchee National Wildlife Refuge, Florida, United States - Lox_Sample_2.1 | ecosystem: Environmental > Terrestrial > Soil > Wetlands | place: USA: Florida...
TGTACGACGCCAGCTACCTGGTGCTGGGCCTGGGCGATGTGTACCTGGGCGCGCCGGTGGCCACGCCTACCGATCCGCGCCATCGGCTGGTGACCACCAAGTACAACCCGGCGCGCACCTGGACGCCCGAGAATGCGGTGGGCATTGGCGGCGCGTACATGTGCATCTACGGCATGGAGGGGCCGGGCGGTTATCAGCTGGTGGGGCGCACGGTGCAGGTGTGGAACACCAACCGCGTGACGCGCACCTTTGTGGACGGCGTGCCCTGGGCGCTGCGCTTCTTTGACCAGATCCGGTTTTATCCGGTAAGCACCGAAGAGCTGCAGGAGCTGCGCCGCGACATTCTGCACGGCGTGTTTGATCCGCGCATCGAAGAGTCGGAGTTCAACCTGGCTCAGCACGAGGCGTTTCTCGAGTCGATTCAGCCGGGCATTGCGGCGTTCAAGGAGCGGCAGACGCATGCGTTCAACGAGGAGCGCGAGCGGTGGCGGGTGAACGGACAGCTCGAGACCGCGTCCACGCTGCTCGAAATGCCGGAGCCGGAGACGACCGACCGCGCGGTGCCCGAGGGATGCGAGGCGGTGGTGGCGCCGATGACGGCCAGCGTCTTTCAGGTGGCTGCGCAGCCCGGGCAGCGCGTGGCCGCGGGCGACAAGCTGCTGGTGCTGGATGCAATGAAGATCGAGATGGTGATTACGGCGCCGGCGGGCGGCGTGGTGCGGGAGATGCTGTGCCAGGCCGGACAGATGGTGAGCGCCGGCCAGCAGCTGGCGATTGTACACACTGCTTTGAATGGGAAGGGCTGTTGAGATGGATATTGCCTCGCTCGAAAGCGCGTACAGTAGCGGAGCGCTGACGCCCAGCGCCGTGATTGGAGAGATCTACGAGCGGATTGCGCGCGAGGGCGCGCGGCCGGTGTGGATCACGCTGGTGGATCGCGAGGCAAACCTGGCGCGCGCGCAGGCGCTCGAATCGGACCTGGCGGCGCGCTCACTGCCGCTCTACGGCATTCCTTTTGCAGTGAAGGACAACTTTGACGTGATGGGACTGCCGACGACGGCGGCCTGTCCCGCATTTGCGCACGAGCCGCTGAAGACGGCGACGGTTGTGTGCCGGCTGCTGAACGCGGGCGCGATCCTGATCGGCAAAACCAACATGGATCAGTTCGCGACCGGCCTGGTGGGCACGCGCACACCTTATGGCGCCTGTTCGAGCGTCTTCGATGCGAAGTACATCTCGGGCGGTTCGAGCTCGGGGTCGGCGGTTGCCGTGGCCCAGGGGCTGGTCAGTTTTTCGCTGGGCAGTGACACGGCGGGATCGGGACGCGTGCCCGCCGCGTTTAATCAACTGGTCGGCTTGAAGCCCACGCGCGGATGGCTGAGCACGCAGGGTCTGCTGCCGGCCTGCCGCACGCTCGATTGCGTGTCGATCTTCGCCGAGACGTGCGCGGACGCTGCGCGGGTGTTTGCGGTGACGCGCGGGCTCGACGAGGCCGACTGCTACTCGCGGACGCCGGGGGTGGGACAGGGCGCCGCGCCGTGGAGCGCATCGGATGAGTTCCGCTTTGGCGTGCCCACAGCGGCGAGTCTCGAATTCTTTGGCGACGAGGACTCCGCGTCCAGCTATCGCAAGGCGGTCGCGGAGCTCGAAAAGCTCGGCGGCCAGGCGATTGAATTCGATTACCGCCCGTTCCAGCGCGTGGCGAGCCTGCTTTACAAAGGGCCGTGGGTTGCGGAGCGACTGGCGGCGATCCGGGATTTTCTGGCCCACGGCGCAGATTCAGTGGATCCAACGGTGGGCGGCATCATTGGCGGCGCGGAGAAGCTGAGCGCGGCCGACGCGTTTGAGGCCGCGTATGCGCTCAAGGAACTGGAGCAGGAGTGCGGCGCGGTGTGGGAGCGGGTGGACTTTCTGCTGTTGCCGACTGCGCCGACGCACTACACCATCGAGCAGGTGCAGGCCAGCCCGGTTGAGCTGAATTCCAAGCTCGGCTACTACACCAATTTCGTCAATCTGCTTGACCTGGCCGCGGTCGCCGTTCCGGCGGGATTCAAAAACAACGGGCTGCCTTTCGGCGTCACGCTGATCGGCAGGGCGTTTAGCGATGAGGCGCTGCTGCTTAAGGCCGACAGCCTGCATCGCAGCCTGGCCTGCACGCTGGGCGGATCAGCGCGCGCGCTGAGCGAGACGCCCAAGATTACGCCGCCGGATATGCCCCCGGGTTGCATTCCGATGGCCGTGGTGGGCGCGCATCTGGAAGGCCAGCCGCTCAACTGGCAGCTCACGCAGCGCAAGGCGCGTTTGCTGGCGCTTACGCGAACCGATGGCGACTACCGGCTGTATGCGCTGGCCAACTCGACGCCGCCCAAGCCGGGCCTGGTCTACTCGCCGGGATTGGGCGGACAGGGAATTGAAGTGGAAGTGTGGGCGATGCCCGAAGAGACGGTGGGTGGATTTTTAAATGCGATTCCGCCGCCGCTGGCGCTGGGAACAGTGCGGCTGGCCGATGGATCGGCGGTGAAGGGATTTGTGTGCGAACCGGCGGGCATTGAGGGAGCGCGTGAGATTACGCACCTGGGAGGATGGAGGAACTATTTGATGCAGAGGAGCGCGTGATGCGGAGAAACGCGGATGGGGCGGCGCTCAGTCGTCGTCATCGTCGTCGTCACTGCTGCTGGCGCTCTGGCGCTCGCCGCCACTCTTATTCCTGAGTTTGCCGGCGAGCGCGTTTTCGATGGTGACGTGGAAGTCGATATCGGCCGGATCGACGTCCACCTCATAACGGGCAAGAGGTTTTCCGTCGCGGCCGATGAGGAATTTGGTGTAGTTCCAGCGGATGTCGCCGCCCGGAACGCTTTGTTTGGGATCGCAGAGGAACTGGTAGAGAGGAATGGCATTGACGCCGTTGAGCGTGGCTGGGGCGAAGACAGGGAAGTCGGCATGGGCCGTGTCCTCGTAGTACTTGCGCATGGCGGCCGGGTCTTTCAGCTCTTCGTTGCCGAACTCGAACGAGGGGATGCCGATGATCTGAAGGCCGCGCGGGCCATAGGTTTTCTGGAGTTCGTTGAGCGCGGCGATCTGGGTGTTGTAGATGGACTGGCTGGCGAGGTTGACGATGAGCAGCAGCTTGCCTTTGTAGGTGGAGAGCGGAACGACCTTGCCGTCCTGGTCTACCAGTGAGAAGTCGTAAGCGGTGAGCTGATCTTTGTTGACCTGCGGTGTTTTGGGCTGAGCGTCATCCGAATGTCTTCCCTTGTGTTGGTCTGCAAACGAGTGTGGGGAACAGGCGAACAACAGAACTGCAAGCAAGAGGGCAGATGGGCGATTCATCCTTTTGATGGGAAGCTCCAGAGTTGCGTGAGATGAGTGCATGGATAACTGCATTGTGCCATTCAACCGGGTTTTACGCACGTTGAATTGCACCGGACAAAGTGATTTTTCTAAGCGGTATTCGATTTGTTTTTGAGGTCGGCGCGGAGATCGGGAGACGGATATGCTGAAACACATATCCTATGAGTCCGGCATCCCGCACGTATGAGTCATTCAACCGTTTTGCAACTGACGGCGCATGGCCGTGGCAAAGCGCTGCAATCTTCCGGATGTGCGGCATGGACTTTGAACAGTTACGAACCTTTCTGCAGGTTTGCCGGCTCAAGAGCTTTTCGCGCGCGGCAGAGAAGCTGGGCATGACGCAGCCGGCCATCTCCGCGCAGATTCGCTCGCTTGAAAAAGAAGTGGGCGCGCGCCTGTTCGATCGCGACGGCGGCAAGGTGACGTTTACCGCGGCGGGCCGGTTGTTTGAGCCTTTCGCCGAACACTGCCTGCAGTGCCAGAGCCACATTGTGGTCGCGGTCAACGAGCTCTACCGCTCGGCGCGTGGCGAGGTGTCAGTGAGCGCGAGCGAGGCGACGAGCCTGTATGTGCTGCCGCCGGTGCTGGCGCAGTATAAGAAGCACTACACGCGGGTGAATCTCAACATTGTGCGCGCCGAACATCTGCGCTCGCTCGAGTCGGTGCTTAACCGCGAGGTGGACTTTGCCGTGGTGTCCATGCCGGTAAAGGATCCGCGGCTGGTGGTGCACGTGATTCACCGCGACGATATTGTGCTGGCGGTGTCGCCCACCCATCCGCTGGCGCGGCGCGAAGCCATCAAGCTGGACGAGATGCTGCAGTATCCGCTGCTGCTGCTCAAGCAGGGAAGGCAGCGCACGCTGATCAACAACTTCTTTGACGGATTTGACGCGCATCCGCGGATTGCGATGGAGCTGGATTCAAGCGAGCTGCTCAAGCGCCTGATCTGCGCGGAGCTGGGCATGGGATTTCTGCCCCGCGCCAATGTGCTCGACGATATGCACGCGGGGCTGCTGAAGATTGTGAAGGTGGAAGGCATGCGGCTGCATCGCGAGCTGGCTCTGATCCTGCGCAAAGACCGCACGCTGACCCACGCGGCGCATGCGTTTCTGGAGATTGCCACCAGCGGAACCACGCTGTCGGCCTATCCGCCTGTGCGCATGATGCGGCCGGCGCGCGTGGCACGCTGAACTGGGAAAAAATTCAATTCGCTTCTGGGGAGACAGAGACAATGAAAGCAGGCTGGATGCGGATGGCCGCAACGGTGATAGTGTGCGCAGGATGGGCGATGAGCGCGGCGGCGCAGGGAGCGGCCGGCACGCCGCCCGTTCAGGCACCAGTTCAGGCACCCGCGCAGGCGAGCGCCATGCCGCACCGGCAGAGGCCGAAGTTTCCGCCCAAGACCGGCGTGCAGACGCCCGGCGTGCAGCACGACATTACCGAGATCACGCCGCTGGCCACGTTTCCGGTGGAGGGGCATCCGGACTGGATGGCGGTGGCCGACAAGGGTGTGTGGGTGACCAGCTCGAGCGCCAACCATGTGGTGTGGCTGGACGCAAAGAGCAATCAGCCGGGCACGATCATCACGGTGAACAAACCCTGCGCGGGCCTGGCGCTGGGCTTCGGCAGCTTGTGGATTCCGAGCTGCGGCGACCACACGGTGGTGCGCGTGGATGAGAAGACAGGCGCGCAGCAGGCGACGGTGGCCGCCGGGCCGGCGGATTCAGAGGGCGGAATTGCCGTGGGCTCGGGTAGCGTGTGGATCGTGACCACCAAAGAGGGCGATCTGGCGCGCATCGATCCGAAGACCAACACGGTGGCCGCGCATATCGAGATTCCAGCCGGCTCGTTCAACCCCATCTTCGCCAACGGATCGATCTGGGTGAGCTCGAACAAGGGCGGAACGCTGGTGCGGGTGAACCCGAAGACCAACGCCGTGGTAAGCGAGACGCCGGTTGGCCCGATGCCGCGGTTTCTTACAGTAGGCGACGGATCGATCTGGGTGTTGAATCAAGGGGATGGAACCATTGCGCGGGTAGACGCCAGGACCGGCAAGCGGACCGCTTTGATCGCCGCGGGGATTCCCGGATTTGGCGGCGAGATCGCCTATGGCGGCGGCGCGGTGTGGGCCACCGTGTTCCAGTTTCCGATTACTCGCATCGATCCGGCCACGAACACGGTGACGGCGCAGTGGCATGGCGCGGGCGGAGACAGCATTCGCTACGGGCACGGATCGGTGTGGCTGAGCAGCCTGATGGGAGCCAAGGTGTGGAGGCTGCCCGATCCCAGCAAGTAGCGGATGGCCGCTGTTGATGAATGAAAAGTAAAGAGTAACGCTTGAAGTTAATTAGAAAGATAATAGCGGGCGCGAGGCCGTTTTCAGGGCTTAGCGCCCGTTGCCGTGCCCAGCAAAGTGTGCAAAAAGCCGCATGATTGGCCATTATTTCCACGCGGAATCGAACTCGCTTATACCCGGTATAAATAACTTCGATGTGCGTGAATCCCGACCTGCTGCCGGGTTAAAGTTCTCATAAGCAAAGGCGCAAAATTCTCATCGCGCAAGCACGCAACCAAACTCAATTCAACGCTCAAAGGTGGAAGGATTTGTTCCGGGTTCTTTCAGGCAGGGGAAATCTATATCGCGGCGTGCTGATGGCGATTGCGCTGCTCGGGGCCATGTTTGCGCAATCAGGCATGGCCGCAGAGCCAACCTTCACAGTAGGATGGTCAGTCTACGCGGGCTGGAATCCGTACTTTTACATGTACCGCTCGGGGATTCTGAAGAAGTGGGCGGACAAGTATGGCGTGATCATCAAGGTGCAGCGGTTCGACTATGCCGCATCGCTCGATGCGTTTGTGTCGAAGAACATCGACGCCTGCACGATGACCAACATGGAGGCGCTGGACATGCCTGCCGCGGCGGGCGTGGATTCGACCTCGGTGATCATCGGCGACTACTCGAACGGCAACGATGCGGTGCTGGCGCGCAATAACCTGACGCTGGCCCAGTTGCCGGGCAAGCCGATCCTGCTGGTGCAGAAGACGGTGTCGGAGTACCTGCTGGAGCGGGCCATGGTGCTCAACGGGCTGAGCGGCGATCTGCCTCATCTGCGGCTGCTCAACACCAGCGACTCGGACATTGTGGGCGCGTTTCTGGGCGACCGCAGCAACCAGGTGGCGGTGACCTGGAAGCCGCTGGTCTCAGAGATTCTGGATCAGGACCACGGCGTGAAGGAACTGTTCGACTCGTCGAAGATTCCCGGCGAGATCCTGGACCTGCTGGTGGTGCGCACCGAGGTGCTGAACCGGCCCGACGGGTCGGGTGTGCGCTTTGCCAAGGCGATTACCGGCGCGTGGTACGAGACGATGGCGCAGCTGGAGGGCGGGCCGATGCAGGCCAGGGCTATCGCCGGCAGCGCAGCGGCCAGCGATGACAGCGTGGCTTCTTACAAGAACCAGCTGCTGACCACGCATCTGTTTGCCACGCCGCAGTCAGCGGCGCAGTTTGCGACCGATGCGGCGCTCCGGCAGAAGATGGACCTGGTGCGGCAGTTCTGTTTTCACCACGACCTGCTGGGGCAGGGAGTGCGCTCGGTGGACGATGTGGCGATTCTCTATCCGGACGGCACGATTCAGGGCAGAAAAGATCGAGTGCGGCTGCGGATGGATGCGACCTACATGAAGCTCGCAGCGGAGGGCAAGCTCTAGGATGAAGCCGACCTTTCACGTAACCGATTTTGCCGGCATTCAGGTGCGGCCGTCGCGGCTGTGGACCCAGTCGTTGAGCTGGGTGCTGTTCCTGGTGGGCGTCGCGTTTTACGTGCATCTGTCGGTTGTGCGGCATCAGGAGAATCCTGACGATCGCGTGGCGCCCACGGCGCAGCAGCTCTACGACGGCATCAAGACGGCGGCGCTGCAGCCGGCCGAGGAAGACGATCCGCTCGATCCCGGCGCGACGACCTGGCAGCAGCTTACGCACAGCATGTTGTGGAAGGACACGATGGCCAGTTCCAGGCGCTTCCTGATTGCGCTGGCGCTGCTGGTCCCGGCGATTCTGCTGGGATTGCACATGGCCATCTTCCCTTACTTCGGGGCGGTGTTTCAGCGGTTCGTGCTGTTCTCTGACAAGATCGTCGCGCTCTCGCTGCTGCCGATCCTGTTTATCGTCTTCGGCATCGAGGAGTGGTCGAAGATCATGCTGATGGTGATCGGCGTGGCTCCCACGCTGGTCCTGGACAGCTACAACATTGCGAAAGGCGTGCCGCGCGAGCAGGTGGTGAAGGCGTTCACGCTCAAGTCCACAAACCTCGACGTGGCCTATCGCGTGGTGCTCAAGCAGGTGCTGCCGCAGATCATCAACAGCGTGCGGCTCAACCTGAAACCGCTGGCGCTGTTTTTGTTTGCCGGCGAAATGATCGCTTCAACCGACGGACTGGCGTATCGCATCGCCATCATGCGCCGGCATATGGGCATGGACATCATTCTTCCTTACGTGCTGTGGGTGGCGCTGCTGCTGTTCGTCATAGACGCGCTGCTGCGCATCGCCAATCGGAGGCTCCATCCGTGGTATCAGCCGCTTTGAGACTTGAACCGGCTCCTGCTCCGGTCGCCGTACCTGTTGCGCGGCGGACGGAGATAGCGCTGCGTGATGTGTCGGTTGCGTACGCGGCCGGGCGCGAGGGGATGAAGACCGTGCTCTCGGGCATCAACCTGGAGATTTCCGCGGGCGAGTTCGTGGTGATTCTGGGCGAGACGGGCTGCGGCAAGAGCACGATGCTGCGGTTGATTCTGGGCCAGGAGTTTCCCACCAGCGGCGCGGTGGAGGTTGATTCCAAGCCGGTGAAGCGGATCGACGCGCGCTGCGGCTATGTGCCGCAAAAGTATTCGCTGTTTCCCGACCGCACGGTGCTGGGCAACGTGATGTACGGGCCTGAAAACGCGAACAGCCGGTTTCTGGGCCGCTTTCGTCCATCGTATTTCCGCTTCCGCAAGGCGCTGCGCAATGAGGCGCGCGGCTATCTGGAGCGCATGGGGCTCAGGCCGCAGGATCTGAACAAGTATCCGCACCAGCTTTCGGGCGGCATGCAGCAGCGCGTGGCGATTGCCCAGGCGCTGCTGATGAAGCCGCCGGTGCTGCTGATGGACGAGGCCTTCAGCGCGCTCGATCCTTCCACGCGCTCCAGCCTGCAGGAGCAGCTGCACCTGATCTGGCAGGAGTCGCGGCCCACGGTGGTGTTTGTTACCCACAATACGCAGGAGGCGCTGCTGCTGGGCACGCGGCTGATCCTGCTGGGCCGTCATCACGAAGAGCATGCGCAGAAGAGCAACGTGCTGCTCGATATGGAAGTCCCCACCGCGCGGCTGCCATTTGCACGGCGCCAGCACAGTCCCGAATTCCATGAGCTGCATGAGTACGTGAAGCAGCTTGCGTACAAGTCGTCGTCGATGAATCGCGACGGAGACCTGACACAATCTCCCACCACGGAAGGCAGTTTGTGATGAAGCGCTTTTTATTCCTCGGAAGTTTATGTGCGGTCGCTGCCAGCGTAGCAGTGATACCGGGCGATTCGGTGGCGGCCTCGGGCCCCGCTGCGCCCGATCCGGGCTCGCAGCAGTTTTATACGACGCGGGTGACGCAGATTCTGCAGACCAACTGCGTCGATTGCCATTCAGACCCGGCCAAGGCCGGTCTGCGGCTGGACTCGTATGCCAACCTCAAGAAAGGCGGCGACGACGGAGCGGTGGTGGTTCCCGGCAGCCCGGATACGAGCATGCTGATCCAGGCGATTCGCCGCGATGGGGATTTGAAGATGCCGCCCAAGCATGCGCTGGACCCGGCATCGGTAGCCGATCTTGTGGCGTGGGTCAAGGCAGGCGCGGTCGGCTCTGACCCTGCGCCCTCGGCTGCGCCGGCTGCATCGCCGGATGGCGCCGCGCCCGCGGCAGCCGCTGAAACCGCATCCGCGGCGCCTGAATCGGCGTCTGAATCGACCGGCGGCAAGAAGCCGGTGATGGCGGTGGATGCCGACCTGTTTGAAAACAAGGTGCGGCCGATTCTGGTGAACAGCTGCGGCGATTGCCACTCCGACTCCGCTTCCGGCGGGTTGCGGCTGGACTCGAAGGCGGGGTTTGAGAAAGGCGGAGTGCATGGAGCCGAGGTGGTTCCCGGCGATCCCGATCATAGCCGGTTGATTCAGGCTGTGGAGCAGAGCGGCAACCTGAAGATGCCCAAGGGCAGTCCCAAGCTGAAGCAGGAAGATATCGATGCGCTGGTGGAGTGGGTGAAAGAGGGCGCGAAGTGGCCCGATTCCGCCGCCGCGCCGGTGAACACCACCGCGTCGACGGGGCAGATCTCCGAGGAGCAGCGCAAGTTCTGGTCGTTCCTGCCGCTCGAAAACGTAACCCCTCCTCCGATTGCAGAGAAGCAGTACGAGCACTGGGCGAAGACGCCGATCGATCACTTCATCCTCGCCGGCCTTCACGATGCCGGCCTCAAGCCCGCCCAGCAGGCCGACCGGCGCACGCTGATCCGCCGCGCAACCTATGACCTGACGGGGCTGCCGCCGACCGACGAAGAGGTTGAGGCCTTCGTCAACGACCGGTCGCCCAACGCCTGGGAAAAAGTGGTGGACCGGCTGCTGGCTTCGCCGCGCTACGGCGAGCGCTGGGGCCGTCACTGGCTCGACGTGGCGCGCTATTCAGAAGATGACGTGCGCGGTCTCGATCCCAAGGGGCGCGGCTACATGCCGTTCGACGGCGCATACCGCTATCGCGACTGGGTGATCAAGTCGTTTAACGACGATCTGCCTTACGATGAGTTTCTCAAGATGCAACTGGCCGGCGATCTGATGCCGTACAAGACGCATGAGGAGCGCGACGAGAACCTGGTGGCGACGACCTACCTAGGAGCCGGTCCGTGGGTGTGGGATCAGGCGGAGCCGGTGCAGGGACGCGCCGACGAACGCAACGAGCGCGTGGACGCGGTCACGCGCGGCATGCTGGGACTGACCGTAGCCTGCGCGCGCTGCCACAACCACAAGTACGATCCAATTGCGCAGAAGGACTACTACCGGATTGTGAGCATCTTCGCCAGCTCCACCTACAAGGCGTATCCGGTGCTTTCGCCGGCGGTGACCGAGGATTACGAGCACAAGGTGGTGGAAGAGGCCACGCTGCGCGCCGATCTGCGCGATTACACCAGCGACCTGAGCAAGCAGCTTGCCGGCGCGCTGGCGGCGCAGACCTCCGATTACATGGTCGCGGCCTGGAATGTGCTGGGCAAGAACAAGCGCCCCGTGGATGAAGTGTCGAACAGCGCCAAGCTCGATCCGGAGGTGCTGGAGCGCTGGGTCGATTATCTGAAGAAGGATCATCCCTATCCTTATCTCAACGACTGGAAGGCGATGATCGCTTCGCCCGACAGCACCCAGGAGCAGGCCAAGGACCTGGCCGACGCATTCCAGAAGGTGGTGCTGAATGTGCGCCAGGCGGGGCTGGACGTGGATGAACAGAACCAGATCATCCGCGACAAAAACGACTTGCCGCGCAGGCGTCTGCTGATCGACACCAATCCCGGCAAATTCGATACCTTTGACGAGTTCTGCCCTGGTTGCCAGCTTGAATTGAAAGCTCTGCCCTTTGACCAGGCCAAGCTCTACTCCGACCTGTTCGTCTCCCAATCAGGCGATCAGGAAGAACGGTTCCGGCCGGGCGTGCTGGTGTTTACCGGCTGGTCGCTTACGCGGCGGCTCGGTCCGGCCTTTCAGGACTACATTGCCGAGCAGCAGAAGAAGATGGGCGCGCTCGACAAGGACCTGAAGGCTGAGACCTATCCGTTTGTGAACGGCGAGACGGACAAGCCCAAACCGGTGGACGTGAACCTGAATATCCGCGGCAATCCGCATTCGCTGGGACCGGTGATTCAGCGCGGCTTCCTTACGGTGCTGAGTCCGCCGGATGCCAAGCCCTACTCGGATGGCAGCGGACGGCTGGAATTTGCCAACGATATCGCCAATCATCCGCTGGCGGCGCGGGTCATTGTGAACCGCATCTGGATGTGGCACTTTGGCACGGGCATTGTGAACACGCCGGACAACTTCGGGGTGATGGGCGACAAGCCTTCGAATCCGGAGCTGCTGAACTGGCTGGCCTATCAGTTCGTGGCGCATGACCGCTCGATCAAGTGGCTGCAGAAGGAGATCATGATGTCCGCGGTCTATCAGCAGAGCGTGGACGAGTCACAGGAGGCGCACGACAAGGACGGCGGCAACCGACTCTACTCGCACTTCAATCGCCAGCGGCTGGATGCGGAAGAGATCCGCGACGCCATGCTCGATGTGGCGGGCGATCTGGACCTGAAAGACACCTCGGGCCCGTCGAGCGACTTTACCGCCGACAACCTGCGGCGCACGGTCTTCTGCAAGGTGAGCCGGTTCCGGCTGAGCAACTACCTGATGATCTTCGATTTTCCGAACCCGAGCTTTACGGCGGAGAAGCGCTTTTCAAGCAATGTTCCGCTGCAGCAGCTCTACTTCATGAACAATCCATTCGTATACAAGCAGGCCAGCGTGCTGGCCGACCGGGTGAAGAGCGAGCCGACAGACGAGGCGCGCATCGAGAAGGCGTACGAGTACGTTTATCAGCGCAAGCCCACTGCGGAAGAGCTGCAACTGGGTTTGAAGTTCCTGAGCACAACACCGGATAAGCCGGGCTACAACGTGGTGGGCGAGCCGATTACCGCATGGGACGAGTATGCACGCGTGCTGTTGAGCTCGAACGAATTCCAGTTCGTTAACTGATTAGCTGAGGCGGGCGCACGAGACCCGCAGAGGAGCAGAGACAATGTTTCATCGACCTGCAAGCCAACCGATCACTCGCCGCGAAGCGTTGCGCAAGATGGGTTGCGGCTTTGGATACCTGAGTCTTGCCAGCCTGGTCGGGCAGTCGCTGGCGCGCGCGGAGGGAACCAGCGACCGCGCTTCCTGGATGATTACCGACAAGCCGAAAGCCAAGCATGTCATCTTCCTGTTCATGAACGGCGGCATGTCGTCGGTGGACACCTTCGACTACAAGCCGATGCTTGAGAAGTACAACGGAAAGCCCATGCCGGGCGGCGCACTCTCTCACGAGCGCAAGGTGGGCAACCTGATGAAGTCGCCGTTCACCTTCAAGAAATATGGAAAGAGCGGCACCGAGGTCAGCGAGATTTTTCCGTACCTGGGCGAGTGCGTGGACGATATGTGCATCGTCAAGTCCGTGTACACCGAGATTCCCAATCACGAGCCCGCGCTGGAGATGATGAATACCGGCGCCAACTTTGCGGGCCGTCCGTCGATGGGATCGTGGGTTACTTACGGCCTGGGCAGCGCGAACCAGAACCTGCCGGGATTCGTGGTGCTGTGTCCTGACGTGCCCACTACGGTGGGGCCGCCGCTGTGGTCTTCGGCCTTCCTGTCGCCGGTGTATCAGGGCACGTATGTCTCCGACAAGGTGAGCAACGAGGCGTTCGACCCGCAGAAGCTGATTGCGAACATTCACAACGACCGCTTCGATCTCAAGCAGCAGCAGAAGGAACTGGACCTGGTCAAGCAGTTGGACGAGATGGGCATGACGTCGCAGGGCCCGAAGGATCCGCAGCTTGAGGCCACGATCGGCGCAATGGAGACGGCGTACCGGATGCAGACCGAGGCTCCGGATGTGTTCGATGTGCGCAAGGAGTCTGCGGCGACGCTCAAGCTCTATGGCGAGGGAAGCACGGCACGCGGATGCCTGACGGCGGCGCGGCTGATCGAGCGCGGCGTGCGCATGGTGCAGGTCTACTACGCCAAGGGCGATCCCTGGGATCACCACTTCGACATCGAGCTGCACCGCAAGACGGGTCACGACTCCGACCAGCCGTTTGCGGCGCTGATCAAGGATCTCAAGTCGCGCGGCCTGTTCGATGAGACGATCATCGTGGCCGGCTCGGAGTTCGGGCGCACACCGGTGGTCGAGGTGGGCAGCGGATTCAACGGCGGCCAGACGCACAACGGCCGCGATCACAATCCGCACGGCTTCACCATGTGGATTGCCGGCGGCGGATTCAAGCAGGGCTTCAGCTACGGCAAGACAGACGACTTCGGCTGGAAGGCGGTGGAGAATCCGGTACACGTGCATGATATTCACGCCACCATCCTGTATCAGCTGGGCATTGACCACACCAAGCTCACCTACCACTACAGCGGCCGCGACTATCGTTTGACCGATCTGTATGGCAACGTGATTCACGACCTGATCGCTTAACAACACGCATCGCAGCGCCGCTCAACCCGGTATGTTGAAGCTTCTTCACAGGAGCCTTTGGCAGTCGCAGGAAGAGCGGCGTTGCTGTATCTG
>Ga0335072_10009922_pt1 | contig 13723 bp, 10 predicted proteins | sample Lox_Sample_21_FD_206725 | JGI IMG/M metagenome (GOLD analysis project Ga0335072, IMG submission 206725) | Soil microbial communities from Loxahatchee National Wildlife Refuge, Florida, United States - Lox_Sample_2.1 | ecosystem: Environmental > Terrestrial > Soil > Wetlands | place: USA...
GCGAATAGCTTTCCACTCCGCCTCAACGTGGGCGACCCATGGATAGGATTCGGGATCGAAAAATGTCACGTTTCCCGCGGGAAAAAACAATACTCGCTCTACTAGCTCTCGCAACATATGGCACACCTCAGAGCAAACGTTTCGGTCAACCGCAATTCTTGGACCGCAGAACCTGAAGGGAAAGGCACCACAGAGAATGCGCTATTCACACTTAATCCAGGAGGTGCTTCCGTTGGAAGATACGGTGTCTCTTACTCAAAGGGCTAGCTTCCGCACTCGGCTGAATGAGCGATAATCTCATCGATCGGTCCACAGCGACGACACTAGAAGCGCGAACAGCAATGGCGACTTTCCCAGTACACCCAAAGCTCGGAGGGCTTTTTTTGAGACTTTGAATAGGAATCCGATTGGACGCCACATCGGTTCACGTAGAAATGCGACTTTGCGGAAATCCTTAGAAACTCGCCAGCTACACTTAGTCCCGGCAGGGAAAAATCCAATATCGCCTGCGCCGAACCGGCGTTCTTCGCCATTTTCGCTGACCATGAACGCCTCGCCAGAAATCACAAAAACGGCCTCATCCTGCATGTAGTGCCAGTTGAAGCGGCCAGGCGTGCAATCCCAGACAACAATGCTCGATGCCCAGTCAGGGCTTGTAGCGAGCTTGACTCTCCGCGCGATGGGCGCACCTGCCAGAATCCAGTCTGGAGGAATTTCCTCGAGTTGGAGTTCGATAGTCGCTTGATTCGTGATCAAAATCGGTTCGGCCATGGTATCTCCGAATGTTTTTATAAAGCACTCAACAACTGGGTCGGCGAGTCAATCTGTTACGACCTGAGCGAAATTAAATCGATGGGTCAACAACGGAGCGACGATGAAGATGCCGTCTCTTATGGAATGCTCTCCCATAAGCGGCAAGTAGATTTGGAACCGAATACTCCCAAGCTAGTTGCTTTTCTACTCTTGCCCGACCAATTTCGCCCATCCTTCTTCTATGTCCCTCATTGTCGAGCAGCCAAAGAAGCTTTGAAGAGAAATCTGGTACCTGATCTTCAATGCTGGCATATAGCGACGCATCCTGGGCGCTGATCCTACCTTCCTTCAAATCGAATTGCACAATGGGCTTTCCCAAGGCCATATATTCCATGATCTTGTGCATTGTGGAGATATTATTCATTTCGCATGGTCTGTCGGGGTTAACGCAAACATCGGCCGTCGAGAGGATTTCCAATAGCTCTTCGTAGGGAATTCTGCCTGTGAAGTTGACCATGTCCTCGAGACCCTTGTCCTGGACCATTTTTCGGAGTCCGGTCAGTCCCGGTCCTCCGCCAATGCACGTAAAATGAACTTCGCTTCGCCCTAAGTTCTTAATGTGAAGGGCAACGTCCAGGAGTATGTCCAAGCCTTCCTGGCTGCTCATGGTTCCGACGTAACCGACTAGGTAAGGCTTGTTGTGCTTCAGGGCGGGATTTGGCGCGACAACTTTAAAAGAGTCACAATCGGGACCGTTGCGGACAACGAATACGTCATCGGGACCTACGCCACCTCTGGTTATGGCGAGATCGCGGTAGCTGCCGTTTGTAGTTATGACTACGTCGCTGAAGCGATAGGTCATTCTTTCGAGCCAAACCTGGGCCTTATAGAAAAGCCCCTTATTGCCGAATTTTGAGAGGTATAGCTCCGGATTTGCGTCGTGATGATCGAAGATATACTTGACCCCCAGGAGTTTGAACGGAAGGGCAATCAAGAAAATGTTGTCAGGTGGGTTACAGCCTTGAATGACATGAAATCCGCGTCGTAGATATATCCACCAGGCATAAAGAAATTCCCAAAACAGTGCGCTGCCGTATTCACGCAAGTATCCAAAGAGGCTATTGCCCTCGTCAGGAAGTGGATGTCGATAGATATGAACTCCATCAATGAATTCGTACCCCTTTTCGTAATTCTTACCCCTCGGACACAATACGCTGACGTCGTATCCGTTTTTCTGGAGCGTGGTCGCTTCCTTCCAGACGCGCGGGTCGAATGGAACAGGCATGTTTTCCACGATAATGAGGACTCTATTTTTCACGATTAGGGCCCTTAGACCTACAACAGTTTGTAGAGCCCAGCGAGCGCACAGAGCATTGTCGCCTGTCCCCAATGCAACGTGGGGGTCTTATTTACCACCCAGGGCGAATACCGGCGGTAATAGAAATATCCGGTGCGATCCTGCATATGCTCGATGGTCCAGTGGGCGACTTTCAAGGCGAGAGCTAGGCTCTCTGGATCGCGGTCGTGAAAAAACACAAGTGTGTCGATCGCCTGTGCGGAACACTGAATGTCGAGGGGCAGGGTCTTATGATCATAATACCTCGGTGTTCCGTCCGACAGAAAAAACATCCGCTTCCAATACTTGTAACCGTTTTCCATGTTCTCAAGAAAACGGCCATCACCGATGTTCTCAACGTAGTACTTGAAACAGTCCAGAACGTAAGCTGTGTGAAAACTGTCGACCCAATGCAAATTTTCTCTCTCGCCGTAATACCAGGATGCATCCGCCTTTTGATGTTGCGCGGTATAGCGCATCGCCTTTTCCGCCAAAGCACGGTAAGACTCGTTTCGAGTTCGAGCATAGGTGCGAGCCAGCAGGCTTGCACCTAGAGTGTTCGAGTTGTGAACAGGTTGGTTCTCCGTCGGGACGTAGCTTATACAGAGCCCCTCGCCATCCGCGGTGGTGTCCAAGTCACGTAAAATGTGCTCACATGCGCTGACCGCAACTTGCAGATAGGCTTCCTTTTGAAAATGCTCATAGGCGTCCAAGAACGCGTGGCCAATAAGGGATGTCCAAACGACTGTTGGCACACCTTTGGGAATGAAGAAACTCCGCGATTGATAGTCGAAATGATTGCCCCAGCATGCTCCGCTATAGCCAGGGGACCGATGTTCAATCAGCCATTGCAGCGCAAACTCTGCCTTGGCATTCCAACGAGCGTCGCCCGTGGCTTCGTTCAGGCGGATATACCCCTTCGCGATGAAGCCCATTCCCTTCGTGGAGTGGCCCTTTACAATTCCAAGCAGTGGGCGAAGATTGATTGGAAATCGGCGGACACTCTGTTGAAGCGTTATGAGCAGGAGCTTGTTTTCAAATGTGAGGGGACGGAGAAGCTTTGAGCTCAATCCGTCGAAGGTGTCGTAGGCGCGATAGTCGTTCTTTTCCAGCCAATCGGAGAGCTTGCAAATAGATTCGAAAATCCGAGACTTCGAGGCTTTGCGATTATCCGGAGCGCTCAACACATTACCAGCAGATGCCGTCATAATTGTCATTGTCGCTCCTGCGATTCGTGATGCGGACAAAATCGACCAAACACTGACCGTTCCGTAAACGGTCCGGCACGGCATGAAAGTCCGGATCGTTATTGCCGATTACGACCGTCTGCGCATGATCCAAAACCGCGTCGATACCGTTGACCATCAACCTCGATATGTGCGGAATGTGATTCAGGATGAAATCGCGATTGGCGCCGACCAGCCGGGCCAAATTCACGTTCTTGTCAAAGATGCGCAAGTCGTAGCCTTTACCAATCAGGCGCTCGATCGCTTCAATCATGGGGCTTTCCCGCAGGTCGTCTGTCCCCGCCTTGAAACTAAACCCCAGGATGCCGACTTTCTTATTTCCCTTCTTCATTACCAGGTCCACGCCACGTGCAACTTGCATTTCATTGCTCGGCAGGATGGACGTCAGGATGGGCAGTGACAAATCGTGTGTTTTTGCCTTGTAAGTGAGTGCGCGAAGATCCTTTGGCAAGCAGGAACCTCCAAAAGCAAAACCAGGCATGAGGTAGGCAGGCGAGATGTTGAGCTTCTTGTCTTGACAGAAGATCTTCATGACCTCATGCGCGTCGATGGAAAGCGACTTGCACAAGTCCCCGATTTCGTTCGCAAAACCGATCTTCAGCGCGTGCCAACTGTTGTCGACATACTTGACCATTTCCGCTGTCGGGATATCGGTCCGAATGAGCGGCGCATCCAGTCTCGCGTACAGCGAAGCAAGCATGTCTCCGCCGTTGTGATCCAGCTCTCCAATTACAGTCTTTGGCGGGCAGTTAAAGTCTTTCACCGCCGAACCCTCGCGCAAAAACTCGGGATTATTGCACACGCCGAAGTCCACGCCGGCCTTTTTCCCAGAGTATTCTTCGAGAATCGGAATCACAATTTGATGCATCGTGCCCGGCAAAATCGTGCTGCGAATAACCACTGTATGTCGGGCCGCCTTATTCTTGAGTGCTTTGCCAATCAATTCGCAGACGCGTCTGATATGGGTCAGGTCAAGATTCCCGTTGGACTGGCTGGGGGTTCCTACACAGACGAAAGACAGCTCCGTTTGACATATTGCTTCATCTTCGTCGTTTGTCGCGCGGAGACGACCGGACTTGACGGCAGCGGAAATGATTTCTGCGATTTCAGCCTCGATAATGGGAGTCTGCCCGGCGTTGATGAGGTCGACCTTTGTCCGAACGGGATCTACACCAACGACCTCGTAACCATCATACGCGAGACACCCCGCCGACACGGTTCCAACGTACCCCAAACCGAAAACGCTAATTCGCAAGATGTGCTCCTATAAATGTGATAATAAGCTGCCGAAAAGACTCGTGCGATATGTCAGTTCAGGGCGGTTACACGGAAGTTGTCAGTTCGCGAATAATGTTTCATCCAGCGCGTACACATCATCTAGGACGTTACGCTCGTCGGTTCATGAAGCAACACAACAAAAACCCTTGCGTTGGGAAAACGATAACAGCCGATTTGTTTCTCAACTCGTTGGCACTGCGGTCGTCGGCGAGGAAATCTGCATGTGATTCAAGCATGTTTCGTCTTCGGCACCAACGGGACCCCTTTTTTCCACAAGATTAAAAATGTCATCGTAACATCACGCTCGGTTATTGACATTAACTAAACGAAAAGTGTCTTACAGAATCAGCAATCTTTATAGCCATCGGGATGATGTAGATGCCAGTCCCATGCTGATTTCACAATCGAGCGAAGATCGCATCGCGAGAAATTAATCCCGGCAGTAGAAGCTTCGCGATCTGTACTAGCCGGCATAACGATTCACACATTGTGAAACTCATAGGTCGGCAAGTAATCCATCATCTGAAAGAGGACGGGTCGGCCGTTGTTCATGCTCCATTATTCATTTCGTGCGGGCAAATCAGAGCACGGGGGCCGAAAACAGCGTTCCGATTATTGAGTATACTGATGTGCGGAGGCCGAAATCGGTCTCCCTCCCGCTATGTATCCATAAATTAACTCCGCAATGCGTCGTTCACCATGTACATTGACATGCACTAGGTCTACAAAGTCTTCGGCCTCAAATTGATCACTCCCGTCAATATAAGGAATCCCTTGGCTGTTCAAGTAACGCAGCAAACTCTGATGCGCCCTTGAGAACTCAACATGACAGCGGGCTGCATATTCTTTTGATGAATACGTATCAATCAACGTCTCATTGACGGGGGAGACGAAGATAACGAGCTTATTGTCGCTGCGCTTCAACAGGCTGTTTAGTTCCTGAACCCACGCGAAGCTTCGAAGGCTGCCGAACGCGATTTGTTGCTGAAAGACTTGGAAACGCCGGTATGCTAAGCTGCCGTCTCTATCCCATACCCGGTTTCTGTACGGATCCACGCCAAAGAACTGCCTTCGAATAAGACAGTTCATCAGGATGTCAGGGTCAAGGATCACTAGCGGTCTGCGTATCTCAGCAAGCAAATTGGACACCGCGCCGTGACCAAGCAAGCGCGCAAAGCGCCTAGCCTCATTGCCCGAAGGGTTTTCGAGTTGGTTAAACTCAAGGAAGCGGTTTGGCATGATGTCTAGCACTACTGTTGCTCCCTTCATTCCGCTTGACGTTAGCAGCTCCGCCGCGTTCAGAAAATCCGGTGGGTCCCCTCCTTCCAATGCCCCATTGAACACCTTCCTTCCGCTCCACTGCTGCAGTAGGAACGAAAACGTCTGGTTAGAAGAATCGACATACGAAGAAGCGAATACCGAGTCCCCGAGGATGACAAGACCGGTCCTAGGGAGATCCGGGTCCCATAGTATGCGCTCGCGCGGATTCTGGTGCCCACGCCAATCTACGAGATGCACAAAGGCGGTGTTTGCTAACGCTACGATTCCGTAAAGCAGCACAGGAAAAAGGACAAACTTCGCCATTATGTGTTTCGCGTCTGCAGGAACTCTTCTAGAACTGGAAATAAACGAATCCGACATCATCGTAAGCATTCAGATAAATTAGGGCCAGAATCAACGCGTAGTACATCGACCAACGGAACCATGCTGGCTGCTCTTGGAGTGGGACTGTTCTTCTGAAAATACTTCCAAGAATCCATACCGTCATCGCAGCCCCCAGCATAGCAAAATCCCGCGCAGATCCTCCATTCAGGATGGCGCCCATTACCCCACCTCTTACTGAGGTCGCATAAGAGATTCGCGTAGCCGCGCCGACAAACAAGTGCGTCGCGATGTACCAACCATCTGCAAATGAACGAGCTCGGAAAAAAATCCAAGCGAAGGCAACGAGATGAAAAGTGACAATCCCTTGGAAAGCGCGCCGACAGGGGTGATTCGCGATCCCAATTTTACGGTAGACTGCCTCTCTCCATGGCTTAAGCAGGACAGACGATGCGAGATACGCTCCGTGTAGCAGACCCCACGCCATGAAAGTTAACGCAACTTCGTGCCATAGACCGGAGAACAAAAACGTGACCATTAGCGCGCCCACCACACCAACCTTCCCCGCATTACGCCATTCAATCTGCAAGGGCTTGAAGATGTAATCAAGAATCCAACGCGAAAATGAAATATGCCAACGCCGCCAGAAGTCCACAATCGAGGTAGCAAAATAGGGATAATTGAAATTCTCAGTGAGCTGGATATTGAACATCCGAGCTACCCCCAAAGCCATGTCGGTATAGCCTGAGAAGTCTGCCAGAATCTGTAGGGCATACATGTAGGTTGCTGCGATTAAGCTAAGGCCGCTATACCCATGCGGGTCGTAGTAAACGGCCTTCACGAAGGGTGCCAGCCGATTCGCGACGGCAACTTTTTTGAAGAGGCCCCAGCAGAAGAGTAGAGCCCCGCTTCGCACGTTCGTATAGTTGAATGAACGAAGCGACCGCAGTTGGGGGAGCAGATCGCCGGCTCGTTCTATTGGGCCCTGGAGCAGCTTAGGGAAAAAACCGAGGTAGAGAGCGAAACGACCGAAATGACGCTCCAGTTTTGCTGTCCCGAGATACACGTCGGCCAGGTATGAAACAGCCTGCAGCGTGTAGTATGAAATACCTAGCGTTGAGAACCAATCCATGCCTCCGATTGGAATTTCGAACCCAGGCGCTATCAGTCGAAGAATGACTCGCAGATACTTGATGCTACCCAGGATCACTACTTGGGCCGCCACACCGGCCCACAAATATGCTCTTCTTCTGATGCCGTTGCTTTCGTCCGAAATTCTGCGGCCGAGCCAGTAGGAGGTAAGGACAACTAACGTCCAGGCGACCACCAACAAAGGCCTTCGCAGCGCCGCATAGAAAGCTATACTAGCGCTCAGAAGGACAGCCCATCGCCACCTGGACGGCATGAGCTGATAAGCTGCCAGGACAGCGGGAACGAATATGAAGTACTGCAAGGAATCGAAGTACAATGGAATAAATTTCTAACCCGCGTCTAACTCCACAGTTGCCGAGGCCCCGTTCGGCTACTGCAGTTTAGAGTCGAGCAGGCGTTGCAGGTCGCCAAGGTTCTTCAACTTGAGAACCTCTACGTTTGAGAAACGGACACCGAAGGCTTTCTCGACAGCAAGAATTATACTCGCATGACTGAGAGAATCCCATCCCGGAATCTCCGCAGCTAGGGTTTCGGCCTCTATCTGCCAATCATCCAATTTCAACTCTTGTAGAATCACACGTTTCAGGTCGGGTTTAATCATCCCTGCCACACCTCGGATCTGTGCCTTTCGGCCACTAGTTTTTCCCGGCTCCCCTTCCTGCTCGGTTTTCCTGCCGAACTTTTTATCAACCATCGGGGCGGGACAAGGTACACGCTGGCGATAGTGATACCGCTGGCCATACCCGCTTTAACAATCTCCAGTCGCAGCGCCTTTCGGTCGGCCTCAGTGGTGATTGGGGTCTCTACTATAACTGCCACGTGCTCGCTTCCGAGCTCCGCATTTTCCTCTCCAATGGCCACTACCCGGCCAGGAATCACCCCCTGAACTGCCCCCACGGCATCTTCAACGTCTTCGGGGTAGACGTTAATACCGGCTACTATTATGATGTCTTTTTTTCGACCTATAACGAACAGTTCGCCACCGTCTTGAAATCCATAGTCACCGCTGTAATACCATCCATCACATAGGACTTCGGCAGTCTTCTCCGGATAGTTCCGGTAGCCACTGAACATCGTGGCAGAGGTTATCGCGATTTCACCTACGCTTCCGGGGGCCAGGTCAAATCGATTCTCGTCTACAATTCTGACTTCGCACCCTTCGATCGGCTTTCCGGACGACACACAAATGCGAGCGGGAACCCCGTCGGTCACATGTTCGACCTTCCCGCGCGCCAAGCTCATTCTATCAACGGCCACTACGGTTGGCTCTTGGCCTATCAGTGTTTGGGTGACCGCGAACGTCGTCTCTGCCATCGCGTAGCAGGCGGAAAACGCGGTAGGCCGCAGCCCGTACGGTTGAAATCGCTTTAAGAAGTTTTCGTGGCTCTCGTATCGAACGGGCTCACTACAATTGACGATAAGTCGCAAAGACGAAAGGTCAACCTCATGAAGGTCTTCGTCCCTAACCTTGAAGGCCATCATGTTGAAAGCGAAATTCGGTAGCCACGTTACCGTCGCGCGCTCTTGGGTGATAGCTTCCAGCAGCAGAGACGGCGCGATTACCCACTGAAAGGGATCGATCTGAATGCTCGGGATCCCGAAGATTAGCGGGAGGTGAAACGCAGCGATCAACCCCATGTCGTGATAGAGGGGCAGCCAACTTACGATTTTGTCGGAGTTCGTAAGGGAAATGGCCTCGGCATAGCGTTTCACATGTTCCAGCACAGCGTTATGCGACAAAAGGACCGGTTTCTGGAGACCCGTCGTCCCCGAAGAGTGCTGTAACAATAGGGGATCCGCAGGAATTAGTTGCAGTGGGTGTTCCTTGAGAAGCTGGCCATCTCTGAGGTGGGCCTGCCATTCCAGCGGGAAATGTAGTCCCCCTATTGTGCTGCCGGAACCTGTCACAAGGGGTTCCAGGACAGGCTGCAGTTCCCGCTCAGTGAGAATCCAGTCAAGGCCCGAACGGCGCGACATACCCTCGATGCCTTGCCGAAACTTATCAGGGTGAAGACGGGGATTCGGATAGGCCAAAATTGCCGGAATGGCGCCCGCCGCGCAAACCGCCAAGTATAATGGATAAAGTTGGCTATTGTGATGCAGGATAATGGAGCAGACATCGCCGCGCCGCACCCCTCGCTCCATCAAACACGATGCGTACTGCTCCGCGGCTGCTAGCAAAGTTGAAAAGGTCCACCGAAATGGGGCCTCCCCCACAGTCCAGTGGATGATTGCCTCGGAATTAGGACGTTCAGCTGCATTTTTGCACCAACGGGACCACGCCGTTTCGCCTTCAATTCCGACTGCTAGTGGCTTACGGAGACTGCCAATGTGCAGGTTTCCGCTAAGACTGTCCGTCATCGTGGCTCCGCGTGGTATTTCTTAAGCTGCGGCAATCGGCCCCGCGTTTGGAGATTTGGATCCAGGGAGCCCAAAAACCGGGGCTGACGTAACTAGAAAATCTCCCACCGCAGAGATGAGTCTCTGGTGGCAAAAGCTGCATCTTTAGCACAATACTCCAGTACAGCGAATATTTTGCAGGGAACAAACCTTTGGACGCTTGCTTTTATCGTTCGAGCCTGGTTGGTGATGGCGCCATACCTCGGTCAGCCGGGCTGTTCGCAGGTACGGGTTGGCTGATGCCCCTAATTTGTCCAGCGGGGAGCACCTCGGGAGCTCTTGAACTGTTTTTATGATTTGACAGTCTTGTCTTTCCCGGTCTACTCCTGGTTAGATAACTGCAGGCAGCCAGGCTGTAACCTGTACTGATACTGTTCTCAAGGACAGTAGTTTTTCTTGTTTCTTCCTACCAAAATTGCAAGCGGGTCACTGAGGGAGGACTATTCATGAGTAGAATGAGTCTGCGGATCGTGCAGACAATTTGGTGCGTTTTGCTTTTGGCCATTTCGGCGAATGGGGCGAATCTTACGGTCAAGTCTGGTGGTGGAGGTAATTTTGCCACAATCCAAGCCTGCGCTACGGCGATGTCCCCTGGCGACACCTGCACGGTCTACGCGGGGACGTATAACGAGAACGTCACGATACCGGCAGGGACGGCAGGCAATTACAAGACCGTCACCGTGAACGGGTCTGATGTGGTCACCGTGCAGGGCTTCACCTTAAACTCCCACACTAAACTGATCGGGAACTGCACCGCACCGGCAGCAGCAGGTTCGTGCGGATTTACAATCACAACCCCGTCTGCCCCCAATAGTGGTGCGTGTGTTGGCTGGACCAGTTCCATAACGGATTTTTACATCGTTAACAACGTAATGACCGAGTGCGGCGGTAATGGATTTATGGTTGGGAGCAGTTTCACGATTCTCTCCAATCATGGGTACATTCAGGGCAACACGCTCTCTTACGCTTGCGTGAACTCCAGTAACATAAATCACGGCGAATGCAATTCTATAATGCCGTTTGGCGATCACTTCTTGATTGAAAAAAACGACCTCTCGCATTACACGCTGTCCATTGATTACGGCACCAACTACAGCATCTACCGCAACAATACTTTCCACGACCAGTACGAAACAGAGGCTAGCGGCAACTATCACACAGACGCCTTCTTTAGTGAGCCTGGAGCAGGAGTGTCATACACCGTTGAGTACAACGTCTTTGAAGGGAATTTACAATACAACGCTGTTGGTCCTAATTCTAAGACAGACTTATTTCAGAACGACAGCGGCACGACCTGCGCGAACTGCTTCAACGCTATTTTCCGATACAACACCATCTCTCGAATTGGGTCCGGTGCCGCATCGAACTATTACTGGCCGAACATAATGGCTTACAACAACACCGTGGTAGATGCGCTTTCTGATGGGACCGCCTCCGATGGAACTGCGGATTACGCGCAGTTGTCTCCAAACGGGGCTTATCTCAATCAGCTCTATTACTTTTCATTTGAGTCTGGAACAAATTTCAACATCTATCAATGTGGGTCAGGCTGCAATTTTGGCCACAGCTTGTATTGGTGCACAGGTTCCTGTACTTCAGTGTGGGGGAACCAGGCAGGCGTCCCATTCTTGAACGACCCAGGCAACAAGAACGCGAACCCGATGTTCGTAAATTACATCAGCCCAGGAAATGCGAGCAATAATTATCACCTGCAAGCCGGGTCTCCCGCAATAAACGCGGGGACGTATTTGACCACGGTTGCTTCTGGTGATTCAGGGTCGGGTACATCACTCGTGGTGACAGACGCTGCATACTTTCAGGATGGTTACGGACTTTCCAATGCAAATTCCACGGTGCAGGGTGATTGCATCGCGGTCGGAACGGCCTCGAACCACGTCTGCGTCACGGCCGTGAACTATTCGACCAACACGCTAACGCTGGCCAGTTCAATCAGCCGCTCGTCTGGTCAGGGCGTGTATCTCTATAGCAAGTCGGATGGCGTGCAAGTGTTGACCGGGAGCGTACCGGACATGGGAGCTTACCCGTATAATGGCGGCTCCGCCGGTTCCCCCGCGCCCCCATCGAACCTTTCGGCTATCATTAACTGACAACCCGGCCAGCATCAACGGAGGGTCCCTTCCTGCTTCGGCTGCGAGGCTCTGAGCACTTCCAAAACCTTCACAACCGGGAGGATCCGTGCGCCTGATTCTAACGACCATTGCACGACCTGCTCGAAGAAAGCGGGGGTGCACCCGAACCGGCTGGGTTTTTCACAAACATCGTGAGTCGCAAAAATCAGCCATCCCCGTGCTTGGGCATTCTGATCGATTAAGGCCTTCACCGCCTCGGGATTTTCGCGGCTCTGTTCCAAGAAAAACGCACAAAGCAAGTTGAGATCCGTGATTCCGGAGTTGAATGTCTGCCCTCCCGCCTGATGCCGAAAAAGAAAGCGTCCCGCGCGCAGACCACCTCCGCGGCAGCATAAGAAGTGCCTGCCGGCGACTTGCTTCACCGCCAGCCGAGGCCCGCTGAAGGGGTAAGAGAAGGTTTGGAACGCCGTCCCAGGGAGCACCTCATTCAGAGCCTGCTGATTATCGAGGATTGCTTTCTCATATATGTCAGGTGGTGTGTTCCAGGAATGGCAATGCCCGAACGTGTGGCATCCGAGTTCGTGCCCCAATCGTGCAAGTTCCTTGAGGTCCTCCGTCTGGTACATCGGTCCCATCTGAGATTGCTTTCCCGCAAGGCTCATGGACACATAGTACGTTCCGAGGATGTCATATCGCGTCAGGATCGAGCTAGCCTCAAGGAATGCCGACCGGGGGAAATCGTCGAAAGTAAAGGAAACCAGGGGAGCCGGGGTTCTTACGGCCAGTTGCCTTCTGAATAGGACCCTGGTTGCCTCCCCTGCAATCCGCTGCCGTGCCCAAGCGAGGTAGCTGCCCACCGCACTGTCTCTGTGCTCCTGCTGGCTCACTTGTATTCTCCAACGGGCTCGAGAGCCGGGCCCGCGACAGCCCGTCGAGGGGCGAGTCCCCGTAAAAGGCTCGCAAGCTGGCGGAAAGGCGCAAAACTCCAGTGCAACAGGACCACGGCGCCCAGATAAAAAGCAACAAAGGCCAATGAGATAATGATGGCTGCCTCCAGCGCAGCGCCAGGCCCTAGTGGAGAAGCCCAAATCGGCCTGCCTCGAAAGACAGCGACAGTTACTAAGCCCGCGAGCAGCGAGGCGGCACCATACCGCCAAACAGCGCCCATCAAAAATGAGACGCCAAATCCGATCGGTCGCCCCGCATACCAAAAGGCGGGGATCAGGAGGATGCAATAGGACACGCTCCATGCCGCGGCAATCCCCTTTGGCCCCCAAGGCAGCGCGAGCACAAACAAGGAGGCGGTGACCGCGAACTCCACCACGGTCCAGCGAAGCCAGCGCCCCGGCTTCCCGATTGAAAGATGAATCCAGCCCACCGTGCTAGCGAGCAGCATGGCTCCAATTCCCGGCCCGAACAGTTGGAAGATTCTGCCCGATTCCGACCATTGCGCTCCAAGCACCAGGCGGACCACGTCTTTGCCGACCAGTGTCAGATCGGCGCTCACTGCCATGCCCACGAATGCGATAATGCCCAGCGCATTCGCGAAGTATCGCCTGAAACGCGCGGGATCCTGATTCAGCCGGCTCAACGCGGCCAAGGCAACGTTGTCCAGCGGGGCCGTGAGCTGGCTGGCCGAAAGCGCGAACAAGTCAAAAGCCCTTTTGTAATATCCGAGGGCCACGGCGTTGAATCGCCACCCGACTAGCAGGTTGTCGACGTTCCGCGTGGAGTAGCGAAGGCAGAATTGCCCGTAGACCTTCGCGGCGAACCGGATAGCAGCCGCTGTCTTGCCCGTCCGCCGCGGCAGGCTCGGAATCCATCGGCAAAGCCACCAAGCCCCGATTGCCAAACCGAGCTGTTGC
>Ga0335072_10009923_pt1 | contig 13722 bp, 14 predicted proteins | sample Lox_Sample_21_FD_206725 | JGI IMG/M metagenome (GOLD analysis project Ga0335072, IMG submission 206725) | Soil microbial communities from Loxahatchee National Wildlife Refuge, Florida, United States - Lox_Sample_2.1 | ecosystem: Environmental > Terrestrial > Soil > Wetlands | place: USA...
TTCACCATTCGCAACATGGTCGAGTCTGCAGCTATTCGTAGGTCTCCTGTTCTGATGTGGTCTAGATGACTAGTTAAAGGTCTACGAAACATACGCTGACACCGATCCTACAGGCGATATCTCGGACGCCTCTGTATTTCCAGAATACACCGTTCCCAAGATGTACCTCAAGCTACAATACTGTGTCTCTTGCGCCATCCATGGCAAAATTGTCCGGTATGTACAGCTTTGAGATGAACCTTGGTCGAACATCCGTAAGTCGAGATAGAACAGCAGGGCTGACAATTTTCTCATAGTGTCCGTTCCCGTGAAGGCCGCCGCAACCGTGCTCCTCCCCCACGTGTTCGCTACAACAAGGATGGAAAGAAGGTCAATCCAAACCAAGCTGCTGCAAAGACAACTCAGGCATAGAGGTTGTTTTGGGAAATGGTATTTACATGGGTTTATGGCTACTATTGAGGGCTAGTAGCTAATTAAATGGTGCACAAAAAAAGAAAAGTTCACATCAAGGCTTAGAGATGGTGAAATGCTACATTGGCTATCTTTGTTGAGAATAACTAGTTAAGCCTTCCTGAGTCCTATACAGCGCATGACCGAATTTGTATACAAGGATGAGACCTAGGACTTTCCCTCAATTTCCTAATGCATCTGTACTCCTTTCTATGGTCAAATTTTCTGGAGGGTTTTGCCCACAGATATTTAGAGTTCTTCAGATTCCCTCTTACGGGCCTCAGACCCCGCTAGATCCTGCACTTTTAGCCTACCCATGACTTCAAGGTAATCATCCATTATCAGTTGTGCAACATTCATGCCCATAAGAGCGCTCGTCTCCATCGTGCTGATGAAGCTCTCAATACCAGCAGTGTAGTAAAACCCTCTTGCCAACTCAGTCTCTTCAAAAGTTACCCGAGGGTACTCGTACGGGTATGAGTGCCAGACATGAGGGTAATACCAAGAGATAGCATCTCTAGCAGATGTATTAAATATCGAAACGCCTGCGGTTGCTAGAGAAAAGGTAAGCAAGTGGAGTCTAATTTGAGATTATTCTACTTACGCTGGATTCCAAACAGACTTGAAAGAAACTCCTTGGTAACCTTCTCAGGCGAGAAAATCTTGTAGACATATTCTTTGCCTAATGTCTTGGGGTTGGTAATGGCTTTCAAGGTGCTTATACTAAAGAAGCCTGATTTCCCAACGATTTTGTGGCGATTTCCAGGATCTTCCTCTGGGCCGAGTGTGGTCAGGACTGTGGTTGGAACTTCTGCGCCTTCTTTCAGGTTGAAATGAGCACCGCTGAGCTTCAATGGTGATGTGAATAAGGTAACGTGAAGCGTTACATAAGGAATCTCATCTGGTACATGTTTGAGGAGATCTTTTTGCATCTCGATACCAGAGAACTGGAGAGGTGCAGTTAGAATAACCGTGTCGAATGGTTTTATAGTGGTTACGCCAACATCGGGAGAACCCTTGGATGATGAAACTTGTACATTGTACTTTCCATTCTTCTTTTCCAGGCTAGTCACTGTAGTGTTAAGGAGAACAGTGGCATCGGCGGCTTTGAGCATGTGGTCGAACATCTGCAAACATATCAGTGATGCGAAAGCATGGTTTAAAAGTAGTTAAATCATACCTGCCAATTTCCCCCTTCTATTGACATAGCACCTTCTATGGCCATGCAGACCATCGTCTCTAGACCATGGATGATGCCCAAATTCTGACCATAGTTGACTCGAGTACTAGCTTGGATGATGTCTGTGGTAAAAGGGGGTCCAATCTACAACAAGGTACGTCAGACAGTATGAGTATATTGCTAATGGAATGGATAATAAATGATGATAGGCGTGAAGATGGCTGACGGAAATGAAGTGACGCATGAAGAGGTTAGGTTCGTACTGATTCTCAACAATGCTGACTTACATTATTTGCAGCCAGAAACTGCTCACCGGTCACCGCCGTGACCGAGGTCAAATCCAGATCGAGTGCTCTATCTGACAAAGACCTGAACGGAAAGAACGGTGGCTCGTAAAGTTTTAAGAATTTCTCAACTGTGCTTCGCATCAGGCGCTGAGTCCGCATCGGCGCTAGGCCATATTTCCAGAACAACTTTGCGAGGTCAAACCAGGATGCCTCCCCCTTCTGTGTGTAAACAAATTTCTCTCCGTTCCATATCCCAAGAATCTCAGGCTCATCGCCGGCGGATTGATAGGATCGTGGGTTTAGGCCAAACTCATTAGCAGCATCCCTTAGAATCTTATTGACTTCAACGAATATGCTCGCCCCAAGCTCGATTGGTTCTGAGGGATCGTCAAACGCATTTACAGTTGTTGAACGCCCTCCTACGTACGACGATCTTTCAAAAACCGTGATATTGATTGCAACACCTGTATCCTGTACAAATTTGTGAAGGTGATAAGCCGTAGAAGCGCCAGCAGCACCAGCCCCTATACATGGGATATATTAGCCTTGGCGTCGTCAGCATTTTGGTGTGTAAGGCAGATTCCACTGTGGGCTAGCATTCGACAATAATAAAAAATGGACACAAGAAATGGGTTCGTAGATGACATGTCTTTTCAAATGAGAGAATAATGACCATAACAGTAATTTGAATAGGTTGGTTGAATATGGAATGAGCTTTTAGACAAACAATCGAGACAACAAGCGATGCATATATCAAAGCCCCCCCAAAATGAAAGTGCTTTAAGATTTGCTAACTCGTGAAATAAACGCAATCCGAACGGAATCGGCCATGTCCTTCAATAACTCCGTTCTAATATGTAGGATATGCTTGGGGGGCCGGATACTGCTTTAAGGATAGTATCGCCACTGGAGGAGGGCTTTATTCAAATAGACCCATCACAAGCCAAGTCATCAATAGTACTTGATGGTGTATTCAATCTAAAACGAAATATATAAATCGATGTTCTCAACATACCAATTATGGCGACTTGTTTGACATGATCGGCAGATTGAAGGTTGGCTGACGCAAAGGTGTTGAAAGGCCAAATTCCAGCACTGCCTCTGCAGAAGAGGCTAACTATCACCGAAAGCACTAGACTTGAGTATGGATACATTCTCGACGCATAAGTTATGCTTGCTACAAAGATCAGGGGATACAGGTTGTGATGCTGGCCAATCAGTCAGAATTGTGGCGTCAGTCCGAATTTAGACTAGTTCCATTTGTTGACGCGTGGGAATTTATCAGATGTGCATCGCGAATTTTGAGGGCAACCTTCGAGGGCAACATCTGAGCTTCTGACTTGCCATATCTACAAAAAAAGTATCCTGTCTCTCACGATGTCTGCCGCACAGCTCCTGAACCCGAAAGCAGAGTCAAGGGTATGTTCTTGAAGCTTAAAATCGATTGAGAAAGCTGCTAATTTGCTATAGAGGAGAGGTGAAGCGCTGAGAGTCAACATCAACGCTGGTGAAGGTCTACAAGATGTGTTGAAGTCAAATCTAGGCCCCATGGGGACCATAAAGATGTTAGTACTGCCCATGCCTTTAACCTATTAGTAACTAACATATCACAGGCTGGTTGATGGTGCTGGTGGTGTACGCAAAACCCGAGGATTCTGGTGAAGCTCCCCAACTAACTCTATGATTAATAGATTAAGCTTACGAAAGATGGCAACGTTTTGCTTCGAGAGATGCAAATACAAAATCCTACAGCTGTCATGATTGCTCGTGCTGCAACTGCTCAAGATGATATTTGTGGAGATGGTACAACATCGGTGGTATTACTTGTGGGCGAACTTCTCAAGCAGGCCGACAGATACATATCAGAAGGCTTACATCCACGAATAATCACCGATGGTTATGAGATTGCCAAGACTGAGTCCCTGAAGGTATGAAAAAGGAGCATCATTTGACTTATGTGTTATGCTTATAGATTGAAATAGTTCCTGGACACATTTAAAATGGAAAAGGAGGTTGATCGGGAGCTCCTGCTCTCAGTTGCACGAACATCCCTCTCTACAAAGCTCAATGCAACCCTTGCAAACAAACTCACCCCAGATATTGTTGATGCCGTCCTAGCCATTTACCAACCCCCAGCAAAGCCCGATCTACATATGATTGAGATTATGAAGATGCAGCATCGCACAGCTTCCGAAACTCAGCTCATTCGAGGATTGGCGCTGGATCATGGAGCAAGGCATCCCGATATGCCAAAACGGGTCGAGAATGCCTTCATCCTAAGTCTTAATGTGAGCTTGGAATACGAAAAATCGGAAATCAACTCCGGATTCTACTACTCAAGTGCAGAACAAAGAGATAAGCTTGTTGAGAGTGAGCGCCGTTTTGTTGATGAAAAGCTCCGCAAAATTATAGAGCTGAAAAAAGAAGTCTGTGGGAACGATCCCAAGAAAGGCTTTGTGATAATCAATCAGAAAGGGATCGATCCTTTATCGCTTGACGTGCTAGTGAAGAATGGAATCTTTGCTCTGAGAAGAGCCAAGAGACGGAACATGGAGAGACTGCAGTTGATTTGCGGTGGTACTGCCCAGAATAGCGTGGACGACCTGACCCCAGAAGTTTTGGGCTGGGCTGGTACGGTTTACGAGCAAGAATTGGGCGAGGAGAAATATACATTCATTGAAGATGTGAAGGATCCAAAATCAGTAACCATACTCATCAAAGGACCAAACCAGCACACTATCACGCAGATTACGGATGCGGTCCGAGACGGCTTGAGAAGTGTTTACAACATGATCGTCGATAAGAGTGTTGTGCCTGGAGCCGGTGCATTCCAAGTTGCTTGTGCAGCTCATCTGAATAGCGAGTCATTCCGCAAGTCTGTTAAGGGCAAGGCAAAGTGGGGAGTGCAAGCATTTGCTGATGCACTTCTGATTATACCGAAGACGCTTGCGGCAAATGCAGGGCACGATATCCAGGATTCGCGTAAGTCATCTGTAACTTCTCGCATGATATGTCTAACGCTTTCTGCAGTTGCTGGCCTCCAAGATGAGCAAGCTGAAGGCAACATTGTTGGACTTGACCTTGTAACTGGCGAGCCTATGGATCCGGTCCTCGAAGGGGTCTACGATTCCTTTAGGGTATTGAGAAATTGTATCGCGTCAAGTTCTGGTATTGCATCGAATCTACTACTGTGTGATGAGCTGCTTAAGGCCCGGCAGATGGGCAGACAAGGAGGGCCAGGGCCGGGCATGGATGAATAAAGGTACGATACGGTTGTAGGTCCGCTGCTTTAGAATGGGTCGTTTGGCAATGTAATATCCCAGATTGGCAGCGGCTGTATTCTAAGAGAACAGACAGGAATGTAGATTAGAAAAGTATAGCCGAGGCAGCTGCTAATGCAATATACTTACGGAGTAAGTTCCCTCAAATGGCCAGCTACCAGATCAGCCGAGAAAGATTAAGCATGAATACGAGGCCTTTTACCGTCTCCTGCCAAACACTTTGACTGCCAAGGAGCGGAGTCTAGCCGGCTACAGCTCTAGGCTTGGGCTAAAATTTGATAGGCGAGGTTTATTTAGAGTTGTGCATTCGGTTCGAGGGTAGGTAGCGACTACGGTATGTGTAGGGATTAACTAGCCACGAATGCGGCCCCATAGTGAGGGCGCACCTGCCACAGCAACGCGCAAGCACAGTACGTCTTGCGTTAGTGCATAATTTATCCTACGGGGGTGTTTGACCCTTACTGCATCCCAAAGATCTGGTCTGAGAATCCATCTTATCTTCTAATTTATACTATACGTCGTTGGCATCAGGTTGGACGAGGGAAGCTGCTCTGGAGAGACCTTACAATGCTGTCGGACCCCTAGCCAAAGTCAAAGACTATCGTGCTGTACAGTACACGCGACCTCCCCCTGGTTCAGAGGTGGTCGTAAGCCATCGCGCCGCCTCCAACGATGCTGCGTTTTCGGCGATATCGAGTCTTTCTCATATGTGCGATTCTTATGACCATAGCCCTCGTTCGACTGTCACGGTCAAAGCAATGGGAGGGTCAGGCGTCTCACCGCGTCGAGGCCGCATGGGAAGGGTACAAGGAAGACCAGTCCGAGGGCTTTCCTTCGTCGAAAGGAGAATCTAATAGACCCCCAGTTGACAGCGAAAAGCTTGCTCAATTGTCCACTTCGTCCACTCCTGAGACGACAACACTTATACAAGAGATTGTTCCTCCCCCCGAGACAAGTGTGGTTCCCACCCCTACCTTGACTCTGGCACCCTTCGCCGACGATGTCATTCCCGACCGAACTTTGCCGCTACACTCTCAAATTTCTGCGGAGGAGGACAATGAAATTCATCAAGAAGGGCCTGGCCGCGCAACGCCTGTAATATTCTCGCCGGCACCACCAGTAATTCATTGGGAGAAGCAAGTCGAACACTTCCCGGTCCCTACGGAATCCATCATTCAGCTTCCTACAGGAAAGCCAATTTCAATACCAAAGATCCAGTTTCAATTCTCAGATGAGACGATAAGCGCAAGGACCAAACGCGAGGAAAGATTGGGCAAGGTAAAGGAAGAGTTCAAAAAAGCCTGGAACGGATACAAGACGCACGCATGGATGCATGATGAACTTTCGCCTGTTTCTGGAGAATATCGAGATCCATTTGCGGGCTGGGCTGCGACACTTGTGGACAGTCTTGATACCTTGTTCATTATGGGACTGGATGAAGACTTCGAGGAGGCAGTCAGGGCCGTGGGCACGATTGACTTTACGACAGCTAAACGCCAAGACATTCAAGTCTTTGAGACCACAATCAGATATCTAGGAGGCTTGCTGGCAGCATACGATGTCAGTGGAAGAACCAAGACGGTCTTGCTGGAAAAGGCCGTCGAATTAGCAGAGATAATGATGGGAGCATTTGACACACCGAACCGAATGCCTGTTTTATACTATAACTGGAAGCCGACATTTGCATCTCAACCTCACCGTGCAAGTACAAGGTCCAATCTCGCTGAGCTCGGCTCGTTATCTATGGAATTTACTCACTTAGCCCAGTTAACGAAGGAGCCTAAGTACTATGATGCAGTGGCGCGTATAACCGATGCTTTATTCGAATGGCAGAGTCGGGGGACTACAGGTCTGCCGGGTGTCTTCCCTCAAGATGTCGACGCCTCAGGTTGCAATCGGTCTTCACCAGTCATCAATCATAGAGTGCCATCGAGCTCACTAATTTCTGTGGATCCACTGTCAGCAAGTGGCCAAGGCTATAAGCCTCCGACGCCGAAGAACGTGAAAGAGCCAAAACCGATAAAAGGCAAGGCAGCCAAGGAACTTGCAGATATCTATCTTTCTGTGATACCAGGAGAGCCGGGCAAGGCTCGCCTTGAAAGGATCCTCCCGCAACCCATAACCGACATAAAGAAGATTTCAAAGAGGACCGAACCCAGCATAGAGTCCTCTAATACTACTATTGCACCTGAAGAGGTTGCAAATTTGGATCAAGTTCTACCAGCCTCACCAACAACATCGGTTTTAGAACTTACACCTGATATGACGGAGATACCGGACGGAGGCCTTGGAGAGTGGGACTGTGTACCCCAAGGTTTGGAATCAACTAACTTTGGCCGTGATTCATTTTCAATGGGTGGCAGTCAGGATTCTGCATATGAATACTTCTCAAAGGTAATGCCATGAATTTCATGTTCTCGTCTAACCAGCATTACTAACTTTTATAGCAATATTTACTTCTTGGCGGACTTGAGGACAAGTATCGTATCTTGTTTCTAGGGGCTATGGATGCTCTTCGAGACTATTTTCTCTATCGTCCAATGGTGCCCAATAACCGAGACATCCTGTTCTCCGGCAGAGTCATCAAGAGTGGCAAGGATGGACCATCCACGTTCGTACCTGAAGTGACCCATTTAACTTGCTTTCTAGGTGGTATGGTTGGTATGGGTGCGAAGATCTTTGGCCTTGAGGAGCATGACCTCGAGATTGCGCAGAAGCTTTCTGACGGTTGCGTGTGGGCCTACGAGTCAATGGATACTGGCATTATGCCAGAGATGGCTGAAGTTTACCTCTGCGAAAAAGATACCGACTGCCAGTGGAATGAGACTCTATGGATGGAAGCCTTAGATCCGATGGCAGAGCAAAGAGAGAAACTGATCGAGGAATATGAAATCAAAAAGGCGATGCGCAAGGCGAAGGAAGAACAAACCCTATTAGCGCAGCAGGCAAGGTTAGAAGCGGAGGAAAAGGAGAGAATTTCCGCCACAGAGCTGGGGCAGATCGAGTCGAGGGTTGGCGGACATGATCTGGCAGACAGTGGAGATGCAACTAGCGTTGATGTCGACATGCCTACCCCTGTTTCCACACGGAATGAAGAGGCCAATACTGACGCAGTATCGGAGTCCAAACCAGCTTTTCAAAAACGGCAACTGGAGAAGGATGCCTCAGAGACGAGCGTTGATGAAATTTCTCCACCTTCTGACGAAAATATATACGATGAAAAGCTACAAAGGAAGCTCATGGACACGGAAATTGAGCTAGAAGCTGCTGCACCCGGAAGGCTGGTACAACAGCCTTCCACATACGTGCCGAAGGTTCCAACACCTAGTGAGAGAGGTCCCGATCCTTTTCGACCTCCAACACATAAAGAGTATGTTGAAGCAAAGATTCAACGCGAAGGACTTCCTCCGGGCTTCACACAAATTTCGCATAATAGTTATATCCTTAGGTAAAAGCTCCTCTCATTCCTTACCCAATAATTTATATCTCCTCACAATGATCGCAGACCCGAAGCTATAGAGTCCGTATGGTACATGTATCGCATAACCGGCGATCCCATCTGGCAAGAAAAAGGCTGGACAATGTTCGAGCACATCATCAACGCCACGAGCACTACTTACGGCCATTCAGCGATCCGAGGAGTCTCAGGCGAGTACGGCCCCCAGCAGACAGATGAGATGGAGAGCTTCTGGCTCGCCGAGACCTTGAAGTATTTCTTTCTCCTGTACTCAACGCCCGACGTGATAAGTCTGGATGACTGGGTGTTGAATACCGAGGCGCATCCGTTCAAGAGACCGAATTAGGTAGTGGGTACGACTACGGGGATCGTTTTGGACGGGAAGTAGACGGAGTTAGTGGCATGTGCGAGACATTTCCTGGTACTAATCGATCTGGTGTGGGAATCATTGTTATGATAGCATTAGTGGAGTTATATATATACAGCATGTTATGTAAAATGTTACGCCTAGATCGTAGGAGGTCGAAATACAGATCCAAATTCTACAATTATGATCAGGAATATGTGATTGCAGAAGTATGCGCCAACACTCAATGACGTTTTCCAAGGACTTTCATGATTGATTCATTCACAGTCGCGCCTGTTTCTCTATAGATATACAAATTCTCAATGATAATGTCCAACCCGCTTCCCGTTCATCACACCGCGTTTTCCATTGACATTGAAAGAACCCTGGAAAAGAGACGTCTTCAGAGGTGGTTTTGGAGGTGGTGGCGACGTCAACGCATGCCACATGTCCATGATTCCAGCTCTTCGTGCCGGTAGCATGCTGTATTGTAGACTGTAAAGGTTCTTTCGGTGGATGGGAGGTACGAATTTGCCTGTCACGAGACAGAGGAGGACCCGCGGCGAGAGATAGTGCTTGCGGATACGGTGGCCGAGCTGGAAGTACTGGTGGAACATTGCGCGGAAGGTGAGAGGTACAGACTGCAGATAACTTAGTATGAAGAAATAGGGACTTTGTAAAAGATTGCTACCTTGAGGTATATATACGAAGTCGGCGGCGCCGATGAACCAGAAGAATTAGAAGTAATAGTTTGGGTATCTTGGAGCTCAAAGCGAATACCGCCTGATCTCTGATTTAGCCTTGACCAACATATTTCGATGAGCGACCTACCAGGTAGCCGTTGGGAATCTTTTAATCGTAACATAAGTGCAAAGAGCGGGAAATGATTCAAACATGCAAGTGCCGTATCCAAAACAGCCTTTAGAGAGATGATGGCCATTCGTGCGGACGCGAAGGCTAAATAGAATACAACTACTGTAGGCAGTAGAAAGAACAGTAAGGTGAATAAGATCGTTCCCAGGAGTAGCTGGTCGAGATCGTAGTCGCAGGAATCAATTCGCTTTCGAAGTACGTTATGCTTCTTGCCTCGGAACAGGTGAAAGAGGGAGATAATGATCGTTAGTTGCCAATGGAAAATCCGAGCTGATGCCATGTAGAAGGAGTATATATGGAGGGTTAGCACGGAAAGCATGTCGGAGAAGAGAGCGATTGGCATGCTTGCACCCGCGAAGCTAGAGAATCCGATGAACCATATGACATGAGGTAACACAGGTTCAAGGGCTTCGATGCAGCCTGGGTTAGAGTAGATTAGTTTAGGTGTCAAAAAAAAAAAAAAAAAAAAAAGTTTGACATACTTGACCAATAGTCAATAACCCACAAGAAGAGATCACCGAGGAAACGAGCTAATTCGCCGTTCAGCTTCAGGCCAGCAGGCCAGAACATCAACCACGAGATAGTCCTCTGTAGCGCAGCAACTGTATATGTACTCAGAACGCTACTGATCGATTCTGCGACCCAGTCTGCATTATCAATAATATAGGACCCGAGGGCAATGCCAATGATTACATCATTTGCAACAAGCCACAGACTATTGTAGAACCGAATATAGTCAGGATGGCTTGTAGTTACGCTTTCCCAATCATTCTTCCGCTTCCTCAAAGTAACATATTGCATCGGCCAGTAGCAGAACTGCTGAAGGCGGATCTCTACCTGCTGAGCTGTAGCAGATATATCCTTTAAAGCCGCATGATCAGAACGCCCTCGCCATTCTAGGATAAGGAGGAGCATCTCCGCAACGACTCGGTGACAGAGAAGACCGACCACAAATGTTCGTCTTATCACAGGATAGATGTAGACTGTCATCAGCTGCCACATAGCCATCACAACAAAGTCTCGCATTGAAGAAGCAGATTCTACCACTCTTTCTGATACACTAAGACTTCGTCTCTGGCGTGTACCAACGAGTGCAATATTCTTTTGCAATAACTCGTGAAGTTCCCAGGAACAGTTGATCTGATTGACAATTCTTGGCAGAGCAAGCTCTTTTGGTGTAGGCGGATGCTTGGTAACTGTATGGTACTTCAGCTTCTCAACAAGAGCATTGAGTCGAGCTCTATTCTTGGCTTCCAATCGCTCATCTTCAGCCTCCATGCTACCTGAGGGGTGTTGGACCTGCTCAGCTTTGTCTCCTAGTGCCAAAGATATCGGGCTTAGGGATATATATTGCATACGATGTGGTAATGGACGACTGAACATTATGATTTGTATGGTACGCGCTTTGGCAGATGATATCTGCGGAACGCGACTATTCGGGCTAGTAGTAGCATTTATCTGATATGGATCTGCTTGGGCGGGATTATTGACAGATCCCAGAACGTGGACTGCGGGCTGTCCACAGAGCTCGTAAATCCGAGTAATGGGATGTTTTGCATTTCGAAAGAGGGTCCCTACTCTCAACGCACTCTCCACATTCCGTGCCTTTTCGTGCGTCAGCGAAGAGCACAGACTATACATCTCCAGAAACTTGCCTCTACATCCTCAAGTATAGCTACAACAAGGAAATCGAGCTCCGAATTCCTCCATCCGACGATAACCCCTGGGGAGGTCGTTCTTGGGATGTCCAGCGGCCAGAATATTCTCATCAAGCCATCATGCTCTGGCATGACAATATCTCCGTTCCTCAAAAGGATCCCCGACGTCGAAGCTGTTCACGTGCAGAGATCCCTGCTGTGCCGGACCGTGGATGCTATATTGTGTTCAGCAGAAAGTCATCACTGGTTCGCAGATACATATACCAGGTTCGTCTCCCGCGATGCCAGTCTTTCCACTGGTATTATGATCAGAAAGAAGAAGATCGACAATATCGCAAAGCCTTTGGCAGCACGTGCCTATGAAACATTGTGTTAGCCCGCAGTGCTTAAATACATCTTTAAGAAGACACTCACGACAACTCCGTGATCCCAGGCAAAAATGGCGAGCTCATACAGTCGAGTAACCAGATCCCACCTGGCAGTAATGTAGCCGGCTACGAAGATCCCAAGGGTGAGGATAGAGAAGGGGTGCATGAATCAGCTGCTATCGTCCGCACATTACTGTCTTTAGGGCCTGCGCATTGGGAGTTCAATGGCCGGAGGGTCTGGCGCGACTGAAAAGTCGCGGCTGGCGCCTGCTCAGGAGGAAACGTTATCTAGCGACGATGGGTGTTGTCTTGATTGTCAGGATCAATAGTAATCTGGAGCTCTTAACATAATCGATAATCCAGTAGCACAGCCTTCAGGTTTGGAAGTGCTTCAATAAATTGAAGGCGGATCTTCATTGAGTACAGGTAGTTGTAGACTACGGAGTACTTTCAACTTTAATTCCCGTCCTGCAGGGATATTGAACTTAAATTTCGTGCACGTGATTACGACATACATAGTCTTCAGACGGAGAGGCCTGCATACATAGTACAGAAAAAGGGGACTGGAGGGGAAATATTTATTTAGCATCCTGTCTACCCGTACAGCTGGATGGATGAGGTCACGTCAGGTGGTACTATTCAGAGTGGAAACGCCATTTGCCTCTGCCGTAGCATGCCCTCTAGAAAGACTCCCACAACTAACGCCATGCAATGTCCCGATCAATTTCAGCTATCATGAAAATGCAGCCTTTCTGTGGAAACGATTAGCAGTCGCCGGGTTTGGCTATGGTCCCTCTTACATTTTCGCCTCATATTCAAAGCATCATTCTCTTTATTGTCCTCCCGAGCCTCCTCTAACATCTTGTCAATCCCACGCTCTTTCAACGCACCCTGTATATATCAGATATTTGGCTCAGTCAATTCATAAAGGTCACTACTAACAGTCAGGCATTGCTTGTACTCTTTAAAGAGGGATTCGCATTCATCTGTTGTTGCATTGCCTCTAAGATATTCTAATAATATGTGAGCTTGCCCGACCAAAAGGTTTGATTGAGGGAAGCAAGTTGACTTACTCTCACTATACCATTTCAAGAAGCACGTATCATAACGCCTAAATGGGTCAGCTAGACAGCGCAGGATCTGCATTTTAGAAACTCACTCCTTGACTTCATTACATTCTGGCGCTAACGATGCCGACATCTTGCGTTCTCAGCCTTCGAGCATAGGTAGTTCTGTTTGCGTCTAACACTTTACACAAGCTAGCGGCGTCCGGAAGATCTTACAACCGAATTTCCGACAAGGCTAAGATTTTTGTGTTGTAGAAACACTACCAGTGCGGAAGAACTCAAGTATGGACAATGCGCAAGGCTTCCAGGCCTTGCAGGATCAGATCCAAGCTGCACTCGTATCCGCGACGAGAACTGCTGGTCAGATTTCCTCCGAAGATCTCAACTTCCAAAGATCTCTAAACCCATCTCTCGGTACAGCCCTTGACGAACAAAGCGCACGTCTACTCGCACTGTCCAGCTCTCTGCTCAAGTCAGCAGCATCAATTTCGGAATTAGAGCCGCCAGTTCTCCAGGACGTTGAGGACGTCGATAATAGCTGGCACGGCGTGGTTGATGTAGTGGACTCTTTGCTTGAAAAGGCAGATACATGCTTGGATGAGTACACGGGAGTCATAAAGCAGAAGACCCCACCAACAACTGAGCAGGTACAGTTCATATGTTAGAATTTAGTTGAATCCAACTAACGTTTAACCCCGCAGTCCCCCTCGAAATTGAAGAAGTACCAGTCTTTAGGCAATTCGCTTCGGACTCAG
>Ga0335072_10009924_pt1 | contig 13722 bp, 9 predicted proteins | sample Lox_Sample_21_FD_206725 | JGI IMG/M metagenome (GOLD analysis project Ga0335072, IMG submission 206725) | Soil microbial communities from Loxahatchee National Wildlife Refuge, Florida, United States - Lox_Sample_2.1 | ecosystem: Environmental > Terrestrial > Soil > Wetlands | place: USA: Florida...
CGACCTGCGCGCCCGGCGGGACGATCACGTTCTTGTCGATGATCGCGTTCTGCACGACGGCCCGGCGGCCGATCTCCACGTTGTGCAAGATGACCGAGTCCTCGACCCGGGCCCAGCTGTTGACTCGCACGCCCGGGGAGAGCACCGACTCCCGGACCAGGCCGCCGGAGACGATGACCCCGTTGGACACCAGGCTGTCAATGGCCCGGCCGACTCGGTCGCCGTTGTCGTGGACGAACTTCGCTGGCGGCAGCGACGGCATGTGGGTGAGGATCGGCCACTTGTCGTTGTACAAGTTGAACAGCGGGGTCACGCTGCGCAGGTCCATGTGGGCGTCGAAGTACGCGTCGATGGTGCCGACGTCCCGCCAGTAGCCGGCGTCCCGCTCGGTCGAGCCGGGCACCTTGTTGGTCAGGAAGTCATAGGCCTGCGCCTGCCCATCGTCGACCAGCATCGGGACCAGGTTACCGCCGATGTCGTGCCGGCTGCTCGCGTCCTTGGCATCCCGGTTCAGCGCGTCCCGCAGCACCTCGGTGGTGAAGACGTAAATGCCCATCGACGCGAACGACTCATTGGGGGAGCCGGGCAGCGGCGGCGGGTCGGCTGGCTTTTCCAGGAAGGTGGTAATGGTCCTGCCGTCCGCGGCGACCCCCACGATCCCGAACGCCTTCGCGTCCTGCCGGCTCACCGGCAGCGCCGCCACCGTGACACCAGCCCCGTGCGCCAGGTGCTGGTCGATGATCTGCCGCACGTCCATCCGGTACACGTGGTCAGCGCCGACGACCACCACCAGGTCGGGCTTGTCGTCGTTGATGAGGTTCATGGACTGGTGGATCGCGTCGGCCGACCCGGTGTACCAGTGCGGGCCGAGCCGCTGCTGCGCCGGGACCGGCGTCACGTAGTTGCCGAGCAGGTCGGTGAGCCGCCACGTCGTGGTGATGTGCCGGTCGAGGCTATGGCTCTTGTACTGGGTGAGCACGCACATCCGCCGGATGCCGGCGTTGGCGAGGTTGGACAGCGCGAAGTCGACCAGCCGGTACACGCCGCCGAACGGCACGGCTGGCTTGGCCCGGTCAGCCGTCAGCGGCGCTAGCCGGGTGCCGGCCCCGCCGGCGAGCACGATCCCCAGGACAGCCGGTTCTGGCAACGTGGTTCCTTCCCTGCACGCGATGGCGCGTTCTCATCAGGTGCAATCCTGTACCTTTCGCACCATAACCACAACAGGCAGGTCCTCGCCGCTGGTCAGGCACCGGACGCGGCCCTGCTGTCGCGGCGAGCCGCCGTCATGGCCGCCGCCGTCCACGCCACCGTGGCCAGGCAGGCCGACATGACGACGGGCACGGCACCCGGCCAGTGCGCGACGGCGGCCCCCGAGCCGCCCCGGTACCGCAGCGCGGCGGCGGCCGGGGAGACTCCCGACGCTAGCCCCAGCACGACCAGGCACAGCGTGCTGAGCACGGCCATGCCCTGATGGCGGATCAGCGGCGGGTTGCACAGCGTCCCGGCCGCCGAGCCGACCAGGACGCACACCAGGGCGACGGCCAGCCCGGCCGCCAGGACGCTCGGGTGCGCGAGCGCGGCCGTCACCGTGGCGGCCAGCCCGCCCGGGCGACCGCGATCGACTGACGCACTGGTGGCGACCTCGAAGGCAGCGCCGGCCAGCCCGAGGAGGACGCCAGCGCCCGCGGCGGTCGCCACGGCCGCCAGGTGCGCCCGGGCCGGGCCGGCCGCGGCGGCGACCACGGCCCGGGCCGCGTCCGGCTCCGCGCAGACGATCAGCCGGGTGAGCAGCGCGACGGCGGGCACCAGCATCGCCGCGCTCCAGTCCAGTCCCTCGGCCAGCGTGGTCTGCCCGCCGAAGCCCACGGTCACGAGGAGGGCGTAGGTGATCACGGGAAAGAGCCAGCGGTAGGACCGCAGCAAGATCGCCGCCTCATACCGCAGCAGCGCCCTCACAGGTCGAGCTCGTCGCGGCGCTGGCGCGGGCACGGGCGCGAGACGTGATCGCCGGCTGCGATCGTCAGGCGGCCCGTGCCGTCCAACTGCCACCGCTCAGCCGCCCGGCCGGCCAGCCGCGCCGGGTCGTGATCGACGAACACCACGCAGCCGCCGGCCGCGGCCCAGGAGGTCGCGGCTGCCTCCAGCGTCCGGCGCGCCGCGGCGTCCAGGCCGGTCCACGCCTCGTCGAGCACCAGCAGGCCAGCCCCGGGCAGGAGGGCCTGCGCGACCGCCACCTTCTGGCACATGCCCTTGGACAGCGACCGCATGGGTGCATGCGCGTAGGGAGCCGCCCCGAGTCGTTCCAGCCAGTGATCGACCCGGGAACCCGCGGACGCGCCCGCCAGGCCATGGACCCGCGCCATGTGCAGCAGGTACTCCCGGGCGGAGAACGGCAGCCCAGCGGGGAACCGCTCGGGCACGTACCCGACGTGCGGACGGTCGCGTACCCGACCTGACGATGGCAGGCACACGCCCGCGATCACCTTGAGCAGCGTTGACTTGCCGCTGCCGTTTCGGCCCTCAAGCCGGATCAGGCGTCCGGCTGGCACCGGCGCCGACACGTCGCGGACCACCCACGGGGCACGCAGGCCGTACCTCTTGCCCACCGCCTCAAGCCGCACGCGAGAAGCCTAATGCACCATTAACCAGAACGGACCGGGCAATCGGGTGCACGTCACCTGCCCCGGTGCCGTGGGCTGGCGCCGCGTGCCCTGGCGGGCCGCGGGCCGCGGGAATGTCACGAGATGGTGCAATGTGGCTGTCAAGCCGGGTGAAACTGACATCGTTGGCCCCAGAACAGTGCAGAATATAGCGCGCACATCAGCGCGCGCTTCGCCGTGTGCGAGCGCGGATCAGCAGGCCCGGGAGCGCCGGACCGCCCCGGAATGTCGAGAAGGCGAGTTGCATGAGCGTTATCGAAGTGGCCCGTACCCTGGCTGGCCACACCGGGGCGGTGAACTCGGTGGCGTTCTCGCCCGATGGCGCCCTGCTCGCCACCGCCAGCGAGGACACCACGGCGATGCTGTGGGACATCGCGACCGGGGAGGCGATGCAGGTCCTGCACGGCCACAGCGAGCCCGTGTTCGCCGCCGCCTTCAGCCCCAGCCATGCCATCGTGGCCACGGTCAGTGCCGACAACACCCCGCGGGTGTGGGACGTCAGGACGGGAAAGTGCGTCCATGAGCTCAAGGGGCACAGCCTGCCCGTCTTTGGCGTCGCCTTCTGCCCGGACGGCACGACGCTGGCCACCACCAGCTACGACGAGTCGGCCCGGCTCTGGAACCCGGCTACCGGGCAGGCGCTGCGGGTGCTGGCCGGCCACACGGACATTGTGTACGCCGCGCGGTTCTCGCCCGATGGCCGGCTGCTGGTTACCGCGAGCGGCGACAGCACCGCCCGGCTCTGGGACGCCCGCAGCGGCGACAGCCTGCATGTCCTGTCGGGTCACGACGGCATCGTGTCGGCCGCCTCCTTCAGCCCGGATGGCAAGCGCGTCGCCACCGCCAGCTTTGACGGCACGGTGCGCATCTGGGATGCCCGGGCCGGGCAGCTGGTCGCCACCCTGGCCGGGCACAGCGACACCGTGTGGGGCGCGGCGTACGCACCGGACGGCGCCCGCATCGCCACCGCCAGCGAGGACGCGACGGTCCGGGTGTGGGACGCCGCCACCTGCCAGCCGCTGCGCACGCTGGAGGGACACACCGACTCGGTGTTCATGGCGGCCTTCTCGCCCGATGGCCGGGTGCTCGCCTCCGCCAGCTACGACGGCACGGTGCGCCTGTGGGACCCGGCCACGGGGAAGACGGCCGCCACGCTGAGCGGCCACACCAACGCGGTGAACTCGGTGGTGTTCGCGCCACGGGGCGGCCGGAGCGGTGGCCTGCTCGCCACCGCGAGTGCCGACGCCACCGCCCGGCTGTGGGCGCTGTAGGTCGCGTGCGGCACCGGGTGCCGCCGGGCCGGCCGGGCCGGCCGGGCCGCTAGCGCCGCACGGCCGCCTTCCCTTACTCCGCCGCCCTGGAAACCCGCAGGCCGAGGGACGCGAACTGGTCGAATGGCTGGTGGTAGCCACGCTCGATGTGGTGAACGCCATGCAGTACCGAGGGCCGGTCGGCCACGGACGCCGCGAGCACCGCGGAGAACCCGGCCCGCACGTCCGGCAGCTCGACCTCGGCCCCGCGCAGCTTGGACACGCCCCTGATGACCGCCGAGTGCATGGAATTCCCATCCTGGAAGCGGCAGGCGGGGCCGCCAAGGCAGGCCGCGAACACCTCGATCTCGCAGCCCATCTTCTGCAGCGCGGGGACGTACACCAGGCGGTTCTCAAATACCGTCTCGTGCAGGACCGACATCCCGTTGGCCTGCGTGAACAGCACCATCAGCGGCTGCTGCCAGTCGGTCATGAAGCCGGGGTGGGTATCGGTGTGCACCGCCGCCGACTGCAGCCCTTCCGGAGCGGACGCGGTGATCCACTCGTCGGTGATGTCGAACCGGGTGCCCATCCGTGCCAGCGTCGTGATCGCGGTCACGAGCCGGTCCTGCGGGCAGCCGTGCACCCGCACCTCGCCGCCGGTGATAAGGCCCGCGACCAGGTAGGAGAAGGCCTCGAGCCGGTCGCCCGCCAGCCGGGTGGAAGCGGCCTTGAGCTTGTCCACGCCCTCGATCACGATGCGCCGGTCCGGGCTGAACTCGATGTGGGCGCCCATCCGCTGCAGGAACAGCGCCAGCTCTACGACCTCTGGCTCGGTGGCCGCGTTGCGCAAGACGGTCTTGCCCTCGGCTAGGACAGCGGAAAGCAGCACGGTCTCGGTCGCGCCGACGCTCGGGTAGGGCAGCGTGATGCGCGCGCCGTGCAGCCTGGTCGCCTTGGCGTTGATCCCGGTTGGCCCGTAGGAGACCTCGGCGCCCAGGGCCCGCAGCGCGTCGACGTGGAAGTCGACAGGCCGCCGCCCGATCGGGTCGCCGCCGACGAGCGGGACGAACGCCTCACCGGTCAGGTGCAGCAGCGGGCCGAGCATCAAGATCGGGATCCGGTTGAGGCCAGTGAACGCCTCGGGCACCCGCGGCCTTACCTCGCTGCCCGGGGCGACCGTGATCTCCCCGTCCTGGCGGCTGACGTGGAAGCCGGCCGACTCCAGCATCGCCGCGGTGATGTCCACGTCTCCCACCTGCGGGGCATTGCGGATCACGCTCGGGCCGTCACCCAGCATCGCTGCCACCATGTGCTTGGTCACGGCGTTCTTGGAGCCGCGCACGGAGATGTCACCGCGCAGCGGTCCCGATGGCTCAACTATCCACGATTGCGTCACGCCGCACACGATATGTGCTATCCGGCACACGGGTTCCAGCTTCCGGAGAACACGGCGAAACTCGGCGCGGCGAGTCCCCGGTGCGACGCCGTTGACACCTCGTAATGCTAGGCATAGGGTTACTTGGCATGGACCGTGAACGCCTCAAGGGGAACCTGGACCTGCTGCTGCTTTCTGTCCTTTCGTCTGGTCCCGCGCACGGGTACGCCATCATCTCGGCGCTGCGCGACCGCAGCGGGGGCGCGTTCGACCTGCCCGAGGGAACGATCTACCCCGCCTTGCACCGGCTGGAGGACGCGGGCCTGCTCGCCAGTACCTGGGAGCGGGCCGAGGGCCGCCGGCGCCGGGTCTACGGGCTTACCGACCAGGGCGCGGCGGCACTGGCCGCCCAGCAGAGCGAGTGGCGCCACTTCGCAGGCGGGGTGCACGCCGTGCTGGGCTGGGCCGTGCGGCCCGCGGCCGGCGGCCCGGCGCAGGCGGAGCCGGGGTGGTCGGCATGACGGCCGCCCCGGACCTGATCACCAAGTACCTGGACGACCTGGGCGCCGGGCTGCGGGTGCCGGTGGCCGAGGCGGAGCTGATCTTGGCCGAGGCCGAGGATCACCTGCGCGAGACGGCCGCGGCCGGCCGGGAGACCGGGATGACCGAGGCGGCGGCCCAGCAGTCGGCCATCTCCAGCTTCGGGCCCGTCGGGGCGGTCGTCCGGGCACATCACCGGCGGGCCATCACGCCCGGCGGTGCCGCCATGGCCGCGTGGAAGCTGACCGGGCTGGTGGCCACGACCCTCGGTGCCGGCGGCGTCGCCGGGATGGAGCTGTACCAGTTCGTCGCGCGAACCGCCCCGCTGGGCTGGGGCGGGCCCAATCCCCTCGTCTTTGTCTACGCGGCCCTGGCGGCCGGCGGCCTGGTCCTGCTGGCGGCGCGCCGGCTGGCCCGCCGCGGCGCTCCAGGCCGGGACCTGCTGTCCCCGGGCGTGATGGCGGGCTGCTTCCTGCTGGCCTCGGCGGTCCTGGGGTGGTACTGGCTCTCGGTGCGAGCCAACCCGCCCGCGCCGCCCCAGCCGCCGCCTGACCTTCCCTGCCCGTGGTCATGCAGCTGGAGCCCGGGGCCGCCACCGCCCGACTCCGGCCCCGCCCCCGCCCTGATGGTGCTGATTGTCTACGCGGCCATGGCGGCGTGCGTCCTGGTCGTGCTGGCGGCCCGCCGGCTGGCCCGGCGCCGGGCCACCGACCGTGGTCCGCTGTCCCCGACGGTCGCGGCGAGCTGCTTCCTGCTGGCATCGGCACCGTTGCTCGCGCTGATCGTGCTGCGCGCTCATTTCCTGAAGGGCCAGGCGGTGCCCCTGGCTCCGGTGATCGGTGAGACCTGGCTCACCCCGGTCTCCCAGGGCTCCATCTCGGCCGCTCCCTGCGTATCGGGCGCCGTCGTCGTCGGGTGCCTGGCGCTGGCCGTGGGCTTCGGCATCCAGGCGGCGGTCCGGCACGCACGGTGCGGGCCCGCCCGCCGGCGGGCCTGGCCCGGGGCGGGGCCGGCCCGCTCCGTCTTGCGTGTCCTTGGCCAGGCCGGTCGTGGTGGCGTGGGCCGTGCGTACGTGTGAGTCCCGGGCCCGCGGCGGCATCCGGGCGGCCCGGCCAGCCCGCTCACGCAAAGCGCGCCTGCTGGCCGCCGCGCTGCTCCTGGGCGGGGTCGCCGTGGCCGGATGCACGTCAGGCTCGCATCCCGAGGCGCACGCCGCGGTCACCCCGACAGGCGCGGCGGCCACCCCGGTCAACGTGGCCGGCAGCTGCCTTTCCGCTCCCGTCTCCTGCTACGCGCCGCGCCTGTTCCAGGTCGCCTACGGCATCCTGCCCCTGCTTGACCAGGGCATCGTTGGCCGCGGCGAGACGGTGACGGTCCTGCTGCCCGGCTCGCCGCCCGGTGTCGCGCCCGCCGACAACACGGCGCCGAACGGCGATCGGGTCCAGGGGGGACCCGCCGGCACCACCGATATCCGCGCGGACCTGGCCGCCTTCGATGCTGAGTTCCGCCTGGCCGCCCCGCGGATCCAGCTCGTGACCACCCTGTCCGGCCCGGCCCGGCAATGGCAGGGGACTGATCAGGAGGTCCAGGACCTGGAGATCGTCCACGCGGTCGCCCCGGGTGCGGCCCTGCGGGTCGTCTTGATGCCGGCGAGCGCCCAGGCCAGCGCGGCCACGGCGACCGCTGGCCTGCTCGCCGGGCTGCCGCTGGCCCTCTCAGGTACCGACGTGGCCCTGATCGACTGGAGCCTGGGGGAGCACCTCTTCACCCGGGCGCAGGTGACCCGGCTGCACTCGCTGCTGGCGGGGGCGCAAGCCCGCCACGTGACGGTGATCGCCTCCTCCGGCGACAACGGCGGGTTCAGCGAGACCCCGTTCGGTGGCACGGCGGTCGCGGAGGCCAGCCTCCCGGCCGCCGATCCGCTCGTGCTGGCCGTGGGCGGCACCACGCTGACCGCCAGCCCCACCACCGGTGCCTACACCAGCGAGACCACCTGGAACGGCCAGGCCGGCTTTTCCATCAGCCAGGGAGCATCGGGGGGCGGCTTCAGCCACCGGTTCACCCGTCCCGCCTACCAGGATGGCGTCCCCCGGACGTCGGCCATGCGGGGCGTGCCCGACGTGGCTGGTGACGCCGGCCAGTCGGGCGGCCTGCCGATCCTCAACACTATCGGCGGACGCGGCGGAGCAGTGAACCCGGCCTCAGGGACCGGTGCCGCCGCGTCGCTGTGGGCGGGAGTTGTGGCGCTGGCCGACCAGGACGCCCGGCACGACCTCGGCTTCGTCAACCCGGCCATCTACCGCATCGCCCGCGGCTCCCGCTACCACCAGGCCTTCCACGACGTCACGACCGGCAGCAGCGTGCAGACCCTGCCCTACCCGGGCGGGACGGCGGGATATGCGGCCGGCCCCGGATGGGACCCGGCGACCGGCTGGGGAAGTCCCAGCGCCCAGGTACTCGTCCCTTTGCTGGCCGCCTAGCCGGCCACGCCGACAGCCCCCCAGCAGCCGCCACCCCCCGTAAAGGACTGGAATGGACTCCGGCCAGGCACACCCGGCTCACGACACGGCGGTGGCAGGCGACACCGATAGCGCCGGCCCGCCGCCCGACGCCATGGTGACGGTGGACGACGTCCACCGGACCTTCGGCCGCGGGCACACGGCCGTTCATGCCCTGCGCGGGGTGTCGTTCACGATCGGCCGCGGCCAGCTGGTCGCCCTGCGCGGCCGGTCCGGCTCGGGCAAGACCACGCTGCTGAACATCATCGGTGGCCTCGACGACCCGACGCGCGGCCGCATCTGGGTGGACGGCCACGAGGTGAACCGGATGACCGAGGGCCAGCGGCTGGCGCTGCGCCGCGGCGAGATCGCCTTCATCTTCCAGTCCTTCGGGCTGGTCCCGATGCTGTCGGCCGCCGAGAACGTCGGGATACCGCTGCGCATCGCGGGCGTGCGGCCCAGCGAGCGCCGGGAGCGGGTCGCGGCCATGCTGGCGCTGACCGGGCTGTCCAGCCATGCCGTGCACCGGCCGGATGAGCTTTCCGGTGGCCAGCAGCAGCGGGTGGCCATCGCCCGCGGGCTGGCGGGCCGGCCGGGCCTGCTGATCGCGGACGAGCCGACCAGCCAGCTCGACCTGGAGACCGGCCGCCAGATCATGGAGCTGCTGCTGCGCGTCGTGCGCTCCGAGCAGATCACCGCCCTGGTCGCCACCCACGACGAGGCGCTCATCGACCTGGCCCAGAAGGTCATCTCGATCGAGGACGGGTCCGTCGTCGCCGTCGAGGGCAGGTAGGAGGCGCGCCATGGGTGGGCTGGGGGTGTCGTTCCTCGTCCGCCGGGCCAGGTCCTCGTGGCTGCTGCTGGCCTGCGTCACGGTCACGGTCGCGCTCGCCACCGGGATCGCCGCCGCGGGCTGGACCTTCGCGGCCGAGGCGGTCCCGGCCGGGGCGATGAACAGCCTGGCCGCCCCCCAGGGGCGGGTGATAGCGCTCAGTGGCCTCGCCGACGCGGCCAAGGCCGCCTCCGACGCCCGGGTCATCCGGGCCACCCTGCGGCAGGCCTGGCCCGGCATCGGCTTCCAGATGGACGGTGCGCTGTGGACGGACCCGATCGTGCTTCCCGCGCCGACGACCGGCCCGACGAGCTGCCCGACGGTCAACTCGCCCAGGCCCGGCCCCCAGGTCTGCTCGGCCAGCACCACCAGCCAGCAGGTCGAGGTCGCGTCGCTCGACGGCATCACCGGCCAGGCCAGGCTGGCCGCCGGGCACTGGCCCGCGGCGCCGCGGCGGGGCGACCCGGTGCCGGTCGCGCTGCCCGCCGCCGTGGCCAGCCAGCTGCACCTGACCGTCGGCTCGGTGCTGACGGGCACCTCCCAGTCGGCCGGGGCGGTCTCGCTGCGGGTCACCGGCCTGTTCGAGCCGACGAGCCCCGGCTCGCCGTACTGGGCGGTGGACCTGCTGCCCACCTCAGGCGTGAGCGTCCACAACAACTTCGTCAGCTACGCGGGGATCGGCTCCCCGGGGTCGGTCGTGAGCTACGGCCCGGCGGTGGTGAGCCCGGCGGCGTTCGGCGGGACGCTGACCGCGACCCAGGCGTCGTGGATGGTGCTTCCGCAACCGCGGCCGCTGGTGGCCGGGAACATCGCCGCGCTCGCGACGAGTACCAGCCAGGCCGCGTCCAGCCTTGCCGTCTCCATCCTTCCCTATGGGCTGACGGTCACCTCGGGCCTGCCCCGGCTGCTGACCGGCATCGCCGCCACCATCGTCTTGACCCGCTCGCTGTTCGCGATCGCGGCGCTGCAGTTGCTGCTGGTCGCTGGGGTGGGCCTGGTGCTGGCGGCCCGGCTGCTTGCCAGCCTGCGCGAGGAGGAGTCGGCCGTGCTGCGGGCGCGGGGGGCCACCCGGTGGCAGCTGGCGCGGCCCGCGCTGGCCGAGGCGGTGGTGCTCGGCGCCGTGGCCAGCGCGGCGGGTGTGCTGATCGGCACCCGGCTGGCCGGCCCGATCGCCCGCCTGAGCAGCCTGCGCCTGGACTCCTATCCGGCCACGGGCATCACCACGGCGGCCTGGCTGTCGGCCCTGGCCACGCTGGTGGTGTGCGTCGCGGTGATGACCTGGCCGGCGCTGCAGGCCCTCACCCCCGCCGCGGCCCGGCTGCGCCGTGGCCGGCAGGCCCGGCTCGCGGGGATCGCCCATGCGGGCGGCGACCTGGCCCTGCTGGCGCTGGCCGCGGTGGCGCTGTGGGAACTGCGGGGCTACTCGGCGGTCGCGCACCCGGCCACCGGGTCACTCGGGATCGATCCCGTGGTCGCCGTCGCCCCCGCGCTCGCGCTGGCCGGGATGGCGGTCATCCCGCTGCGCGGGCTGCCGCTGCTGGCCCGGCTGGCCGATAAGGCGACCGACTACGAGCGGCGGCTGGCCGCGGCCATGGTGAGCTGGCAGATCGCCAGGCGGCCGATCCGCCAGGCGGGCCCGGCCCTGCTCGTCGTGGTCGTGACGGCGACCGCCACGCTCGCCCTGGCCGGGTCGGCGAGCTGGCGGCAGTCGGCCGCGGACCAGGCCGCGTTCGCCGTCGGCTCGGACGTGCGGGCCGACTCGGCCACCGGGCTGCCGCTCGGCTCAGCCGAGGCGATCGCCCGGGCACCAGGCGTCACCGCCGCCACGGCAGGCAGCCTGGCCACCATCGGCAACGGGGGCCAGCTGATCGCGCTGGACGCGAGCACGGCGGGCCAGACGATCCTGCTCCGGCCTGACCTGTCGCCACTTCCGCTGACCGCGCTGTGGCAGCGCATTACCCCGCGGCAGCCATCCGGGGTGGCACTGCCGGGCCGGCCGGGCCGGCTGGAGATCACCGCCGCCCTCGGGGGAGCCTCGCCCACCAGCCCGGCTGAACTGCGCCGCGCACTCGGCGGCCCGTTCGTCCTCACCGCCTGGATCCAGGAAGCGGACGGCGCCGCTTACCCGCTAGCCGCCGGCCCCCTGCCCATCGACGGCAAGCCGCACGCCCTGGTCTTCAGCCTGCCCGGTGCCGGGCAGGCCAGCTACCCGCTGCGACTGCTCGGGCTGTCCCTGACCTACGTCCTGCCGCCCTACGACAACAAGAGCCCCCAGTCGGCCCCGACCGCCGCCCTGACCATCGCATCCCTCGCGGTGGCCGGTGCGGCCAGCGGCCCGTTCGACCCGCCGTTCTGCCGCGGCGCCTGCCTGGCACGGTGGCAGGCCACGGGAGCATCACCGTACGTGCCGACCGGGCCGCCAGGCCCGCTCGGGACGACCCCGCCATCGGGCGGGGCAGCGCCCGGCATCCAGCGCTGGCAGCCCGCCGCTGGGGGGCAGCGGCTCACGTTCAACGTCGGGCACGATCCGTCGCTGACGGTCGAGCTCGGCATCAACCTCCCGCCCGGAACGGCCACCGGGACCGTGGCCATCGCGGCCCGGCCTCAATCCCCGGTCGTCCCGGCCATCGCCACCAGCAGCTACCTGGCGGCCAACCGGCTCGGCGTCGGATCGACCATCGCGGTCCCGCTCAGCGGGGTCCAGGTCCAGCTCAACATCGTGGCGTCGGTGGCCGACTTCCCGACCGTCCGCGGGCGCGGCGGGGCACTGATCGCCGACCTCACGGACGTCAACGACCAGCTCGCCACCGGCGCCGCCAGCCAGTACACGCTGCCGCTGGCCGCGGACCGCTGGTGGCTGCGGACCGTCGGCGGCCGCCCGCCGCCGTTGCCCGCCAGCCTTGGCCTGTCGGTCAGTGACCGGGCCAGCCAGCAGGGCGCGCTGCTCAGCAACGCGCTGCTGACCGCTCCCCGGCAGGCCATGCTGGCCGTCGGGGTGGCGGCGGTGCTGCTTGGCATGCTCGGGTTCTCGATCAGCGTCGCGGCCAGCCTCCGCTCGCGGCGGACGCAGCGCGCGGTGTTCGCCGCGCTGGGGGTAGGAAAAGCCGCCCAGGCCGCGCAGCTGTGCCTGGAGCAGTGCGCGGTTAGCCTGCCCGCGGCGGCCGCTGGCCTGCTGGCCGGAATCGGCCTGGCCCAGCTGCTGGTGCCCGCGATCACCCTGACCACGGACGCGGCCCAGCCGGTGCCGTGGGCCTTGGTCGTCGTGCCACTTGGCCTGGCGGTCGCGCTGGCCCTGCTGACCGCGGCTGTGCCCGCCGCGGCGGCGGCCTTGTCGGTCTTGCGCAGCCCCGACCCGGCGGCGCAGTTGCGAGCGGAGGCCCGATGACATCGCCATGGGCGCGGCTGCATGCGGCCTGGGTGACGCTGACTGGCACCGGGGCGGCCGCCAGCGTCGCCTTCGGCCTGCTGGTGGCCGTGTCGCTGCTGGCTAGCCTGGCGATCCCGCGGGAAAGCGTGGGGCTGCGCAACGAGGCGGCGCAGCGCGTGATCGCGGCTTCGCAGCCCAGCGAAAGGACGGTCCTCGCCACCGTGAGCGAGACCGCCATGCCCGACGCGAAGGGCCAGGTGCTGGCCTCGGACATCGCCGGAGTTGGCGCCCTGGTGCGGGCGCGGCTCGCCGCGGTCGGGGTTGCGGTAGCCGGCAACCCGCCCGCCTGGGAGGGCCTGACTACCGGCTACGCGCCGGCCAGCGGGGCGGCCCAGGCCGCCGGGTACGGGCTGCCGCAGTTCCAGCTGGACTACCGCACGGCGCTGGATCGCTACAGCCGCGTCGTGGCCGGCCAGCTCCCGGCCGGCCAGCTGCCCGGCCAGCCGGCCGTGGTGCAGGCGGCAGTGACCACCACCGTCGCGGCCCGGTTCGGGCTGCGGGTCGGCTCCCGGCTGACCCTCGGGTCCATGCAGCTGGCGATCACCGGGATCATCGAGCCGACCAGCCTGGCCGCGGCCTTCTGGCGCGACGACCCGGTGACCACCAGGCCCGTGCTGACCCAGGCCGCGCTGCCCCAGCCGTCCTACTGGGTGGGCGGGGTCTTCATCGGCCCCGGCGCGCTCTCACTGACCGAGTCGACGCTCGGCACCAGCGAGATGAATGTGAGCTGGCTGTACCCGGCCGCGCTCGGCGGGCTCACCGCGGGCCAGGCCGGCGCGGTGGAGGCAAGCGTCGCCACCCTCGCCGCCGGGGGGGCAACGGTGGTGACCCCCCTGGTCATCAACCCGCAGACCGGAGACCCGATGCCGGTGACGGTGGCGATCGACTCCCAGATTCCCGCGATCTTGTCGCCCTTCCTTGCCGCCGAAAGCGCCGCCGCCCCCGTGCTGGAGTTGCTGTATGTCAGCCTGGCCGTCCTGGGGGCACTGGTCGTGGTGCTCGGCGCCCGCCTGGTGGGCCAGCGCCGCGCCGCGGAGTTCACGCTCATGCGAGCCAGGGGCGCGGCGCTGCATCAGCTCGGCTGGCTCGTGCTGCGGGCCAGCCTGGTCATCGTGGTGGCCGCGGCCGCGGCGGCCA
>Ga0335072_10009925_pt1 | contig 13722 bp, 9 predicted proteins | sample Lox_Sample_21_FD_206725 | JGI IMG/M metagenome (GOLD analysis project Ga0335072, IMG submission 206725) | Soil microbial communities from Loxahatchee National Wildlife Refuge, Florida, United States - Lox_Sample_2.1 | ecosystem: Environmental > Terrestrial > Soil > Wetlands | place: USA: Florida...
CGCCGCCTCAAGCACGGCGACCGTGTCGTCGTCGGCGCCATCACTCCCGACTGGGGTGACCCCTTCACTCAGGCCGGTCATCCCTCGCAGTCCGGCGGCGCGCTCGGCGGATGGAAATTCGCCAACACTAAGGACGGCGTCTTCGCCGAGTACTTCCACGTCAATGAAGCCGACGCCAACCTCGCCCTCATCCCCGCGGATGTTTCCGATGAAACCGCCGTCTACTGCTGTGACATGATCTCGACCGGCCTGATGGCCGCCGAAAATGCTCATATCCCAACCGGCGGCTCGGTCGCCGTGTTCGCTCTCGGACCGGTCGGCCTGATGGGCGTTGCGGGGGCGCGCCTTCTCGGCGCTGGCCTCGTTATTGGCATCGATTCAGTACCGCGCCGCCAGGAACTGGCTCGCACTTTCGGCGCCGACGAGATTATCGACAACAGCAAAGAAGATGTGGTTCAGCGAGTGCTCGCTCTAACTGACGGCCTTGGCGTCGATTCGGCCATCGAGGCTCTCGGCAGCGCCGACACGTTGCGCAGCGCCGTTAGCGTCACTCGGCCGGGCGGCACCATCTCGAACGCGGGCTATCACGGCAAGGGTGATTTCGTGAATATCCCACGCCTCGATTGGGGCGTCGGGATGGCCGAAAAATCGATCACCACTGGGCTCTGTCCGGGGGGCCGCCTGCGGATGGAACGCCTGCTCCGCCTCTTGCAAGGCAAGCGACTCGACCCTACGGTTATGACTACTCATCGTTTTCCTTTTGCTGAACTCGACCGCGCCTTCGAGGTGATGGATCAAAAGCTCGACGGCGTAATCAAGCCGCTAATCATCTTCTGAATCGCAAACAGCGAGCGGCAACGATTGATCCAGTCAATAGCAACTTGAGATTCAATCTAGACTATATTCTCGAGCACTAACTATAATTGGAAGTGAACTGATATGCGTATTGGTATGACGGCGGTGGGAATTGGTAAGGCGGCCCGGCCAAACACAATCCGGGCGGTGGCGGAGAACGCCGACCGGCTCGGCTTTGGCACCCTCTGGGCGCCCGAGCATGTTGTCCTCTTCGACGAGCATCAGTCGAAGTATCCATACTCCGATGACGGCCGCTTTCTCGCTGGCAGCACGATCGACCTGCTCGATCCCTTCATCGGCTTGACCTACGCCGCCGCCTATTCGAAACGGATTCGCCTTGCGACCGGTATCTGCCTCGTCCCGGAGCATAACCCGCTGGTGCTGGCCAAAGTGATTGCGAGCCTCGACTTCCTCAGTAGCGGGCGTTTCGCTCTTGGAGTTGGCATCGGATGGTCGTCGGAAGAATTTGCCGCGCTTTGTATTCCCTTCGAGCGGCGCGCGCAGCGCACGACCGAGTATATAGAGGTGATGCGCAAGTTGTGGGGTGAGGACAAATCAACCTTTCACGGCGAGTTTGTGCATTTCGCCGAAGCGCGCAGCTTCCCCAAGCCGGTCAAACGTAAGGTCCCGGTAATTTTCGGCGGAGAGAGCCTGCCCGCGTTGAAAAGGGTCGCGCGAATCGGCGATGGATGGTTCGGCGTGAATCTCAATCCGCAGCAGGCAGCGCAAAAGATCGCGACGCTCCACAAGCTGATGCGCGAGGTCGGCCGCGACCCGAAAGAACTCGATATCAGTATCTCACCGTATCATCATCAGATTACCGTGGATGATTTGCGGCGTTATCAGGAGTTGGGTGTCAACGAGTTCGTGCCGTTCGTACAGCTTCCGCGCAAAGACGAAGAGATACCGCAGTTCCTGGAAGGAGTCGCGCGCGAGTGGGTCGAGCCCGCGTTCAAGTTGGATTAGTCGAAAAGCCCCAATATAAGGGGCACTCGTCTAGCCCGAAAACTGCAAGGGATGTTTCACGTGAAACATCCCTTGCAGTTCTCCTAATCTAAGAGTCGAGCAGCGCCAGCAAAAGCGTCAGACGGTTATCTCACGAGCATCAATATAAAGATCCGAGCCGTCATGCGAATCGGACGGATGCTGTGGAAGCGGGAAACAGACGTTATGCTGGCGTACGTAATGAGGCGCGGTGGCGGGAGGATTGCTGTCGTGGTGTAATAAGAGTCAGGAGACGCCCGCAATGGATGTCAGCAAAATCTCGCCCGGACGGAACCCGCCATTTGAAATCAATGTGTTGATTGAGATTCCGCAGGGCGGAGTGCCGGTCAAGTATGAGTTGGACAAGGTGTCAGGGGCTTTGTTTGTAAATCGCTTCCTGCACACGGCGATGTATTATCCCGCCAACTATGGATTTATTCCGAATACTCTTTCCGAGGACGGCGATCCTTGTGATGCGCTGGCGTTGTCGCAGGTAGCCGTCGCGCCTGGCGCCGTCATTCGATGCCGCCCCATCGGGGCTCTGTTGATGGAAGACGAAAACGGGCTCGACGAGAAGATCTTGTCGGTACCGGTAGATGAATTAAATCCCTATTATGACGCAATTACGAATTACACCGACTTACCGATAATCGTACGCAATCAGGTTGAGCATTTCTTTCGCCACTATAAAGATCTCGAAAAGAACAAGTGGGTGAAGGGCTTGCGATGGGTGGGGCGTGACGAGGCGTATGACTTGATACGCGAGTCAATCGAGCGATTCGCAGCTCCACGAAAAAACTAAGTTCAACGGGAACTCAAGCCTCTCCCAGATAAAGACTCAAGCGAAGTCGCCGGCAGCCCGGATCGGCGGGCTGAAATATACTTCACCCTGACGCTGCGCTATTCACTGCTGCAGAATAGGCGCCGAGGTGAATATGGCGATTCACGTTCGGCGCAAATCGCGGATGGTAGGAGCTGGGGCGGCGCTACTGGCTGTAGTGGCGATGCCTCAACTTGTGACAGCCGGTACGGCCAATTTCTACTCGACGACCGCGGCGAGCGGTACCGAGAATTATGCAGTAATCAGCAATGCCGGCGGCGTCGCGATACCTGAGCCGGTGCGCCTGATCTCGGCCTGCAGCTACAATTCCAGTGCGCCGGAAGTGGTGATGGTGTTCGATGCAAAGGCACTTCCTGCAAACGGAGCGGTGCCAAAGATGGAACTGCCCTTGCCGGCGTCGGGTGGAAACAATGCGCCGTCCTGCGCGAGCTTCTCGCTGCCTGCGAATGGCGTGGCCTTATATAAGGGTCTCGTTGTTGCGGCTTCGACTACCGGAAAAACGCTGACGGTCGATACGGCGGCGGGCGGCAACACGTTCTTCGAGGTGGGGAGGTAAGTATGCCGGAAAGTTTCAAAGCCGGATGCTCGCGGCCGCCTCGTTCTAGAAGCACGGCGACTCGTTTGTTCGCACGCGGCTCGCAGACTCGCTCAGTCGTTTCGTCTGCCACTTCGACAATGCATGGCACGCCTTTGTGCACAAGGGCTATGGTCTTAGGACTCGTGTTTCTCTTGTTTGCGGCTGCGGCGTACGGCCAAGGGTACAATAGCGGCGGTTACGGCGGAAAGACGGGAGCGACCGGCGGTGGTGGCGGTGGATCGATTACGGGCGGGTCGTGCAGTCCGAATCAATTTGCGACTGCGGTAGGCCCGACGGGTGTGCCTACATGTGTACAGCCAGCGGCTGGTGCAATATCAGGGCTGGCGCCGTCAGCGACAACCGACACCACTAACGCCTCGAATATCACCTCAGGGACATTAAGCGGCGGAAGGCTGCCGGCACCGACTTCCTCAACTTTGGGTGGCGTACTGAGCAACAGTCTGACGGCTCACAACTGGACTACGTATATTGACACGTCGGGAGTTGCTCATCAGGCGCAGCCAGCGGCAGGGGATATAAGCGGGCTGGCACCCTCGGCCACGACCGACACTACTAACGCCTCGAATATCAGCAGCGGGAATGTCGCGCCGCAGCGATTAAGCCCGGCGGCGAGTGCGCACCTGAACAATTATTACGCGGCGAACGGACAAACGATGCCTACCTTCGGCGGGATCGAGTCCAACGGCTCGGGTCAGGTCACGGAACTGACACCGCCGACCGGTGTGGCCTGCTCATGCACAGGCGGAACTGGCACGACTTATACCTATGCGGTCAGCTCTATCGATTATCCAATGACAGGAAGTGCGGGTGGCTATCAACCGCCTGGCCTCGTGATTCAAGGACCCGGCGGCGAAAGTTCCAAAAGCACGGCGGTTACGTGCAGCGGACCGTCTTCATTGAGTTATCCTAGTGACTATTGCACCGTTAGCTGGAATGGCTGGAGTGACGTGGCTGGCTACAAGGTCTGGGGCCGAACGTCGAGTACGAATTCGCTGACCGACATTTCGAAGAACTATGGCTCGGGTGGGATCGCGGCTACCCAGTTCGTCGATTTCGGATGGTACACGCCGGCCTCGAGCGCCCAATACATGACTGGAATCTTCAAGGCGGAGTGCGGACTCGGTACTGGCGACTGGTCGTGGAGTTCATGGCCATCGAGCAATTGCGGTGACGTTTTCTTCAAGGAGAGCGGCTCGACCAAAGAAAATATCGTGGTTGGGACGACTAATAATCAAATAACTACCGACTCGAGTGGCTATCTTCATCTGATTGCTTTGAACGGCCTGGAATTGCAGGGCGCCGCGACTGATACGAACGGCAGGATTTCGAGTGGCTATTGGCCGCGCCCACCCTTCGTAGCTCCCGTTCCGAATGCTATCTCAGGCACCGGGCCCGCCTCGAATCCCTTGGCGGCGGTGCTCATGACGGATGGTCTTTACGTTGAATCGATCTCCGCGTCTTTCAATGGCACGTTCACGTGCTCGTCGCCGGTGTTCGCAGTTTATGACTGCGGCACAGCGGCGTCGTGCTCGTCGCCGACCTCACTGGGAACCGTAGCGCCGACGGCGGCGGGAATCACGGCAGGCTCGATTACCACGCATGCAGTGGCGGCCGGTCATTATCTGGCTATTGCCCTTTCGTCGGGAAGCTGCACGGCTGACAGCGGCTCAGTCGCGGTCGAGTACGCGGGGAATTAAATATGCTCAAACGATTGCTCGAGATTCCTAGCTGGGCGCTCAGCACGCGGGGATGCGCGCACCGTATACGGCTTTGCTCGCCACACCGTCGGAACGGCTTCGCTGGTGTCTTAACACTTGCCCTTCTCCTGTGTGCGGGGCCCGCGCGGGCGACCTCAAATTGGTACGGCCTTCTCTGGTACGGCCAATCACTCAGCGTCGGCGCCTTCGGCCAACCGCTGCTGACGCCTTTTTCGGTGAACCCGTCGACCTCGATGCTCTATAACTCGACGACGGGCGATTATTCGCCGTGCCAGAACAGTACCACTGCGCAAGCAAGCTCGGTCTTTACAGGTATCGTCCCGGCATACGATTCATACTTTTCCTCGCTAGCGAACACTACGCCGGCACAGACACCCGTGTCGGCGATGGCCAACGCACTGTTCAAGCTCGAGAACGCCACACCCACGGCGCCTTTCCCGATGATCGAACTATGCGCGGGCGTCGGCGGCGAGCCCTATTCCTCACTCGCACAAGGCACCACTATTTATGTGAATATGAAGGCGATGATCAGCGGCGCGATCGCCTTGAAACCCACCGGAATGGCGCTCAATATCCCAGCCGTCCCGTATGTGCAGGGCGAGGCGGATTCGCAAGCGGGAACCTCGCGCAGCGCCTACGCGACAGACTTGGCGACGCTGGAGAGCAATCTCACCGCCGATATCGAAACGCTCACGGGACAGAGTAATGCGCCGATCCTGCTGCTGACGCAGGAGACCAACTCGTTCGGTCCGTTCGGAGCCGCAGCGAGCGCAGCAGCGATAATTGGGGCGGAGTCGGATGCCGCTGCGGCCCATCCGTCGACGATCGCAATAGTTACGCCGAACTATGTATTTGAGAACAATGCCCAGCAGAGCGGCCATCTCACAGCTCGGGGCTATTACTATATGGGTGAATACATGGCGCGGGCGTACCGCAAAGTCGTGGCGCCGGCGCAGGGCGGCCTCGGCGGGAGCTGGTCGGCGCCAATTGAGAGCGGTACGGTTAGCAATTCGGGCAGCGTAGTGACGATTCCCCTGAGCGGTGGAACGACTCCTTATGTTCTCGATTGCAGCTATGTGACCTCGCCGAATGGCGCCTGCGACGGATTTTCTTATACGGATAACTCGGGCAGTCCGCCGACGTGCTCCAGCGTCGCGGTGGCGGCCAACGGCACGAGTATACTTATGACATTAAGCGGCACGCCGTCGCATGCGGTGACCGGGACGGTCGAGTACGCATGGCCAGACGGTGGCACTGATGAAGGCGCAACGACGACGCCAGGGCCGACGAGCGGATTGCGCGGCTGCCTGCATGATTCTGATCCTTACACTTCAATCCTTGATGGCAAGCCGTTGCCCGTATATGGCGCAGCATGGAGTGCGACGTTCACGACGAACTAAGATTTCTCAAATGCGACCCAGATGCTCGTCGTAGAGCGGCGGTCCAGAGATGGATCGCGCCGCTTGGCGTTTGTGATGTTGAGAAGTCTATTTCAAACGATGACTCCGGTAGAGGCGAATGAGATTATTGGTCGAGCTGTCGTGAGTGAGCGGTGGCTCTTGAGGGCTTTCGAGTTGCGGAATGATGCGCTGGGCCAGGGCTTTACCCAGTTCGACGCCCCATTGATCGAATGAGTTGATGTTCCAAATCGTGCCTTGAGTGAAGACGCTATGCTCGTAGAGAGCGACGAGGGTGCCGAGGATACGAGGGGTTAGCTGCTCGGCGAGAATGGTCGTTGATGGACGATTACCCTCGAAAAGGCGATGGGGCAATAGCCAGTCAGGCGTGCCCTCCGCTTTTACTTCTTCTGCGGTTTTGCCGAAGGCGAGAGCTTCGCTTTGAGCCAGGACGTTGGCGATCAGCAAATCCTGATGCCGGCCGAGCGGATTGAGTGAGCGGTAGAAGCCGATGAAATCGCAAGGTATCAACTTAGTACCTTGATGAATCAACTGATAGAACGAATGCTGGCCGTTAGTGCCCGGCTCACCCCAGAAGATTGGGCCAGTCTGATAATTGACGGTGGTGCCGTCGAGGGTTACATGCTTGCCATTGGACTCCATCGTGAGCTGCTGGAGGTAGGCAGGAAAGCGTTTCAAGTATTGATCGTAGGGGAAGACGCCGACGGTTTGAGCGCCGAAGAAATTGTTATACCAGATGGACAACAGGCCCATCAGGACCGGCAGGTTTTGCGCGAACGGAGTGGTGCGGAAATGCTCGTCCATCGCGTGGAAGCCGTCGAGCATGGCACGGAAATTCTCGGGACCAGCCGCGAGCATGGTTGAGAGGCCGATCGCAGAATCCATTGAGTAGCGTCCGCCGACCCAATCCCAAAACCCGAACATATTATTGGTATCGATGCCGAACTTGGTGACTTCGGCGGCGTTGGTCGAGACGGCGACGAAATGGTGGGCGACGGCCTTAGTATCGTGCAATGCGGCGAGTGACCAATCGCGCGCGGTGTGCGCATTAGTCATGGTCTCGAGAGTAGTGAAGGTCTTGGAGGAAATAATAAATAGAGTTTCCGCAGGATCGAGATCGCGGGTCGCCTCGGCGAAATCGGTGCCGTCGACATTGGAGACGAAACGAAAGGTCATGTCGCGTTTGGAATAATGGCGGAGGGCCTCATAGGCCATCACGGGACCAAGATCAGAGCCGCCAATGCCGATGTTAATGACGTTGCGGATGGGCTTGCCGGTATGACCGAGCCATAGGCCACTACGGACACGGTCAGAAAAAGTTGCCATACGATCGATGACGGTGTGAACGTCGGGGACGACATTGTGGCCGTCGACGAGAATCGTCTGATCGCGCGGGGCGCGAAGAGCGACATGCAGAACCGCGCGCTTTTCGGTGGAATTGATTTTATCGCCGCGGAACATCGCGTCGATGCGGTCACGCAGACCAGCTTCCTCGGCGAGGGCCAGCAGAAGCTTGATGGTTTCGGTGGTGACGCGGTGTTTTGAGTAGTCGAAGTAGAGACCGGCGGCTTCGGCGGTGAAGCGTTCGCCACGCTTAGGATCTTCGGCGAAAAGCGCGCGGAGATGAGTCGTACGAATTTTTTCGTAATGGCCCTGAAGGGCTTTCCATGCGGGACGTTCAGTCAGTGAAGGCATGCCCGAAGCCATAGTAAACACTCCATTGCGCAAATGGCGCGCCGAATCGGTTTAGTTAAAGTTCTAACTGGAAGTAGCGCGACTGTATAGAAGCGCTAGGAGTCGCGAGGCGGAATTGAGTCAACGTCGCCGTGTGGAATGGAAACTGACGAGCAGAGCCTTGCGAACGGGTTAAGGCGCTCTGACGACTTAAGAGCCCTGTTTGGCGAATACGTTTGCGACCAGCGCCTGCGCCTCTTTTTGAAGCTTGCGCAAGTGGTCAATATCGCGAAAGCTTTCCGCGTAAATCTTGTAGACCTCCTCGGTGCCGGAGGGGCGTGCGGCAAACCATCCGAAGTCGGTGATGACCTTGAGGCCACCGATGGGCTGATTGTCACCGGGAGCGTTGGTGAGAATATTACGGATGGGATCGCCGGCTAATTCACGGACCGTGATCGCGGCGGGTGTCAGCTTTGAGAGCATCTCCTTTTGCGCGATGGTGGCAGGGGCATCGATGCGCTCATAGACCGGCGCGCCAAATTCCTCAGTCAATTTGGCATAAATCGCAGATGGCGTTTGGCCGGTAGTCGCAGTGATTTCGGCGGCAAGCAGGCCCAGAATCAGGCCATCCTTGTCGGTGGTCCAGACGGCGCCATCGTGACGCAGAAAAGAAGCGCCAGCGCTCTCTTCGCCGCCGAAGCCGAGTGTGCCGGCGATGAGGCCGTCAACGAACCATTTGAAGCCGACCGGAACCTCGTAGAGATGACGGCCGAGCTTTTGCGCCACGCGATCGATAATAGCGCTGCTGACGGCGGTCTTGCCGATCGCGGCGGAATGCGGCCATTGCTTGCGCTGATTGAACAAGTAGGAAATTGCCACTGCCAGGTAATGATTCGGATTCATCAGACCAGTCGGAGTGACTATCCCGTGGCGGTCGGTATCGGTGTCGTTGCCGAAGGCGATATCGAAGCGATCGCGCAGGGCGACGAGGCTGGCCATCGCGTAGGGCGATGAACAATCCATGCGGATTTTGCCGTCCCAATCGACCGTCATAAAGCGAAAAGATTGATCGACACTGGGATTAACGACAGTGGCGTTGAGGCGATAGCGATCGATAATCGGTTGCCAATAGTGTACGGCGGCACCACCAAGCGGATCGATGCCAATATGAATATTGGAATGACTAATTGAGTCCATCGAGACGACATTTGAGAGGTCGGAGATATAGGAATCGATATAGTCGTAGCGATGAGTGGTGGGGGCGTTGAGAGCCTTGGCGAAAGGAAGGCGCGGGACGGTACGCCAGCCATCGGCGAGCAATTCGTTGGCCTTGTTCTCGATCCACTTCGTGATGTTGGTATCGGCTGGGCCGCCATTGGGCGGATTATATTTGAAGCCGCCATCGGAAGGCGGATTGTGCGATGGCGTAACGACGATGCCGTCGGCAAAGCCGGACGTGCGTCCGCGATTGTATTTTAGGATCTCATGAGAGACAGCCGGAGTCGGCGTGTAGCCACGATCCTTGTCGATCATCACGTCGACGCCATTGGCGGCCAGCACTTCGAGAGCGCTGACAAAGGCAGGCTCAGAAAGGGCGTGAGTATCGATACCGAGATAGAGCGGGCCGTTGATCGATTGGCTCGTGCGATACATGCAAATAGATTGAGTAATCGCGATGATATGAGCTTCGTTGAAGGCGGTGTCAAGAGCGGAGCCGCGATGGCCGGAAGTGCCAAAGGCCACGCGCTGTGCGGGAACAGACGGATCGGGCACGCCGGCGTAGTAAGTGGCGACGAGCCGCGGAATGTTCACAAGGATTGATTCAGGGGCGGGTTTTCCCGCAAGCGGACTTACATTCATTGCGCTTCTCAGCCCTAGCGGGCGATTGCCGTTAATGGTGGCGCGTCAAGCGTTGAAAACTAGAACGGCCACTTCCAGTCGCGAACCTCGGGACGGTCGACACCGTGATGATTCGCGTAATTCAGACTGTCGCAGATCTGGTCCTTGAGCCAATCCTTGGTATGGGCGCCGGTCGAGCGGAGGCGCGGGACGCGGTCGATCACATCAATAGCCAGGTCGAAACGGTCGGTCTGGTTGAAAATAGCCAGTTCGAGTGGTGCGTTGATACTGCCCAATTCTTTGTAGCCACGCACATGCATGTTCTCGTGATTCGGACGGCGGTAGGCGAGCTTGTGAATCAGCCAGGGATAGCCATGAAAGTTAAATATAATCGGCTTGTCGGCGGTGAAGAGGCTCGCGAAATCGCGATCCGAAAGGCCATGAGGATGCTCCGCTTGCGGCACCATCGTGAAGAGGTCGACGACATTGACGAAGCGAATCTTTATGTCGGGGAAGCGCTCACGGAGAATCGCCACGGCAGCCAAGGCTTCGATTGTAGCGATGTCGCCGGCAGATGCCATGACGACGTCAGGCTCGACGCCTTGATCGGTGGAGGCCCAATCCCACAGCCCGATGCCTTTGGTGCAGTGCTTGATCGCCTGGTCCATCGTCAGAAATTGCGGATGGGCCTGCTTGTCGGCGACGATAACGTTGACGTAATTGACGCTGCGCAGGCAGTGGTCGGTGACGCTCAGCAGGCAGTTGGCGTCGGGCGGCAAATAGATTCGGGTAACAGACGGGCTCTTGTTGGTGACGACGTCGATGAAACCGGGATCCTGATGAGTAAAGCCGTTGTGGTCCTGGCGCCATACAGTAGAGCTAATGAGTATGTTCGCGGAGGAGATCGGAGCACGCCATTCGACTTCAGTTTTGCACTTCTCAAGCCATTTGGCGTGCTGATTGACCATCGAGTCGATGATGTGGGCGAATGCCTCGTAGGTCGAGAAGAGCGCATGGCGGCCAGTGAGGAGATAGCCTTCCATCCAGCCTTCGAGAGTGTGTTCGCTGAGCATCTCCATCACGCGGCCGTCATGGGCGAGTTCGGTACCGTCAATATCTTCGGGCTTGATTTCGTCGAGCCAAGTTTTTTTGGTGACTTCATAGATGGCCTGGAGACGATTGGAAGCCGTTTCGTCGGGGCCGAAGACGCGGAACGAAGTCATGTTGTGGCGCATCACGTCGCGCAGGAACTGGCCCATGATGTAGGTATTCTGGGCGTCCTCACGGGCAGGGTGCTCGACGCGGACTGCATAATCGCGAAAGTCGGGCATTTTGAGAGGTTTGCGTAGCAATCCGCCGTTGGCGTGAGGATTAGCGCTGATACGTTTAGTTCCCTCCGGGGCGAGTTCGCGTAATTCGGGCAATAGACGGCCGGCTTCATCGAACAGATCTTCGGGCTTGTAACTGCGCATCCACTGCTCGACCAGCTTGAGATGCTCAGGATTGGAACGTGGGTCGGTGATGGGGACTTGATGGGCGCGCCAGAAGTTCTCGACGTGACGGCCATCGATCAGCTTCGGCGAGGTCCAGCCCTTGGGGGTGCGGAGGATTATCATAGGCCATCGCGGACGGGCAGCCGAATTGGTCTGGCGGGCATGGTCCTGAATCGATTTGATTTGGTTGATGCAGTGTTCGAGCGTCGCAGCCATTTGTTGATGGACGAGAGCGGGATCGTCACCTTCGACGGTGTAGGGACTATAGCCATAACCGACGAACAGGCTATCGAGCTCGTCGCGGGGGATGCGCGCCAAGATACTAGGATTAGCTATTTTGTAGCCATTGAGATGAAGGATCGGGAGAACTGCGCCGTCGCGAATAGGGTTCAGAAACTTATTCGAGTGCCACGAGGTAGCGAGCGGACCAGTTTCGGCCTCGCCATCGCCAATGACTGCGGCGACGAGGAGGTTGGGGTTGTCGAAAACGGCGCCGAAGCCATGAGAGAGCGCGTATCCTAGTTCACCACCCTCGTGGATGGAGCCGGGGGTTTCGGGGGTACAATGGCTGCCGACACCACCTGGAAATGAGAAGGACTTGAATAACTTGCGCATCCCGGCGGCGTCCTGGCTGCGATCGGGATAGACTTCAGAATAGACACCTTCGAGATAGGAATTGGCGAGGATTGCGGGGGCGCCGTGGCCGGGTCCGGAGATATACATTACGTCGAGGCCGTACCTTTTGATGACGCGATTGAGGTGAACCCAGACGAAGGTCTGGCCGGGGTCGGAGCCCCAATGCCCGAGCAACCGTTCCTTGATGTGTTCGGTCTTTAAGGGCTCGCGCAATAGAGGGTTTTCGTGAAGATAGAGCATCCCGACGCAGAGATAATTGCAGGCACGCCAGTAGGCGTCGATCTTCCGCAATTCGTCCTTGCTGAGAACATTCTTCGAAACGACTGAGCCTAGATCATTCGCCATGATAATCCGCGGGTTCCCTTGGGGAACCGAATTGGGCTTTGGTTGAATGCTGTCGCGTCGCTGAAGACGAAGCAAGCTGAGCAATCAAAACGTCATGCGAGGCATAGTTGAGAAGCCCGAGGCGCGGGCGTTGGAAAAGTGCGCGAGAGCGTCTAGATGCGGCAGAAACAGTGAGTGTGCAGCCTGCGAGCGCGGGTCATGAGATAAAATCAAGTTAGGGGCATTTTGCCGCGAGGAGACTCTTGCGGGTGATCGCATGGCAAGCCCAAGCTGTAAGCGGAGGTTTGGTCTGGCATGTACAAGGTCGTAGGCTACTGGGGATTACCGAAGCCGGGGGAGATCGAGGCTTTCGAGAAATATTACTGGGAGACGCATGTGCCGCTGGCGCGCAAGGTGCCGCATCTGCGGAAATTGATACTGACGAAGATGGAGCAAGGGCTGGACGGTGCGGCGGCGCCGTTCCATCGCGTGGCGGAATTATTATTCGACGGTCCGGAGCAGCTGGCGCGGGCAAGCGAATCGTCGCAATGGCGGGCGATGCGGGAGGACGCGGGTAAAATGGTCGCGCGATTCGGGGTTACGATTCAGGCGGGGGTCGGATGGGAGCGCGACTAGAAAACAACGGGCGGCGGCTGCGGTTAGTGGTTGGCTGAATAAGAGAGGGTGGAGGAAGAAGAAAAAGGAGAGACGGCGAAGCGTGCGCGCGAGCATAAGGCCGTGCTAATGGTCGCGCATGAAGATCGGGCTCTTCGGCATTAATATGCGGCCGTGCGTGACCGCGCGGGCAGTTGCAGAGGCGGCACGGACGGCTGAAGAGGCAGGCTTCGAGAGCTTTTGGGGCGGAGAACATATCGTGCAGGCGGACCCGCAGACGGCGGAGTCGCCGATGCCGCCACGGACCGAATTCGTTGATTTAACGGTAGCGATCGCGTTTGCAGCCGCTCATACGCGGCGGCTGCGCTTCGGCACCGGCATCATAATATTACCCTTGCGGAATCCGGTGGTGCTTGCGAAACAACTGGCGTCGGTGGATGTGGTGAGCGGCGGCCGATTCATCTGTGGGTTCGGGATTGGGAATCTAGAATTCGAGTTCGCGGCCGTCGGGGTGCCATTTGACCATAAGGGGCGGCGGGCCGAGGAAGCGATTGGCGTGATGCGTGCGCTTTGGTGCGGCGGCGCATTTCACGGACGATACTTCAACGTCAGCGGTGTACGGGCGGAACCGAGGCCGGTGCAACAGCCGCGAATACCAATCATATTTGGCGGGAAGTCGGAATTCGCATTCAGCCGGACGGCGAGACTAGGCGACGGATGGTATGGC